>WNFL01279968.1_pt1 | contig 11978 bp, 13 predicted proteins | sample 5400361 | NCBI WGS metagenome assembly WNFL01 (sample SAMN13153351, study PRJNA577476) | soil metagenome | isolation source: 40 cm soil on Douglas fir-dominated hillslope | place: USA:California | collected 2013-09-17
ACACAAATGTAGCGCCGCTGCTCGGCGGTTTGCAAGCCTGGATAGATGCAGGCTATCCGATTGAGCCATAAGGAGCATGTCGTTGCGAGGAGCGTTCGTTGCGAGGAGCGTTCGTTGCGACGAAGCAATCCCCAACTCAATAGGGAGATTGCTTCGGGCAAAAGAGCATCGCCCTCGTAATGACATAATATACGTATGAAAATCCTATCCATCGATCATGTTCAGCTCGCCATGCCCAATGGTGAAGAGAAAAAAGCGCGCGACTTCTTCATCAACATTCTAGGCTTCCATGAAATACCAAAGCCGCCCGAGCTTGCCAAACGCGGCGGCGCGTGGTTCGAATCAGAAAATGTTCAATTGCATATCGGCGTCGAAGCAGATTTTCATCCCGCACGCAAAGCCCATCCCGCCTTCATCGTAGATGATCTCGAGGCATTGATCGCCAAAGCTCAAAGCACCGGATATGAAACCGATACAACTCAACCACCCTTGGATGGATATAAACGCGCGCATGTCTTTGACCCATTTGGAAATCGTATTGAATTAATGCAAAAACCATGACAGTGCCTCTTGTCACCCCCTGGGCTGATTCCACACCCGCAACCGAATCCACGCTGATGCGACTCTGCGCCGAGCAAGGACTGCATCCTTATCCATGGTCAAACGGACCACACGATACCTATTCCGCGCATTCGCATTCCTATGCTAAAGTTATCTATGTAGTGCGTGGCTCAATTACATTTGGACTACCCGAACTCGGTCAACAACTCACACTCAAAGCCGGTGACCGACTCGACCTACCTGCAGGTACTGTCCATAATGCAGTGGTTGGTGCGCAGGGAGTCGTTTGCCTGGAAGCACATCTATAAGCATGAAGCCATCGCCATTACAAACAGTACTACTTACGACCTTGACGATGATTGCATTCGCATCCAATTCGTTATTGAACCGGTTGGCTTTGGGACAAAAAACAATTGATGCGGCTAGTTATACGACAATCAGGTTGACCGCGGGCGCGATCATTTTGTTCTTGATCACGAACTTACAAAAGAAAAGTAATGGTCCAATTCTACGCGGCAGTTGGCTCTCTGCCATGTTCTTGTTTCTCTATGCCATTACGTTCTCATTCGCCTATCTCAGCCTAACGACCGGTACTGGCGCGCTGATCCTTTTTGGCAGCGTGCAAGTCACGATGATTGTTGTAGCGTTAAGAAGTGGGGAACGCCCACAGGCATTAGAGTGGCTTGGGTTGTCTTTAGCTTTGGGAGGTTTGGTCTATCTGGTATTTCCCGGTCTTGCCGCACCATCACTGCTAGGTTCAGCGTTGATGGTGACAGCTGGTATCGCCTGGGGCTTCTATTCCATACGCGGACGCGGATCGCAGAATCCGCTTGCCGATACGGCCGGAAATTTTATATATGCGGTCCCCATGATTTTGTTGATTCGGCTGCTGACTCTCGGCAACGTCCATGTTTCAGCGAATGGAATTTTGCTGGCAACCCTTTCAGGCGCGTTATCTTCCGGGGTGGGATACATGATCTGGTATATGGCACTGTGTGGTCTTACAACCACGCGAGCAGCCATCGTTCAACTCTCCGTGCCTATGATCGCAGCATGGAGTGGGATTCTCTTACTTTCGGAAAGTATATCTGCACGACTTTTAATCGCAGGTGTATTAATCCTGGGTGGAATTGGGCTATCTGTCCTGAGCCGCGAAAAACATTGATACTAAAATATCCCTTTCAAGAAAAGCAGTAATCCCACAATCGCCAGCGGAATGCCTATGATGGCGCCAACTACTGTCAGGCTGACGATCACGCCGACGATTATCAGCACAATGCCGAGTACCATCGCAACGAGTCGTCCCGTCAACTCAACGATGATTGCCAATAATTTCCAAATAGCAGCAAAGGGCCACAGAAACCAGGGGATATGATGTTTTGCATGTGTTGGCATTTCAACCTCCGAATATTTTTTATGAACGAGTTTGATTTCGCTAATTTTAAATACGCTAGTATGTATAAAAAGTAGCAAAAAATCCTGTTTTTTTGAGGGGTGTTATAATGCCAAACATGCCTCCGAGAACCAAAAAAATAATTGAACCAGTCATTGAACCAATTGAACAAATCGAACCTGATCAAATCGAACAATCTTTGATTGAAGAAGATACAATTACTTTTAAGCGCAGTCACTTCTATTCTGCACTGAGTATCCTAACCTTCATTGCAGGGATTCTCGTTGGTTATTTTGTTTGGGGATCTGGTCTCTTTCCAAAGCTGGGAACAGCCTGGGGAATCGCCTCGCAGGCTAATAGTGCGGTTCTTGAAGCGCCAGCTACAGCTCAGCTACAATTCGTGCGCAAAAAAATTCCAACTGAAGGTTTTTATTCGTTAGGTCCAGCAAATGCCCCAATTACCATCATCGAGTTCAGCGACTATCAATGCCCATTCTGTCGCCGCTGGCATACTCAAGTCTATGAACCCTTGCTTGCTGCTTACCCAGGCAAGATCAGATTTGTCTATCGCAACTTCCCATTAACATCTATTCATCCTGATGCTCAGGCCGCCGCTGAAGCCGCCATGTGCGCTGGCGAGCAAAATGTTTATTGGCAGTATCATGATAAGCTTTTCAGTAGTGATGTTTTAGACGTCAATACCTATACTCAATATGCTAAAGAGCTTAACCTGAACATGCCTGTCTTTGAAGCATGTATAAACAATCATAAATATCAATTAGCAATTCAAAAAGACAGTGTTTTTGCCCTGAACTTGGATGTGCAGGCAACACCAACCTTCTATATTAACGGGCTTGAGCTTGTAGGTGCTCAGCCGCTCAGTGTGTTCAAGAAAGTGATTGATATGGAACTTGCGGGAAAAATTCCCAATAATTAAAATGATTTGCGGAGGGCTGTATGAAAAAATTTGTCGCAGTGGCTGGCAATATTGGTGTGGGTAAATCCACATTGGTCGAAATGTTATGTGTACGTATGGGCTGGGAACCGTTCTACGAATCCGTCACCGAAAATCCGTACCTTGCCGATTTCTATAACAACATGAGTGCCTGGTCTTTTCATTCACAGGTCTTTTTTCTCACACATCGTTTGCGCTCCCATTACCGGCTTGGGCAACATCCCAGCTCGGTGGTGCAAGACCGTAGTGTGTATGAGGATGCAGAAATCTTCGCCCAAAATCTATTCCTGCAAGGACATCTAAACGCACGTGACTATCAAACCTATCGTGAATTATATGAGACGACATCCCGCCTCCTACCGCCCCCAGATCTGGTCGTTTATTTACGAGCATCTATCCCTACTCTGATCAATCGCATCTCAAACCGCGGACGTGACTACGAGCGGACGATCACGCCCGATTATCTTGGCGGCTTAAACACACTCTACGAACAATGGATCGATAACTTTACGCTCTGCCCTGTGCTGGCTGTGCCTGCGGATGATCTAGATTATGTTTCCCATTCTGGTCACTTAAAATTGATCATCGAAAAAGTACAGGATAAGTTGACCGGCAAAGAGGAAGTTGTCTTCGAGCCTGAAGAAGTCGCCCGCGCTTCAGCTGATGATTGATAATAAAAATCCCAAATAAATGATAGTCTCGCATTATTAGGGTTTAATATTCCTCACCACAGGATATTCAAATGTCCAAACTTCGCATTGCTCTCGGAGTAGTATTGCTTGTATTAATTCTGAAATTACCGCGAGCAACAGGTTATGATTCATATTTGGATATTCTTCGACATACAGCAATGACACTTAAAGGACAGGCGCCTTACTCTGATGTTGCTCAAGACTTTTATGGATTTAACGCCTTAATCACTAACCAAGACCCTTATGCAATATTGGGACCTGCGCTGAAAACAATTGGCGTAGATTGGAAGGTATCCTTTGCATCTACTCACCCACCAACAGCATTTTTACTTGTTGCCTCCGTAGCTTTGTTACCATGGCCAATTTCATCCATGGTATGGGCTTGGCTTATGCTTATTTGTTTATGCTTAAGCCTCAAGATTGGTTGTGGGTTTACATGGGATATGTCGTTCTTATTTACTGTAGGAGCATTGTTTTGGCCTCCCATTGCAACTTCTTTTGATCAAATAACCATTATGTGGTTGTTTGGTCTGACTATGGCATATCACAATCGTGATAGACATCCATTGTTATCAGGTGTATTTATAGGAGTTGCTTCGTTTACTAAATTATTGCCGGGGGTGTTGCTTATTCCATTTATTCTCCGTCGTAAATTGGAAGTTGTAAAAGGATTTTTCCTGTCGTGGCTGACAGCATCAGGAATATTATTTCTGCTCTCCCCAAAAACCGTTATGCGCTACTTTAAAGTTAATCGAACAAATGCCTTTGACATCATCTTGAAACCAGATAACGGATCCTTTCTCTTCTTTTTGTACAGAAAAGCAGGAATGTTAGGTTTATTAATAACTGCAGTTACGTTGTTTTTGTTGCTCATACTCGCGTTCAATAAGTATCGTCAAGAATCAGATACGAAAATATCCAAAGAAGAATGGAACATCTATGCGTTCTTGTCAGTTCTGCTTCTGCCGATTGCCTGGATTTTTTCCATAGCACCACTCCTGCCAAATTTGTTTTTACTATTGCAAGATAAAAGACTAATTATTCGACTGGCAACAATAAGCGCAATAATCCCGCCAATCATTGCACCACCCTGGGGGATGACATCAACATTCGGTCTTTTTGGATTCTTTATTCTGTCTGGAACTGCAATTGCTCTAGCACAAACTAGCTTTACCCTTTCTCAGCAATCACCCTGTGTTCCTATCAAATAAGTATTTTTCCGTCAAGCCATTAAAAATGGATATAGCTTATTAATTCCACATACACATTCCATTTACTATTATCGGGAGTTGAAAGGGTATGTTGTAAGTAAAGGCCGTCAGAGCCTCCATAATCTTTACACCTTGGTTATGGATATAAGTCTAGAACATAAATTTGATGGTGCTCGCAGAAATTTGAAATGTCCACTTGTCGGGATTGTTAATGCAACTGGTTCCACTTGCCACGTTGAAGTGCAACTTTGGGTTGCTGCTCCAGGCCCAGAGGTTATAACAACCTTGGATCAGGTTAGTGATCACAACGTCTTGATTTGGAGCGAGGCTGTACGCCCTATAGCCGCACTCACCATGAGCGGCTGTTTCGTTGAGATAAAGCGATACCTGAACCGCCACCTTCGTTGTGTTACTGATTCGAATTTTGGTCGGGAGTCCATTGGGCGATGCAGAAAGGACTCGGTTCGCACATGGATCGCCACCGCCTGAGTTACTGGTTGGCACAAGGGTGACTGTTGTTTCCAATGTAGGCAATAGAAATGGAGTATCTGTCGGAAGGGGTGTCGCTGTGGAAATTTCTGTTGGCGGAAGTGGAGTTGAGGTCGGGATGGCTGCCTGAGTCTCCGCGATGATGGTTGATGCCATGACGACCGCCGTGTTTTGTATATCAGCCACACTGGTCGTGGGGGTAGCTGCTGCACCACATGCGTTGATAAACATAGTAATGATAATCAGTACGGTGAGAGTTAGAAAACGTTTCATGCAAATATTTCCTTATGAATTTCAGTTTTTTGCCAAAATTGCATTGCCTCTATTGAAAATTTTGACGTAATGAGGGGATTGCACCCGCCAAGGGTGTTGATTTATCATACCGTACAACGGTTTTCCGTTGAGAATCGTTCCAAATTGGCGAATACCTTTAAGAAGTCCCTGACTCACCGCCTATATTATAGACTCTAAAAACACGACGACTTGTTTCAGCGTCATTCTGTAATTTAATCCACATACACATTCCATTTACTATTATCGGGGATAGACTTTTCTCCAAACCAGCCCTTTGCATCCCAATAGAAACGGCTCCAGATATTCCCAAAGGATGGACACTCAGCCCATGCAAAATCAAGTGGAAGTACATCTGAGATTGGGCATAACGGTTGGTCGTCACTTGTTTCTGTGGGTGGTTTGGCAAAATTACCGCTTAACGCATTTTTAAGTCCCGGGGTTGGGAAGCAATTCGTATTCCAATCATCCAAACCGCCGTTATCTGGCAAACGACAATAAGATTGATCAGGATATTTCACTACACTGTAATTGTAAGCATCAGCCAATTGTCCATTCGGTTTGATCAGGCGCACGGCATCGCCGCCATCACTCAGCAAAATGCCTGTGTCCTTGCCGTAGAAGACCATCCGGTCGCCAGGCTTGAGCGTAACAGCCGGGAGCCGATACGGAGCGGAACCAACATTCACCTCATCATCCAAACTCCAACCGCTCAGGTTTGCATCGATCACGCCAAAGTTGATCAATTCGATATATTCATCGCCCACATTGACAACGCCATCGTTATTCCAATCATGCCCTGGGCGTGGCACGAATTCATTGATGCCCACCCGTGGTTGCGGTGGAAGCGGGGCAGGGGTGGATGTTTTGAATTTCGTAGGCTTAAGTGTAGCTGAAGGGATTGGTGACGGTGTCGCAGTCACTGTATACGCCCAGTTACCATAACCAGGTGTACCGTGAATAAGGTAATTTGAAGAACTTGTGCCGCGAGCATCGTGTTTTAGCCAGGAGGCAGAGTTCGCATTTGTAATCCAGGCAGTATCACTATCTGGAACAACTCCGCGTCTCTCCATAGTAGCATGTGTACTGGAATTTCCTGCGGGCCAAAAACCCCCATTCGAATTTGCGGTATCAACGCATGTTCCAGTAGCATTGTAGAGTTGTAAAATTTCATTAAAGGTTCCAATTGCACCTGTGAAAATCTGGTTCGCAGGAACATCTGAGACTGTAGTATCGGCTGTGCGCTCCAACAGGTAATACTGACCTGCTGTAAGAGTAACATTTGCAAGGGGAATATTGGGTGTTCCGTCCACGGCTCTTAATATCCAGCCATTCAAATTGATCAAGTTTGCCGTTGGGTTGTAAAGTTCGATCCACTGATCAGAAGTGGATGCGCCTGTGCCAGCCCAGGCAATTTCATTGATAAGAACAGATGAAGGAGCTACACCTGTGCTACATAGCCCAGGCGTGCTTGTACGTGTTGGCGTAGATGTGCGTGTTGATGTTGGAGTAGCGGTTAGTGTAAATGTTGATGTTGGAACAAGTGTTGCCGTGACCGTAAACCCCCAATTATTTCCAGCAGGCGTTCCATGAATCAAGTTCCCCGCAGCATCATGTTTTGTCCATGTGCTCGGGTTCGTATTACTTATCCAGCCAGATGCGGTATCGGGCGCTGGTATGCCGCCCGTAACCACGCGTTCCATGCTGTTGAAATTCGGGGACCCTGTCCCTGCGGGCCAGGCACCGAGGTCACTGTTGGCTGTGTCACTCACCGTGCCACTCGGCTTACTGAGCGTCAAAGAATCATTTGTGTCGCCCAGTGCACCCGAATAAATCTGGTTTGCAGTCACGTCATTAATGGTCAGGTCATGAGCGCGTTCCAAAAGGAAAAACCCATTGGCAGGAATCACGCCATTGATCAGCACATCCACACTACCGGTAAAGTTGACCAGTCGCCAGCCAGTGAGATCGATCGGAGTATTTCTTGTGTTGTACAACTCGATCCATTCATCGCTCGAAGAGGCCTGCGTTCCAGACCATGCCACTTCGCTGATAATCACTTCACCAGGTGTAGGTGTAAGGGATGGAGTTAATGTAAAGGGTGGAGTATTGGATGGTGTGAAGGTAAGAGTGGGAGTGCTAGTATTTGTGGGAGTAAAGGTTGTTGTTGGAGTTAAGGTTGGAGTGTACGTCCCTACGCCACATATAAGCCCTATTGATTGGCTATTACGTGGGTTTGGAGCACCTGTTATAAAATCACTGCTGTTATTATCATTATCAGTGCAACCACTGGAAATGCGTAAATCAGAGAGGGTGGCGCTAGGTGCAGGAGCAACAGCCGTTTCGGAACAATTAGCTGTGGCGCCATAACCTATAAAATCAACAATGCTTCCACCAGTTGGGCAAGCACCAGTTAAAGCTATTGTTGTGTTTACTAGTGCCACCTTGCCTACACCTGCTGCCATATTTGTTGTACCGGTTGTATCAGGTGTAGGAAGTGCGATTCCATTTGCACCCCCTGAACCCAGTTGTACAAGATAATATTGTCCCGCAGTGATAGAAACATTTGGCAATGTTGTGATTGCCCAAGTTGTGCCGATAGCAGCGGCATATTGTATTGACCAACCGTTGACTGAAACGGAAGAATTACTGAGGTTGAAAAGTTCAATATAATCATTGGTATAAGCTGCACCTGCATTTCCCCCGCCGCCATAAACCTGACTGATAATAATACTGGATGAGGCCGCACGAACTGGGATTTGCGCAGTCCCTATCATCCCGCTCAGCAAACAGATGAGCAGGAATAAAAAGAAAAACGCACGAAAAGATTGTTTTCTAAAATACATTACAAAACTCAAAGAGTAAACAATGGTAAGAAACAGGAGTCAGGTTTCGGCTGGGAAAGAGGCGAATGTATCTCAATAGAAACCCTGAGTATAACCATTATATACCACCCTCTATATATTCGTGTCCAAAGACAAATAGTACTTTAGCGTGGTTCCACGACCAACTTGATCGCGGTCCGCACTTTGTCGTCTATGGTCACATCCGCAAACTCGGGGACACAGACAACATGGATATCATCGTTCTTCAAATACCCAGTTGCCAGTACCAACGCCTTCACAGCCTGGTTGACTGCTCCAGCACCGATTGCCTGTACTTCAGCCCTTTTATGTTCACGGACGACTCCCGCAATTGCCCCGGCAACAGCAGAGGTGCGGGAGTTGGCAGAAACTTTGATCATCTCCATGGGAGCCGGTTGTTTCAAAGATAATTGTACAGGATTTACCTCTTAGATTCAAGCACTATATTAATAGATTAAGGATTCAGTAATAGTAGTAGGGGCTGTGGATACTGTGGACAAAATCTAAAAACCACCACATATAGGATGACAAACTCGCATCTCTCTGGATGTATGGTTGGCTTTGCCTTCCAAGCTTTCTCCAACTGTGGAGAGAATCTACATAAATCATCCACAACCTTATCAACAACTCGACCAGAAAACATTCATTTTCCATATCTTGGAAAAAATCAATAATACTGGCTATATATGGGGGTAGACCTACCGCTTAGAAATTGGATAAATTTGACATTTCTCCACAGTGAGTGCCACTTATCCACAAATAAAGGCTAGTTATCCACAGAAATGATGTTTAGACAACAATGAATCAATGATGTGATCCCCTAAATGTAGTCCCCTTCTGGTACTATTCCAGTATCGAATCTTCCTAATTAATACCCAGCAATCTCTCACCTGTAGAAATTATCCACAATTATTAAGTTCATGATCTTGTTAGAAGACAAATATCAAGGAATTCAGAAATTATCCACAATTATTAAGTTCATGATCTTGTTAGAAGACAAATATCAAGGAATTCGCCAATATTTAAACAGTGTTAGCTATTCCTTTTAATACCTGTAAAAGATCAGCTACTTATAAAATACCTAAAAGTTCATTTAAAAGCAAATCCGTGTAACCTTCTCCTAACATGGCTGTAAGTAAAAAGACTTGTATTTACTATAGAAATGGTTATAATGTAGACACTTCAGAAGATGGTCTTCAGAAGACTAAAAATCATTTATTTAGAAAGGAATTAATAACATGTTATTTGCTCCCAAAGAAAAAGGTCAGGGTCTCGTTGAGTACGCGATCATTCTCGCTCTCATCGCCATCGTCGTTATCGCTGTTATGACCACGCTCGGCAAGAAGGTCAACAATACCTTCAACAGCATCGGCAACTCCTTGACCGTGTAATTTCAAGGTTTATATAAAACAAAAGACCTGTCGAAAGACAGGTCTTTTGTTTTATATAAACCTTGAATATAAAATATTTTTTCAAAATGAAACAGAATTGACCAGAAAATCTTGCAATTTTGTAGAATATGTAACAGTAAAGCTTGAATTTTTATTAGAAGTAGGTATACTACATATAGTTCTGGAGGATGCGCCTCAGATTCATTTTTATTTTGAAAGGAAATTCTATTATGCTTATGTTATTCGCTCCCAAAGAGAAAGGTCAGGGTTTGGTTGAGTATGCAATCATCATTGCATTGATTGCTATTGTCGTGATCGCTGTTATGACCACCCTCGGCAAGAAAGTCAACAACACCTTCAACAGTATGGGCAACTCCATGCCTTGAGTTGATTCTTGCCCCGCTCCCGCTAAAACAAAGAACCCGTCGAAAGACGGGTTCTTTGTTTTAGCGAATACTAAATTACCAATTTGCAGTATCTGATACCTATAAATCTACCTTGGATGACCTACATACGAACCGTTAAGATAACACCATTCTGAGAAGGATCATGTATCAGCAGACCCTCTTCGATCTGATTCGACGGGATGCCGGCCGCATCGACCCGAGCCACGACTTCATCATATGCCTTTTGCGTTGGCAGGTCAATGGTGAAGTAACGCAGACCCACTGCATCGGTGGGTGGAGGTGGGGCACCTTCGCCCTGCCAGGTGTTCAATCCAAGATGGTGATGATAGCCACCTGCAGAGACGAACCCCATCTGGAATTTCTTTTCCACTCCCATAATATCAAAGCCAATGATGCCATGATAAAAATCGACTGCTTCGTCCACATTCCGCACATGCAAATGGACATGTCCCACGCGCGTTTCAGATGGAATCGAAACATCTAATTTATCATCTTCTTTGAGATGACTGAACAGTGCATCAACATCAAGCGCTTCACGCCCATTACTGAGGGAGCCATCTGCACGGCGAGCAATATATTTGCCATTCTCCATTCCCATCCAACCGTCTTCGGGTGATTCGCAATACAGTTCAATACCGTTGCCTTCGAGGTCATCCAGATAAGTGGTCTTGGTCATAATGTGATCAGTGGGACTATTCGGGTATTTCAACGCAAAGAGCCGCGCCATCGCGATTGCCAGCTCGCGCTTGTTGGGGAAGACATATGCCACATGGTACAAACCTGTCACGCCGCGATATTTCTTCAGGTTGGGTTCTTCTGTGAGGCGTAATAAATCCGCGCCACCCGCGCCCAAACCCGCTTTGTTCCCTTCGCGCCAATGGAGCTTAAATTCCAAGGCTTGTTGATAGAACATAATCTGGTTCTCAAGGTTTGCAACCTTGAGAGAGATGTGTCCCATCTTTGTTTTGGGGTGAATGGAAAACTTGGTTTTGGTTTCAGGGTCTGATAATAGGCTCATAATGTTTCTCCTTGCTTAACACCAAGACAATGCATCGCGCAGATTTCTTTCTATCTATTTATTTTCTACAGCAGTTAATTTTATCAACGTATACACAGTGATGAAACCTGCCACAACATGCATGATCATCAAGGTAATGGAATAGGGCCAGCCCGCGCCTGGAAATGGTGCAGAGGCAACAGCAATATCCGGTAAAAAGCTGATGACTAGAAATACCGCTGAAATAATGAGATAGGTGCGGACTGGATTCTTGGCAAAGCCAAAGCGTCCAACCAGCGTATACACGATCACCGCGCCAGTGCAAAGCACCAAGGTTAAAATGATCGGAATCATTATCATCTCAAGCCCTGGCGCATAGGGCGCAGGCAAGATAATTCGGGCAATAGTGCGCACGATCAACACGCCAATGATTGCAGCTAGAACGGTCAATGGACCAACCCACCAGAGTTTCTTTAATTGAACAGATGAAGAGACTATAGACATCACACACTCCTTTGACGATCAAGATTAAAATTAATCAGCGACATGCAAAACGATCCGCCCGCGTCCGTGCCCTGTTTGACTCAATTCGTGCGCCTGACGGGCATCTGCTAATGGGAAAACCATACCTGTTACCGGCTTGAGTTGCTTCGCTTCGATCAGCTCCGAAATCTGCTTCAAATTTTCTGCGGAAGCGCGTCGTCCACTTAGCGCTGTTATATTCTGT
>WNFL01427809.1_pt1 | contig 11976 bp, 12 predicted proteins | sample 5400361 | NCBI WGS metagenome assembly WNFL01 (sample SAMN13153351, study PRJNA577476) | soil metagenome | isolation source: 40 cm soil on Douglas fir-dominated hillslope | place: USA:California | collected 2013-09-17
TTTGCAATGCAGCGAGGAAGCCTTCGGGTGTCTGGGTCGAGTATTGGTGGCCGAAGCCCGGCGAGAAGGAGGGCTCCCGCAAGGTCAGTTATCACTTGAGTGCCAAAGGAACGCCGTACGTGGTGGCCGCCGGGGTCTATGACGACAAGGCAACCATTGCGGAACTGTCAAAGCTGAGCAGCAAGAAGTAACCGTCGGCCCTCACCCACGGGCGTGTCAGTGGACGATAGTGCGTTTGAACCAGGCAAGACAGTTCAAGACATGAGCGTAAGGACCATGTAGAAATTCAGGATCCTCCACGCCAAATCGGGAGACTGGACATGTGCAGGGTCAGCTCTCGCGTAGGAATCCAAATGTACCGTAACCGCGTTTAATCAGTTGACCCCCATTGGGGATTGGTAGACCGTGTTCCACGCAGTTACCCCCTGAGTTCCGTTCGTTGACTTGCTTCCTGCCCCAACCTAAGATGAGCGCGAAATGCCGGATTCCTCATCTCTGATTGGCCAGACCATCTCGCACTACCGCGTCCTTGAAAAGCTCGGTGGCGGCGGAATGGGTGTCGTCTATAAGGCTGAGGACACTCGCCTTCGTCGCTTCGTGGCGCTGAAGTTTTTGCCTCAGGAGGTTGCCCGCGACCCGCAGGCACTCGCCCGTTTTCAACGCGAAGCGCAAGCTGCATCCGCACTGAATCACCCTAATATTTGCACCATTCACGACATTGGCGAGCAGGACGGCCAGGCGTTTATTGGCATGGAATTTCTGGAGGGCATGACGCTGAAGCATCGCATCGGCGGAAAACCCGTCGAGACCGATGTTCTGCTCCTACTGGCGATTGAGATCGCAGACGCTTTGGACGCCGCTCATGCCAAAGGAATCGTCCACCGCGACATCAAGCCTGCCAACATTTTTGTCACCGAGCGGGGGCACGCCAAAGTTCTGGACTTCGGCCTGGCGAAGCTCTCTGGAACGGAAGGTGGCTCTTCTGTAGTGACGATTGCGAGGGAAATGACCGAGGGCGCGAGTGCGGAGCATCTGACCAGTCCGGGCTTTACGTTGGGCACGGTCGCTTACATGTCGCCGGAGCAGGTGCGCGCCAAGGAACTGGACGCGCGCACGGATTTATTCTCGTTCGGAGTCGTATTATACGAGATCGCTACAGGCAGACTGCCCTTCCGCGGAGAAAGCTCGGGAGTTATCTTCAAAACTATTCTGGATGGAACACCAACGTCAGCATTACGGCTGAACCCTGATCTGCCTCCGAAACTGGAAGACATCATCAACAAGTGTTTGGAGAAAGATCGAAATATGCGCTACCAGCACGCCGCGGATCTCCGCGCCGATCTTCAGCGTTTGAAGCGAGACACGGATTCGAGCCGCTCATCAATCCTTCCTGCAGCAGTTGCGCCAGAGGATGCCGGGGTGAGTGCGTTTGCCTCGTCGGGTGCCGCTGGGATTGTTTCGGGCGCGTCCTCCACATCCAGCACCGATAAGCAAATCGCAGTCGGCCTGCTGACACGTCACAAGAAAGCATTTCTGACGGTTGCGGCTGCCGCAGTACTAGCGGTTGCGGGCCTGGGCTACGGCGTCTATCGATGGATGTTCTCTAGCTCAGGCTCCTCCATCGACTCCCTCGCCGTGCTGCCCTTCGCCAATGTCACGGCGGATCCCAACACTGAGTACTTGAGCGACGGGCTTACCGAAAGTCTCATCGGCAGTCTTTCGCAACTTCCCAATCTGGCCGTCCGCCCTCGCAGCTCCGTTTTCCGGTACAAGTCCAAGGACGTGGACCCGCAGAAAGCGGCAGCTGACCTGAAGGTCGCAGCAGTCGTGACCGGGCGAGTCACGCAGCGCGGCGATTCGCTGCTCGTAAGCGCGGAGCTTACTGACATTCGCACCAACCGCAGTCTGTGGAGCGAGCAATACGACCGCAAGCTCTCCGACGCACTCACCGTGCAGCGCGAGATTTCGGGAGAAATTTCCGCGCGTCTCCGCGAGCGGCTCACAGGTGCACAAAAGGCCAAACTGAACAACGGGGGGACTTCCGATCCCGAGGCTTACCAGCTCTACCTCAAGGGCCGCTACTATTGGGACAAGCGCACGCCTGAGACTTTGAACAAAGGGCGGGACTATTTCCAGCAAGCCGTCGAGAGGGATGCTAACTATGCGTTGGCCTACGTCGGACTGGCAGAGTATTACGCCGTCATCTCGGACTACACCTACGTTCCCTACAGCGAATCCAACCCAAAAGTGAAAACCTACGCCACGCGGGCACTAGCCATTGACGACACCCAGGCGGAAGCACATACATTACTCGCGATCGCGCATGACAGTGAGTGGGAGTGGGCCGCCGCCGCGCGTGAATATGAGCGCGCCCTCGAGCTGAATCCAAACCTGAGCCGCACCCATGTTTTATATGGGTTCCACTTCGACTATCACCGAGATTTTGAGCAAGCGCTCATCCATTATCGGCGGGCTGTAGAGCTCGAGCCGCTCAACCTGAACGCCAATACCAATTTGGCGAGGGAGTATGAATTCTCCAAAAAGTACGACCAGGCTATCGAACAGCTGAAAAGGACTCTGGAAATCGATCCCACCTTTGCAAGCGCCCATTACCAGCTATCGGACGCTTACCACTTTGCGGGCAAATATGATCTTTGGCTGGAGGAATGGGAGAAGGGGGCCAGGCTCTATAACGACTCGGAAGACCTGGCGCTCGTCGACGCAGCCAGGCGCGAGTACGCTAAGTCCGGGTATCGTGGTGCCCTGAAACGCGTCGTCGCACTTCAGGAAGAGCAGGCAAAGCGCATCTATATTGACCCGGCATGGATCGCTGGAAGCTATGCCCTTCTGGGAGAAAAAGACCGTGCGTTTCGCTGGTTGGAAAAGGCCTACGCGGAAAAGAGCGGCGGCCTGCCGTACATCAAGCCTTCTCTCGCCTATGATTCTTTGCGTTCCGATCCGCGCTACGCCGATCTCCTCAAGCGTATGGGTCTCCCGCAATAGCGCAGGCTTTGGTCTGTTGTCCCTCGCGACAATTCTGCGCAGCCCATGGGGGATGTCATTCCCCAACCGGACCGCGGAGCTCCAGCGGTTTGCGGCCCTGCCTGAGTCTGGTGAACGAAATTCGCCGATGCGCTCGTGTGCAAGGGAGCACAGTTCGAACATAAATTTCAAAGGCCCAAGGTGAGAAAGCACGTGGCGTGGTGGATTCGGGCTTTTTCAGGCAGCCTGTCTCTGGCGAATTGTTATTTCGACAGCCAGCCGCCCAGAATGTAATGTTACATTGAGCTGAAAATCGCCGGATGGAGTTTTTGCGGACCACAACGGTGCGAGCCGGTCGGCCGTATCAAACTGCCCGATCAGTTCGTCCGCGAATTTGTCATGCAGGGATTGCACAAAGGCGCGGTCAACGCGCTTGCCCTGCCATGTCTGCCCAAGCTGGGTGCAGACACTGACCCGGATCTTTTCCTTAACCTCCGGAGCGAGACGGCTGTTTTCGACGAAGAGCAGCATCATGTAGGCGCGCACTTCCTGCGTGCCCAGCGGCGGCACACGGATCGGCAACTGGATGAGCTTGTCGAAATAGTTGGTTACAAGCTCGTCGTCAACGCCCTCAAAGTGCCGCCGTACCGCGTGTTTGATCATCGCGTCATCGGCGGCGATGACGAAGGCAGTATTCTTCAGAAACAGGAATAGCCGGATTGCCTCCAGGGTAGAGATGGTTGTTTCTGGCAAGCAGCGATCGAGATCGTCGATTAGAACGACGAGTGTCACGCCCATGCAGAGGCTCTTTCCGTCCGGCGACCAACGGAAATTGAGAATTTGCTCTGAATCAAAGTTTGTGATCTGTCGGCCACGCGAACCGTCGAGCGGTTGCACCCAGATATTGTCCACCTCGTTTTCGCGGATCGGGTAGGCCACCGCCTTGCCCTCCGCCTCGAATAGTCGTAGGGAGACGTGACGTTCCGCGAACAAGTAGCCGAAAGGGCATTGGCTTTGAGCCCGACTCAAAGCAGCGTTGTTGCACCCAATGCACCCAAAAAAGTCGACCAACCTCACTGGGAGTGTGGCCTAGGTGATTGAAAACTTGAGGGAAGAATGCCGCGCCAGGGGACTCGAACTCCCGACCTTCTGGTTCGTAGCCAGACGCTCTATCCAACTGAGCTACGGGCGCGCCGATGGAACCCCTTCATTTTAAGCGACTTTCCTACTTTTTCCAACCACTGCTATAACAGGAGTTGGGACAATTTGGGACAGCCCAACCTTTTCCACCATCGCTGACAAGGAATCTTGGCTGCGATGCGTGTATCCGTCAGTCACCCTGAGGCTCGAATGACCGACCCACCTGAGCACAACATCGTCGGGAATCCCCGCCTCGCGCAAAGCCGTGACTCGGCTGTGACGCAGGGCATGGAACGCAGAACGGGGCGGCTGCGGTATTCCGAGCCTGTTGATCAATGGGCGGAACCAGCGGTTGCGGAGATTGGTGTCTGACAGGTATGTCTTCGCTTCGCTGGGAAACACGATCCCCTGATCCCTACCATGCAGATGAGCTTGGAGAACTTCCAATGCCAGCGAGTTGAGGTTGATGAGGCGGTAGCCTTTTTTGGTCTTTACTGGTCCGACCTTGCCTTTATAAATGCTGCGGCAAACCCGGATGGTCTTGTTTGCGAAATCGATATCTTCGCAGTTCAAGCCGATACATTCGTTGATCCTCATCCCCGTGAGTATGAGGACGATCACCAACACTCTGTTCATTCCCTCGCAGTTGCTGACGATCTTTTCCAATTGAGGAGGAGTGAACAGAAACGGCTCCTTGTCCGACAGTTGCGGCAGCACCACGTCGTCCCAATCCCTCGTCTTTTTCCGTCCGAGAATGGACCGCAGGTATCCGTAATAAACACGCACCGACTTCGACTCCAGACCTTTATCGGTCAACGTCGTGACGAAAACTTGTGCCCTGTCTTCATCGATAGCGTCCACCGGAAAGTCCTTCAACGCCGGAAGCAAGTGCAAATTTATTGCGGATTTCATGCTGTCTTGGGTGCGTGGTCTTAGGTGCTTCATCTTGTTATCCTGCCAAAACTGCACGCGGTCAGCGAAGGTGGTGACGGATGAGCTGGTTTTGAAGGAGCCGCAGGTTTTCTCGAAATGCTCCTGCGAGTTTATTCCCCGCTCTGCCAGATATGCCGCACCCAACTGCTTCGCTCTGGTTTTCGAGACCGCATTCGGCCCTGATGCTACCGCTATACGTACTGACCGATCCTTCCTTTCGTATTGACCAATGACATCTTCGAGAAATCTGAGATGCCACTGGTTTCCTTTCTGAACGACACGACCTTGCTGACCCGGACGATTCGTCATGGATTTTCTCCTGTGACGTTTCTCCGGCGTCGTGTTTAAGCGTGCGTCCATGGTAACCTAAACTAGTTGCTTTGGCCCAGAGCTACGACGGCGCTTGCCCGTCGTCCGCGACCGCAGGAGTCGGCTGTAGAAGTTTCATGCTCACGAAGACCCGCCCCGTGCTATCGGTGGCTGTCAGGGAAAGTGGGAATGTCATCTCGCTTTGCTGGCATCGTCAAAAACTGCCTCAGCATCTGAGTCCAGTAGTAGTCCAGTCAAAATCGAACCGTTACGGCTGACAACCTCTATTTTGACGGGATAAACTGCCCGCGACGAACCCCTAAGAGCCACGAAGAATTTCCCCATGGCCTCCGTTATGAAGTGCCCCGATAGCGGCGGAGTCTTGCTTGCTAAGCATCTCCCTGCCTTCACTGTCCATCATTGCTCCTTCCTGTTCTCGGGCACGGGGACTTGGCTGTCCTCATAGTTTTTCTTGCGCTCGTCACGGACCTGCTGCTCGGTCACGTCCACGTAGATCGCTAAACCTCGTGTGTCGAACGTGAACTTGTTTCTATTCGTCCAAGGATTGGACATTTTTGACGCCATGAAAACTTTTCCCCGTCCGGCCAGACGATGGCAATGCGCTACATCTTGTCTGTGCGGCTGATTCTCACCGACGCACCGCACGCCCAAGTAAAACCTCCGACTGGCGCCAACTTTTCCGGCGTGCCATACAGATCATTCTCAATGGTCCAATGCGATTGCTTTTGATGGAGTTCGCTGATCCTCACCAGGTTGTTCAGCGTTGCTTTGTCGTTGTAGCTCAGCTTGTGCCTTCGTGACCGTGAGCCGTGCGTAATACTGAGGGTCGCTTTTGTCACGCGCGCGGTGTTGGGCAATCTGCTGGATGACGACTTCGGGATCGTCGCCGTGGGCGAGGGCGCGTTTAGCGAAGGCCCAATCGTGTTCAGACTGGCTCAGGCTGGTGCGTGGCGAAGACTCCCGCTTAGCCCGATTGTCGTAGCTGTGGTGTGGTGAATCGTGGGAGTCGATGTGGAGTTTGAAATCACGAAGGTGGTTGATTTCCGTGGACTCCCTGCGAGCCTCGACATAGAAGTCCGTTTCGTATTTCTTGTTGGCGAAACCCGGCAGGCGCAAGACGCGGGCCGCATCGGTGGCGGCGGGATCTCCACCGAATTCGCGTGCCATGGCGTGCAGAAGTCCTTCAGCCTCTTCGAGACTCATGCCTTCCACCCTCCAGACAACCTGGAACTTTCCAGGCGAACTCGTCAGGACGTAATTTGGTTTCGGGACGGCACCAGAGTTTTCAACGGATTCCAGGATCCGCTGCTCGATTCCTGCGATGCCGCATAGCATGGCGGCGGTCATCTCCGCGATGAGTTCCTCTTTCGAGTAGGATTCCGAGCCAAAGGAAACCGGGTTGTCGAAGTTCCCCCGGTGCAAGCGCTTGGCGTGCCCCGTGCTGTGGGCTAGTTCGTGGAATTCAGTGACGTAATACTCCTCCGATGAATGAAAGAGACCGCGTGCCGGCATACCCACCACGTCGTTAGTCGGCGAGTACCACGCTTTATCGGATTGCTCGAACGCTGGCGGGACCGGCATGTTTGTCACGATCTGTTCGCACGTTTCGGGGACGCGGGGATGTCGATGCCTTCTGCCTGCGACAAATTGAACACGCTGTAATAACGGAGCAGAAATGGCCGGGAGGTCTCTTTCGCGCCGTCCTGCGCGGTCGTCTCCCGCTCGTCGCCGATGTTCCAGAAGATGACGGGCGAAGACTTCTCGCCCTTGCGGATTCTCCCGCCCAACTTTGTTGCCTGATTGTAAGTAAGCCAGAATCGTGATGGGAACCCCTGCGAAGCAAGAGTAAAGACATTGAGTCCGCGATACTCTTTTTGCGTGAGCAGGCTTGCGGGAGTCTGACAGGTCCACGGCTTGCGCCAGGGAGCCACGCCGGATTCAAGCTGCTTGATAATTTTCTCGGTGACGATTTCGTAGACGCTAGGCATTCCATTCCTCCAATGTGAATTAGTGTTTTCAGGCCCTTTCAGGGCATAAAAAACAACATGCTTTACTGGAGGCGGGTTCTGGCCGTGGTTCGCGGCTGTCAAGCCCCGAAGCGCATTCAGCGGAGCCCAGTGGGGCGCGGAAGCGAGTACGGTGGGGTGTACCGAGCGGAGCTGCACAAGCGGGCTTTACAGTGGAAGCGGACTACGGCCTATTTTGCGCCGGGCAAAGCATGTAGGGGTATGGCTCGCAGACGGGGATGAAGGAAGAAAAGAAAAAAAAGAAGTTATGGAGGCGGGTAAAAGGACGGAGAGAATGTCGAGAAAGACGGCGACGAGAACGAGGAAGATGACGATGGTCATGATGACCACGATGGCGATGGCCATGATGATGACGCCGCCGATGGCAATGACGATGGCCATGGCCACGATGACGACGATCATGATGATGATGGGGAGAAAGAGGTGGGGATGGTGACGGCGGTGGGGATGGAGGAGGAGGAAGCGGAAGCGGAAGCGAAGGAAGAGGCGGGGGTGGCGGCGCTGGTGGTGGTGAGGTCGGCGCTGGCGGTGACGATGATGGCGATGGTGGAGGTAGAGGTGGAGGGCTCTTTGTCCTTCAAAGGGTCGAAAACATGTTTTTCGACGTATTGCCTAGATTTGTGTGTGTTTTCGATTGACGGTAGTTGATTTTCGACGTTTTGCCATGGTATAGTGATTTCGACGAGTGATAGAGAGAAATGGTCATTTTCGACATAGGATAGGTGTATTTCGACGATGCGTATTGAAAACAAAGGCGTAAATGTGTTTCAGGGTCTAATGGTTCCGGAGGAAAGTCGCCTCGCGGGCTGGGGGGCGCTGACCCAGGCCCTTGCGGTCAAGGGGCCGGTGCGTAAACCTGCGTACGTATCGGACAAGCACGTCAGCGGAAGCATCCGCGAGGAAGGAGGCTGGCGCGTTTTCGACAGAAGGTATTGGCCGGGGGAAAACTTCGGAGATCACCTGAGCTTTGCTCTTCGTAACGAAAATCTCGACATGCTTCTGCTGAAGCGGATTTTCGATGCGGTGGACGCGAAGGTTGTGGAGGCGTTTGTCAAGGCGACCCCGACAGGAATCCCCACGCGGCGCGCCTGGTTTCTGTATGAGCTGATGACAGGACGCAAACTGGATGTGCCGGACGATCCGGGGGTTCCGGCTGTGGATGTCCTTGATCCGGCAGCGTACTTCACGGGCAAGCCGCGTCTTTCGCGGCGGCATCGCGTGCGGGACAACCTTCTCGGCGGCGGGAGATATTGCCCGATCATAAGACGGACGGAATTGCTGACAGAGTTCACGCAAAGCGGCCTTGCGGAGAGGGCCGCCGAAACGCTGGGGCGCACAGGCGCGCATCTCGTTTCCCGCGCGGCAAGTTTCCTGCTTCTGGCCGACAGTCTTGCGAGTTTTGAAATCGAGGGCGAACGGCCTCCGCGCAATCGACTGGAGCGGTGGGGCCGGGCCGTTCTGCAGGCGGGCAAAAACAAGCTTACTCTTGACGAGATCGTTCGGCTTCAAGGGCTTCTGATAGAGGACCAGCGGTTTGTGCGCGTCGGCCTGCGGCCGGATGGCGTATTTCTGGGCGAGCGCGATCACAACGGCGACCCGTTGCCGGAGTTTATCGGCGCGCGGCCTTCAGACTTGCAGGATCTGATGGCTGGAATGCTGGAAACGAACGACCGGATGAGCGCAGACGGTGTAGACGCAGTTCTGCAGGCGGCGGCCACGGCGTTCGGATTTGTCTATGTCCATCCTTTTCAGGACGGAAACGGGAGGCTGCATCGCTGCCTGGTTCATCATGTGCTCGCGGAGCGGAAATTTACGCCGGCGGGCATGGTGTTTCCCGTGTCCTCGGTCATGTATGACCGGATCGAAGAATACCGAAAGACGCTTCGGAGTCATTCGGGACCGTTAATGAATTTCATCGAGTGGCGGCCGACACCGGGGCGGAACGTGGAGGTACTGAACGACACTGCCGATCTGTACCGGTATTTTGACGCCACGGAGGAGGCGGAATTTCTCTATGCCTGCGTCAAGCGGACAGTTGAGCAGGATTTGCCGCGCGAGATTGACTATCTTCGACGTCATGACGAGGCGCTGCGGCGCATCATGAACACGGTCGAAATGCCGGACAGGCTGGCTGAAAATCTTCTGATGTTCATACGGCAGAACAAAGGGAAGTTGGCGAAGAGGCGGCGTCAGGGCGAATTCGAGAAACTGACGGACGCCGAGGTCGCGTCTCTTGAAGCGGTTGTGGGCGAGGCGTTCGAGGGATTTGCTGATGCCCGCGCGGGGGAGAGTGATATTCACGCCGGTGAAGACGTCGCTGGCGGGCGGGCACTGGAATTTCCAGCGCCGGAGGAGAGATATGTTTTTGACCGCGAAGTCGTCGTTTTCTGCGGACAGGACGGAGAAACCCGTGTCCGTTGCGAAATCAGCCAAGAGGCCCTGGACGACCATTTCGGCGGAGATGGTAAAGACAAGGTAGATGTATTCAGAGCCAACCGAAAGGCCATCGAAGAAATCGCGCGCAGTAAATATCTTGCCGGTCGCAGAGAAGCTGACGGGTCTGTTTTGATCCGTTCCGAAGACTTGTGAAGAAGCAGGATTTATTGAAATAAGTCGGGGAAGAAAACGCCATGGCGTTCAAGGGCCTCTTCATCGGGATTGATCGGTACGCCTCTCCGGAAATCAATTGGCTTAGCTGCGCCAAGCGTGGCGCGACGGCGTTGCATGCGCTTTTCACGGACACGCTGGGCGGCGAGACGATGTTGCTTACGGATGAGCAGGCGACCGTCGCCGGAATTCGGGAGCGCTTTGAGCAACTCGGCAGCTGTAGCCGCGACGATGTCGTGGTCATCGCCTTTTCGGGGCACGGCACGGAGACGCATGAACTCGTTGGACATGACACCGACCCTTACGACCTTGCAAGAACGACGATGGGGAATGGTGTGCACGCATTCCCTCGCGCCGACTATTGATCGTGCTGGATTGTTGCTTTTCCGGTGGCATGGGCGCCAAGGCCCTGCAGGTTGAAGGGGTTCCGCGTGACATCCAGTCCGTCGAAGGCAAGCTGAACCAGATCAGCGGCGAGGGCCGCGTGGTTCTGACCGCCTCGGGCCCGACGCAGAAAGCATGGGAGAGCTCCCGGCTGGGGCATGGCTTCCTGACTCTGCATTTACTCGAAGCATTGCAGGGGCCGGAGGAAATCCGTGAAGGTGACCGGATTGGTGTCCTGCGCGTGCTTGACTATGTCGTGCGACGTGTTGTCGATGCCGCGCTGCAAATCCACCGGGAACAACATCCCGCAGTTCGGGGAACCTTTGACGGCGAGTTTACTTGGCCAGTGTTGTCGCCGGGGGCCGTCTATCGCGCCGCGTTTCCCGACCGGGGCAGGCCCATTGCTACCGCTGAAATTAACAGCCTTGCCGCTTTTGGATTCCCGCAACCTGTGATCGACGCGTGGGCCGGGGAGATTCCGCGGCTCAATCAGTTGCAGTTAGACGCCATCAACGAGTTTGGCATTCTTCGCGGCGAGCATGTGGTGGCGTCTGCGCCGACTTCGTCGGGAAAGACGATGCTGGGCGAGCTTGCCGCTGTGCGCGGCGCGCTTGACAGGCGCAGAACACTCTTCCTCTTGCCCCTCAAGGCCCTGGTCAACGACAAGCTTCGGCAGTTTCAGCGCGTCTATGGTCCGTTTGGCATCCGCACGATCGAGGCGACAGGCGAGACCGACGATATCAGCCCGTTGTTGCGCGGGCGATATGACATTGCGCTTCTTACTTACGAGAAATTCAGCGCCATCGCGCTGACAATCCGCACGTCCTCGAATTAGCTGCGAGCTGTATCTGCTTAGCGCGATCGCCAGACGTCATTTGGAAATGTGGCGGATCGTCTTCAGGTGGATTATAGCGCTTGAATCCGAATATTTTCATTATTGTACTGATGGTCGCAAATTCTGGACTCCTCGTTCCGTTAATATCGACTGCTTGAGCTGCCTGATGTGGGCTATGCCCCACAGCGTCCACGGCATTGCGGCCCGATCCGCCGGCCACCCTTTGGGCTTGGTCGCCAGCGGTCCGGTATCCATCGTTAAACATTGGAACAATACCCAGCCCGTTCATCGCGCCGATCGCGCTATCAAGCGCCTGCGCAACTTCCGGCGTCAACTCCATCCGTACTGTATAATCAACATGAGAATTTATCTGATAATTAACGTCAGTAGATGGTTTGACGAGCGCAGGTTGATTGCGACACATATCGCCGGCTGCGGTAGGCCCCGAGGATGGTCGGGGAATGCCCAGCAGATCCGCTCCATTGCCTCCATAACCAGCCAAAATTGCCTCACCTTGGTAGCCGTCTGGATATCCAGCCACTACCCCAGGACCCACATTCACGTAGAATACTCCGTAAACAACAATTACTGGAATTTGCATAAGGGCAAACTCATCTAATCCGCCGGTATCTGGAATGCCTGCCCCGCCTCCGTACCCGGACAACGGGCAAAGCGAAGCTATCCTGCACGACATCAGTCCAGAAGGGTCGACCAGATTGTGGGGATTATTCACGACAT
>WNFL01145467.1_pt1 | contig 11975 bp, 10 predicted proteins | sample 5400361 | NCBI WGS metagenome assembly WNFL01 (sample SAMN13153351, study PRJNA577476) | soil metagenome | isolation source: 40 cm soil on Douglas fir-dominated hillslope | place: USA:California | collected 2013-09-17
CGGTACAGGGAAATGCTCGACTGGTACCGGACCGTGCTGAACGCGCGGGTCGTCGCGGAAGCGCCGCACATGGCCTTCCTCAGCTACGACGACGAGCACCACCGGATCGCAATCGTCAACACGCCCAACGCGAACCCCCGCGATCCCAATGCCGAAGGTCTGGATCACCTATCGTTCACCTACGACAGCCTGGCCGACCTGCTCGCGACCTACGCCCGGCTGAAGGCCGCGGGCATCGAGCCGTTCTGTCCGGTCAACCATGGCCCGACAACGTCGCTCTATTACCACGACCCGGACAGGAACCGGATCGAGCTGCAGATCGACAACTTCGCCGACCTGGACGAGGCCACGGAGCTCCTGAAGAGCTTGGCCTCGTTCAACCCGATCGGGGTCCTCGTCGATCCGGACCAGCTCGCAGCGCAGCTCGCGGCGGGAGTCACTCAGGAGAAGCTCGTCCAGAAGACCGCGCAGGAGATCGGCCCGCTCGACCCGAAGCTCGTCATGAAGATCCTGGCGCACTGAGTCGGTCATGGGAGAAGAATCGTTCTCGGCGATGATCGACGTGCACGCGCACGCGTTCCTCCCGTCATGGGTCGACGCGTATGCCAGGGTGACTCAATCGCCCAGTGACGCCATCAAGTTCGCCGGCGGGATCCTGCCCCGGTGGTCGGTCGAGCGCCACCTCGAGGTGATGGACGGGCACGGCATCGCGGCGTCCGTTCTCTCCTGGCCCGGCGCGACCGCGTTTCTGAAGGGCGCCGAGGCGAGGGCGCTCGCGCGCCGGATGAACGAAGAGTTCGCCGCGATCGTCGCGCAGCATCCGACGCGCTTCGGGGCGTTCGCGGTCGTCCCGATGGACGACGTGGAGGCGGCGGCGGACGAGACGGCGTACGCGCTGGACGAGCTGCAGCTCGACGGTGTCTCGGCGCTCACCAGCTTTGGCGGCCGCTATCTGGGCCACACCTCGTTCGATCCGTGGTTCGCCGAGATGAACCGCCGATCGGCCACCTTGTTCGCGCACCCCGGCGCACCGCCGAACTTCGATCCCAACGTGCTCGGGCTGAACGTGGCGGTCATGGAGTTCATGTTCGAGTCCACCCGCATGGTGGCGAACATGGTGTTCACCGGCGCGAAGGCGAAGTACTCCGCGATGAAGATCATCTCGACTCACGGAGGCGGCACCGTTCCGTATCTGTCGGGACGTCTCGGCATCCTGCAACCGATCTTGGGCGCGAACTCCAGTCTGCCGCGCCTGACCGGTGAGGAGATCGCGGCGGGACTCAGGTCGTTCCACTACGACCTGACCGCCTCGACGACCGCGCCGTCGCTTCGCGCGATCGAGGCATTCATCCCGGCCGACAAGCTCCTCGTCGGCTTCGACTTTCCGATGATGCCGGACACGACCATCGCACCGGCACGCGCGAATCTCGTGGCGACGAACCTGTTCGACTCCGGGGAGAAGCAGGGTGTCTCGCGCGGCAACGCGCTCCGGCTGCTCCCGAGGCTCCGCGCCCGGCTCGAAACACGCGGGAGCGCGCGGTGAGACCGGCGTTCGACCTGTTCGACCCGGCCACTCAGCAACGGCCGTTCGAGGCCTATGCAGCTCTCCGCGGCCAGGGCGCCGTGCACGTCGTCGATCCCACGGCGTCACCGCTGACGTTCGTGGTCTCGGAGTACGAGTCCGCGCGCGCAGTGCTGGCAGATCCGCTCACTTTCTCGTCCCGCGTGCTCCCGGCGCCGTCGATGCTGTTCCTCGATCCGCCCGACCACGACCGCATCCGGCGCACGGTTGCCCGCGCGTTCACCCCGCGCAGCATCGCCAGCCTCGAGCCCCGCATCGACGAGATCGCGACCGCGTTGATCGAGCCGTACGTGACTGCCGGCGGCGGTGACTTCATCGCCGCGGTAGCCGGGCGACTCCCCGTCTACGTCATCGGCGAGATGCTGGGCGTGCCGACGGACGACTGGGAGCGGATTCGCGAGTGGTCCGACGCCACGGTACGGACCTTGTCCGCCGTGCTGGGCAAGCCAGATCCCACGGCCGTCGCGGGCGCCATGGCCTTGCGCGCCTATCTCGACGAGGTCGCGGATCGCTGCGTCGCCGAGCCGAACGACAGCATCGCGAGCAAGCTCGTGACGTTCGAGACCGCGGGAGAGATCAGCCGCGAGGAGCTCGTCGGGTTCCTGGGACTCATGTTCGTCGCCGGCCACGAGACCACCACGGCGCTGCTGGCCCACACCCTCGAACGCTTTGCCGCCGACCCGGCCCTGTTGAAGACCGTGGGACAGGACGCCGAGCTCGTCGGCCCGCTCGTCGAGGAGATGCTGCGCACGTACTCACCGCTGCAACGCCTTTTCCGCGTCGCGACCAGCGACACCCAGATCGCCGGCGTCGAGATACCCGCCCGGAGCGCCGTCGTGGTGCTGATCGGTGCCGCCAACCGCGACGACCAGCGCTTCGCGGCGGGTGATCACATCGACCTCGACGCCGCCGACGCCGCCCACCTGGCGTTCGGGCAGGGCATCCATCATTGCCTCGGCGCGCCGTTGGCGCGACTCGAAGCCCGCGTCGCGATCAAGCGCATCGTCGAGACAGTCGGCGCCGTTCGCCTCGACCCGCACCATCCCGTCGACCGCTTCGCTGGGGGCAGCACGTCGGAGCTGAACACGACCGCGCTCTGGCTGCGCGTCGATCCGATCGCACAGGAGGGCGCGCCATGAGACTGGCTCGATTCCGAACGGACAAGCGCGACTGCATCGGACTGGTTACCGACGGCGCCGTGATCGACGTCGGCGCCGCGATCCCGTCGCTGCCCGTCGACATGGTCCAGGTGCTCGAGGCGGGCGATGTCTGGTTCGACCGCATCGCCGGAGCCCGCGACCGCGCGCCAGCACTCGACCTCGCGGAGGTCGAGTTACTGTCTCCCGTCGCGTGTCCGCGCAAGGTGCTCGGCATCGGTCTGAACTACCGGGCGCACGCAGCCGAGGGTGGGGCAGCGGTTCCCGAGGTGCAGTTCTGGTTCAACAAGCAAAACAGCTGCATCAACGGGCCGTACGCGCCCGTGCACATGCCCAAGGTCTCCAGCTATCTCGACTACGAGGGGGAGCTGGTGGTGGTGATCGGACGCCGGGCGCGGCACGTGTCTCGCGAGCGCGCGCTCGACCACGTCGCCGGCTACATGGTGGGCAACGACGTCAGCGTGCGTGACTGGCAGCGCCGCTCGCCGACCACGACGCTCGGAAAGTCGTTCGACACCCACGGCCCGATCGGACCGTGGATCACCACGAGCGACGAGATCCCCGATCCGGGCGCGCTCCAGCTGCGCACCTGGGTGAACGGCGAGCAGCGACAGGCGACGTCGACCGCCGACCTGGTCTTCTCCGTGCCCGAGATGATCGAGCATCTCTCGACCGCTTTCACCCTCGAGCCCGGCGACCTGCTCTTCACCGGTACACCAGACGGTGTCGGGCTGCTGATGAAGCCGCCGCGGTTCCTGAAGGTCGGCGACCGGGTCCGTGTCGAGATCGAGGGTCTGGGCGCGATCGAGAACGAGGTCGTCGCCGAGCCATGACGACTCGCGAAGTTCCCAAGCTGTTGGGCGATCCGCTCGAGCTCGCGCGCGGTCTCTCGCCGCTCCTGGCCGAGCACGACTGTGAGATCGACCAGACGAGCCGCGTTCCCGAATCGGTGATGACCGCGATCATGGACACGGGGCTGCCGTGGATGATGGTGCCCAAGCGCGCCGGCGGAGCGAGCGCGAGCATGCGGACGCAGATCGAGGTGGTCGCGGAGCTCGGGCGCGGCTCGGCGGGCGCTGCGTGGCAGGTCGGTCTCTTGATGAACACCACCGCAGCCGCGGCTTCGCTGCCGGCGCCGGCGGTCGACCGCATGTTCCGGACCGGGCGCGAGCTCGTCTGCGGCGTCACCCTGCCCATGGGCACGGCCCGTCGCACCGACGACGGCTACATCGTGAACGGACGCTGGCCCTACGCGTCGGGCTCGCAGTACGCCGACTGGGGCATGGGATGCGTGGTCTTCGTCGACGACCGGGGCCAGCCCACCGGAGCGGGTCTCGCGTTCATGCCGATCGGCGACGGCGGCCTCAGCGTCGAAGACACCTGGCACGTGACCGGCATGTGCGGCTCCGCCAGCAACACCATCGTCGCCAAGGAGCTCCTCGTCCCCTGCGAGCTCGTCCCGGACGTCACCCCGGGACGAGTCACGCGCGTCCCGCGGTTCGACCTCGAGCCCCGCGACCGCTGGCCGACGGCGGTCGTCCTCGGCCTGGCCCTGCTGGCGCCCATCCTCGGTGCTGCACGGAACCTGCTCGAGCGCACCGTCGCGGGCGTCGGCAAGAAGCCGATCACGCACTGGGACTATCCACGCCAGGCCGACTCACACGTGGTGCTCGAACAGATCGGCGAGGCCGCGCTGGAGATCGACACCGCTTGGCTCCACATCCTGCAGGCCGCGGATGCGCTCGACGTCACCGCGCAGTCCGGGCCTGTCTCCGCGGCCGAGCAGATCCGGCTGCAGGCAGCTCAGGGCTTCGCCATGCGCATGATCCGCCGGGCGGCCGAGCGACTGATGGACATCGGCGGCGCATCGGCCTTCACGCTGTCCAACCCGCTGCAGCGCGCCTGGCGCGACATCGCGTTGGGAAGCCGCCATGCCTTCGTGAACAGCAGCCAGTCACTCGAGCTCTACGGCCGGCTTCTCGCCGGCGAGCCCCTGCAGAGCATGCTCTTCCGCAGCGTGCTGAGTCAGGACGGAGGTCACGATGGCTGAGGGGCGGCTTGCATGCCTGAACCTGATCCATGCCTACAACAACTACATCGATACCGGTCACGCCGATCGTGTGCCGGACCTGTTCACGGACGACGCCGTGCTCGACGTCGGTGGCCGTAAACTTACGGGGATCGACGTGATTCGTGCGGCCATGAAGGCTCGCGCCGCCAACACCGAGCGCCGCACTACGCACCTCACCAGCAACGTTCAGTTCAGTGACGTCGGAGAGCGCGCGGCGGCGGCTGCGTCGGTCCTGCTCCTGTTCGTGTTGAGCGCCAGCGAGCCACTTGCGCCGACGGCGATCCTCCGCTGCGAGGACGAGTTCGTGTGCCGAAACGACAGCGAGTGGCGCTTCAAGCGGCGGTCGCTGTCGATCGTCGCGGGTAAGATCCAGTGAGATACTCGGAGTTCTTCATCTCCGACGCACCGCCGATGTACGTCCAGCGCTGGGGTCCCGCCAACGATGGTCGGGTGGTTCTCGTTCATGGCGGTGTCCACACCGGGGTTTGTTGGACTACGCGTCCCGATGGTCAGCCCGGCTGGGCGCAATGGCTGGCAGAGCAGGGGTGGACCGCGTTCGTCGTCGACTGGCCAGGAGTGGGGAGGTCCGCCGGGACCGGCACGCTCCTTCAATCGACGGCCGAGCATGTCGTGACTGCGCTCGCGGCGTTGGTTCGTGAGATCGGTCCGGCGCTTCTCGTCGGACACAGCATCGGGGCGGCGGTCGCGGCAAAGGTCATGGAGGTGGCATCGGAGCAGGTCACCGGCCTGATCTCCATCGCGCCCGCACCGCATGGAAACATCGCCGGCGCCGGGCGGCCCGTCCCCGACGATCAGCCGATCGCTTTCGACGAAGAGGCGATGCAGCGGTTCTTCTGCAACGCCCCGCGGTTTCCGAGGGACTCGATCGATCAATACAGGCGTTCGCTCTGCTCGCTGAGCCCGGGGGTCTTCAATGCGCTCGCGTCGGCGAACGGCAGCCGGGCTCTGGTGATCGACGATCCTGCGCGCATAGCTCGCATTCCGAAGCTGGTGGTCGCAGGTGACGACGATCGCCTCGTGCCCGCTCAGATCTCGTCGGCGGTTGCGGAGTCACTGGGGGCTCGGCACGTCACGGTCGGCAAGGATTGGGGCTTGCTCGGCTTCGGCCACATGATTCCAATCGAGAGCGGCTCGGAGGAGATCCTGAAGCGCTGCCTCGATTGGTTTGCCGCTGCCACTCACGGAGGACTCTGAAGATGGGGCTGCATTCGCCGCTGTGTGACCTGCTCGGGATCGAGGTGCCGATCGTGCTGGCCGGAATGGGAGGCGGGTCCACGCCGGAGCTGGCCGCGGCCGTCTCCAACGCCGGCGGTCTCGGCATCCTGGGCGCCGCGGCGTGCAGCCCGACGCAGCTCAAGGAGTGGATCGCGCGCACGCGCAAGCTCACGAGCAAGCCGTTCGGCGTCGACACACTGCTGCCCGCGTCTGTGAGTCGCGGGGGTGAGCCCGGCAAGTCGAGCGGCCCCTCGCCGCTGGACCAGATCGCCGAGTACGTGAAGTTCGCACGCGAGTTCCTGGCGAAGGAAGGCCTCGAGGCGCCCGCCGCGTCGAGCGCTCCGAGCGACGGTCTGGCGCCGCGCGGGTCGCGCGCCCTGTTCTCGAAGGACTTCTTCGAGGCGCAGATGCAGGTCGTGATCGACGAAGAGGTACCCGTGTACGCGGCCGGGCTCGGCGATCCCGGCCCGTACATCGAGAAGCTCCACGCCACGGGGACCGTGGTGATGGCGGTCGTCGGCGCGGTTCGCCACGCGCGCAAGGTCGCGAGCTCGGGCGTGGATGTGATCGTGGCGCAGGGGCACGACGCGGGCGGGCACAACTCGCCGATCGGCACCATGGCGCTGATCCCGCAGGTCGTCGACGCCGCCGCGGAGCGCGGCATTCCGGTGCTCGCGGCTGGCGGCATCGGCGACGGGCGCGCGATCGCCGCGTCTCTCATGCTCGGCGCGCAGGGTGTCTGGGTGGGCACGCGCTTCCTGGCGTCGACCGAGGCCGGCATCGCGGACTTCCAGAAGCAGGCGATCGTCGAGTCGAGCGAGGAGAACACCGTCGTCTCGAAGTCAGTCACGGGGAAGCCAGCGCGGCTGATTCGCAGCAAGTGGACCGACGCCTTCGCTGAGTCGGGGCTCCCGGCGCTGCCGATGCCGCTCCAGTCGATCGTCTCGGGACCGGTGCTGGCGGCGGGCATGGCGGCGCGCCGCATGGACATCGTCCCCGGCTTCGCCGGCCAGATCGTCGGCCTCATCAAAGAGGTGAAGCCCGCGGCCGAGCTGATGCGCGACCTGATCCGCGAGACCGAGGCGGCGCTGCGCGGCGCAGGGCGCTTCGTGGAGGACCGACATGGCTGACTACAAGAAGATCCTGTTTCGCAAAGACGGCGAGATCCGCACGCTCACGTTCAACCTGCCCGCCGCCCACAACGCCTTGGACCGCGAGATGTCCGACGAGCTCGCGGATGCGGTGAGACGGGTCAAGAACGACCGTGACTGCCGCTTTCTCGTCTTCCGCGGGGCGGGCGAGACCTTCTGCGCCGGCGACGACATCAAGGACTTCCTCACCTGGACGGACGACGATCCCTACTGGCAGGCACGCCAGTATCAAGAGACGGCGCAGATGATCGAAGATCTGACGGCGATCACGATCGCGGCGGTCGACGGCGTGTGCACGGGCGGGGGCCTCGAGCTGACCCTGTGCTGTGACTTCGTCGTGGCCACCGACCGTAGCCGTTGGGGCATGCCCGAAATCGATTGGGACATCACGCCGGGCTGGGGCGGAGTCACCCGACTCGCGCGCTTCGCGGGCAGGCGCAAGGCGAAGGAGTGGAACCTCATCGGCCAGCTCTTCGACGCGAAGACGGCGGAGCGGCACGACCTGATCAATCGCATCTGCAGGCCGGAAGATCTCGACGGCGAGGTCGATGCCCTCGTGAGGGTGATGGCGGCGAAGAACCCGATCACCGTTCGGCGCACGAAGTTCGCCCTCAACAAGGGAGCGGACCTGCCCCTCTCTGGCGCGATGGCGTTCGAGATCCCGATCCGGCCGTTCGCCAGCAAGCCGGGTCGCTTCGCGACCGAGGGGATGGAGGACTTCGCCAAGCCCGAGACGCGCGCTGCGCGCCGGAAGGTGTCGAAGTCGTTCTGGCAGGAGGACGGTTCGCGATGACGACCGAGATCCGTTCACCCGCAGCGATGTTCGGAGAAGAGGACGAGCGAATCGAGCGGGCCCTCGACGTCGAGCGGTTCAATCGAACGAGCGTCTACAATCACGCCGGCTTCAAACCCGTCCGCAACGAGCTCAGTCACGCGCCGATTCGAGTGACTGGGACGATCCCGAGGGACCTCGAGGGGGTCTACATCCGCAACGGTACGAACCCGCAGTTCGACCGAACCCACGTGCGGTATCACATGTTCACCGGCGCGGGCATGCTGCACCAGATCCAGATCCTGGACGGCGAAGCCACCTACTCCAACACCTACGTGCGAACGCCGCGTTTTCTGATCGAGCAGCGGGCCGGACGCGAGGTCTTCGTCGAGTTCAGCGACCTCGCGGGCGGCGGTCGAGCGGGCATCGACAAGATCAAGCTCGTCGAGGAGAAGAAGCGCAGGGGGACGATTCCCAACCTCTCGTCACTGGAGACGACACCGGGCTCGACATCCATCCAGCACCATCACGGGGCGCTGTACTGCCTTCAGGAGGGCGGCTACGCATTCGCACTGAATGCGCGCCGCGAAGCCGGAAGACTCGTCCTCGACGGACGCGGGCGCCTCGAGGATTGGGGCGGCCAATGGCAGGGACCGTTCTCGGCGCATCCGCGAAGCGATCCGGCGACCGGTGACTTCTACAACCTGAGCCTCGACTCCACCGGCAGGCTGCTCGCCGGTCACGTCGTGCAGGGCGCGCTTCACAGGCAAGCCGCCGTTCACGAGCAGATGACAGGGCGAATGGGCTACCTGCACGACTTCTATCTCACGGAGAACCATCTCGTCTTCCCCGACATCTCGATCCGCCTCGACCAGAGACTCATGCTGGGTGAGACCGGCAGCTGTTTCTCCTTCGACCCGAGCTATCAGATGCGTTGGGGGGTCCTGCCTCGCTCCTTCCGGAACGGCGACACCGTGCGCTGGTTCGACACGGGAATGGCCGGGAGCATCTGGCACGTCGTGAATGGCTGGGAGCGGCGCGGTCCGGGCGGCGGCAGCGAGATCGTGCTCTACGCGCCGATCTACTCCTCGTATCCCCCCGACCTCCCGATCCACACGCCGAAGGAGCCAAAGGCGCTGCTCCGCAAGTTCGTTCTCGATCTCGAGAGCGGCAAGGTCAGCGAGAATCGCCAGTTACTCGACCACGGCTACGAGAGACCGAGCCTGAACCTGGGGTGCGCGGGAGCGGAGAGCAGATATGCATATCTCCTGGACGAGGAGAGAGCCGGCTACATGGGCAAGGGCGCCCTCAAGTACGACCTGATCAACGAGCGTGAGGTGGCGTACTTCGATTACGGAGACTTCTTCGGGGGCGAGGCGCTCTTCGTTCCGAAGGCCGGCGCTTCCTCGGAAGACGACGGCTATCTGCTCGACCTCTTGATGACGGGCTCGGAGGCGGAGCTGCTCATCCTCGACGCCCAGTCCATGGAGGAGATCGCCCGCCTTCACCTGCCGCAGCGAGTGCCCTTCGGCGTTCACGCCTGCTGGCTGGATCAGGAGAAGGTGGATCAGCTGACCGTCGCGAGCTAAGTGAAGCGCAGGATGAACAGCGATGACTGACCGTGCGCCGATCACCGTCGGCGTGCACCTTCCACAGGCCGGCCCCGCCGCATCGGGCGAGGCCTTGCGACGGGCAGCCGTTCTCGCCGAGCAGCTCGGGTTCCGCGACGTCTGGTTGAGCGACCATCTCGTGATCCCCACCGGCGCCGAATACCCGCCGTCGGCGTACGTGTTGGAGCCGTTGGCCTCGATGGCCTGGGTAGCCGCCAGCACGACGACGGTCAGGATCGGCACGACGGTCCTCGTGCTGCCGATGCGCAATCCGATCGTGATGGCGAAGTCGTTGGCCACGATCGATCAGCTCAGCGGCGGGCGCGTGGTGCTCGGCGCTGCGGCCGGCTGGCTGGAGGCCGAGTTCGACGCGCTTGGCGTGCCGTTCCGCGAACGCGGTGCACGGACGGACGAGGCGCTGGAGGTCCTGCGCGTGCTCTGGACCGAGGATCACATCACGCGCGACTTCCCGGTCCATGGCCTCCGGTTCGCCTCGATGCGAGCCAAGCCGCAGCCGGCGGGTCACTTGCCGATCTGGATCGGCGGCCACGCGGACGTCGCAGTCCAGAGGGCGATTCGTGTTGGCGACGGATGGCACGGCGCCTTTCTCGATCCCGCGCGAACCGCGTCGATCGCGTCCAGATTGCGCGCAGCGCGACCGGAAGCGGGGTTCACGATCTCGATGCGGACACGATGGGATCCACTGGAGGATGACCCCGACAAGATCCTGTCAGAGCTCCGCGCCTACCGCGAGGCAGGGGTCGACCACGTCGTGGCAGAGCCAAGACAGCGCAGCCTCACCGAGTATCTGCGTTCGATCGAATCCATCGCCCAGCTGCTCCAGCGCGGTGGCGCCTCGTTCGGAACCTGAAGCCTGGGCACGACGCGCGCGGGCTCGTACACGCCGCGGTCAACGGCTACGCTGCGCGCCCGTGGCTCGGTCCCCCACCTTCGATCTCGCGGCCCAGCTCGCGAACCGGAGCTTCACGCCGGGACAGCGCGATGCGCCCGGCCTCGTCGAGGTGATCGTCGCGGGCGTCGAGCCCGCCGCGACGCGGGCCGCGCCGGCACTCGCAGGGTTGCGCGCTGGCGGACGCGTTGCGATCGGCGCGCGGTTCGAGAGCGCGGACGAGGCTGCGAAGGCACGGCTGGTCGCGGTGCTCGGGCTGCTCGCCCGTGCGGGTGACGCGGAAGCGGCGAAGATGGTGGTGGCGCGGATGCAAGACACTGCGACGCGGGTGCGGCGGGCCGCCGCGATCGCGCTCGGCAAGCTCGGCGGCGATGCGGCCGGGGCCGTGTTGATCACGCGCTGGGACGCCGTCGATGTCACGCCCGACGAGCGGCGGGCGCTTGCCGAAGCGCTCGGCAAGATCGGCGGCACCGCCGCACTCACTCGCTTGAGAGCGCTGGCACCCGGCGACGACGTCGAGCTCGCTCGCCTGCGCGATCGCGCGCTGCTGATGGCTGACCGATCCGCGAAGCGCGACGCGGGGTCGGCGATCGCGACCGATGTCACGCCACCGACACCGCTCGTGGTGCGGCTCGCGTGCCGAACGGGGCTCGCGCCGTTGCTCGTCGAGGAGCTGAAGTCGATCGGCGTGACGCCGCGCTCGATCGACGAAGGTCACGTCGAGGTCCGGCTCTCGGGGCCGTGGTCGACCTTGTTCGCCTCGCGGCTGTGGGCCACCGCGGCGATCCAGATTCCGCTGCCGAGCAGCCCTCGTCCCGACGCGCTCGCGACTTCGATCGTGCGCGCGCTCACGGCCGAATCGACGCGGGCGCTCTTCGCCGCGTGGACGCTCGGACCGGTGCGCTGGCGTCTCGGCTTCGCGCACGGACACAAGCGCGCGATCGTGTGGCGGGTCGCGCGCGATGTCACCGCCGCGGCGCCCGAGCTCGTCAACGATCCCACGGCGACGACCTGGGAGATACTCGTCGACGAGGAGGCTACGGCGCTGCAGCTCGTTCCGCGCCGGCTCGAGGACCCGCGCTTCGCCTGGCGCGTCGCCGAGGTGCCCGCCGCGTCGCACCCGACGGTCGCGGCAGCGCTCGCGTGGCTCGCCGACACCCGACCCGAGGACCGCGTCTGGGATCCGTTCTGTGGCTCGGGCGCCGAGCTCATCGAGCGGGCGCGCCGGGGCCCGGTTCGAGCGCTGCTCGGCTCGGATCTCGATGTCACCGCGCTCGCGGCCGCGCGCAAGAACCTCGACGCCGCTGGCCTGGGGGCCGAGCTCACCCTTGCCGACGCGCGCACTCACGCCGCCGGTCCGGTGGATCTCATCGTCACGAACCCGCCGCTCGGCAGACGCGTCCGGCTGGACGCCGCGGGGTTGCTGGTCGACTCACTGCCGCACCTGGCTCGTCAGCTCGCGCCGCGCGGTCGCCTCGTCTGGATC
>WNFL01446329.1_pt1 | contig 11975 bp, 7 predicted proteins | sample 5400361 | NCBI WGS metagenome assembly WNFL01 (sample SAMN13153351, study PRJNA577476) | soil metagenome | isolation source: 40 cm soil on Douglas fir-dominated hillslope | place: USA:California | collected 2013-09-17
GCACGACCTCGCCGCCGCCGAAGCGTTTTACCGCGACGTCATGGGCTTCACGCTCACCGAGGAGGTGACCTGGGAAGGCCACCGCTGCTTGTTCCTGCGCGCGAACACCGAGCATCACGCGCTGGCGCTCTACCCCATCGCCTTGCGCGCAACCCTCGGACTAAGCGCGCACACCACGAGCATGGCCCTCGGGCTGCAGGTCGCGAGCTACCGCCAGTTGCGCGATGCCGTGGCGTTCGTGCGCGCGCACGGCGCCCGCGTTGTCGAGCTCCCTCCCGAGCTGCATCCAGGCATCGACTACGCCGCGCACGTGCTCGACCCCGACGGCCACGTGCTGCAGCTTTATCACGAGATGGAGCAGATCGGCTGGGACGGCCGGCCGCGCCCGCGCTCGCAGCGCCGAATAGCGCCGCGACTGGACGCCTGGCCGGAGATCCTGGAAGCGACTTCCGACGCCTACCGCGGCGAGCCGTTCTTGGGTCCGTGGCGTTGATCGGCCTTTTTTGAGTCAGCGCTTCAGGAACTTGCTCGTTCCGGCCTCGATCTCGCGAGCCCACCGCTGCCACCAGCTGCCGGGGTTCTTGCCGTAATCGTCGTACTTGCCCGGAATGGTGATGCCCGGGATCGGATGCACGAAGTCCTTGCGCAGCAGCTCGTCGGGGTTGCCGTAGCGCGCCGCGAGCGCGCGCACTTCGGGATCGCTCAAGGCGGCGAGATTGCCGTGCTCGATCAGGGTCTGCCACTGGCCGGTGCCGCGGATGCGCACCTGGTAGGTCGGCAGGACGTTGTGCTGGTGCATCGCGTGGCCGATGGGCACATTGTGCTTCTTGCCGAACTCGACGGATTTCGGCGACACGGTGCCTGGCTTCTCCGGGCCGTGCTCGGCTTCGGCGCCAACAGCCCAGTGGATGACGCCCGCCACATTGCGCTCGGAAAGATTGCCGCCGAGCAATAGCTCGCGCGCCGACACGGGCAAAAGCATCTCGCCCGGATGCTTGAAATACTTCGGGTTGGTGCCGGTGCCCGCCTCGTACAGCCACCAATAGCCGGGCTTGTCGAAGAACGGCCAGGTGAGCTCCTGCGTGCCGGGGTAGCCCAAGAGAAGGCGAAAGCCCTCGCCGTACCAGCCGCCGCCGACCACCTTCGATACCCGGCCCTTGTCGAAGTACATCTCCATGCGCGGGTGCGTGGCGCGGTGGCTGTTGGTGGAGGCGACGACGCCGTTGACCTCGAGCAGCACCGGCGGCAGAAATCCCTTGCCGTCATCGTAGGCGGGATACTTGATAAGCGAATACGGCCAGCGGCCGGTGGCCTGCGTGGGAAACATGTAGAGGTGGCCCTGCTGGTACACGCCCTTCGCCCAATTGCTCGCCACCTCCGGGGTCAAGTCGGCGGCGAACGCCGTGCCTTCCGGATCGGCGATCTCGATGCGGTCGATGAACGCCAGCGGCTCGATGGTCTTCGTCTCCACCAGCCGCCAGACGTCGCCGGGAAAATTGGGCACCTGGCTCGAGATGTCGTAGTGGTTGAGATAGGTGTAGCTGCCGAAGAACTTGTCGGCGTGCGGCCCCAGGCGCCGGCGCGTCTTGTTGCGCGCCCCAAGGCCCATGTACACCTTGGAGATCTCGCTATGCTGCGCCAGGTATTTGACGAGCCCCTGATCGACCAGCTTGGTATATTCGTGCGCCAGCCTGGCAAGCCGTTCGTTGGGATATTTGACTTCCGGGTAGGTCGCGGCATACAGCGCGGGATCGCGCTGCTTTATCCAGGCGCGGCCCGCCTCCGGATCGGCCACCTGCCCGGTCACCTCGAAGAAGAAGTTCAGCTCCTGCTGACCGTCGCCGATCTGCATGAGCGATTCGGCCTTGGCGATCGCCTCGACGTCCGCCCGTTTGACGCCGGCGAGATCGTTCTCGTACTGGATATGCGCCTTGACCTTGCGTTCCTGGTAGGCGCGCGCGATCGCTTCCTGCACCATGCGGTCGGCGTCGTAAGGCACCACGATCAGCACCTGGTCGCCCGCGTTGGCAAGGCCGAGCGGCACCCGGCCGCCGGTTTGCGTCACGGCGGCCCGCGCCGCGGGCAGCATCTCCTCCACCGTCTTCGGTTTCTTCAGGTAAGCGGGAAAGCGCGCTTCGGGGAATTTCGACTGCGGGCCCGGACCGATCAGCCCGTAGGTCTTTCGCCGCTCGGCCATTTTTTCCGGCGACCAGCTCGCAAAACCCGACCCGCGCTGGTCCTGCGCTGCGCAGACGGCGCACCATGCTAAAAGTAAAAAGCCAATTGATGAATACAGTTTCATGCGGCGCGCGGCTCCTTCTTCATTTGTGCTCGACGAACCGGCCGTCGCGCATGAGGTAAGTCGACGAGAATCCTTCCGCCACCTCCGGGTCATGGGTGGCGACGATGACCGTCTTTCCCTGCTTCGCCAATGAAACCAGCAAGCCGGTGATGACCGCGACGTTGGCGCTGTCGAGATTGCCGGTCGGCTCGTCGGCGAGGATCAGCGGCGGGTCGTTCACCAGGGCGAGGCAGATCGCGACGCGCTGCTGCTCGCCGCCGGAGAGCTCCTCGGGCCGCTTGTCGCCCTTCCTGTCCAGCCCGACCGTTTGGAGCAGGCGCTGCGCGCGCGCCTGGCGCTCGTCCTTGCCGACGCCGGCGATGAGCATCGGCAGCTCCAGGTTGCCGGCGGCCGTCAGGCTCGGGATGAGGTTGAAGAACTGGAACACATAACCCACCTTGCGCAGGCGGTAGCTCTCCAGCTCGCGCTCGCCGAGCCGGCTCAGGTCCGCATCGCCGACCAGGATCGAGCCCGAGGTGGCGCGGTCGATGCCGCCGATGAGATTCAGCAGGCTCGTCTTGCCGCAGCCGCTCGGCCCCATCAGGGCGACCGAGGCGCCGGGCGCAAACTCGCGCGTGACGCGATCGAGCGCCGTCACCTCGGCGGCGGCCGTCGAGTATTTCTTGGTCAGCTCGACCACCCGTACGGACGCGCGCTCGCCTTGCACGATCGGCGCTGGATGATCAGCGTTCACTGAGGGCTTCGCGCGCCGTGCGGCGGAACATCCAGCGGCTGAAGAGCGCGAGGACGGCGACCACGGACAGGATCAAGAAAGCGCCGACCCAGGCGGTCTGCATCGACACCGCGAGCTGCGTTTTCAGGTACATCATGAGGGTGCGCAGCTCGCGCAGCCGCCAGACCAGATTGGTGATGCCGTAGCCCACGAGCAGCGCGGTCGCCGCGCCGAAGGCGAGGCCCGCCGCCGCGGGAGCGCTCAGCCCGGCGGCGAGGAATTGCAGCAGCTCGCGCGGTCCGCAGCCGCGGATGCGCAGCAGCGCGAGGGTACGACGGTCTTCCGCATAGTTCGACAGGGCCACCGCGACGATCCCGATCAACGCCATCAGCATGCCGCCCAGCAGATAGATCTGCACGTTGCGGCGCGCGAGAAAGATGTACATGTCGCTTCCCAGGCGCGCCACCTCCTCGTCGAGCTCGCGCACCTGCAGCGGCTCGACCGGCAGCGCCGACAGTACCGCGCGCCGCAGCTCGGCCGGCGCCACACCCGGCTTCGGGGCGATCGAGAGCACCACGCGCGGGACCAGCGCGTCGAGCGCGGCCAGATTGGGATTGCGGGCCGCGCTCACCAGGTACGCACGATTGTCGAAGAGGTAGTTCAGGTAGTCCACGCGCGCGCCGAGAAAGCTGTCGCGGTCCTTCACTGCGGCGAGCGGCATCCCTGGGATCAAGTGCAGCACGCCGCCGTGCGTGCCCTGCACCAGCGCACCGCCCGTATCGCGCCCCGCCGGCATTGCGCCCCCGACCGGGCGCTGCATGAAGCCGGCGAGCGCGCTCGAGCTGAGCAGCCGATCGGCGCCGAGCTCCCCGATGAGCCGCGTGAACGGCGCCGACTGTCCCAGCGCCTCTTCGTGGTAGACGCTTTTCAGGTAGGCGGCCGGATCCTCGACGAGATACAGCGGAATGCTGCTGAAGCCACTGCCGGGCATGTACAGGCCGTCGATCAATCCTTCGGCGAGCGTGCTCACCGACTGCACCTCGGGTAGCGCGCCCAACCGCTCGGCGAGCCGGCGCAGCTCCCCGGCGATCAGCGCATAGCGCTCCTTCAGCCCGCCGCGCGCGAGCGCCGCCGCCGGCACGAGGTCGGGCGTATTGAGCGTGACCTGCAGCGGCGCCCCGAGCTGCACGAGGGCGGCGCGCTGCGTCTTGTTATCGAACACGGCGGTCATCACGGTGGGGTAAAGGCTGAGGCTCGCGAGCAGCGCCACGATGAGCAGCAGGCCGGACACGCGGTGCCGGCGCGTCGCCATGTGCTGCAGCGATGCCTCCCTCAACCGGCCGCCGAAGAGCCAGGTGAGCGGCCGCAGCAGCGCCGAGAGCCAGGCGCTGCGGCTCGCCACCAGCATGGTGGCGCCGTAGACGAAGAACGGAAAGGCGATGAAATCGAGCGCGCGATCCACAGCGCGCAGCCAGGCGGGTGAGCCGGCGTCGGCGAACGACCCGCCCAGCACCCAGCCGGCGACCTTCACGGCAGCGAGAAGCAGGACGATCGCCTGCCAGACGCCGAAGCGCACCGCCGCGGACTGCGCCTCGGAGCTCGCTATGCGCCCGGAGGCTTCGAGCGGCGAGATCGTCGCCACATAGCGTACGAGCCGCCGCGCCACCCACAGGGACAAGCCGACGCCGATGACGACGCAAAGGAGAAGCCAGCCGGGATTCTGAACCTTGAGCAGCAGCTCCCAAGGCAGCCAGCCGCCCGCATAGAACCGGATCGGCAACAAGGTCCCCGCCGCGGCGCCGGCCACGCCGCCGAGCGTGCCGCCGGCGCCGATCGCGATGAGAAGGCTGCGCCCCATCGCCTCGCCCGGGACGCCGCGCAGCCGCAAAAGACCGAGCTTGCGCCGCTCGCTGAGCAAAAGCAGCGCCGACAGGTTGGCGAGCAGCACCCACGTCATCAACAGCAGCGGCAGCGCCGCGAGCAGGCTTACCAGGCCGACCAGACGCGCCGTCTGGCTCATCCGCTCGAACAGCACGCCCGAGGTGTTGTCGAGCCCTACGCGGAAGCTCACCTGCTGCGCGGCGCCGCGCAGCTTCTCTCCGAGCGCCTGCAGGCGGGCGTGGCTCGCCTCGACGTCCCAGCCCGAGACCAGGGCCGCCCGGTTCACGCGGGCGAGGTGCACGATGTCCGGGAAGTACTCGCCGGCCTCGGCATGAATGTCGTCCGCGCCCGGCTTGTCCTCCTCGTCATTATGCGAGTGCTTGAGACCGCGCGATACCGCGTCGAAGGCGCGCAGCATCTTCGGGTCGTACGGAGCGACGAGGATCACGCCGAGCTCCGGCACCAGCGTCGGCGAGCTCGTCTGGTCCATGAACCAGCGATTGAGCTCGTTGCGATCGATGCGCACCGTGCGCTCGAGCGCGGCGTCGAAGACCTGCGCGCTGTGAGGCCCCTTCTCGATCTTCAGCTGGAAGCGGCGCTTATTCTGCAGTTGCAGGAAGGCGTCGCCCATCTGCGCCTTCGAGCCGACCAGCACCAGCACCGCGCGGCCGGCCGCGGGCCGGATGTCGGAGGGCAGCATATCGATGTCGGTCACGCTGAGCACCGACAGCCACGGACTGCGCAGCGGCAGGCCGTCGACATAAGCGAGCGTGCTCGCCGGCACCGCGGTACGCAGGAAAAAGATGTTCTGCGTCTCGGTGACGTTCTCGATCCCGGCGAGCGCGCTTCGTACATCGCCGGCCAGCGGCAAATCGCTCGTCTGGTATACCGACAGGTCCCAGGCGACGCGCCCGAGCTGGTCCTCGACGTATTCCTTGAGCGCATAGCGCGAGGCGATCTGGACCGCGGCCAGCAGGAAAACGATCGCCAGCGTGACCGCGCCAAAGCCCAGGGCGGCCCGCAACCCGAGAATCCGGATGAGATAAGCGAGATGGGAGGACCGGGACACGGCGATTGCTATTATTATCGGGCCGAAAGGCAGGAGATTTCATGAAGGGGTTCGGTTGGCTCGCAGGGACGGCGGCCGCTATTGCTCTCGCCATCGTCCCGGCGGCGCGCGCGCAGGCGCCTGACATCACGGCGCTGTCGCAGCACATGGGGCCGGACCGCGAAGCCCGGCTGGTTGAGGGCGCGCGCAAGGAAGGCGGCGTCAGCCTCTATACGTCGCTCGTCGTCGAGGACATCGGCGCCGCGGCGGCCGCCTTCGAGAAGAAGTACGGCATCAAGGTGAAGTACTGGCGCGCGAGCTCGGAGAAGATCCTGCAGCGCGTGCTGGCGGAAGTGCGCGCCGGCCGCCACGAGTTCGACGTCGTCGAGACGAACGGCCCGGAGCTCGAGGCGCTGTCCCGCGAGAAGACGCTGGCCGCAGCGACCTCGTCGCATAACGCGGATCTCCTGCCCGCCGCGGTCCGGCCGCACCGGCAATGGGTGGGGCTGCGGCTCAACCTGTTCGTGCAGGCGTACAACACCAATCTGGTCAAGAAGGCCGAGCTGCCGAGGTCGTATCAGGACCTGCTCGATCCGAAGTGGAAAGGCAAGCTCGCGATCGAGGCGGAGGACATCGATTGGTTCGCCGCCGTGGTGACCGACCTCGGCGAGAGCGCGGGGCTCAAGCTCTTCCGCGATATCGCGTCCACCAACGGGCTGACGGTCCGCAAGGGCCACACGCTGCTCGCCGGTCTCGTCGCCTCGGGCGAGGCGCCGCTCGCGCTCACGCTCTACAACCACAACGCCGAGCGCCTCAAGCGCAAAGGCGCGCCGATCGAGTGGTTCGCGATCCAGCCGGCGTTCGCGCGCGTGAACGGCATCGCCCTCGGCCGCGCGGCGCCGCATCCCCACGCCGCGGTTCTGTTCTACGACTTCATGCTGAGCCCCGAGGGACAGCGCATCCTGCAGAAAGCCGACTACGTGCCGACCAACCTGAAGCTCAACGACCCCGCCACTCGCTTGAACCTCAAGTTCATCGATCCCGCGATGGTGCTCGACGAATCCGGCCTGTGGGACCGGCACTTCCAGGACGTCGTGTCGCGCCGGCCGCGCTAACGCAAGGAGCACAGATGCCCGAAGGGCTCAACATCCGCATCGATTCGCTGGCGCCGGGGGTGCCGGCGCCGCTCGCCGGTTTCGACTATCCCGCGCCCCGGCATCCCTCCTACCTGCGCCAGGAGCGCATCGGCGACATCGAGGCGCTGATGCCGATCGCCCGCGCGCATCTGCAGCGGCGCTACGGCCGCTCGGCGCTCGGCGACATCCGCGAGAACGATCACCTCCTCATCATCACCTTCCCGCACCAGAACGACCTGGTGTTCGAGGCGATCCGGCGCGCGCTGCTCGAGCGCGGCGTGGCGAAAGTGGACCGCATCAACACGGTCGACCTGGGCATGGAGGCGCTCGAGTACAGCGCCGCCGACGGCTGGCGCGAGATCACCGACCGCCTGCCGCCGATGATCGAGAGCGGCGTCGAGTTCAACGTGGCGGCCGCGGCGCTCAAGCGTTTCCTCGACGACCGCCCCGGCTACACCGGCGTCTACGCGGGCGAAGCCGGACGCTCCCACTGGCGCCGCGCCGCCGGCAAGAAGATCCGCAACAACTGGGTGTATGCCACCTACGAGGACTTCATCTCGCGCGCCAACGGCTACCCCGACGAAGTATGGCGGCTGATCGATCTGAAGCTCGTGGACGCCTTTCACCATGCGGCGGCGGTGCGCATCACCAGCCCCGAGGGCACCGCCCTTGGCTGGCAGGTCACGCCCGAGCAGGCGCAGCTCTGGCCCAAGGGCGCGTACATCTCGGGCCACATCCTCGGCTCCACCATCCAGGGCATCCGCTTCGGCCATCCGGTGGAGACCTTCCTCAACGAGGCGAAGATCCTCATGCCGACCCTGAACGGGGTCATCGGCGGCACGAGCAACCACACCGGCTACTTTCCGCACATCCAGGTGCACGTCGAGCGCGGGATGATCGCAAGCATCGAGGGCGGCGGAAAGTACGGCGAGCTCTGGCGCGAGGTGGTCGAGCGCTACAAGGACGTGCAGTATCCCGGCTTCCCCTACAAGGGCTGGGCCTACTTCAACGATGCCTCCATCGGCACCAATCCCAAGAGCTACCGGCAGATCGAGACGCTCTGGAAGTACAACGACTCGTGGACCAACCTGCCCGAGCGCGCGCAGGCCGGCGTGATCCACTTCGGCTTCGGCGCCGAGCACTGGGACCAGACCTTCCTCAGCTACTGCAAGCGGCACAAGCTGCCGACGATGCACTTCCCGCATGTGCACAACGTGTTCGCCACGTACGAGATCCGGCATCGCGAGACCGGGGACTGGGTGAAGCTGATCGACAAAGGCCGGCTCGCCATGCTCGACGACCCGGAGGTGGTGCGGCTCGCCAACGTGGTGGGCGATTCGAGCCTGCTCGAGTACGACTGGATCCCGGCGCTGCCCGGCATCAACTACCCGGGCGACTACCGCAAAGACTACGCGCACGATCCGGTCGCCTGGATCCGGCGCGAGCAGGAGGGCGAGTTTGCGTAAACCGCAGAGTGCTGTAGAGGAGCTCGTCATCGAAAAGGAACCGTTCTACCTTCCGGTGGGCGACGAGGTCGCGCTTTTCGAGGCCGCGTTCGCGGAGCGCATCCCGGTGCTGCTCAAGGGCCCCACGGGCTGCGGCAAGACGCGGTTCGTGGAGTACATGGCCTGGAAGCTGGGAACAGGAGCAGGAGGAGCAGGCGCCGCCTCCCCGCGCGCGCTGCCGCTCGTCACCATCAGTTGCCACGAGGACCTGACCGCGACGGACCTCGTCGGCCGCTACCTCCTCTTCGGCGGCGGCACCGAATGGCAGGACGGTCCGCTCACGCGGGCGGTCCGCCACGGCGGCATCTGCTATCTGGACGAGGTGGTCGAGGCGCGCAAAGACACGATCGTGGTGATCCACTCGCTCACCGACCACCGCCGCCTGCTGCCGCTGGAGAAGCGCGGCGAGGTGCTGCAGGCGCATCCGGATTTCTTCCTGGTGGTCTCGTACAACCCCGGGTATCAGTCGACCCTCAAAGACCTGAAGCACAGCACGCGGCAGCGCTTCATGTCGATCGAGTTCGACTATCCGCCTGCGCCGCTCGAGAGCCGCATCGTCGAGCGCGAGTCGGGCGTCGATGCCGGGCGCGCCGCCGCGCTCGCGCAGCTCGCCGGCGAGGTGCGCCGCCTCGACCAGCAGAACCTGCTCGAAGGGCCGAGCACGCGCCTGCTCGTGCACGCGGGGCGGCTCATCGTCCAGGGCGTGGAGCCCAAGCGCGCGTGCGAGGTGGCGGTCGTGCATCTTCAAGTGAGTTGCGGCACTCTTCGCCCCCCTGACAAGGGGGGCGCGAGCAACGCGAGCGGGGGGTTTGCTTTTTCTGAAAAACCAACCCCCCGTTCGCCTGCGGCTCACGACCCCCTTGTCAGGGGGCCAACCCAATGAGCTCGCTCTTCACGCGCAGCCCCCTAGTCATAGGCGACGGCGACCGCGGCGACAACGAGCACCGTCATCCTGGCCGCACGCTGGAAGGCGTGGCGCCGGTGCTCGGTCTCTACTATCGCGCGCTCGCCGGCCGCAACGCCGCGATCCTCCCCGACGCCAGCGAGCGCGATCCCGAGCGCTACCCGGACACGCACACGACGATCCGGCTCCCCGCGCAGGTGGCGCGCTTCCGGCGGGGCAGCGCCAACTTCGACTGGTACAAGGTCGCCCTCACCCACCGCGCGGCGCACTACAGCGCCGGCACCTTCGCCTTCGCGTTCGACGCCGAGGCAGCGTTCTTCGCGCGGCTGCGGCCGGGCGGCCGCGAGCTCGGACCGGGCGAGCACAGCTCGGACCTGGAGCGCTTCTTCGGCCTTTTCGCGCTGCGCGAGCTGGCGATCGAGTCCTTCACCGTGCTCGAGGCGTTGCGCATCGACGAGTGGGCGAAGCGGCGCTATCCGGGCCTCGCCGGAAACTACGAGGCGGTGCAAAGCGACGCGCTGCGCGAGCGTGCCTGGTACATCGTCCAGCGCAGCCCGCGCGACGCGCTCGCGGAAGCGCTGATCCAGGCGAGCCTCGGCGCGCGCCGCATCGCGCCGGTTCCCGCGCTGCTGCACGAGCCGCTGCGCCAGGTTCTCGCGATCTGCCGCACGCTCGCGCAGGCGGGCGCGCGCGTCGAAGACAGCGCGGAGGCGGCGTTGCGCGTCTACAGCCTGATCGCGCGCCTGCCGAACCTGCGTGCGGACTACGGCCCCGCGGCGGCCGTCGATCTCGAGCAAGCGCCGGGAAAATGGGAGTGGCCTGCGGAGTGGCCCGAGCCCGAGCGCAACCGCCTCGAGGGCGAGGAAGTGATGCACACCGCGTTCGCGCCGGTCGCCTACCGCGACCGGCTCGGCTCGCGCGTCACGCACTACAAGGCGGCCGGTCCGCTCGACCAGCAGGCCCTCTACCGTCTCACCGACGCGCCGACGCGCGGCGACGCCGCCGCGCGCGCCGTCCGATCCGACGCCGATGCCGACACGCGCCTGGGGCCGCCGCCGGAGCCGATGGAGCACGATCACCACGACCATCTCCCGGGCGAGGACGCGGCGCACGAAACGGGCGAGCTGCATTCGCACGAGCGCATGTCGCAGGTCTATCCGGAGTGGGACCACGTCGCGCAGGCGTACCGCCGCGCCTGGTGCCTGGTGCGCGAGACGCGCCTCGATCCCGGTCCCGCGGCGCGCTTCTTCGACGAGACGCTGCGCGCCTATGGCAGCCTGGTTCCAGGCGTGCGCCGCCAGCTCGAGCGCCTCGCCTACGAGGGGCTGGGCCGCGTGCACCGGCTGCCGCAGGGCGAGGAGATCGACCTCGATGCCGCGATCGAGAATCGCGTGGACATGCGCGCGGGCCTGCCGCCCGACGACAATGTCTACATGGCGCGGCGGATCCAGGCGCGCGACGTGACGCTCGCGCTGCTGGTGGACATCAGCTCGTCGACCGCCGAGCATGCCGCGGACCTGCCGCCCGGGCCCATGGCCGCGGCGCTCGCGAAAGTCCACGGCCGCACTTATCGCACGATCCTCGATCTGGAGAAGGAAGCGCTGGTGCTGCTCATGGCCGCGCTCGAGCGCATCGGCGACAGCTACGGCATCTACTGCTTTTCCGGCAGCGGGCGCGAGGACGTCAAGTTTCAGGTGCTGAAGGACCTCGACGAGCGCTTCTCCGATACGGTCGTCACCCGGCTCGAGAAGATCCGTCCGGTGCACACGACGCGCATGGGCCCGGCGATCCGCCACGCCGTCCGCAAGCTCCGCGCCCACGAGTCGAAGACGAAGCTCCTGCTGCTGCTGTCGGACGGGCGCCCCTTCGATCTCGATTACGGGCAGGAATACGGCGAGGGCGCGGAGCTGGCGTACGCGCAGAACGACACGCGCCAGGCGCTGCTCGAAGCGCAGCAGCAGCGCATCCGGCCCTTCCTGCTGACCATCGATCCGCACGGCAACGACTATCTGCGCGAGATGTGCGACGGCATCGGCTACGAGGTGCTGAACGACGTCGCCGAGCTGCCGCTGCGGCTGGTAAGCCTCTACCGGGGGCTCACGAGCTAGCCACCGATCAAACGCCGAGTCCTGGTTTCACCTGCGCGACGGAGGCGCTATGATCGCCGCGCATGTGGATCGGCCCTTCTGCTTCCGCGGCAGCCGGTGTTCTTCTCGGCCTGGCCGCTTCGTTCGCCCTCGCGCAAGGCGCCTCCAGCCCGGGAGAAGCGACGCAGGCCGCCGGGCTCTATCCGAATCGCAGCATCCGGCTGGTGGTGGACACTTCTCCGGGCGGCCTCACGGACCTGCTCGCGCGGATGTCCGCCGAGGGCCTGGCGCGCAAGTTCGGTCATTCGGTCGTCGTCGAGAACAAGCCCGGCGCCTCTGGCAACGTCGCGGCCGACTTCCTGGTGCGATCGCCCGCCGACGGTTACTCCCTGATGATCGC
>WNFL01397782.1_pt4 | contig 11974 bp, 24 predicted proteins | sample 5400361 | NCBI WGS metagenome assembly WNFL01 (sample SAMN13153351, study PRJNA577476) | soil metagenome | isolation source: 40 cm soil on Douglas fir-dominated hillslope | place: USA:California | collected 2013-09-17
TGGTGCTGACGAGGGTGGGTCGTTTTCTCACCAATTTGGAGGAATCAAAGTTTACGCATGGATACAGTAACCATCATCGACAACATTGGGAGCGCGTGCTCGCAGATCTGTGCTCACTTGTCCGAACCCCTTTTCGACTTGGTTCTGAACCTCATCTTCGATTACGCGAGCACCAACGTACGACCCAATGCTGTTCGCGCCATCCATCAACTCGTCGAGTGCGTTGCGAATGCAGATCCTAGGAAGACAATCGCCAGGTTTTTGCCGTTCTGTATTAAGAGTATAGAGGCGGAAATTGAACACGGTGCCAGTTCTCTGAGGTATGTACCTGGAGGATGGCCGAGGTCTCATACTGAACGTGATGCTTCAGGACTACGTCAATGTCGGATCCCTTACCCTCGGATGCCACCCTTCATTGGAACCTCGCCATTCTTCGAGGGGCAATGTTCAATGATGGAACTGCAATCCTGCCGTATAGGCAGCAAATTAAGGACGTGCTTCGACTGCTGCTCAATAAGACGTTGTCCAAAAGAGGTTTCGCCTGGACCGGAAGATTACTGTTTAGCGTGTTGCTATCTTGCACCCATACATATCCGCTCGAGAACCGGTGGGTCAACCCTGAGGAATGGTACAGTGCCGAGTTTTTGCACTCGCACCATAAGTACTGGGGCAAACTTTATGCACCTGGAGAAGCCAAGGTAGGCCCTAATAGCTATTGTTGCGTGCAGCGAGTTAAATGTTGACCTCCAGGTTGTCTGGCATGTCCCTAATGCGGACGAGATTGCTTTCGCCTTCGAGATCTTCGATGAACTCGTCGTTCCGACATTCGATCAGCTCGAGGCGCTCCTAGGTGACGACGTTGTGCGGGATGCCGTCTGGAGGAACGACTTTTGTCGCTACCTGTCGTTCGTCCGTGATGCATTTTCAGGCATTGCTTCCTTGGCCAAAGAAGAAGCTACAGAGGAAGAACGGAGGGTGTACTATGCGACGAGTGACTTATCGTACGTCCTTTTTGATCGTCTGGTATACTTACTTAATGCGTGTTGGGACAGTGACAGTCTTCCTGAGATGATCGCAAGCGGAGAACCCATCACCTGTGGGTTCCCTCTTTGCGATCCGGACGACCCGCGATTCCAGAAGTTCATTGCATACCGTCGACGGTTCTCCAACTTCCTTCTCAGCGCGTCCAAGGTCCTGCGTAATCAAGGCGAGGAGAACACAGTCGATGCGATCCTTATGCTGGTGAGTCGTTCTATCTCATATTCAGCACTGAGCTGAGTGTTTCAATTGGTAGCTTCAATCCATTAGAACCTACTTGTTCGAGAATGGCGCTACCAACGGCGAAGATTACTTAACACAACGCGAGCAGTACAAGGAGGAGACCAGTGTAGCGAGGCAGCATTCGCTGCAAAAGTCTTGGCCCCGATCTGTCTGGGTCCGGAGGGCACGGTATGGACGGATTTCCCTCTCATAATGAAACAAAATCCTGACCTCTTGCTTGATTCATGGAGGTTTTACCAATCAGCGCGAGCGCGGTGGGTCAACCTAGAACGAATCAGGACTAAAATCGAAAATGAAATGATCGATGAGCTGGCTGAGTGGTCAATGTATATCTATCCGGCAGGTGTGTGCTCTCCGTTCTACGGTGCACTGGTATTCACAGCTCGCAGTTCGTGCCCAGGCTCAGGGCGTTCTTGAAAGCATGATGACAGTACGTTTCTGGGATCCTACCATTCTTTTCCACTCAAAATGGTACCTAGTACTACGATGGCCTTCGGTCACGCCTCTTGCCCCAGATATATGCTTCGATGGTTCCAGGTGTCGAAGATGACCGCATGAAAGGTGCTCTCTACCTTTTAAATAGTCCCAGCTTGGGTAAGTTGCTTATCGATTGATCCTATATTTTAACCACCCAAACTTTTGTAGCAAAATTTGCGCTCTGCGAACCTGCGCAGGCCAGCTTGTTCGTAGAGCGACTCTTTGGGTGCCAGCATAACGAAAAGGCAAATTGGATCCCCTAATTTTAATCTACCTGTTAGCTTACTTTGTTGTCTTTAGCCTTCCATCCAGAATGTGGTCAATACGATTGCCGAGAACTGTGCGTCAACCGTCATAACGTAACCACTATTTCTGCTAATTCGCGACTCAGGTCTCGCAAATTTCGTCGAGCCATGTTTCGTTGCACCAGACGTTCCTTCTGAGCGTCTTGACCATGGTATTGAGCTTCTAGAGGGGACCATCCCAAAGCTGTTCAAGGATGACGACCTTGTTCAACGGAACGCGGAGAATTGCAAAAGGCGGACGGCAGGGATGGTCAAAAACACTTTGGTGGTCATAGATAAGCTGCTCACCATCGCTGATGACGAGGATACGCATTGGCGTTACGAGATAGTTGCTATACGCGCTCTACGAACCCTCATTCGACGGGATCAACCCCCATATGCGCCTCAACTCGAGTTCTTCATGGCTCAGGCTCTCGCAGATCACCCATCCATGCGTTATGTAAGTCATTTGACCCGTATCGAGGAATCCTGCTTATGCTCAACCTCAGTACGCTCAACGGGCTGTGATGAAGACATTGAGGTATATCAAACTCAGGACTTTCAGCCAGAGCAACGAGGATATCGGCATCCAAATGAACCGCAACCCCCTCCGCAGAAGCCTTCCTGTCACGGACCCGACCAACGAAAAGGCGCAATTTTACCTTTCCCAATTCAAAGAGCCCGTTGATTGGAAACAGGCTTCGAAGCAACCGTATGTGACATCTCTATGCAATGGGATTGGCGACTGACTGGTTACCTAGGCTTCTCCAGGAAAAGGCGACTAGCGGCTGGTTAGCTTGGTCCGAAACAACCGACTGGTACCTCGCTCCCGGTGAGGAATCGCCCCTCGAGCCATGGGATTGAAGCCCTTCGTGAAGCTCTTCGCGACCCTGAGTACTGGCCAAAGCTCAAAATTCACTACTCGGAAGAGAACAACTCTGAAATCATCAACCAGGACAACGTCTCATTCGTCAAATCGCTTTGTACGTGGAACAGTCCCCCAGTTGATTTCTTTGCACTCAATTCCATTCTTTGCAGTCCAAATGCTTGGAGAAGACCCCCTCGAACACTACAAACCAGTCTTCATGGAGCTCTTGGAGGATATAGATGAGAATAAGCAACGTGGTGCTGCTGAATTGCTCGCTGGTCTCATCGGGGGTACAACATTTCCAATATCGTTAAGAGGATAGCGTTACTTAGTCACTCACAGGTTCAAAGCATTGGCCGATGCCGGCCCAGCAGCGACTTTGGGCTTGGTTGACGCCGTTGATCCCAAAATTCCTTGGTTCAAATGTGAAGACTGACACCCTGATGATTTGGACGTCCTTCTTGGAGGTGCGCTACCTGCTTCCGAGTTGAACTGAAGCCTTATCGGCCTCTCAGTATATCCTAGGCAACAAGGATCCCCGAAGAGTCCAACCAATCATAGACTATTTGGTTAAGGAAGTCAACCAGGTCGACTTCAACGGAGAATCGTCCTTCGAACGTGCGTTACCCATCTTATCCTTTGACGCCCTGCTCACAACATTCACTGAACCAGCTGTTCGAGTGTGTTGTTTCGTCCACACCCTTGCAGAGGCATTAGGCTGGCGGTTCACTGGCTGGACTGACTCATTCTTGGACCGTGAGTAAACGAAGTGACAAGACCAGCTTGGTGCTGAGACCCCCTTTAGGGTTCTGGGCTGAATTGGCCAGTGAGCACGACGAGGTACGTCCTTGCGCCTGGAAAATAGTTGGTCCTCATGTTTCGTCAGGTTCGGGCTTACATCGCAGACGCCTTGCAGCTTTACGACAAGATACGGGTGAGGAAATGCCAGCTTTCTCCCTCTCTCCGTCCTACTCACCCAGTTGTAGTGGAAACCACACCCGACCATCCCAACTGTTGAATGTGTTGTTCGCGAATCTGAGACTCAACCTATGACCCTCGACCTTCTCGGCGTCCGCGACGTCTATCACAAGCAACGGTTCACGAAGCTCATTCAACAGTTTGTTGTCTGGAGGGATCAGCGACTTCCGGGTGCTCGCGCCATTCACTCAACTTATGACCGTGCAGCCTCGACAGTCATGAAGTGGCTGTTCTTGGGCTTGCACGATGTTCAAGCAATATCAACATACGAATACCTCCTACCGTTCATTGTAAGCTCCCCGTAAGCAATGCCCCAGGATCTTACTAAGCGACCTCCAGCCAGAACTCCTCCGTATTAGCGAGCTGAACGACAATGCCGAGCTATCTACTCGAGCCTCTTTCCTCCTAACACGGATGTGTGGAGTCAGTCCTCCAAGAGATCTCATCGGGCCGATCCTTAACGTGCTCTTTGAGGCAATTCAACAATCACCGGCAAGTTTTATGTATTTACACAACGATTTAAACTCATACGGTGAATTCAGTCCTGGAGAATCCGGCTGAAGGCATTACCCCTTCTTCAAGTTTTCTATTTCAGACAAATGCCTTTGATCAGCGAGATTCGAGTGGTCCAAATCCTGGAGGTGGTCTGCAAATGCCTTGATGACGAGGTCATCTCCGTTCGCGAGATGGCAGCGACGTATGTTATCTTCTTCTGGCCTCTTATTGCGCTGAAATCGTCTACCAGAACTTTGTCTGGCATCTTGCGCTGCTCTCCTCGACAAACCATCCTCACGCTCAAGGTCGGTAAATCACCAAGTTCGGGACAGATTTCTTATGATTTTATAGGATCGGTTCGTTCGTCTCGCGCGTAAGACGAAGATCCCTCCACGTGGTGACCCTCTCTACGCGACTTCCATCCGAACTATGCACAGTGCCATCCTTGGCATCGGGGCGTTACTGGACGCCTATCCGTACTCGGTACCCCACTGGGCCCCAAAACTCATTACCGATGTGCTTTCTAAGCACACGCATTCACCACTCCCAATTTCCACGACCGTGCATCAGACAGCCATGAATTTCAAGAAGACGCATCAAGACACTTGGCATGAAGACCAGAAGAGGTTTAATGAGGATGGATTATCGGCACTTAGTATTCTCCTGACAGGAAGTAGTTATTATGCTTGATATCGCGGCATTTAAGAAAATTTGAAGAAAATTGGATTAGAGTCGTGTAGGTCAAGTGGATTCAAGCTCTCGTTTGGAATCGCAGTCGAGGAATGCTCGCAATATTTGTAGCTTTATCTCTACCACATCTTGCCCTAAACTATGCTATTCATTCATCGTTTGTCAATGTTTTATGGAAAGGTCTCAGGTCGGACGACGTCTACCAGACCCTTCATGAGAGTTGCATAGGCCAGCACGTCATTAACCTTGCTTTCCAGTATACTTGTGATTGGAATATTAAGTCCAGTGGCTGGACCTGGTGGTGCTGGACCAGAAGATACCGCAAAGCCTCGTAGAGTCGCAGGTGGTGGTTGTGGTTTGGGCTGTGGAATTGGAAGCATGCTACTGTTGATCATATGGAACTGCATAATTTCAATGTGCCATGGCGATGAATTGGGCTTGCTGGGAGGATCCATTGGTGGAGGGGGTGGCGGGACGCCTTGGGGATATCCATGCGGTTGGTACTACAGAGCAAATCAGGACTGGTGAGTAACAAACCCCTGCTACGGTACCTCTTCGAATTGATATAGCGAGATCGTGATAGGACCCTTGGAATAAGTGAAACCTCTGCGGACCGAATGGTTATGAAAGCTATATGGTAAATCTCAGTACCCACCTAAATAGATCGCCAACATGGTGCTTACACGTATCCCATCGCAGAGGCAAACGCCAATGGATCTCCGGTTGAGATGTCCGCTTTTGTCGCTGGCCGCACCATCGCCCTCGCATGAGCCTTAATGGGTTTCAGATGAGTGTGGAGTGCCCTTCTGATACTATTCAGTCTCTGAACCACAGAGATACGCAAACGCATACCAAGCCCCCCGAGCGCCGTCCCGTTGCTTGACTAAGTCGTGCTTGAGATACAACGAGCTGATGTCCACCGCGGGCATCTGGGGCAGCGCAAGGGAGCCCATGTTGTATTGCACGGTCGGCGCCAGATGGAACTCAAGGTCGTGCCGGTGCAGAATCTGGCTGGCATCCGTGTGTAGTGACAATCGATTCCGAATGGCTTCCAGTGTATTAGGATCGTCGGCAGGGAACACCCCAGAGAGTATAATCTCAAAACTATAGGACATGCGCGTCAACGTTAGATGAAGTGGGGTCCAAATTGTTACCCTTCGTGGAATAGAACACAGGTCTTCATTTCAAGATATACAGTTACATGCATGGAAATCGTTCACGGACACTGTCCTTACATACGGGTTTTCTCTTTATCACACGTTTCTTTCTGGTTTGAAATCTAGAGTTCTGCCCAAGCAGGGAGCCAGTCCTCCCAATCAGCCCAGTCGTCATCTTCACCTTCATTGGGATCTGCGGAAGGTTCATGGTGGGTCTTCTTGCAGGGGTTGAGCAAACGACCGATGGAGTGGACCGCTCCGTTCCTCGCAACAGCCTCCAACCTCGTCCGCTGTCCCTCTACGATAATCGAGCTCTTGAAAACTGGGTGGTGTGGTGGTTTGGGCCCGTTGTGCTCCGGAGGTGTACCAGGAGGAACATTCTCCATGTTGTCCGCCAACAAGGGAAGCTCGGGGTCCGGCAAGCCCTCGAACGGAGGATGAGGATGAGGATGAGGTGGGAGGGGTTTAATGATAGTCACATGGAGCACATTATCCTCGAGCACCGTCGGGAGCACATAGTGGTGCCTCGCGGGAGCGGGCCAACGAGGGGGCCAGTGAGGAAACTTTTTATCATCTGGAGAACCGGGTGTAGGGATCTCTTCTCCAGGCGAGTTGCGTTGGGCGCACCAGCCGCGGGGGCCTTTGCACTCGCGTTTCTGGCTGGGGAGACGACCAGCAGCTGCGAGGCCGAAGCGAACAAAGCGATCAAACCTCTCTATAGGCGCATGTGGAGTATGTCCGAAGGCTAACGCAGCAGCATCGTGAAGCTCTTCTTCATGCCATTGGGGTTCCTCATCAGGTTTGTCCTTCGTGGCATTATAGAAATAGTCTGAAGTGGGTATTAGTCTCCCTCTCCCTGCAAAACGTAGCAACATTACCAGTGTGGAGGATGATATCTGGAACGATATGGTAGCTAAGAATTTTCTCGAGGGCCCTGGCCCCGAATGGAGAAAAGAGGAAGCGGCGCAGCTTGGGTGGCAAACGTCTGAACGCCAAATCGGAGGGTGCAAAAAAGGTAACAGTCGCTCCCTTATCAATCGAGCTGTCCTTCTTCTTCCTCCATCCCCAGGAGAGCCAGTGGTCCAGTCCAACCTTTTGAAGGGCCGAAGTGAGGATAAAGAAGTGATTTCCGAGGTAGAGCTCGTTTATGATCGACGGCGGTGGAAGCAGCGGCCTTGAGACCGTATACACGGCGCCTATTTACTTAAGTGTTAGTAGGTTGGATTCACGCCCAGAGAGACAGTGACTTACCATTTGCAGTGTACCACTCCTTTGGGAGCACGAAGGCATAAAAGTTGATCTTTAAAGGACCGAAGGGGAGGAAACCATGCTCGACGCCAATCCTCCTGGCTTGTCCGCCGTACGAACCATCCTTGGGAATCAAGAGCGTCGCGAAGGTAGTATTGAAGTACAGTGCGGGCCGAATGACTTTCTTTGGGAGCGTGTGATACTGAAGGATGGCGTGCAAGATTTTCTTCTTCCTTTCATCGTCGCCGTCGTCGGCGAGCGACTCGAATTGCTCATACAGAGTCGCGAGCACGTCATGAGGTTCGTGAGAATGCTCCCTGCCTTTCTTGTGTTTGGGGAACGTAAGAGCGTGGTTATTCGGAGCGAAGAACGTTATGCTAGAGAAATGTGTAAGCAAATGCGTCGGGCCAACACGGAAAAGTATGGTTGATGGCAGGGCGAGGCTTACTTATGGCAAGTGTTATTCAAGAAGTCAACGTAGTCTTTATCATAGTTGATAAGCCTGACGAGCTTCGAGTAGCTGCGAATATTAATCACGCCGTTAGCACCCCCACTTTGAACAACGCCACAGGCAGGACTCACTGCTCGTTCGTACTGAGAACCTGGTAGATCGTCAAGTTCGTAAACTCGGGTCCGGGGTGCCATGGTCCTCCATACGCCAGCTTCGTAGGCACCCCCCAACACGAGTGGGAGCGGAGCCGAGTTGTATCGTCATCGTCGACAAAATTGCCTTGGCCATGCTCGGAGGGATGATATTGGGGGATGACCTGCTGATCGTGGATTTCGAACACCGCTTCGTCGCCGTGTGTCTTGCCCGGGGTATCGGAGTTCCTGAGGGCACCTGCCGAGGCGACGAGTAGTGCGGCGAGGAGGGCAAATTTGCCCATCATCGACTCGATCGGAACTAGGAGTTTGGCAAGAGGGTGGTGGCTGAGTTCAAGAGGGAAGGGAAGTGGCCGAGGGAGGCGAGTGCGAGAAGGACTGACTGTGCGCAGTAACACTAACGCGTGCAGCCCGGGCGTTGCCGATGCCAATGGCATCTATATTTAACAATCCGTCGCACGTGATCGATGGCGGGTTCGCGGGTCTATCGTCTGTGTACACGATGGAGGACGAAATAGCTACAGATTCGAGCGCAACAAAAACAATATAATAATACGTGTGCGTGTGTACGTGCAAACGGGGGGTCCTTACCTCTCCTGGCTTACTCTCAAGTAGCAAGTAGCAAGTAGGACCACGCAATCGACAGTCTAAATATCATCCATACCAAAGTCAATCTCGACTTTCTCACCAGGCTTGAACGCAGGTAGGCCTAAAACACCACGAATCGATCAGGCACCCTTCACATAAGCAATTCCCAACCGTGCTTTAGACTCACCAAGATACGGGCAACTCGCACATCTGAATGCATCGCCCAGGAAACAGCTACCACAACTGCTCGTGGCTTTACTTGCCTTTTCGGCAGCCTCGATCAGCCGCTCCCGCTCACTCTTCTCCACCACGATCGCACTCCCGTCAATCTGCCCATCAAGCATCACAATAGGTTTGCCTGCGTTCTCAGCGGCCTCAATATCTGCGAGCCCGCACGTGCAGCCTTTGCACGCTTTCTTTCGTCGGGGCGTAGAGGGATTGAACGGCTCGCAGGTGGGTACCGGACGTTCGAGGTCTATAGGCTGCAGGAGGGATGTGGGGTCAATCGTAGGGGTCGGTGGCCCTGTTGAGGGAGCACTGAACGTCCACAGAGCGGCCTTTTGTGCTTTTTTGCTCCGCTTTGGGAGTGCAACTGATTTGGGTAGTGCGTCCCCATTTGTTATAGTCGAGTCGATGGGCTTTTGTGCATACAGAACGGACAGATCGGTGGCAGACAGGACGTCAAAACCCGCAAGTTTGAGCTCGGAGCTCAGGGCGTCACTCTCTGCTGGGAGATTGAAGAGCCGGAGGGTACCTAAAGGTACCAAGCTTGTGTAGATATACTTGAATAGGTCGGAGGCTCGTGGTATTAGGGCGATGTATTCCTCAGGTGAAAGAACGATATGTGCAGCCGTGAAAGCAGCTGGTCTAAGAGTCGAAGCTGTTGTAATTTGATGTTCCCCAGTCATGGCGAGTAGGAGCATTAGTCAGACTCGGAGCAAAGTGTTGAGCGGAATGACACACCATCGTCAAGGATGCGGTCGAGCATCTGTCTTTCGACTTCTCCATCTAGAGAGGATAGCATAGACTGGTACTGGCCGTCGCGGGCGGCCGCGAGAGACCCGATTGCGAGATTCACCTGGCTCAGTGACTGAGCCGAGGGCTTAAAAGGCGTTTGCACTGGCCCTACGGAAGTATAGACAGTAGTGGAGGACATGCCCGGGATACTGCTCGACGATGTTCTGGAGAAAAGCCCAGCCCAAATTTTGCCGCAAACAAGAGGTAACTCTCACTCTCGGCCGACGACGAAGACGACGTTGGGCCCGTTGGATCAATCACGGAATTTATTCCCAGTCGCGTATTGTTTACACTGCTCAACGCGTAGAAGAAGCCCCAAATGGCGGTCAGAGAAACACCAATCTTTGACGCGTTGCCCTATTACGACGACGACGCGAACGCAGACCCAGACCTCGCACTCAAAGTCCGGCAGGAGCTCGCACGAGAACGCAAGAAACTCGGGCAGCGCATAGCACCAGACCATGACCCCCGCATCCCCCCGCAATATCCTCTGTTCGCTGTGCGTCCCTCTAGATGCCCCCATGCCACCATAAATTGCATCCTGATATGGACCTGCAGAACAACCCGTTGCTGGCCGCAGAACTTGCACGCGTCGAAACCCACGAGAGGCTAAACGCGATCGACACGACGCGGTTTTCCCTCCCTCCGCCTCCGAACCCCGAGACCGCGACGGTGGAAGACTGGGAGGCCGCGCTGAAGAATGCTCGGGCGCAATTGGAACACCAGCGGTTACGGTGTGTCCACTCTCATCCTTCCAAGTTTTGAAGGAGTGCTCATTAAGAGGGCTGGCAGGAACACCAATGGCGCGCTGTTGCACAAGTATGGTGCGAATGCGTGGAAGGTGCATAATTACCGAGTTGAGATGGTTAGTAAGCATGTGGAAAAGGCCATCGAGGAGATGAACGAGCGGGTTACCGAACTAAACCGGTCGCGAAAGAACTCGCAGGTGCGTTGTACTCCCCCTACATTCTAGCAGGATCATACTGACGTGAGGAGTAGCTCACCGTTGGACGAGAACTCACTGCGCTCGAGCAAAAGTGGACTGAACTCATTTCGAGCATCCTGCAAATAGAGATGGCAAACGCAGCACTCGAGGGGGAGATCACACAGCTCTCCCAGCGGGAAGCAGAGCTCGAGTCACTTATCGCAAATGCGTGATCGTTAGCACCCATGCAAAAACCTGTACATTAACGAGCTCCGAGCAACCGAAATGTATCTCTACACGCAGCAGCAGTTCTACTTTTTTTGCTCCTCGACTGGCGGTGGCACGGGCGGCGGGTATTTGAGCCCCTCAGGTCGAAGTGCAGGTTTGCCGTCGCCGACCATCTCCCATGGACTCGACGACTCAAAGTTACGGAAAGCCTGTGTAAGCTGCAAGGGCTCGTACACGACGCGCTTGTGTTCCTCCGAGTAAAGGACTTCGGTGTACCCCGTAAGCGGGAAGTCTTTGCGCAGCGGGTGGCCTTCGAAGCCGTAGTCGGTAAGAATGCGGCGCCTGCGGATTATGTTAGTCATATGTTGAGCTTAAGGTGACCAGTGGGACGCACAGGTCGGGATGATCGTGGAAGAACACGCCGTAGAGGTCCCACACCTCGCGCTCGTACCTGTGAATATACCGTTTCAGCAACTCAGGGTATGCTTACGTGTGTACAGGGCTTCTGACCAATTCGCGCTGTTGAACAGCTTGGTGGCACTCGGAACGGGATCGACCTCGTCCGCATATGTCTTAACCCTGATGCGGCTGGCATACCTGATGCTCAACAAGTGATACACGACTTCAAAGCGTTTGTCATGGGTGGGGTAGTCGGCGCCGGAAATGTCCATGAGAGCCTTGAACTGACAGTTGTCGTGGTCGCGCAAAAACTGGAGGACGGGGAGGAGACCCGAGGGTGCGACGTATAGGGTGAGCTCATCACGGGACACGGAGAATTGCTGGATGAACTTGGGCAGGCAGGTGAGGAGGTAGGAACCGTAGGTGTGCAGCTGGGTGGTTGCGGCTGCATAGGCGGTCGTCGAGGGGTCTTTCGAGGTTGTTTCTGTAAACGGAGATGTGGAGGCTGTTGCCCATTTTCATTCAAAATTTATGCGACATGGATGAGGTGTGAGCGAAACGAGGGGAGTTGGGAGTTGAGCCAGACTAACCTTTGCGAGCAGAAGAAGATGCGAGGAGTCTAGTAGGTACTAGAGATGGAATTTGTGGCCGGGCATAGGCGGTTAATCGCCGTTGAAAACATCTCCAAGACATGGTTGTGATTTAAGTTACGAGCCTGACCTTAAGCGGCTTGTAG
>WNFL01070692.1_pt1 | contig 11973 bp, 9 predicted proteins | sample 5400361 | NCBI WGS metagenome assembly WNFL01 (sample SAMN13153351, study PRJNA577476) | soil metagenome | isolation source: 40 cm soil on Douglas fir-dominated hillslope | place: USA:California | collected 2013-09-17
TCAGAAGGATTACAAGGGAGCTCGCGAGCACCTGGAACAGGCCGTAGTGGGTGCGCCTGGTTTCGATGCAGCTTATCTGTTGGGAATCACGTACATCAAACTCAACGACTTCAACCGCGCCCGTCTCGTGTTTGACGACATCATCACGGGCTTCGGGGATACAGTTCGCATTCACATGATGTTCGGACTTGCCTACAGGGAGGGTGGCTGGGAGGCGCTGGACAATGCCATCCAGGAGTTGAAGAAGGCGCTCGCGAAGGACAGCCGGGCGGCTAAGGCGCACTACCTGATTGCGCTGGCATACATGGATCGCGACTGCGAGTCAGGGTTTCCGCTCACGAAAGCCGAACTGCAGGAGGAACTGAAAGTCAGTCCGGACGACTCGCGCAGCCACTATCTGCTGGGATACATCGCGATGAAGGAGCATGATGCTAAGACGGCTGAGACAGAGTTGCTGCGAGCCTCGCAGCTGGATCCAAAAAATCCCGATCCGCTGATTTATCTCGGCCAGATCTATTCTGACGCCGAGCGCGACGCAGAAGCCGAAGCCATGCTGCGAAAGGCAATTGTGCTTGCGGGCGACAACTCCGGCAGTGACTATCTGGTTGGACGCGCCCACTATGTGCTCGGCCGTCTGGTCCTGAAAGCAGGCAAAAAGGAAGAAGGGGAAAGGGAACTGGCAGCGTCCCAGCAGATTCGGGACCGGATGCGCGGGATGCGAAGAGCAAGAGCGATCCGGAACTTGCCAATATGTCGCAGAGCACAGATGTCGGTCATCCTTCGCCTCCTCCAGCTGCGGCTCCGCAAGCCGCAGAAAAATTGCGCGCCTATCTCAGCGAACTCAAACCAGCCATCGCCGATGCCTACAACAATCTTGGCGTGATCAAAGCCGGCCAGAAAGATTTCCCGACTGCCCTGCAATATTTTCAAAGGGCGGGCGAGTGGAATCCGGGGTTGGAGACTTTAGATCGCAATTGGGGCATGGCTGCCTTTTATGCGAATCGTTATCAGGAGGCGGTACCTCCACTGACCCGGCTGCTTCAGAAGCAGCCCGACGACGTCCGCATCCGGGCTGCGCTTGGGCTGAGTCTCTTCACGACACAAGACTTCAAGCGAACCCTGGAAACTCTTAGTCCAATTCAGGACCAAGTAGACAGCGATCCGGGACTCGCCTATGCCTTCGCCGTGTCTCTTGTGAAGGTGGGGAACTACGACGAAGGCGTGCGGCGGCTGAAGGTTCTTGAAGACGGCAACCCAAATTCGGCGGAGCTGCATATGCTTTTGGGATCGGCTTTCGCAGACCAGCACGAGTACGATACGGCACTGCAGGAGTACCGGAAGTCGCTGGCAATCGAACCCGGTCAATCGCAAACGCACTATCTGGCGGGGCTCGCGCTGATTCGCAGCGGCAAACCCAAGGAAGCGGTCGATGAGTTACGCACAGCGCTGAAGCTCAATTCCTCGGATGTCTCGGCCAAGTATCATCTCGCATTTTCTCTGATCCAATTGCACGAAGTAGAGGAAGCCCAAACTCTTCTGCTGCAGGTAATCGAGCAGGATCCGAAGCGCGGGGATGCCTATTACGAACTAGGAAAACTTCAACTGGAAAAAGGCGACACGAAAGGTGCCGTATCGAGTCTGGAGACTGGCACCAAGGTAAATCCTGAGGCTGATTACATTCACTATCAATTGGCGATGGCTTATCGTCGCGATTCACGAAAAGAGGATGCAGAGCGCGAAATCAAGCTCTACCAGACGTTGAAGAATCGCCAGCGAGGGCGTGGGGATGCTCCACAATCAGACTGACCGGCATCGACTGCTCGCGCTGGCTCTTCTGGTTTTAGCGGAGTGCACGTCGTCTCTCTTGTGGGCGCAGAAGCCGATCCCACCGTCCAAATCCGCGGCTCCGCTTTCAACTGCTAAAGCTCAGTTGGACCGCGGCGATCTGGACTCCGTCGAGAGCACGCTTTGGAGCGTTCTAGGTTCTGACCCAAATAACGAACAAGCTCTCATCATGCTTGGCGTGGTTCGAGGCCGTCAACAACGGTATGCCGAGGCAGAAGCTCTTTTCCGGCGCGTCCTGCAAGTCAACCCGAAATCAATCGTCGCTTCGAGAAACTTGGCTGGCGCGTTGCTCGCGCAGGATAAGCCGGAGGACGCGATCCGGCAATACAACCAGGCAATCCAGTTGAACCCCCGAGATTCCGATCTGAAGATTGAGGTGGCAAAACTGGAACTGGCGCGCGGTAACTTCGGGGAAGCGCTCGCCAGTCTGAACACGATAAAAGCAGATCGCCTTCCCGCTCTAGCGGTACCGGTAAGAGCGGCTAGTCTTCTTGGTGTGGGTCGAAGGGCGGATGCGGAGGCATTGATCTCGCTGGTAAAAGCCTCTCCAGCAGCAGCACTCGATCTCGCGCATGTCTTTGTAGAGGCCAAGGATGCCGATGCTGCACTAAAAACGCTTAGTTCGCTTAATTCCATCCCCAAGCCGTTAGAAGGTCAGGCCCTTTACGTGAAAGGACGGGCGCTGGCGCAAAAAGGGAACTCAACTGCGGCGTTGAAGAGCTTAAGACAGGCGCTGGCGGCAGATCCGAAATCGGTTGAGACGCTGCTTGCACTAGCCGAAATGTTTGCGGCGGAGAACAAGCACTCCGATAGCGTAACCATGCTACAGAAGGCGCGAGAGTTGAACCCGGATTCGCGCGAAGTCCTCCGTCACTTCATTGTGGAAGCCATGCACGCCGGACAGAACGACCGTGCCTTGCTTGCTGCGCAGGACCTTCAACGCAAGAGTTCGGAACTCGACGACCGGTTCCTCGTCGCGAGCGTGATGATCCAGCAGAAACAATTTCTCCCCGCGTCTCATGTCCTGGAAGACTATGTTGAGCAGCGTCCGGAGGATGCGAAGGCGTATCTCGGATTGGGCATAGCGTACCTGAACCTGCTGCGCTATCCGGAAGCCAAGCGATCTCTGGAGCGCTCGCTACAGATGAATCCAAATATTGCCGAGACCGAGTTCCAGTTGGGGCTACTCGCCAGTCAAGATGGAAATCGTCAGCAAGCGATACAGCATTGGCGAAGGACAGTGGAACTGCAGCCTCAGCACGCAAAAGCATTGTTCAGCTTGGGTACCGTGTATCTCGAATCAGGAGAGCTCACCGAGGCGGAGAGCGCGTTCTCGCGTTCGCTGGCGGCGGATCCTGGCAACATGAAAGCCGAGTACAACCTTGCGCTCGTTCTGAACAAATCAGGAAAGACGGAAGAAGCGAAACAACATTTCGATCACTATAAGAAGATGCAAGAAGAAGAGCACACAACTGGCGGAAATTCTCCGCGAGTGTCCGACCATCAATAGTTGCGCGTCTGTTACCGCGCAGCACCTGGCTCGACGACGACGGCCTGCTTAGCGGCAGATGGTGCGCTAATTATCGCTAGTGGAGAACGCTCAGTGATTCCGGCACCTTCCACAATCGTAAAACTAAAATCGCCTGGCAGATTTGCGAGAGTTTCGTCCTTTCCGCTTGGCCAGAGAATACGCACAGAGCTGATGGATGTTGTGTCGCCCAACCCGAAATGCAAGCGCAGATCATTTTGCGATAGATAACTGGAACCGCTTCGGATTTCGCCGATCTGAACACCTTCTCCGGTTGTGACGACAGCTCTTGCCCCAATCGCAGCCTTGTTGCTCTTAGTGCCAACCAGATGAAACAGCACTGCATGGTTCGAGCTCTGATTACGGTTAATGAGCAGAGTAGGAGGCTCCCCGATGTTCAGAACAATGACATCAAGCTTCCCGTCATTATTCACATCTCCCACGGCCAGTCCGCGGCGAGAGGCCGGAGGTAAGCGATCCAGTCCCGCAAGGGCAGTTACGTCTTCAAAGCTTCGATCGTGCTTGTTGCGAAAGAGCAAAAGCGGTTCGCGAAAGGGAGCGCCTCCTTCGATCAAGTCCATTTGGGGATAGACGTGTCCGTTTGCCACGATCAAATCAAGCCAGCCGTCGTTGTCCATGTCGAAGAATGCGGCTCCCCATCCCACGGGCATGAAGCTGGGCCGCGCGATGCCAGCAGACGACGCGATATCTGTGAAGCCCTTCTGTCCCTGATTCCAGAACAGGGCGTCCGGCTCCTGGCTGAAGTTCGTGACGAAAATGTCGAGTCGCCCATCGCGATCGAAATCGCCGAAGTCCACGCCCATGCCGGCGCGCTCCTGGCCCTCAAGGCTCAAAGCGGCGCCAGCTTGCAATCCTATTTCTTCGAAAGTGCCGTCGTGTTTATTGTGATAGAGGTAGTTCGGGCCGCCGTCGTTGGTGACATACAAATCAGGCCAGCCGTCGTTGTCGTAGTCTGTCCAAACTCCCTGCATACCGAGATAATGGCCGGGATCGCTCACGCCCGCTTTCTCTGAGACGTCTTCGAACGTGCCGTCGCCGCGGTTCCGCAGAAGAATATCGGATTCGCCAGTGTGGCCGCGGCGCGCACACTCCATCGTCACTCCTCGAAAGTCGCACAGCTTGCTGTCATATTCGGAGAGTTTGTTGATGTCGACTTGAAGATAGCGGGGCACGAACAGATCCACGAAACCATCGCGGTCGTAGTCCCCCCAGGCCGCTCCCGTGCTATATCCACCAACCTTTACCCCCGCTTTCTCAGTGACGTCTTCAAATTTGCAGTTGCCCAGATTCCGGTAGAGAACGTTGCCACCGTAGCCGGTCACGTACAAGTCCTGCCAGCCGTCGTTATCGAAATCGGCGACGGCAACTCCCATGCTGTAACCTTTTCGAGTCAGTCCGGCGGATTGGGTTACATCGGTAAATTTCAGATCGCCGGTCTGACGGTATAGCGTCACCATCGGATCCCCACCCTGACGATAGCGATCCACCGAGCTGCCATTCACGGTGATGATGTCCAGTCGGCCGTCGTTATCGCAGTCGATGAATCCAACTCCGCCGCTAGTGGACTCGATCACGTACCGATTTCCCGGTTGTGCAAGATTAGGCGCCGTAATCCCTGACAATTTGGTGACGTCTTCAAATTGAGGTTGCGGTTGCGATGGTTTCTGGGCGAGACAACAGGCGTTTAGAAAATATGCGAACGCGAAGCCACGGATGAGTTTCGCGATTAGCTGCATCGACTGTTGGAGAGTATCCATGTGCAACATGCAGTGAACAGCCACGTCGCTGCCATCAATCAGGGGCAATAATTACGGATCTGTAACGCTATTTTGACGCATTCGCCTTGCTGCGGGAGTTCGCCGATGTGCCGCCTGTGAACGCTTCTCTCTGCTTGACGCCCTCGCCCTCGACGATGGTATAGATGAAATCGGCCGCGAGATCCTTAAGGAGATCCTTCTTCCCGCTCGGCCACTTCACTTCGACCGTGTCAATTGTGCTCCTCTGTCCGAATCCGAAGTGCAAGCGCAAGTCGTTTTGCGAAAGATAGCTGCTACCCCCGCGCACCTCGTCGAATTGCATCAAGTCGCCGGACTTTACCGTCACGCGCGCCCCGATCCCCGCCTTGTTGCTCTTGGTGCCGATGAGCTTGAACAGCACCGCATGACCTGTGTCCGGAGTGCGATTGATGAGTAATGTGGGAGGCTGTCCCACATTCAGAATCAGGATATCTATTTTCCCGTCGTTATTCACGTCGCCGAAAGCCGCGCCCCGCCTCGATTCCAGAGGAAGCTTGTCCAGACCTGAGAGCGCCGTGACATCCTCAAAGGTCCGGTCACGATGATTGCGGAAGAGCAACACAGGCTGCCGATACGGAACCCCGCCCTTCACCAGATCCATTTGAGGATAGACATGGCCGTTCGCAACGAAGAGATCGAGCCATCCATCGTTGTCCATATCGAAAAGCTAACTGGGCTGCGCAATACGAGAACTCCAGCTGATCTCGGTAAATCCCTGCGCTCCGCGATTCCAGAAGAGTAAGTCAGGTTGCTCCGTAAATTCGCTGACGATGATGTCTAGTTTTCCATCATGATCGATATCGCCAAAATCCACGCCCATCGATCCTTCTTCTTGTCCATCGCCGCTCAACGCTGCGCCGGAAAGAAGGCCGATCTCTTCGAAAGTGCCGTCATGTTTGTTGTGATAGAGGTAGTTGGGTCCCGCATCGTTGGCTACGTACAGATCGGGCCAGTCATCGTTGTCGTAATCGGCCCACACGCCCTGCATTCCAAAATAGTGATTCGGGTCATCCACTCCCGCCTTTTTCGAAACGTCTTCGAAGGTTCCGTCGCCACGATTGCGAAAAAGAAAGTCCGATTCGCCCGGCAATCCCCATGGACCACACTGCACCGGAATTCCACGGAATTTGCAGGTCTTGTCGTCGCTGCCAAATACCGGAAGCTTGTTGCTGTCCACAGATACATAGCGTGGGACAAAAAGATCCACGAATCCGTCCCGATCGAAGTCTCCCCACGATGCGCCGGTGCTGAAGCCGCCAACACGCAATCCTGCTTTTTCCGTGACATCTTCGAACTTGCAATTCCCTAGATTTCTGTAGAGCACATTGCCGCCGTACCCGGTGACGTAAATATCCTGCCAACCGTCGTTGTCGAAGTCAGCGACCGCCACACCCATGCCCCAGCCCTTGCGGGTTAGACCAGCCTCTTGAGTGATCTCGCGAAATTTCAGATCGCTTTGCTGCCGATAGAGAGTGACCATCAGATCACCGCCCTGCCGGTAGCGTTCCACCGAGGAACCGTTCACAGTGAGGATGTCGAGTTTCCCGTCATTGTCGCAATCGATGAAGCCCACGCCGCCGCTCATCGATTCCAGGATGTAACGTTTTTCGGGAGTGGAATTATGGGGCACGGTGAGACCGGCCGCTTTGCTGATGTCTTCGAAACGTGGCACGGGCAACGCTGGTGTAACGCTCTGCGCCGGACAGGAAATCGCGATGAAAACCAGCAGGAGAAGGGTACAAATTGCGCCCATGAGATTCGTGTATTCTAGCAAAATGTGTATACGGGTGCGACACACGATTAGCTGTGTTCTGCTCGTTATTAGCGGCGTTCCGGACATTTGCGTCGCACAAAAACCCGCAGGAGTTGCGCCCGAAGTTCCTAACTTTCGCTTTTCCGACATCACAACCACGTCCGGGATTCAATTCCAGCACACCATTTCTCCAGAGAAGAAATATCTCATCGAATCCATGCCGGGCGGAGTTCTGTTGCTCGACTACGATGGCGATGGCTGGCTCGATATCTACTTTACGAATTCGCCCACCGTGGAGATGGCGCTGCAAGGCCAAAAAGCGAAGAGCGCGCTCTACCGAAACAATCATGACGGCACTTTTACGGATGTAACCGACAAAGCGGGCGTGGGCTATCCTTGCTGGGCTATGGGCGGCGCCGTCGGAGATTACAACAATGACGGCTGGCCCGACATGCTGATCACCTGCGAAGAAGGAATGGTGCTCTATCGAAATAACGGTGACGGCACATTCACAGACGTCACTAAACAGGCAGGGTTGACTGACCCGCGCTGGTCCACGGGCGCCGCTTTTGCCGATTACGACCTAGATGGTTTTGCCGACCTGATGGTTTCGCGCTATGTTGAATTCGATCTGACTCATCTTCCGCAGTTTGGAATTGGAGCCACGTGCCGGTTTCGCGGGATTCCCGTTCAGTGTGGGCCACGAGGTATGAAGGGTTTGGGAGATAGTCTCTATCACAACAACGGAGACGGTACCTTTACCGACGTTTCCAAAGCGACTGGAATGAACGACGCAGCTGGATACTACGGACTCGGCGTGATCTGGAGCGACTTCAACGATGATGGCCGGCCAGATTTGTTTGTCGCCGACGATTCCACGCCCAACTATCTGTATCGAAATGACGGCAACGGACGTTTTACGGACGTAAGTTATATTTCTGGTACGGCGGTTAGCAGCGACGGCGGAGAAATGGCCGGCATGGGAATCGCGGTCTGTGACTTCAATCACACTGGACGCTTCTCGATCCACGTAACCAACTTCGAGGACCAGAGTAACTCCCTTTATCGCAATGACGGAAACATGGCATTCACCGACGTAGCGTATGCCACTGGTGTCGGACAGATCACAATTCCATACATGGGCTGGGGTACAGGCTGCGTCGATTTCGACAACGACGGATGGGCCGATCTTTTTGTAGTCAACGGGCACGTGTACCCGCAAGTGGATTCGCTGGTTGCAGGGATGAAGTATCGACAGCGCAAACTTGTATTCTTAAACCGCAGGGACGGCACGTTCGCCGATGTCAGTAATTCCGTCGGCCAAGCAGTGACAGTCCCGCAAGCCAGCCGCGGTGCGGCTTTCGGCGATCTCGACAATGATGGCCAGATCGACGTCGTCGTAGAAAACATTGATGGCTTGCCAATGATTCTCCACAACGAAGGCGCGAGCTCGAACCACTGGATTACCCTTGAGTTGAGAGGCACGCGCAGCAATCGCTTGGGGCTGGGAGCAAAAGTTCGAGTCGTTGCAGGTTCCGTGTCGCAGGTCGACGAGGTCCGCAGCGGAGGCAGCTATCTCTCTCAGAATGACTTACGATTGCATTTCGGACTCGGGGCCGCGGATCGTGTCGAGCGGGTGGAGGTTCGCTGGCCGTCCGGTAGCACGCAAATTGTGCAAAGCCTTGCCTCAAATCGTTTTTATATTGTCAAAGAAGGCGAAGGGATTGTTTCCCCTGATAAGGTACGCTCGGATAGCGCCGAGATCAGCCCCGCTATTGCCGGGCAACGATAGCGGAATGGAGAGCTGTGGATAGGGGGTCCAAGTTCTGCGCGGCGGCACTCGCTTTGATCGTCGCGAGCGGCATCGGAAGCCGAGTGCTCTGGAGTTAGTCCGCAACTTCCTCGCACCCCGCCACCATTTCCGATCAAGTTGCGACCGAAGATCGTCTTCGCAAACCAGGATGGTGGCCGACCAAAGGCAGCTTTGCGGCCAACTCTTATGCGGGAACCGACGTTTGTGCGCGGTGCCACGCGGACTTAGTTGCGATACAAAGCACTACTTCGATGGCGAAGACGGCAGCCCAGGCTGTGGGTTCCGAGTTGCTCAAACAATATCCCCTGAGTTATAAACTCGGTCCCTTTGTTTACCAGGCGAAGCGGAACGGGCAGAGCGCTGATTACTCGGTCGCTGATAGTACTAAATCCTTTTCAACGTCATTACAGTGGGCATTCGGTATTCGGATGGGCCAGGCGCCGCTAACGTATTACCCGGAATATGGCTCCTGGGACTTTACCGTGGACCAACCGCATGCCGTCCGGATTCGCTCGAGAAGGCACTCGGCAGACACCTTTTAGACAGCGAGGTGCGGGGATGTTTCAACTGCCACAATACCGCCTCTACAACCAGCGACCGGTTTGACCCGGAGCACTCGACACCGGGACTCACCTGTGAGGCATGTCATGGACCGGGAGTAGATCATGTCTCCGCCGTCAAAGCGGGTCTCGCGGACCAGGGAACAACAATGATCCTGAACCCACGCCATCTTAGTCCTGTTGAGTCGATTGACTTCTGTGGCGCCTGTCACCGCACATGGTGGGAAGTGACGTTGAGCGGTTCTACCGGAATAACATCACTCCGCTTCCCGCCATACCGTTTGGAGAACAGTCGCTGTTGGGGGAAAGGTGACGCGCGCTTGACGTGCGTGGCGTGCCACGACCCGCATCGACCGCTGGAGCGCGTGGCGGCAAGCTACGACCAACGATGCATGAGTTGTCATGTGAATTCGATCACCGATCCGGGTGATCCGCGCGAACGATCCCATTCCGAGATAAAGCTTTGAAGTTAAGGAGGCGGAGCCAGTTTCCCGGCCTTTGACCGGACGGGGTCGCCGCGCGTACCTTTTGCAGCCTTTTCACTGGCCGTGTCGAGACTCGAGCCCTTCTTCTGATCCGCGCGATCGCGCCACAGTAGATAAGTACGTTCTGCCTCGGCGATTTCGTCCTTGGAAACATCGTTGTCCGCCGCTACGCCATCAATCACTGGATCGTATCCTTCGGAGGCGTCGCGGTCGGTCAAAGGTTTCCCATTCAGGAAGTGGTTGTATAGGTTGTCTTCCACCTTTGCATTCAACTTCTTTGCGTCTGCAGAGATTTGCTTCCAGTCAGCATGCATTTCGCCTGCGATCTGACCCATTTTCTTGCCAGCCTTCAATTGCGCGGCAATGTCGTCCATCTTGGCTCCGCTCTTGACCAGTACATGAGCGACGTAGAGATCGCCATAGTTAACATTCATGCTGCGGCGTTCAGCCACCAGGTCGGGACGTTTCGAAACGAGCGCGTCGGCCACGGTCGCGCTTACGACGCGGCGACCGGTGGCATCGGTCGCCAAGGCCGTAATCTTGTGCAGTTGTTTATCAGCCTTTTCTTGATCGTCACCAAAAGCTGAGATCGGTAGGATGAGAATGAGAAGCATGGCGGAAAAATACGAAGGCCGCTTCATGACTAGTTCCTCCAAAATCAATTGCCTGGGAGCATCCGGACAATATGCAAATCGATTCCTGAGCGAACCTACTTTAACATGACTACCAGCCTCCTGAAGCTGGTTTTCGCACCCACTCGCGTGCTATTGGATGGGTTTTATGAGCTGGAGAATTAGTTTCTGGGGCTTCTCTTTTGTGGTCTGCTTTGGGTACAATTTCACTCAGCGCGCCTAACGGTTCGGGAGGTGCGGATGAATCACGTTGCCTGGCTGTTATCCCTTCTTTTTCTCCTTGCGAGTTCCATCGCTTCCGCCGATGATCGCCAAAAAGCCGAAAAGCAAGTCCGGAAAATTACAGCCATGGCGACTGACAAGACCGGCCGCCGAATGGTCAGCATGAGCATCGCTGACACCTTCAAGTTGCCCAGGCCCATTATGGTTGAGCAACGGCGCAAAATCTGTCTCGATTATGGCTCCTTCTTTGTGATGAACGAACTTGTCGCCAGTGGTGTAACCATGGCTGACATCGAGTCAGCGGTGAACGCGGGCAAAACCATTTGGCAGATCGGGGATGAAAAACACGTTGATTGGAAGCAGATTGCATCCGACGCGAAGAAACAGAACAACAAAATCGAGGATTACATTTACCGGCATTTTCTAAACAAGAAAACCAATGACGCCGATGAGCAGCGTGACCTGAGTGAAAAGTATGATCTTGCAAGGGATGCAGTGCGGACCGATTTCAACGTGACTCCCGCCGAAATGGTCGAGGCCCAGACAAGGTACATTTTTTGGCGGGATCAGGCCGCCACAGCCCAGGGATCGGGAGGAAACCTGACTGCGAGAGAGAGAATCGCTGCAGGAATGGACCACGCGGATTCACGGCACGACACGAACGGAATTTCCGCTCCGGCGGCGGGCGGCTTGCCCCCGCGCTGATCTCCCAACTCAACGCCAGTTCGCCAACCAAACCTTCAGCGGGCAGGTGGTGGTTTTTGGTCAGAGGTAGTGCCCGCGGGCGCCACAAATTTCCGCGCGTCGATGGGTACGTTCTGCTGCACCGACTCAATCTGGATTGTGAACCTTCCGCGCGGTCGCGCGACGGTCCAGCGATAGGAGACTTTCACATTGCCCGAATCTCGATAATCCGCATAATCGATCTGCGTGGGGTTTAGTCCCAAGGCCGTATCTATGTATTCTAATCGGCGCAGTAATAATCCAGATTGCTGATCCAGATAAAAGGTCACGGGCGGTTTACCCTCACGCAGCCCTTGCAAGACGTTCACATCGTGGCCATCGTTTTTTCCGCCGGTAATACCCGAAGATCGCTGAACATCTCTTTCATGTGCAGAGCAAGAAGAAGATCGGTATCAAGCCGAGACGCGTCGGCCTCTGCGGGGCTCATCCATTGCACCGGACGGCCGGGGACGTTCCGCCACCCTGCCGATCCGTTGTACGCGGTGATGCTGTCGCCATTCGGCAGGTGCATGACCGTAATCCGCTTATCCGGCGCCTGCGAGTAAATTTCAATCGGGAACTGTTTGCCGGCCAG
>WNFL01012681.1_pt5 | contig 11972 bp, 21 predicted proteins | sample 5400361 | NCBI WGS metagenome assembly WNFL01 (sample SAMN13153351, study PRJNA577476) | soil metagenome | isolation source: 40 cm soil on Douglas fir-dominated hillslope | place: USA:California | collected 2013-09-17
GTTCCTCGGCCGACCTTCGTCAGTCTCGGTCAGTCGGGACTTTGCATCGGATCCTGCGCCATTTGACCTTCCAACGACACGCAAGTGATCAAAGAGGGAACAGATATTTTTGGAAAGTTTACACACCGATTGAGACCCAGTACTATTCGCACCCGGCCCAAAGTGGCTCGGATTTGAACCGCGGTCTACCCAGGGCACCCGAAAAATGCGATGTGAGGTGTATTCTCAGCGAGAAAATGGACATAATATAACAAACCACCTGAACTCCTCTTGCTCAGTCGATCACAATGAAGGCGGTATATCAATGAGGCTCGGTGGAGGACTGACCTCAAAACGCCTAAAGCACAACCTTTCCCTTGATGATTAGCTTGTGCGTGCGAAGAAAGCCTCCAGTATAGTCTACTACAATGAATTTCCTGTCTCCGCTCTCCCACCAACAGCCATGCGTCAGATGGCGGGTTGCGTCAAGACGTTTGTTAATACTGTATGGGACTGTTTGATAGCCTGGTTGACAAGGTGAGGTGTGTCCGTGAAAGTTGTTATCATGAGGCCTCGAAGGAAGCCCGGGATATGATTGAAGGAGATTCGCTGTGAAAATACTCAAGACCGCACCGACAGGCAGTAGAATCGGTTGCCAGGTGTTCTCGTGGGGTGCTACAATGGCTCACTTTCCCAAGATGCGCCGAATTCAATGATTTCCGATACGGTCCCGTACTTCGGCCAGCCTATCCCGAAAATGGGTGCACGGGTCTTAGCCATCATCGCATCGTATACAGGGCTATGATACTGCATTCGCGTTCAAATTTGCATGACTAGTGTTGCGAATTCCCTCGGTGAGGCCGGCAGCATGTGAGCCTCTGCAGAACCTTGGTCCTATGGCCGCGAACATTGACCATGACGATGACCCAGTGCACGAACCAGCTCATCGACTTGGGCACTGATGGCACTTGGAAAATCAAGATTCATAACGACTGGTTGGAAGACGCCTCGGTTGAGTGAGGCTAGGAGCCGTTGCTTTTGCAGCAACGGCACCAGTTTTAAAGTAGATTGGACAGGAGTATGAGAGACTACAAAGGATATGATGACAAGATCAGACTGTGGTTGTTTGTTGTGCTCTTGCATACCCTTTCGATCAAAGGATGTTGCCGACTAGTGACGCGACGGAAAGCACAAGTCTGCCAATATCGACCTTCGATGTGCGGGCCTTCAGATGCTGATCAACCAGGCGGCTGCTCGTTATAGACCAACTAGGAAGGTGGCGAGGTCCTCAAACCCAAAGGAGCAGCAAGAGAGGGGCAGAGAATGCAAAAGTTTCGACTCTGAGGGTTGCCTTGGACTACTGTGTCAGTGGGGTCGAACGAGGGTGGATGTGGTCCGATGGTAGCCAGAAAAAGGAACGAATAAAACAGCGAGCCAATGCAAGGGCCGTTTCTAGTCGTATTCAATTGTGAGAACCCGGATCCAGGAGAGCGGGGCGCGGCGCACATCGCCTGAACCGGTGGGAACGGAGGACTTGAAGAAAGAGTGTGCCGAGATTGACAGTCACGATGACTAGAGCAAGGGTTGTTCCAGCTTCGGGTTTTGATAGAAATACGCGTGCAAAGGAGGGAATGTTCGGCGCCAGGCTCGGGGCTCGGCGACTCGGTGGCAAGTTGGATTTTGCTCGGGGTTGGCCGACTCCGAGTACAACCTCGGGAGTAAATGGACGACATCATAACCGTGAGAGGGTTCATTGTGATCCATTGTGATTGTGATTGTGATTGAGGTGGCTCACCGTTGGAGGTTGGAGGAGTGAGCCAGCGTTCAGGCAGTGATTGACATTGATTGAAATTTGCCCGTTGACTGAAACACGGTAAGTAATAAAGAGAAAGGCTTTTAATGTTCCGTTCTACCAGGGAAACACGTTCGCCGCACGAGAGCGACTGCGGGCGTGCAGGCGTGCATGTGTGCAGGCGTGTCCCAATTGAATCCACTACTATCTCGTGACTCGCTCTTCGATCGAGGCTTCGCAATACGATCTCGATATTAAGCACGGCTTCGACATGGAACCGCGACATTCACAACTCACAGCTTGTCGACCTTGTGCCTTTGCGTGGTGGCGTCAAGCTTTTGGTTTTGTTGGGCCGTCTGCTGCTGTCACGGAAGTAGTGAATTTGCGTTTTACGTTTTGCGGTTTGCACGCTGTTGGCTGTTGGCTGGCGCTCTCTGGCAGGCGACAGGCGGTGCTTTGTCCTATTCGCCGTACCGTTCGGAGTTCGAGTTCGGAACTGGCCTTCAAACTGCCGCCCACCGCCCACGATTGCCATCCGCGTCAATCGCAGCAGCAGCAGCAGCAGAAGCCACATGGAGTCGGCCAACCACCGTGCTGCTGGGCGCGCCGTCGCTACCGTCGCTACCGTCGCTACCCTCGCCATGCCTATGTAGAAGGAGAAAGAGCAGGGAGGACGCGCCCGCCGACTGGTACGGATCCACACTCGAACACTCGTACCGTTTCAGAACACCCTACGACTCTATGCGTTGTCTTCCCTTTCGATACTGACTACCGAAGCATAGCAGTTCCTCGCCGCCAGCCAGCCAATACAGTAGTACCACAGTCCACCTGATTAGTGCAAACGACCCGATCAGCAGGACCCATGTCCCGTCAACGTACCTCCGCGATACACGGGGAGGGGCTACTACTGGCGACCCATTGACTGGAGCCGCCTCGTATAGTCCAGGTGTAGTTCTGGGGCTGAATACAGCGCTATGCTCCCAAGTTAGTACGTACAACGCGGCTGAAGGAGACGGGAAATGCCACTACAGCGGACTTTGGATTGTACCGTTAGCCGTCACCTCCGGCGGCTCAATAAAACGTGATCACGACCGGGTGGAACATTCCGATGACACAACAGCGAGAGGGTATAAAGCCGCTCGACCCACTGCACACCAAACCCCCACCTCAAACCGAAGAGCCATCACATTTAACGTCTCTAAGAGTCGGCATCGGCACCCACACTACGCTATACGCACACAACCAGCAGTAAACATGTTCCCAGTCAAAGGTTTCTTGTACGCGCCGACTGCTCGCACTCATCGAGGTAAGTTCCTCTCGGAAGCCATTACGATTTGAGGAAGCGAGACTGACTGGACGGCCATCAACCAGTAGTATCCGTGAAACGGTCGACCACTCGCCTCGGAGAACTTGTACAGCGACACTCCCGAGCGCTGACTGTGGTCTACATGACCGAACCCGTTCAATCACATCCAGACATCGAAGAACCCATCGAGGAACTGACTTGGAGCTGCGTCGTCACCATTAATGGTCACGTTCGTGGCTCTGTCACGGGCAAGCAGTCAAGGCAAGAGTCTATGGAAACCGCAGCGAAGGAAGCGTTGGCATTTTTGTCTCAACTAGGATACCAGTGACGATCCCTTGACGCCGTAACCCCATGAGTCACTTTCCTCCGGACGCTCCTGCGAACTCATCGCCTTTGCGCCGTCGTATACTCTCGCTCTACCGTATTCTTGGACTCGTCAGCTTATGATTTGTCCTCTTTCTTCACCCAGCTTGTCGGCTCCACGTTTTATGTGTGCATATAACCATGGGTTCTGATTTCGATTAGTCAAACGTAGGGGTTGTACTCTTCCAATTCCCCAGATAAATACACCCAATATGCTTTCCAGGTCCTATAGGCACTTCTTTCTTTAGTCGGTGTGACTAGACACTGTTAGGATGGTTTTTGTGTATTGCTTCTGTGCCGCGCGGTCTTGTTGCAATTTCAACCACGAGTACGACAGGGCGAGTATCGTGAGTGTATTGGTGAAGTGCCTTGAAGTGATCAATGCAAACTGTGCCTGATTACTGAAGTCAATTGCTCCACGTCTTGTTGTCGAAATGTTCAAAATTCAGAATAAATGATAAGCAAGTGCAAATGTGTTCGGACTATTTAATAAATCGAGTCACGTCAAGAGTCTACCTGCATTTTCTGAGTACGAATTTCTAAACGAAACGGCCCAGCACGAGCAGCTTAATAGTAGGCTGGAACCCCCCACAAGGATTGTGGATATAGAAGAGGAGCTGAATGACTACCTAGACAAGCGCCTAAAAGCTGAAAAGCGCAAGGCTATCCGTTGGTCAGATCGAAGGATACTACAAGAAACCGCTGCCCTGTTTTAGATGAGAATAAGTGGCATATATGCAAATAAATAGAAGCACAGATCGTTCGAAGGACACTAACATTTAGTGCATGCCCAGCGCTACTGGGTACGTGGACTTGACAAACTGGGGTTGAGTTGCTGCTGAGCGAACATGGCCCCTTTTCACCAACATTCATCGTTCTCAGATGTGGACGAGTGCGCAGTGGTAGCCAACATAATCGCCCGATGCAAGTCAGATGTTGTCAGGTTCAACAAGGATGTAAATGAGACAACTACTGTAGTAGCGAGAATATACATCAGTAAACTAAATAGAGAAATCCTGACACCGAACGCTCCAATCACGCTGTGCTTAAGAGGCTCCTGATCGCAGGTTTGACCCATTCTGGTGTCTCTGAATATTCTAGTTCGTAAGTCGGAGAGGCGTAGGTAGGGGCAAATACTCGACCAGAAGATAAAATGGCAGCCAGCAGATATCGATGATTATTTGGCTACGGGTATTGACAAATCTAAGCCAGCTTCAGACGGGGTTAATAAAATTATTACAAACCATAGATTATATTCTGATGGGATTTGCATGCAAAGTTCGTCTGCCAATGTGGCGACTGGTGTTTTCAAATCAAATTATTCTAACGAATGCTTGAGTTCCGTATCGAGAAGTTTGCGGCTGATTGTCCTTTCCTCATTGCTTGTGCACAAAGCAAAGGCTGTTTCGGACCTCCTGAGACTTTTCATAAATGATTTGGCGCATCACGTCACGCTGGGATCTAATGGACGATACGAGTCTCGACTTCGAATGATGTTCTATTGATGGTACACCCGATCCCAAGCCCTTGCTGAGGCCGGTTGAAGTGAGGACTTCATGCAGTAACCATCTACAAGAGAGAGAACAAATTGATGCACTAGGCAATTATAACGAGATACGAACGACTATTAAAGCTATAATAGAATCACTGATTTGTCGTTTGAAGGAGGATAGTTGTGTGGACAGAAGAGTGCCCCCGTATTCTAAGCATTGATGTAAAGACTGTTAAGGATCATTTCCTTCACTTGCTCCGCGCTTGTGTACCGCGTCGATTCAAGCACCGAAGGTGGTACGACGTATTGCCATTCAAACTCAACAATTTCGTCGACCACGAAAGTGAGGACCGTGCTTCCCGTATCACGATCCAGTTTCTGATACAGACGACCTTGAGGACCACCGTATTCAACGAATATTTCGTATTGAAATCCCACGACCTTGTGATAGACGTCATGGTTTCGAGAGTCCCAGATGAACGACCTTTCTACATGGGATATCTTGTGGTGATGGACTGAGAGCTTCCAAACTGAAAGTGGCATAGCACCGATCATAGCGCTAAGGGTAGCAATTTGCTGTTGCACCTGAAGCACTGTGAGCAGGGAACGACACGACAGGGGCTAAGGGAATTACACCTACAAGTCTGTGAACCAGTGGTTGACCGCGCAGGGTTTCCCTTGAGTCTTGTTCGTTCAGAAGGTCCCACGCTGCCACTGCGAATGCCTCTCTCACATTCTCCACAGAGAGGGTGGCCCGTAACACGACAGGGACATATAGTTGGACTGTGGGAGTCTTATCCCAAGGATAGAGTCCTCCAGGTGCCTTGACGGTGAGTCGGAGAGTCGGGCAGGCCCACCCTACGGAGCCTGACGTCGCCCAAAAGACATCGAGCTGGCTTTTGATGTGTGTGATACCACTGTGTCCCCGCCGCTGAACGACTTGGAGTGGTTCGGGCAGTGGGCCGGTCACGTCGAGGTTGGCGGGGGGTATATCAACAAGCCAGTTGCGTAACTTTGTCTCGAATAAATGGTAATTGAAATGGGGTTGGTTGGGCGCCTGCGAAAACCCGCCTTTTTGTACGCAACGTTTGGGACCGGAGGGGTGGGGACTCACTGTCATAGTGAAACGGAAACGATGGTGATGAGTAGGCAACTTGCGCTCGGTGGTGATATAGATCGATGTTCATATATTGCTCGCGAGAAAGGAGCCAGTGACCCGGAGGCGTGCCCCGGTTCATTGTCCGGATGAAATCCGGACGACAAATGTGCACGTTGCATGTTATGGACAATACAATTTGCTATGTCCAATGTTCAGCATGGTATTGCGGCCTGTTGTGGACGAAAAAAGCTGTGCCATCCATTCAGTGGCAAGCACCATATTGTGACGAGATCTGCTAGACGGTTCGAACGGAGCATAGTGATCCCTACTCTCAGGCGGTGTGATATTTCTGTCGTGGAGAACTGTGCTGGTGGAGAAAACGCGTAATCCGCTCATGTCACGTTGGAAATAAAGCCAAGTGGGTAGTTGGTACGGTTACGACACAAACCCATCAGAAACATAGCTGGACACGAACATTCAGGCCGTGAGGGTTCAAAAAAAAAGAGCGGTTCCACGGTCGACTTTCGTTCGGCCAAGCTCTGATGATTGGTTGTGACTTGCAGATCGAGGTAGGCATAACGCTCACAAACTGGCTCCATTTAACTATGATGCTGTGATCGAGGTTTTTGGTAGAAAAACAAGTGGTTGAGCAAGAGTAAAGTGCTTTATCAAGCCCGAAGCCCCATCATCTCGTATTCCTACATGCCCGTAGATGCATTAACTGTATGGGGTATACAAAGATATCATACCCAAATACTCTATACAATACTTTTCAGTCATGGATAGGGGTGACGGTGCCGGCTCCCAGAGTTCCGCCAGCCAGGACACCTTTCACAATACTTTCCCACATCGAGTCGTTGATGCCTTGGGCTTTGTTAAGCTGACTCTTCAAATAACTTACCTCTGCCTCCAGAGTCCCTATTCGCGCCTGCAATTCTACAACATTATTTGGAGCCTTTGCGACGGTATTAGAAGAAGACAAGCAGTTCGTAAGGTATGCGTGGTCAGGTGAAAACATGCTATAGTCGTATGAGGAAACAGCCTGAAGGACAACGTCATTCCCGCTCAGATTGGAATCAAACAGTGGGAAAACCCACAGATTTCCGTGGAAGGAACACTGAAACCTCTCTCAGTTTGCCTTTCGGATCCCTGGTGCGTGCGAATGGTTGGATTGGTCGAACCGGGATGGCCTCCTCTTTACTTGCTCCGGATGAAACGGCAAGTTGGATATGACCGACAAGATCAGGAGGCTTTGGGAATGCCATCAACGTTGTAACAGGCCTCACATGAGAAGGGTGGTGAGAGGGGCTTGCGTGGATCGTCCGGAGCAACTGCAGGGAGGGCACGTCGTATATCTTGATTCGAGAGGTGGTCGTTCCCACAAGAAGAGTTGACGAAGATGACAAGGAGAGCGCCGTCACTACAGACCTACCCCCGCCAAGTTAATGTCCATACGCGCTCTCATTTATGAAGCTACGGACCCCGCGAGTACCTTGCGTGAGGTACTGTCCTCCTCTCCCAATACGCTGATCGAAGCGCCAGCAGTTGCACTACCAACGGCCTCAGGATTTCTCCCTTCCTTTTGTCGGTACATCAGGACATGATACACTCCCCCAATTTCTTCCCGACTACCAGCAAAGAAGTGTCGTTCTGAAGGATCAACTGCAAGGTGTTGAATGGGAGAAGGGAACGCGAAAGTTGCAATCAAAGCCCCAGATGGACCGCTCTGGCCAGCGATCGGAGACATCGTCCAGACCTTAACAGTACTATCCATAGAAGCGGAAAAAATACGGGCAGTTGTGATAGGCCCGAATCCAACTTGAACGTCTGTGATCGGGAGCGTGTGGTCGGATAGTGTAATCAAGGGAGTAGGAATATCGGATTCAGGCGCGTAATCGATGATGCTGCAAGGCTTGGGCAGTGTCCAAAGCAGGCATAGTGGGCAATGATCCCTCACCTTGGTATTGACCATACATTGATACTGGAGTCTTCACTCCCAGTAACCAGGGCGTCACCCGCCGAGGTGAACCTCAAGACTGTGATAGAGCGGTAGTGCGCGGCAAAACTGCTGAAAAGGGCCCCTGATACAAGCTCCCAGAGATAAATACGCCCCCCTGAGGTGCCGCCTGCACACCAGGTGCCATTCGCGTCCACACTCAAGCACGTTAGTCGCTCAGGAAGTATCATTTTGTGTAAGGCTTGCTCCTGTCAACCAATGTTGGTTTCAATATTCGAGTGAAAATTTTCGGACACCAAGTGCTTCAAGCCTGAGCACACCTTTTGGAAAGAAAACACGCTGAGAATAGGCTTCTCCTCTGATGCGGAAAGGATGAGCCCTCCGATCCCATGTTTGGTTTTGACAACGACTGTCCCTCGTGAAGGGCTTAACGACGTTTTGAAGGAGCCGATAGCGGCAGCAGTTTGAGGGTCGTATAATGTTATTACCTCACCAACGCACAAGATCATTTCGTTCATGCTTGATACCAGGCGAATGCTAGCCGTGCTCAAAGGAATGGCGAGGTTTCAAGAAGCGGAAGCTTATTGTGCGCCCATTAGAATGCAAAAAAGCGTGCTTAGTGGATTCTAGTCCTCAAGGTAATGGGCGAGAGCATTGCCTCATAGAAATGGTCTGCCGTGAATCAAAGGCCTGGCTACTTATTTACGGCGAGCATTCGCAACAAACCTCTTTCGTGGTGGGCACAGCTGGTCACCGACATAGGATCAAAGCGTCGATATATTCTTTTCTACACCAGCAAATCGATGAAAAGAAGTGGAACAGAACACCATGCAATCACAAATCGAATGGTCCCCATCGAACGGCCATGGTCTTCTGGTCCATTAGTCATAGAGGTCATCATTATTTTCTTGGCCGAACGCTGCTTGACCAGTAGGAGCTGCTTGGTTGCCCGTGCCCGCTGGCTGACCGCCGGCGGCAGTCTCTGGGAACCGGAAAGCAGAACCGAAGCCACGAGATTGCTGGAGAGTCTGGAGCGAGATCGCCCGTAAGCCACTTTAGAATACAACCCGAACCTAAATACTGACCTGGGCGAACATCTCGTACTTCCGGATGTCTTGCGGCGCAACAGACTTGCGAGCGTACTTCATGGCCTCCGTAAAGTGCTCACTGTAAAGCCATTGTCAGCGATCCAACCGAAAGAAATCAAAGCGAACATACCGAGTAATCTGTGGTACGGGATCGTCCTCCTCAACCTCGTCCATACCATCCTCACCACTAGCCTCCTCCCTCGCCTTCTTCTCTCTTGCCCGCTGAATATCGGCATCAATGCTCTCTCTAATTGCAAGCTTGGCGGCACGCTGGCAGATTTCCGTCAAGTCGGCACCGGAGAAACCGGGGGTGCTTTTGGCCAAGAAATCAAGGTCGACATCAGGAGCCAATGGCGACTTCTTGAGGGCGGCTGTCAGGATTGACAATCGTGAAGGCTCGTCGGGAAGAGGGATGTAGATGAGTTGATCGAGACGACCAGGACGGAGGAGAGCGGGGTCGATCTGATCGGGCCTGTTGGTGGCACCGATGATGAAGACGTTCTTCTTGGCGTTCATACCATCCATCTCAGTGAGGAGCTGATTCAGTACACGATCTCCAGCTCCACCAGCGTCCCCAGACATGCCTCCTCGAGACTTGGCAATCGAGTCCAACTCATCGAAGAACATCACGCAAGGCGCCGCAGCACGGGCCTTGTCAAATACATCACGCACATTGGCCTCAGATTCACCGAACCACATTGTAAGCAATTCGGGACCCTAGAAAATCTTCAGTAACGTGTGTCTGACAGTCACAATAGCTACATGCCTTAATCGAGATGAAGTTGGCTTGACACTCGTTGGCGATGGCCTTGGCAAGCAAGGTCTTTCCAGTGCCTGGGGGACCATAGAACAGCACGCCCTTTGACGGGGGCATGCCGTACTTGACGAACTTCTCGGGGTGCTCGACAGGGTACTGCACAGTCTCTTGCAGCTCGCGCTTGACCTCTTCAAGACCACCGATGTCGCCCCAAGTAACGGTCGGCACCTCGACGATAGTCTCACGGAGGGCCGAAGGGTTGGAAGTGCCAAGAGCAAAGCGGAAGTTATCCATGGTGACACCCAGAGAGTCCAACACCTCTGCATCGATGGTATCCTCGTCCAGGTCAATGAGGTCCATCTTCTCCCGAATCTGCTGCATAGCGGCTTCCGAGCAAAGAGAGGCGACATCGGAACCGACATAGCCGTGCGTGTCGGCTGCAATCTGCTCAAGGTCGACGTCGTCTGCGAGCTTCATGTTCTTGGTGTGGATGCGGAGGATCTCGAGACGGCCAGTCGGGTCGGGGATACCAATATCGACTTCACGGTCGAAACGTCCGAAACGCCGAAGGGCAGGATCGATAGAATTGGGTCGGTTTGTGGCGGCCATGACGACGACATTCGCGCGCGCCTTGAGACCGTCCATGAGAGTGAGGAGTTGCGAGACGACTCGTCGCTCGACTTCACCATTCGTCTGCACGTGCCATTAGCCTTCCAATGGTTCAGAAGGGCGTTCAGTTGGCTTACCTTTTCGCGTTTGGGCGCAATCGAATCGATCTCATCGATGAAGATGATGGCGGGCGAGTTCTTTTCAGCCTCTTCAAACGCCTTTCGCAAGTTAAGAAAAATGCGCCGGTCTCGTTAGCCACGGCACGGGCAATAAGGGTTTTACCGGTACCAGGAGGTCCATACAGAAGGATACCGCGAGGGGGTTTGATACCAATCGACTTGAAGAGTTGGGGATGCCTAAGAGGTAGTTCCACCAGTTCTCGAATCTTGGCCATTTGCTTGCGACAGCCACCGATATCGTCGTAGCCAACGTCTGCCAAGTTGCTCTCTTCGTCTTCGCGCTTAACTGGGTCGCCCTCGGTGTGGATCACCGTGTCGGGGGCGACGATGCAGTATTCGGCGGGATCGGTTTCTAATACCTTGAACTCGACAGTCCGCATCCCACCGCGAATGAGGAAAGTGTCTCCTTTGCGGACAGGTCGGTATGCTACTCAAAGTCAGACTGGGAGTTCAGCAACAGTTGCGGCTCCACTCACCCTCCAGGAAGTAAGGCTGACAAAGGGTTGTTAGCAAAGGAGATCAACGAATGTGTTACAGTAGCTCACCTTCAGATATACATCGAAAAGATTACCGCTGAGACCCTCGACAGAGTCATCGAACGGTACGACATGTATCCGCTTGCCGTATTGGATATCGGGGCAAGCGTGGAGGTTACACACATCACCAAGCTTCACACGGATATTATTTCGTGCAACTGAGAAGCGGAACAGAATGAATAGGGACGAGCTACTGGACGAGTTAGCCAACACGGACCTTTGTTCAGCAAGATTTTGCCCTCTTCCACGTTTTCGTCGCTCATCACGATGAGTACTATTAATAGTGTTAATATCATGTACTCCGAATCATAAGAGATATCGCGTGCCTGTGTCCCTTCGCTTCTTGCCACTTATCCCACAGAACCAGGTCAACTCCTATACCAATTGCACAGGCGATAGTAAACACGTACCGGACGATCACCGAGTCACCTCGGAAGAGTTGAAGGACCTCCATGGTCGCAGGGTTGAGAGTGGCGACTAGCAACACAACACGTCGTCAGCGCCACTAGAATGTAAGTCGCTGGAAGGCTCAAAACGCACCAGAATTATCATCGTTGGTAGCATCGTCTACAATAAGGCGATTTGGACTGTGATATGATTTGTTAACTGCGAAAGACGCGAGGTGTCAACGAAGGGCCGCGTACGATTTCTTTGGGCGAAGGATGGCAGTAGAGATATCGTCGGGCCCAGGCTGTGAGGGAGCTCCAGAGGGGTCCATGATACTAATCTAGGTCGTCGCAGAAGAAATAGGGAAGAGGAAGGTGGGGGGAAGGAACAAGATGCAAATTGAGAGCTTGCGCGTCGCGTCGACCTTA
>WNFL01327376.1_pt1 | contig 11972 bp, 10 predicted proteins | sample 5400361 | NCBI WGS metagenome assembly WNFL01 (sample SAMN13153351, study PRJNA577476) | soil metagenome | isolation source: 40 cm soil on Douglas fir-dominated hillslope | place: USA:California | collected 2013-09-17
GCTCGTCTCGCCGTACGGCGTGCCCTTCAGCTCAGGAACGTACTTCTGGGCCAAGTCGTCGATGGAGGAGATTTTTTTGTCATTTAAAGCAACCCCGATCAGCATCGCGACCACGGTCTTCGCCATCGATTGGGAATGGAAGCGCTGCTCGGGCTTTCGCTCGTACTGGTATCGCTCGACGAGAATCCGGTCGCCTTGAAGGATGAGCAGGCCCATCGCGCGCCGGCTGGCGAGGAAACCATCGATGTCGCCGCGCCGCCCGTCGCGAGTCTGGTAAATGATCTTCGGTTCGGCAACCGCGCGCTCGAGCTGGTGCACCGGACCGCCCCGCGCGACCTTCCGCGCGGGATACGCCTCGTCGAAATGGCTGAAGAGGCCGACCAGGCAACGGTCGGGGCCGAGATTCGCGTCGTCGAGCTTGCAGACCGGATAACCCTCGGCCTTGCCGAGGAGCGCCTCGTCGGGCGCGGCCAGCGCGGCTCCCGACAATAGGAAGAGGACCGTTGCGAGAGGCATCCGTGACTACCCCTTGGCGTTGAGCGTTGCATCGTAGTCCACGTACATGAACTTCACCCTGCCGGCGCGCCGGTCGACGAGCTCGGCGACTTCCTCGTCGAGGCGCGCGAGGACGAACTCGAGGATGCCGCGCTCGTCGCCGAAGTCCTGCGCGTACCACTTGAAGATCATCGGCAGGCGCAGCTTGGCCCGGTATTCCTCGTCCTTCACCCGCACGTTCGCGCGCAGGTACGCCTCGGTCGCGTCCTCGAGCTGGCCGTCGAGGTGCTCGCCCTGGAAGACGCGCAGGGGCGGCGACGAGTGGCGCGCGGTGTAGACGCCGAAATGGAAGCGCTCGTCGGCGGCGATCGGCATGTAGCCGAGCCGGGGATCGGACTTCTTCATGGGCGGCGAAAAGGCGCCGGCCTTCGGCGCGTTGCCGCGTAGCAGCCCATGCTCGATCTCGTCGAGCGACCAGCGGCTGCCGGCCACCTGCGCGCGCGGACGCAGGAAGAAATCGTCGATCTCGAGCTCGAGCGCATCGCGCAGCACGCAGGCGTTGTAGAGATTCAGCCAGAACGCGGTCTGGAACGGCACGCGCAGGCGGCGGGGGTCGAACCCGGCGAGCGAGGCGAGGCAGGCGGCGAGGTGCCCATGCTCGCGCGAGGCGACGAGCGAGCGGAAGTCGCAGGCGCCGCTCGCGTCCACGTACTGCGAACGGACCGCCTCGAGCGCTTCCGCGAGCTGTCTCTCGTCGCTCATGCTGCTCATTACAATACCTCAGAGGGGAGCATGCGCAACTTCGGGGAGTTCGATTTCGTGATCGTCGGCGCGGGCAGCGCGGGCTGCCTGCTCGCCAATCGCCTGTCGCGCGAGCCCGACGTGCGCGTGCTTCTGCTCGAAGCCGGCGGACGCGACGATTACTTCTGGATCGACATCCCGGTCGGCTACCTCTACACCATCGCCAACCCGCGCACCGACTGGTGCTACAAGACCGAGAAGGACGAGCACCTCGCGGGCCGCTCGATCCATTACGCGCGCGGCCTGGGCCTGGGCGGCTGCTCGTCGATCAACGCCATGATCCACATGCGCGGCCAGAAGGAGGACTGGGACCACTGGGCCTCGCTCGGCAACCGGGGATGGTCCTGGAACGACGTCCTGCCCATTTTCAAATCCCTCGAGGACTACGAGCACGGCGCCACCGACGGCTACGGCGCCGGCGGCGAGGTGCGCGTCGAGGATCCGCGCGTGCGCTGGGACATCATCGATGCCTGGCGCGACGCCGCCGCGGAGTGCGGCATCCCGAAGATCAAGGTGTTCAACAACGGCGACAACTTCGGCTGCGCCTACTTCCAGATGAACCAGAAGCGCGGCCGGCGCTGGAGCGCGACCAAGGCTTTCCTGCGGCCGGTGCTGCACCGGCCGAACCTAAAGGTCGTGACGCACGCGCACGTCCAGAAATTGAATTTCCATGGGAGAGACTGCGTCGGCCTCGATTTTGTTTTTCAGAATGAAAGATTTTCCGTCAATAGCAAAAGAGAAACCGTGTTGGCCGCCGGCGCGATCGGCTCGCCACAACTCCTGCAACTTTCGGGAGTCGGTTCTCAACAATTACTTCAACAGCTCGGCATCGGCGTCGTGCACCACCTCCCCGGCGTCGGCGAGAACCTGCACGACCACCTGCAGATCCGGATGCAGTACAAGGTGAAGAACGTGCGCACGCTGAACGGCGTGGCGAACAGCCTGCTCGGCAAGGCGGCGATGGCGGCGGAGTATTTCCTGTTCCGCACCGGGCCGCTGACCATGCCGCCGTCGCAGGCGGGCGCCTTCGCCAGGAGCGATCCCTCGCAGCCGACGCCGAACATCGAGTGGCACGTGCAGCCGCTCTCGCTCGACAAGTTCGGCGACCCGCTGCACAGCTTCCCGGCGATCACGCCGAGCGTGTGCAACCTGCGGCCGGCTTCGAGAGGTTTTGTCCGAATAAGATCCCAGGACCCTTCGGCTCACCCCGAGATCCGCCTCAACTACCTGCAGGCCGAAGAGGACCGCAAGGTCGCGGTGGACGGGATGCGGTTCACGCGTCGCATCATGTCGGCGAAGGCGCTGGCGAAGTACGAGCCCGAGGAGTACCGCCCCGGTTTTTCGGTTCAAAGTGATTCCGAATTGCAAAGAGCGGCCGGAGAGCTCGGCACGACGATCTTCCACCCGGTGGGCACCTGCAAGATGGGGAATGACCCCATGGCCGTGGTGGATGACGAGCTGCGCGTCCGGGGTTTGAGCCGCCTGCGGGTGATCGACGCCTCCATCTTCCCGCGCATTACCTCGGGCAACACCAATGCCCCGACCTACGTCATAGCGGAAAAGGGCGCGCGGGCGATCTTGAAAGCCCTAGAATCCGCCCCCAACTAGGCGCCTAAAGGAGACTCCATGAAACGGGTCCTGCTGCTGCTGGCCACCAACATCGCCGTCATGGTGGTGCTCTCCATCGTCGTCAGCGTCCTCGGCCTCGACAACTGGCTGAACGAGAACGGCATCGACTACGGCACGCTGCTCCTGTTCTCGGCGGTGTTCGGCTTCGGCGGCGCCTTCATCTCGCTCCTGATGTCGAAGTTCATCGCCAAGATGTCGGTCGGCGCGAAAACCATCGACGGCTCCGAAGGCACCACGCAGTACTGGATCGTGCAGACTGTCCACAAGCTCGCGGACGCGGCGCGCATCGGCAAGCCCGAGGTGGCGGTCTACGAGGGCCCGGCGAACGCCTTCGCCACAGGCGCCTTCCGCGACTCGGCGCTGGTCGCCGTCTCGACCGGGCTGCTCGAAGCGATGAGCAAGGAGGAGGTCGAGGCGGTGCTCGGCCACGAGATCAGCCACGTCGCCAACGGCGACATGGTGACCCTGACCCTCATCCAGGGCGTGCTCAACACCTTCGTTTTCTTCCTCTCGCGCGTAGTCGGCTTCATCGTCGACAAGGCGGTGTTCCGCACCGAGCGCGGCACCGGGCCCGGGTTCTTCATCACCGTCATCGTCTGCCAGATCCTGTTCGGCGTCGCCGCCTCGGCGATCGTCGCCTGGTTCTCGCGGCGGCGCGAGTTCCGCGCCGACGCCGGCTCGGCGAGCCTCCTGCACACGCCGCAGCCGATGATCGCGGCGCTCTCGCGCCTGGGCAGCCTGCAGAGCGGCGGCCTTCCCGACTCGGTCAAGGCCTTCGGCATCAACAGCGAGTCGCGCCTGGCGCAGATGTTCGCGACCCACCCCCCGATCGAGGAGCGGATCGCGGCACTGCAGGCTGCGCGGTAAAGCGCCTCAGCTCAGGATCGGCGTCAACGCCGCACCGATGCGCTTCATCTGCGCCTCGGTGGTCATGCCGCCGAGCAGCTTCTGGAAGCGCTCGTCCTGCACGCCCGAGCCGATGAACTGCCAGCGGTAGGCCTTGAGCATCGTTTCGCCCAGCTTCTTCACCTCGGCCTTGCCGAAGGTCCGGCCGCAGACGCGCAGGAAGTAGTCGGTGTCGGCGGCGGCCTGCATCTGCAGGATGCCGTCGACCGCGCCGACCAGCGCGATCAGGTCGGTCACCGCCTCGTCGCGCTGCGCGCTCGTGAGCTTCGCGTCCTCGCGCAGCCACTCGAGCTCGTCGAGGATGGCGTGCTGCGATTCCTCCTTCCAGTGGAAGAGGAAGACGTCCTTCCAGACCTCCGAGAGCGCCGCGTCGGGCTCGATGCTCTGGCGGTAGTGCGCCTGCGTGAAGAGCTCGATGTCGCTGGTGAGCGCGAGCACCGCCCAGGTGCACTTGGAGAGCACCGCCTTCGCCACCTCGTTCGGCTGCGGCAGGAAGCTGTAGCCGGCGGGCATGCCGTCGGCCACCATCGCCTCGACGCGCCGGAAGAGCTCCTGGTGCTTCAGCTCCTCGTCGCTGAAGCGCAGCAGCGCCTCGAGCGCCGTCTGGTCGCCGAGCCAGTGGTCGCGGCTCACCTCCAGGATCTTGGCGGGGATGTAGCGCTCGACCAGGCCGAAGATGTTGGCGTAGGTGCGCCCCTGGATCTGGCTCACCAGGCGCTTCTCGCCGTCGCCCAGGAACGTCAGCTCGGCCACCTTGGACAGGCCGTCGGGCAGGAACTTTTTCGACAGGTCGAACTTGCGCCCGCGGATCACGTCGCGCTCGATGTCCCAGCGGATGCGCTTCGAGACTTCGATGCACTTGGCGTAGCGGGAACTGCCGGCTTCAAGCTGCGAGCTTTGCATGGTCTTCTCCTTGGTAAGTTGAACCGCCATCGATGTGGGCCGCGATCAGCGCGTTGACCTCGTCGCGATGCGTGATGGGCAGCATGTGGCCCGCGCCGCGCACGACCTTGAACGCCGCCGCGGGCAGCGCCACGCGCAGCCGCTGGCAGACGCTGCGCGAGGGCAACTTGGTGCATCCGCCGCGCACGAGCAGCGTCGGCAGCGCGATGTCGCACACGTCCTCGAGCTCCGCGGGCTCGCTGAACAGCGCCTGGAAATCGAGCACGACCTTGGCGAGCTGCGGCGCGAAGCCGGCGCGCTTCTCCGCGCTCATGCCGGCCCAGCTGCCCGGGCCGCTCCAGTAGTCCACGAAGCGGCCGAACCCGCCGGCGGCGTCGCCGCCTTCGAGGGCCGCCTTCGCATCGGCCGCGACGGCCATGATCTCGCGCAGCGCCACGCGGTCGATCGCGCTGCCGTTGCGCAGCAGGTGGAAGGCGGAGGGCTCGACAAGCGTCAGGCTCCTGAGAAGCTCGGGCCGGGTGCGCGCGATATGCAGCGCGACCGCGCCCCCGTACGAATGGCCCACGAGGTGCACCGGCTCCTCGAGCCGGCCGATCAGGCTGCGCACCGCCGCGGCTTCCTGCGCGAGGGAGAAGGCGCCGCGCGGCGACCATGCGGCGGCCGCGCCGTAGCCGAGGAGGTCGGGCGTAAACACGCGGTATCGCGCGCCGAGCCGCGCTGCGAGGGCGCGCCACTGGGCGCCGGAAGATCCGCTGCAGTGAAGAAGGACGATCGCTTCGCTTTTCATATCCGCCTCCCGTTTTGTTTGGGGCAACGGACTAAGCGCACCCTCCATGCCAGTGCCGATCCCGCAGAAAAACAGGGACTTGACGAGCCAGGCGGCCGCCGAATGCGACGGGCCGCCAAATACGACGGCGGGATGCGGCGGGCTAGGAGCTCTTGCGGATGCCGAGCTTGCGCAGGCGGCCGCGCAACGTGCTGGGATTCAGGCCGACGACGCGCGCCGCGCCCTTCTCGCCCTCGATCTGCCAGCCGACGCTTTCCAGGATGCGCACGATGTAGGCGCGCTCCATGTCGGCGAGGCTTCCCTCGACCGGCCTCGCCGGGGAAGCGGAGGACACGGGCGTGAAGAGGTCGGCGCCGTCGAGCAGCTCGCCTCCGGACATGATCAGCGCGCGCTCGATCACGTTTTCGAGCTCGCGGATATTGCCCGGCCAGTCGTGCACCGCCGCGCGCTCCAGGAAGGCGGGCGAGATCGCCTCGAGTCGGCGGCCGAGCCTGCGCGCGGCCTTCTCGGCCAGGTGCCGCGCCAGCGCCGGGATGTCGCCGCGGCGCTCGCGCAGCGGCGGCAGGGCCATCGGGAACACGTTCAGCCGGTAGAAGAGATCGGAGCGGAACCGCCCGTCCTTCACCTGCGCCTGCAGGTCGCGGTTGGTCGCGGCGATGACGCGCACGTCGACGCGCAGGCTCTTCGTGCCGCCGACGCGCTCGAACTCGCGCTCCTGCAGGACGCGCAGCAGCTTCGCCTGCGCCTCGAGCGGCAGCTCGCCGACCTCGTCGAGGAAGAGCGTGCCGCCGTCGGCGAGCTCGAAGCGGCCGCGTCGCTGCTGCAGCGCGCCGGTGAACGCGCCCCTCTCGTGCCCGAAGAGCTCGCTCTCGACGAGGTCCCGGGGAAGCGCGGCGCAATTCACGCTGACGAGCGGCCGCTCGCGCCGCGGACTTGCCGCATGGAGGGCGCGCGCCACCAGCTCCTTGCCCGTCCCGGTCTCGCCCTGGATGAGGACCGTGCTGTCGGTGCCCGCCACCTGCCGGATCTGCTCCCTCAGCCGGGGCAGCTCGCCCACGAGCGAGTCCGCATCGGCCGCCTTGCTTTCGACCTTGCGGATCTCGCGGCGCAGGGCGATATGCGTGCGCACGCGCGCGAGCAGCTCCTCGGTGTCGAAAGGCTTGGTGACGTAGTCCACCGCGCCGGCGCCGAAGCCGCGCACCTTCTCGAACGAGTCCGAGAGCGCGGTGAGGAAGATCACCGGGATGGCGCCCGTCGCCTCGCCCGCCTTCAGCCGCCGGCAGGTCTCGTAGCCGTCGATGCCGGCCATCATCACGTCGAGCAGGACGAGGTCGGGGCGCTCCTTCGCGGCGATCTCGATCGCCTTCTCTCCGCTGGCGGCCGAGAGCGTGCGGTAGCCCGCCTCCGCCAGCTCCTGCTGCAGCAGGTCGACGTTCAGCGGCTCGTCGTCGACGACGAGCACCGTCACGCGCCGCTCAGAGGCCAAGATGCCTCGCGAGCTTCTCGAAGAGCAGGTCCTCGTCGATCGGCTTGGTGAGGAAATCGTCGCAGCCGCTCGCCCGCGCCCTTTCCTCGTCGCCGCGCATGGCGTGCGCCGAAAGGACGATGACCGGGATGCTCGCCAGCGCGGCGTCGGCCTTCAGGCGGCGCGTCGCCTCCCAGCCGTCCATGCGCGGCAAAGACAGGTCCATCAGCACGAGGTCCGGTTTTTCCTTCATTATTTTTTCAATGGCCGATTGTCCGTCCTGCGCGAGCAGCAGGCGGTAGTTGTCCTGCAAGAGCTGCACCAGCAGGTCGCGGTTCAGCGCCACGTCCTCGACGATGAGGATGGTCTTCACGAACCGTAGCGCAGCGGCAGCGTAAGGGTGAAACGCGAGCCCGAGCCAAGCGCGCTTTCCGCGGTGATCTCGCCGCCCATCAGACGCGCCAGGCGCCGCGCGATGGCGAGCCCGAGGCCGGTGCCGCCGTAGACGCGCGTGCTGCTCGCGTCGGCCTGCTCGAACTCCTCGAAGATCAGGTCCAGCTTGTCGGGCGCGATGCCGATGCCGGTGTCGGAGACCGCGATTGCCACCGAGCCGTTGGCCGTCTGCGCCTGGAGGCGCACCGTGCCGCGCTCGGTGAACTTGACCGCGTTGGAGAGCAGGTTGATGACGATCTGCCGCAGCTTCTCCTCGTCGACGTACATCGGCGGCAGGCCGGCGCCGAACTCCTTCACCACCGCGACGCTGTCGGCGTCCACCAGCGGCTCGACCGTGCGCACGCACTGCTCGAGCACCGGCGCGAGCCCGACCTCGGCGGGGCGCACCTCGACGCGCCCGGCCTCGATCTTGGAGAGGTCCAGGATCGAGTTGATCAGCGCCAGCAGGTGCTGGCCGCTGGTCAGGATCTTCTCCAGGTTCTCGTATTGCGGCGTCTCGAGCCGTTCCTTGGAGCGGCGCATGACGATGCGCGTGAAGCCGATGATGGCGTTGAGCGGCGTGCGCAGCTCGTGCGACATGTTGGCCAGGAACTCCGACTTGTGCCGGCTCGCCACCTGCAGCTGGTTGAACAGGCGCACGTTCTCGATCGCGATCGCCGCCTGGTCGGCGAAGGTCCTGAGCAGGCCGATCTCCTTCTCCGAGAAGGAGCTGACGCGGTCGCGGCCGACGAAGATCGCGCCTATGCCACGCTCCTCCCAAAGGATCGGGGCGAAGATCACCGAGCGGATGCCGATCGACCTGCAGCCTTGCCGCGTGCGGGCGGGGACTGCCTCGCTTGTCGCATCGGGGTAGTGCACCATCCGGCGCTCGGCGATCGCGAGGCCGGAGCCCGATTCGCGCGTCACGGGAATCGGGAAGATCTTCTCGAACTCCTCGCGGTGCGCGCCGTGGTAGGCGCCGATGTGCAGCTTGTCGTCGTCGCGCACCAGGTTCAGGCCGACGATCGTGCCGGCGAACAGGCGCTGGCAGCTCTCCAGGATCTTGTCGAACACCGGCGCGGTGTCGGCGATCGAGCCGCTGATCACGCCCAGCACCTCGCCCGAGGCTTTCTGCTGCTCCAGCGATTCGCGGATCTCGTTGAACAGGCGCGCGTTCTCGATCGCGATCACCGCCTGGTCGGCGAAGATCCTGAGCAGCTCGAGCTGGCGCGGCGGCACCGGGCCGGGCTCGCGCCAGCCGGCGGCGATCACGCCGAGCGCCTGCTCGCCGTGCAGCAGCGGCACCGCGACGGTGCGCCGCCAGCCGCCGGCCTTCGCCAGCTCGCGCGAGTAGTTCGGATCGTCGAGCACGTCCCGCACCTCGACGACCGAGCGCGTCCGGATCGCCCGCAACGTGGCGCGGCTGTCGTCCAGCGGGCGTGGATAGTCGCGCCGGAAGAGCTCGAGCAGCGCCGGCGGCAGGTTGTGCTGCGCGACGAAATGCGCCCGCTCGCCGTCGTAGCGGAACAGGCCCACGAACAGGGCGCCGCAGAGGCGCGCGGCATTGTCGGCACCGGCTGCGCGTCGGTCTGCGAGCGCGACATGACCTTCAGCACCTCCGCGGTCGCGGTCTGCTGCTCGAGAGCTTGCTTGGTCTCGTTGAAGAGGCGCGCGTTCTCGATCGCGATCACGGCCTGGTCGGCGAAGGTCTTGAGCAGCGCGATCTGCTTGTCGCTCAGCGGCCCCGGCGCGTCGCGCACCACGGCGATGGTGCCGATCGCCGCGCCCTCTTTCACCATCGGCACCACGGTCATCGCGCGGTAGCCCGAGGCGGCGAAGTTGCGCTTGCCGGCGGCGAAGCCGTCGTCCATCCGCTCCACGTCGGGCATGTCGACCATGCGGCAGTCGAGGATCGCGACGCCGTGCATGTACTCGCGAGTCAGCGGAAAAGGGAAGCGCTCCGCCCAGCGGCGGGCGCGCTCCGGGTCGCGCTCCGCGATCGCCATCAGCTTTACCTGACCAGACGGATGCCGGCGCGCACGATCGCCTCGAAGACCGGCTGCACGTCCGCCGGCGAGCTCGAGATCACGCGCAGGATCTCGGCGGTGGCGGTCTGCCGCTCGAGCGCCTCCGTCGTCTCGTTGAACAGGCGCACGTTCTCGATGGCGATGACCGCCTGGTCGGCGAAGGTGCGCAGCAGCCCGATCTGCTTCTCGCTGAAGCGCCGCGCCACCTTGCGCACCACCAGGATCGCACCGATCGGCTGGCCTTCCTTCAGCATCGGCACGGCGAGGGCGGCCTGGTATCCGGCTTGCCGGAACACCTGGCTCGATCCCGGGAAGCGCGGATCCGACGGCACGTCCTCGACATGCATCACCGCGCGCTCGAGGATTGCCCGGCCCGACGCCGTCGCCGCATCGGGAGCGCGGGGATAGCGGCGCCGCAGCGCTGCGACGGTCTCGGGCTCGACGCCGTGGTGCGCGACGAAGTACTGCACGCGCCCGTCGAAGCGGAACACCGAGCAGAGCGCGCCGTCGCACAGCTGTACTGCATTGCGCGCGATGGCATCGAGGACCGGCTGCACATTCCCCGGTATGCCGGCCATGACCCGCAGGATCTCCGCGGTCGCCGTCTGCTCGGCCAGCGCCGCCTGCGCCTGGTCGCGCGCCTCGCGGATGTCGATCTCGGCGCGCTTGCGCTGCGTGATATCGCTCAGCGCGCCGACCAGCTTCGTCACTCGCCCGGCGGCGTCGCGCTCGCCGATGCCCCGGTCGAGGACCCACTTGTAGCCGCCCTGCCCGTCGGCGATGCGGTACTCGTGCTCGAGGTGAGGCGTGAGGGCCTTGAAATGATCGACCAGCGCGGCGCGGTAGCCGGGATAGTCGTCGCCGTGGATGCGGCCGTTCCATGCCGCGGGCGTCAGCTCCCCCGAGGGCAGGGAGAAGAAGGACTTCGCGCGCTCGGTGAGGTAGAGCGACCCGGTCTCGAGGTCCCACTCGTAGATGCCCTCGATGGCGGCCGAGGTGGCGAGCGCGTAGCGCTGCTCGGCGCGCTTCAGCTCGGTGATGTCGCCGGTCGAGCCGGTCATGCGCACCGCGCGGCCGCGCTTGTCGCGCGTGGCGAGGCCGCGCGTGCGCGCCCAGCGCCAGCTGCCGTCGGCGCCGCGGAAGCGGTAGTCGCACTCGAAGCGCGGGGTCTTGCCCTTCAGGTGCGCGACCGTGGCTTCGCGGAAGGCCGGATAGTCGTCGGGGTGGATGCTCTTGCGCCAGCCCGCGAGGGTCAGGCGCTCGGGCCGCAGGCCGAGCAGCCGCGTCATGCTCTCGGAGGTCCAGAAGGTGTCGCGCACGAGGTCCCAGTCGTAGACGCTCTCGTTGATCGCGCCCATGACGATCTCGTAGCGCTTCTCGGGTGCCGATTTCTTCGCCTTGCGGACCGCCAACGTCCCCTCCCCGCTCGGTTTCAGCATACGCCTTAGAATCCGCGGCTGCCAATGAGAGCGGCGCTCGCCTGGTTGCCTTTCAAGGCGATCCTTGCCTGGTACTTCGTCGCGGTCTGGGGCGCCGGCTATCTCGCGACCAAGGTCGGGCTGCAGTACGCGCCGCCGTTCACCTTTCTCACGCTGCGCTTCTGCTTCGGCTTGATCTGTCTTTTGCCGGTCATGCTGCTCGCGAAGGTCGAATGGCCGAAAAGCCGTCCCGCATGGGCGCATCTCGCCGTAGCCGGGTTGCTCATGCACGCGGTGCAGCTCGGCGGCAGCCACTACGCGCAGTACCTGGGCACCTCGGCGGGCGTCGTGGCGTTGGTCATTTCCTCGCAGCCGCTCTTCACCGCCCTGCTTGCAACGAAGTTCCTGGGTGAGAAGCTCAAGCCCGGTCAGTGGGCCGGTGTCTTCATCGGCCTGCTCGGCGTGGCGCTCGTGGTCTGGCACAAGATCGACATCCGCGAGGTGACCGCAGGCAGCCTCGTCGCGACGCTCATCGCCCTGGCGGGCGTCACCGCCGCCACGCTCTACCAGAAGGTCTTTTCGCCACGCGCCGATCTGAAGGCCGCGACCGTAGTGCAGTTCGCGGTTTCGGCGGCGGTGCTCGCGCCGCTCGCGATCGCGGTGGAGGGGTTCAAAGTCGAATACTCGATCCAGCTCCTCGCGGCGATCGCCTTCCTCGTGATCTTTGCCTCCATCCTCGGCGTGATGGCGCTGTGGTGGCTGCTGCGCCACGGCGAGGCGACGCGGGTGACCAGCATGATGTACCTTCCGCCGGTGTTCGCCGTCGCGCTCGAGCTCGCCTTCTTCGGCGTGCGGCCGGGCGCGCTCACGCTCGCCGGCATGGCGCTCGCCTGCGCCGGCGTGGCGATGACCGTCTGGCGGCGCCGCGGGTAGCGCGCGTGGAAATCGTCTATTTCGTCCTCCTGAACGCGCTGGCCCACCTCGCCTTCGTGGGCTGCCGCATGAACACCACGCTGTTCGCGCTGCAGCTCGGCGCGTCGCCGGCGACCGTCGGAGTGCTGATGTCGCTCTTCGCCGCGCTGCCGATGGTGCTCTCGGTGAGCGCCGGG
>WNFL01079356.1_pt1 | contig 11971 bp, 15 predicted proteins | sample 5400361 | NCBI WGS metagenome assembly WNFL01 (sample SAMN13153351, study PRJNA577476) | soil metagenome | isolation source: 40 cm soil on Douglas fir-dominated hillslope | place: USA:California | collected 2013-09-17
TAATCGCGATAGGCGTAGTTGAGCACGTCGGGCTGCGGTCGCGGCCAGGCGGCGCGGCCGGGATTCTTCGGCGGATCGAGCTCGTAGAACTCGATGTTGGGCGCGACCCAGAACGCGATGCGCGCGCCGTTCGGCCAGGTGATCGTCGGGCGCTCGTCCCAGCGCAGGTAGTCGTAGAAGCCGGGATCGCGCGCCATCAGGCGTTGACGGGCGCGTAGCGCTTCATGAAGTCGATGACCTCGGTGACCGACAGCACGTCGGCGTACTTGATCGCCATGTCGTACAAATTGGCGAAGTGCGGGCTCTCGTGCTTGTCGGCGACGCATTCCTCCGGGACGACCGCGCGGTAGCTGCGCGACAGCGTGTCGACCACGGTCGCGCGCACGCAGCCCGAGGTCGAGCCGCCGGTCACCACCACGGTGTCGACCTTGTGGAAGTTGAACAGCGAGCCGAGGTTGGTCTCGAAGAACGCCGAGGCCATGCGCTTGTTGATGATGATGTCGCGCTTCTGGTCGATCTCGAGCCGATCGTCGAACTCCGAGCGCCGCGAGCCGACCTTGATGTTCTGCAGCGAGTCGGGCGTGTTGGTGCGGGTGCCCCACACGCCGGCGTCCTCGCCGGAGTCCAGGTAGGCGACGTGGGTCCAGACCACCGGGCAGTTCTTGGCGCGGAACAACTCGGCCAGCGCATTGACGTAGTCCATCTGCTTGGGATCGGTCTCGTACGCGGTCGCGAACTCGCCGACCGCGGTGTAGGCCTTCTGCAGATCGATGTTGATCAGCGCCGGCTTGCGCCCGAAGCCGAAGCGCTTGCGCGTCGGGTTGGCCTTGATCTCGGCATAGAGCTGCCGCGCCGACTTGTCCGAGGTCTCCATCACGCGCTCCGCTGGTTCACAGCCCGAGCGTTCGACCGCGGCGGCGCGATGTCAAGGTTCCCAGCGCCGCGCCGGCGCCCTAGTGGTCCGATCCCAACGCTTGGGAACCAAGCGTTGGGTGAATCGGCCCACTAAATCTAAGATCTTGTGGCTCGAGACCGACGGATGCGGGGTCGCATCCGTCGGACTCGAACCACTAGCCGCGCTTGAGCGTGATGTCCTCGTAGGGCGACGTGTAGGGGAAGAGCGGGATGCGGGCGAACCCCGACTCGCCCACCCGCGGCCCGACGCCGTTCAGAAAGGCGAGCTGCCAGATCGGCGCGAAGATCGATCTTGACCAGCAGGGCCGCGCGCTTGGTGCGGTCGAGCTCGATCGCCTGCTCGCGATACAGCGCCTCGATGTCCGGGTAGCTGCCATACGCGAAGACGCCGCCGCGCACCAGATGCGCCTCGATCCGGGTCGCCGCGTTGCCGAACGCGCCGGGACCGGCCTGGATGATGTTCTTGAGCTTTTTCTCGCTGAACTCCTTGAGGAAGGCGACGCGCTCGATCGGCCGCAGCTTGAAGCGAATGCCGACCGCCACGAGGTTGTTGACGATCGCCTCGGCGATGTTGGCGTAGGAGCTGTCGCAGAAGTAATTGTCGGCGTCGAAGCCGTTGGGATAGCCGGCCTCGGCCAAAAGCGTCTTGGCTTGAGCGGGATCGTAGATCGGCTCGGGCGGCTGCCAATAGAAGTCGAAGCCCTTGGGGACGATGGCATTGCCGGTGATCGCCGAATGACCCAAGGTCAGCGCGTCGTTGGTGCCCTTGCAATCGATGGCCAGGCTGGCCGCCTTGCGGACCCGCGGGTCGCGCCAGGGCGACTTCTCGTCCCATTGATCGGCGAAGTAGAGACAGAACGTGCCCTGGACGACGGCCGGCTTGAGCGCCAGGCCCGGTGCCTTGCGCAACTCGTCGGCCAATTCGCCGCGGATCGAGTAGGCGATGTCGACCTCACCCCGCCGCAGGGCGGCGAGGCGCGTGGTTTCGTCGGGAATGACCTTGAAGACCAGGCGCTTGACCGCCGGTTTCTTGCGCCAGTAGCCGTCGAAGGCCTCGAGCACCAGTTCGACGCCCGGCCGGAACGAGACGAACTTGTACGGGCCGGCGCCGATCGGCGCCTTCTTGAAGCCTTCATCGCCGATCTTCTCGACGTAGGCCTTGGGCACGATCCAGCCCGCCCCGGTCGCCGTCGCGTAGAAGGTCAGGAAGTCGGGCCACGGCTCCTTCAGCCGAAAACCGATGCGCCTGGTGTCCGGTGTTTCGATCGCCGCGACCCGGGACTGCAGCAGATCGCGGGCGAACCCGCGATAGCGCTCGAACGAGAACTTGACGTCGGTCGACGTGACGGGGTCGCCGTTGTGGAATTTGGCACCGTCCCGCAGCACGAAATCGTAGCGCTGCCCGTTCTCCGACGCGGTGACCGTTTCGCTCAAGCTCGGCGCCAGAGTCTGGTCGGGCATCGGTTTGACCATCGCGTCGTGCAACGCGTAGAACACCATGAACGGCGTGATGATCCCCGAGGTCTCCGCCGGCTCGAACCACGTCGGCGCCAGCGAGACATGGACGGCCCAGGTCAACTGGTCGGGTGACGCCGCCGCCAGCACCCAGCGCGGCCCGGCCGCGAGGCCGAGCCCCGCAGCGACCAGAACGTCGCGACGATTGATCGACAGCCGGCCGCCGGCTGGGTTCGGTGTGCGGCCCCCGAGCGCCTGGCCCATGGCACGCCTCCCTGTCGCCCGTTTTGTCTCTCGGGCTTTGGCGCATTCTAGATCAGTCGGGGGCCGCTGTCGCGACCAGAGCACCACGTCGAGCCGTCGCGCGGACGGAAAGCAAGGTTTCACCGCAGAGGACGCGGAGGTCACGCAGAGGACGCGGAGGAAGAGAAGGCGCGCTGCGCGCGCAATCCTTCCCTCTGCGACCTCAGCGCATCCTCCGCGTCCTCTGCGGTGAAACCTTGCTTCGGGCGTCGGGGCCTGGAAGCGGCAGCGTGCCGGCGGTCACGGATCCTTGCGCTTCGCCGAGACGCCCATGATGCCGACGATCTCGCTGGCGGCGGCGGCGGCCCCCGGCGGCGCGGCGGGTCGCGCCAACGCCGGGTGTGGCGACGGCTCGTCCTGCGCCTGGCCGATAACCTCGACCTTCACCGCGCGATCGTGGAACCGGATGTCGTTGGCCACGAACGCGTCGCGGATGCGGCGATAGGCCTCGCGGCGCACCAGGAACTGCCCGTCGCCCGGACGCGCCGTGAACTTGACGCCGATCACCATGCAGAATTCCTCGAGCCGGATGACGCCGCGCGACTTCACCGGCTCGATCAGGCACGGCCCGAGCTCGGGATCGTCCTTCAGCTCGATGCCGATCTTCTTGATCAGCTTGCGCGCGCGCTCGAGGTCGGTGTCGAACGGCACGCGGAACTCGAGCTTCACGATCGTCCAGTCGCGGCTGTGGTTGGTCAGCCAGCGGATCTCACCGAACGGGATGGTGTGCAGCGCGCCGCGATGGTGCCGCAGCCTGAGAAAGCGCAGCGAGATCCCCTCGACCGTGCCGCGGATGTTGCCGAACTCGACATACTCGCCGACCCGGAAGCAGTCCTCGAGCAGATAGAACACGCCGGAGACGATGTCGCGCACGAGCGTCTGGGCGCCGAACCCGACCGCGATGCCGACCACGCCAGCGCCCGCCAGCAGGGGGGCGATGTCGACCCCGAGCGCCGACAGCGCGACCAGCACCGTGATGGTCGACAGCAGGATCAACAGGCCCTTGCGCAGCAGCGGCAGCAGGGTCGCCAGGCGCTGGCTCGGATCGACGGTCGCGATGTCCGGGTTGGGCGGCGGGATGCTGGCGAGGCGGCGATCGATCGCGGTCTTGGCCCACACCCACACGAGATTGGCCATCAGGAGCACGATCGCGACCTCGATCAAGCGGCCGGCGAGGCTGCCCGAGCGCGAGAGCTCGAGCACGGGCGCGTCCCAGATCATGGCGAGCCAAACCACCACGCCGGCGAACACGGTGATGTCGAAGGCGCGGTGCAGCACCGAGCGATAGGCCGCGGCCGTCGTGGCGGGGTCGAATGCCGGCGCGGTCGCGGCGCCGACCTCGTCGGCGCCCTCCTCGCCAGCCGCCTCGCCGGCCGCCGCGGCAACCGGCGCCGCCGGCGCCACGGTCAAGCGGTCGCCGATCGCGCGCAACGTGCGATCCACCACGGCAGCCACCAGCACCACCACGAGGCTCGAGGCCATCATGCGCAGGTCGATCAGATAGAGGATCAGCGCCGCGCCGATTAGAACCGTCGCGAGCAACTCGACCGCGCCGGCGCGGCGGCGGCGCGGATCGCCGTCTTCCGCGGGCCGGCCGTGGACCATCGCGAGCGCCAGGCCGGCCACCAGAACGCCCGCGACGATCCGCCCGATCACGGCCAGTCCACCGAGATCGACCATGTCGACCATCAGGCCGGCGACGTACCCGGTCGCCGCCACCGCCGCGAGCGCCGCGGTGAGACGGTGAAGCCAGCGCGCATCGGCATCGCCGAGCGCGATCAACCGGAGCCGCGCCGGCCGGGGCGACAGCACGAAGCGGGCGAGGATGACGACGGCGCGCGCGCCGGCGACGCCCAAGCCCAGCGCCACGATGGTCTCGTGCACGCCCGGCGGCCAGACGAACGCCGACGAGGCGCCGATCAGCGCGACCGCGAACACGATCACGCCGGAGGCCTCGAGGAGCAGGCGCCGGCCGGCGAGCGCCAGGATGGCGTGGCCGGCCGGCGCCTGCTCCTCGAGGCCTCCGGCGTGCTCGGCCGCCAGCGCGGCCTCGGCGATCGCACGCCGCGCGCCGCCGCGCGCAGCATGGCGGCGCTGTCGAGCGCGCCCAGCCACATCGCCTGGAGGCGGCGCCCGTCGTCGCCGGCCCCGAGCAGCGACTGCCAGGCGATCTGGCCGCGGTCGCGCAGCAGGTCGAGCATCGCCATCACGGACCCTTCGAACGAGGTCGGTGCGGCGACGCCGGCATCGGCCGCGAGCGCGGCGGCCGCGCCCAGCGCGAGCGCGCCGGCGACGCCCAGCGCGAGCGCGCGGGCAACGCTCAGCGCGAGCGCGCGGGCAACGACCGACAAACCGGCGACGCGACGCATCGTCATTCGGCGGGCGCGGCGGCGGGCGCGCCGCCGAACAGCTCGGGATGACGCGCCGCCTCCTCCTCGGCTTCGGCGGGAACCAGGCGCTCGACCGTCACCCGGCCGCGCCCGATCAGCAATGCCTGGCAGGCGAGGCGGATGTCGCCCTCGGTCGTGCCGATCCGCGCCAAGGTGCCGGCCTCGCGCGCCGCGATCGGCGACAGCTGGTCCAGGCCGGCGACGACCCGGACCCGGCAGGTGCCGCAGCGGCCGCGGCCGGAGCAGGCGCTGGCGTGCGGGATGTCGCTCTGGCGGCTGATCTCCAGGATCGACAGCCCGCGCGCCGCGCTGACCGTCGGCCCGCCGACATAGCCGACCGCAGCGCGCTGCCGGCGTCTCGTGATCGCGCGCGCGCCGAACACCGCCGTCGCCCCGGCGAGCGCGACCGCGTAGGCGATCAGGAAACCGGTTTCCCACGGCCCGAGCGGCGCGCCGGTCTCGGCCAACCGCGACGCCGCGGTCGCGATCGCCGCCGCCCACGCGGGATCGCCCCCTTCATAGCGCGCCATCGCCTGCTTGCCGGCCTCGACGAAGCCGAGCAGCGCCAAGATCGGCAGCGCGAAGGCGACCGGATAGACGAAACCGGCGCCCCGCGCCCACCACGGCCGCAGGCGCAGCCAGCCGTAGAGGCCGAGGCAGCCGTGCAGCCATGCGACCGTGACGACCAGGACCTGCTTCAGGCCGTACAGCGGCACCAGCTTCCAGTAGATCACCAGCGCCAAGCCGTAGCTGACGTGCGGACCGCCGAGTGCGACCGTGCCGCGCATCCCCAGCACGTGCAGCGCGAGCAGCGGGGGAATCGACAAGCCGAGGACGAGTTGTGCCACGTCGGTCGCGCGGAACGACGCGGCGCTCCGGCGCTTGGCCAACGCCACGATGCCGAGCACCAGATGGGACGCCAGCGCGGCGTACAGCAGCGCCAGCCCGGGATAGGTCTGCCACGCCGCCAACACGCGCGGCCGCCAGGCCTCCATGACCTCCAGCGACACCAGCCCGAGCGCCAGGTTCGACAGGTGGCAAGCCAGGAACAGCATGAGGACCAAGCCGCCGATCAGGCGGATCGACACGATGATGCCAGCAGCCCTCATGATGCCCGAGCGCCCGTCATCGCCCCGCGGTTGCGCGCGAGCCCGATATGGCGCACCTCACTCCCCCGCCGTCGCTCCTCGCCGCCATTTGTAGCACACATCCGTCGGCCCTGCCCGCCAGGACCGACGGCCGGTGGTGTCTGGGGTTGGGGGTGTCGCGACGCGCCGCCGCGTCAGCGGCGGAAGGCGGCGACGCCGTTTGTCGCAGCCCTACCCATCCTGGTCGGCATCTTCGCGGTGCCGGTGCTGGTCGCGATCTCGTACGTCGGGCCGGCCGAGCAGCCGAACTTACTCGGGTCGCTTCGGAACCATCGATTCAACGAGCTCATCGAGCGCCATCCGAAGCTCGCCCAGGCGCGATGGCTTTTGAAGGAAGCGGCCGAAGCGCAGCCCCGGGTGTCCCTCGGCATCTTTGAAGTAAGCGCTGGTGTAGAGGACCGGCAGTTTGGGCCTGATGGTCTGCGCGATCAGCGCGAGTTCCATGCCGCCCATGCCCGGCATCGCCAAGTCCGTCATCATCAGGTCGATCTGATGCGGCCCCCGCAAAACCTCCAGGGCCCCCTCACCATTGGTCGCCTCGATGACGTTGTACCCCAGCTCCGCGACGAGCGAGGCGGCAACCGGCCGAACAAGCTCGTCATCGTCTACCAGCAATACGGTAAGCACCACAGCACCGCCCCACCACGACCTAGGCTAAACACCTAAGCCAATCGGTCTGTTCCGGGGACAGCCGCTGAACCTAGCGGCTAAGCACAATCCATGCAGGCGTCTGACGACTGCCACCCCGCATCCCCCTCATACCTTTAAAGAGGGCGCCGAAGCTCAGATGTCCTCGATCGTCACCGGGAACAGGGGCGCGAGGTCGTCGACGTCCATGATGTGGTAGACGCAGAAGCGGTAGGCCGTGCCGGCGGCGAGCTCGGGCGGCGTGAACGGGAACGCGACGTTGCCGGCGGTCGACAGCCGGCCCGGGAAGCCGTGATGCAGCAGATACTGCTTGGTCACGGTGGCGACGCTCATTGCCTCGTCGGCGGTGTCCGCCAAGATCTCGGCCATGATGAAGACCTCGCGCGGCATCTGCTTCGGCGGCGTCGGCCAAGCGACCACGCCGTCGAGGCCGTAGCGGCGGAACACCAGCCGATAGGGATTCTCCGGTTTGGGCGGCGCAAGCTCGTTCACGATCGCGGTGACGCCGGCCCCGATCGTATCGAGCGACGCGATCACGCGCTCGTCGCACGTGCCGGCCAGCACCACGGCGCGCTCGCCGATCCGCGCCGCGCCCTCGATCTTCAAGGTCAGGTTGCGCGCCGGCACCCAGCGCGCGCCCTCGACGCGCGCGCGGTGATCGTCCAGCGCGCTGTAGCGCGCGGCATCGACGTGCAGGGTGCCCTCGGGCTCCGTGACGGTGAACGGGTCGGCCTGCTCGTACAGGCTGTGCGCAGCGACCGACATCGGCGTCGCGGCGCGCGTCGGGTTCATGCTGTCGAGCGAGAACCCGTCGTCGTCGAGCGTGCCGAGCATCGAGTCGCGGCCGCCCGGCAGGCAGCACAGCGAACAGCATTCGATGATCTTGGCCATGTGCATCGCCGGGCCCATCGGATAGCCGAGCGCCGCCGGGATGCTGGCGAAGATCGCGGTGTCGCAGGCGCGTCCCGCGATCACCACGTCGGCGCCGGCCTCGAGCGCGCGCTGAAATGCCTCGCAACCCATCTGGCCGACGATGTGCGCGGCCGCGTCGACCTCCGCCTCGGTCAAATCGTCGATCGCGCCGATCGAGCGCACGGCTTTTTGGCGCACCGCGCGCTTGACGGCGTCCTTCGGGATGTCGGCGTGAATCGAGGCCAGCTTGAAATGCAGCCCCTGCTCGCGCGCGACCTCGCGCACGATCTCGAGCGTCGCGGCGAGGTGCGGCGCGGCACCGGCCGTGCCCGCGGTGCCGATCAGCAGCGGCGCGCCGATCGAGCGGGCGCCGGTGATCAGCAACGTGAGGTCGCGCTTCGTGATGGCGCGCGACGTCGCCATGCGGCCGGCGCCCAGATAATACGGGCCGGGATCGACCGAGCCCATGTCGGCACCGATCAGATGCGGCTTGCGCGCGAGGCCGGCACGGAACGCCGGCTCGAGCACGCCGTAGCCGAGCTGGCCCGAGGCCGCGAGCACGCGGAGCGGCTGGCGCTTGCCATCCTTGAGGACGTCGGCGCGGATGCGCTCGAGCGCGCTCACAGCTCGATCTCCAGCATCGGGCCGTGCTGCTGCGCGCCGTAGACGTCGGTGTCGCCCGGGCTGCCGGCGATCACCTTGCGGTCGAGCACGATCTTGATCGCCAGGGCGGGCTCGTAGGGAATCACCTGGACGCGCTGGGTCGGCACCCCGTAGAGCGGCGCGATCGCCGCCGCGCTCAGCGCCGGGGACGTTCGCGCCAGATTGAAGCCGTCGGCGTCGGCGAACATCAGGTCGATCGTCAGCGTGGTCGGCCCGGCATTCTTGGAGCGCACCACGCGCGCGAGCTCGGTCAGCTTCATGCGACGTCCTCCTGCCATCGATCCTAGGCCCGTTGGCCGCGACGACGCAAAGGGACGTCGGAGCGCGTTAGCGCCGGGCGGTGAACTGGACGACGGCGGGCTGGCCCCAGAAACGGTATTCGATGGAATAGCGGTCGCCGGCGTGCAGCACCCGCGGCAGCAGGTAGATCGAGGTGCGCTCGCTCAGCGTGCCGCCCGGCGGCACCGCCTTGGAGGTCGCCTGATCGGCGCACGCGACCGGATCCTTGGTCATCACCAGCTTGCCGGCCGCGTCGCGGATCACCCAGTCGAACACGTCGCACGGCCGCGGCACGCTGACGATCTGGACGTCGCCTGCCGTGTTCTTGAGCGACACCTCGACCTGGACCAGCGCCGCCGACGCCGGCACCTGGTCGGGCATCGACAGGTCGGCGGTCACGCCCTCGACCCGCTCGGCCTTGAAGCCGCCGCCCGGCTCGAGCGGGGCGACCACCGGCTCGGGCTCGAACAGGCCCAAGCTCAAGTCGCCGGTCGAACACCCCGCCACCGCGAGCGCCAGCACGCCCCACAACCGCACTTTCGTCACGACTACCGCGGACCCTTGCTTCTGGTTCCTGCGGGCGCGCCCCAAAGCATTTGGAAGCTGGTGCCGCCCGGTCGGGCGCGACCTATAGCACCATTCGCGCGCCGAGGCGCGGTCGCTGTGTCGCACGATGGGACGCGACGATCCTTGGTACGACCCCGGGTACCAGACGGGAATGCGGATGGCCGAGCCACCGATGCGGCCCCTGAGCGACAAGGTGCTCACCGCCTTCAACCAGGCCTGCGACATCGGCGATGCCGAGATCGCCGAATGCTGCTGCGCGCCCGCGAATGGACCCTGACGAGCAGGGCAGCGCCGACAGCGACGAGAAGCGCAGCGATCTCGGCGCGGTCATGGATGCCTACGACCGTCTGCTGATGATCAAGAACCGCGGCTGACGGCGCGCGATAAACATCGCACCTGACGGGCTCGCGACGCCGCGCGCCATCACCCGGTCGGCGCCGGCGCGTCTTGCCGATGACCGATCAACACAAGATCAAACCCCGGCGTTCGACCGGCCCGCCGCGCTTGTCGATTCGGCCGGCTGCGGGTAAGCTATATGGTACAATTAGGGTGCGAAAATGCGCCCAAACGGGGCTCGGGGGTCTGGGGAAAACGAGGGGAAGGCAAACTTTGCCTGACATCGTGACCGTTCCGACTGGCGAATCGGTCACCCGCGGGACGTCGCGCGACAGGGGGTCGCGAACCGTGGGCACGGCCCTGTGCGGCCGAATCGGGCATGGCCCGCCACCGAATGCTGTGACGACAACAAGAGACAACAAGAACGGTACCCGCCGGCGCGTGCCGAGCGGGGCCATGACGACCGCCATCGGAACAGGGATGGCATCTGCGGAGTGTTCGGTTCGATGATGCGCAACAAAGGCTCCTCCTCCTTCCCGCCCTCGCGGCCGCCGGCGGCGACCGACCGGCTGACGGGCGCGGTCACCTGGTTCTCGGCCTCCAAGGGCTTCGGCTTCATCAAGCCGGCCGACGGCACCGAGGACGTGTTCGTCCACGTCTCGGTGGTCCAGCGCGCCGGCCTCGACGGCCTGCGCGAGGGCGCCACGGTCACGTGCGAGGTCGGGCCCGGCAAGAAGGGCCGGCAGGTCGTCCGGCTGCTCGAGGTCAACGACGACACCGCGGTCGCCCACGACGCGGGCCATGGCGGCGAGCATGGCGGCGGCGACCATGGCGGCTTCCGGCCGCGGCCGCCGCGCCCGTTCGGCAGCCAAGGCGGCGGCTATGGTGCGCCCCAGCCGGCCGGCGAGCCGGGCGAAGGCACGGTGAAGTGGTTCAACGCCACCAAGGGTTTCGGCTTCATCACGCCGGACACCGGGGGCAAGGACGTGTTCCTGCACGCCAGCGTGGTGCGCCGCGCCGGCCTGATGGAGGTTCAGCCCGGCCAGCGGGTGCGCTATACCGCGGTCGAGCGCGAGAAGGGCCCCGAGGCCCGCACGCTCGAGATGACCGAAGGCGGGCAGGCTCCCAGCGGCGGCGACGCGCCGTCCTACTGACAGGGTTTCTTTCAATGACCAGGCGTGTAGGCACGGCGGCCGCGCTGGCGGTGGTCCTTTTCGTGAGCGCGCCGGCGCGCGCGCTCGACGGGCCGGACCTCTATGCCGGCGAGAGCGCGCTTTACGACACCGCGGCCAAGGAAGGCCTGGTGGTGTCGAGCAACACCGGCGCCAACTGGGCCAACTGGGGCGCGCTCGCCCAGGCGTTCGCCAAGCGCTACGCCAACGTCACGCTCGCCTACAACGACATCGGCTCGGGCGCCGCGGTGATCGCGCTCGACCGCACGCGGTCCAAGCCGACGGTCGACACGATCTACCTGTTCGGCATCGCCGGGGTCGACGCCGCCAGCCGCGGCCTGCTGGCCGGCTTCAAGCCGGTCAATTTCGACAAGCTGCCGGCGGTCGCGCGCGATGCCGACGGACGCTGGTTCACCGCGCATCAGATGCCGGTGGTGTTCATCGTCAACAAGAAGCTGGTCAAGACGGTGCCGCGCGCGTGGGCCGACCTCGCCAAGCCCGACTACAAGGGCGCGATCGTCTACGCCGACCCGCGCACCAGCGGCGCCGGCCAAGTCACCGTGTTCGCCGCCAACCTGGCGACCGGCGGCAGCCTCGAAACCGTGCGGCCCGGCATCGAATATCTCGCCGAGCTGCACCGTATCGGCAACGTCCAGAAAGTCGACGCCGCGGCCTATGTCGACTTCGTCAAGGGCAAGGTGCCGGTGTGGATCGGCTTCGAGGCCGACGGGCTCAGGGCCAAGTACGCCGACGGCATGGGCGACGACGTCGAGCTGGTGGCGCCTCGGCGCCCTACACGCTGAGCCTGGTCAAGGGCGCGCGCGACGACGCGGCCGCCAAGCTGTGGCTGAACTTCGCGCTCAGCGACCAAGGCCAGCGGCTGTTCGCCGAGGGGTTCGTGCGGCCGATCGTGCCGGAGGTCGTGTTGCCGCCCGAGCTCGCCAGCCGGCTGCCCAAGCTCGCCAAGGTCGAGCTCCTCGACCCGGTGCGCGCCCTGCTGCGCAAGGCCGACATCGATTCAGGCTGGGCCCAGGCCGTGCTGGGGAATTGACGCTCGCTGGAGCGTCATTCCCGCGACAGCGGCGATCCAGAGTCGCGCGCGAAGCGCTGGGGCGCGTGGCCCCTAAATGCCCGCACGAGCGGGCATGACGAGTGAGGGGTTGGTGAGCGTCAGACGCTCAGC
>WNFL01145245.1_pt3 | contig 11969 bp, 10 predicted proteins | sample 5400361 | NCBI WGS metagenome assembly WNFL01 (sample SAMN13153351, study PRJNA577476) | soil metagenome | isolation source: 40 cm soil on Douglas fir-dominated hillslope | place: USA:California | collected 2013-09-17
CGCTCCGTCGAGCGTCACCCTGGCGCTCCGGCGCGCCGGGTCGAGATTAGCGGGCACCTGCACCGACACGCCGCCATCACGGCAGTTCACGATCGCGATGTCATCGCCGGCCGAGACAACCAGCACGTCGGCAAGATGGCCACCTAGCACCACCCCGGCTGAACCTGAGGCCGTCCCGCCGGACACGCGCACATCGCCACCCAGCGCAGCAGCACCAACGGACGAGCCGTCTGCCAGCCCGGGCAGCAGTCTGGCCTGCACCTGCGGGGAACCCGCGGCCGCGATCACCGCGCTCGCCGTGACCGTCGGGACGAACGGGCCCGGTGCCACCGCCCTTCCCATCTCCTCTGCCACGATCACGAGCTCAGGCAAGCCGAACCCGGACCCACCGTGCTCCTCGGGCACGGCCAGCCCGAGCCAGCCAAGCTCGCCAACCTCACGCCAGAATGAGGGCAGCTCCTCCCTTTCGGCATCGAGCAGGGCCCGGGCCGCGGCCCTGGCGCCGTTCTTGTCCAGGAAATCAGAGACGGTCTGGGCCAGCGCGCGGTGTTCGTCTGTGATGGCAATAGACATTGGTACAGCGTCCTTCATTACTGTCCTTCATTACTCGGCCCGGCGGCGGCGGGCGTGATCATGAAACTTGGCTGGCTGTCAGCGTGCGCGACGGCCGGATACATTTGCACGATACGTGAAAATACTTCCGGGTGCAGGAGCCGATTTCGCCGCTGGCCGGCGGGCCCGTGCCTGCGAGAGCAGTCGGCGGATCAGTCGGCCAGCGGACCGCGCCGGCGGGTTCCCGGGTGGAACCACACCGCGTGGTCGACGCTGGTCACCGGGCCCACCTGATCGATGCCGGGAACGCTCGCCAGGCCGGTGAACATGTCGGAGATATAGGTCAGGGCGCAGGCGTGCATGATCTCGTCGGCGAGGTGCTCGCGCGTCCTCATCCAGACCCGGCTTGGCCATTCCTGGCCGGGAACCGGCTGCTGCGGCACCCTGATTTCGATCCCCCGCATCCTCGTGCGGCCCGGGAGTTCGGATGTGTACTCTGGCGCGGCGACCTGCGGCATGGCGTGCGCCTGGTGGTCAGGACCGTCCTCGGTGACATGGAATGACGCAGCCATGTTGAAGATGACCACCCCGTTCTGCACGGCGATCACGCGGCGGTTGGAGTAGGAGCGCCCGTCCCGGTCCCTGTTGACCATCAGCAGCACCCGGCGCGAGGGGTCGCCCCGGCTTAGGAAGTAGCCGTGCAGCGAGTGCGGGTGCCGGCCGGCGTCCACGGTCTCGGCCGCGGCCCGCAATGCCTGGGCTGCCACCTGGCCGCCGTACAGCCCGAACGCGTCCTCGTAGACGACCGATGACCGAAACAGGTCGGCCTCGATCCGCTCGAGCGTGAGCACGTCGACAAGCCCGGGTCCTGCGCCGCTCATGACCTGGGCTTGGCCAGGCCGGCCGACCATTCGGCCACACTCATCACGTCGGCCTGCCGCGCGAAGACTTTCTCAGTCAGAACCCGGTGCACCTCGGGGTCCGAGTCCAGGCACCCGTCCGCAAGCACGACGAGACCGTAGTCCAGGTCGGCAGCCTGGCGCAGGGTGGAAAGCACCACGCCGCTGGTCGCGATGCCCGCCAGGACCAGCGTGTTGGCGCCCAGGCCACGCAGCAGCACGTCGAGATCGCTACCCGCGAACGCCGACACCCGGCGCTTGGTTACCACCAGATCGTGCGGGCCGGGCGCGATGGCGGGATGAACCCCGGCCGCCGGGTCCTCGCCGGTGAACGCGCCGGACGATCTGATCGCCGCGAACGTCTTATTGCGCGTGCTGATCTCCGGATGGCCGGAGCGGAAGCCGACCTGCACGTACGCGACGGGAATCGCGGCACCGCGGGCCGCGGCAATCGCATGCGCCAGCCGGTCCAGATAGCCTGCCGTGTCCGAGAAACGCGCGACGATGCCCTGCTGGACATCCATGACCAGCAGCACCGTCGCTTGGCTCGAACCTGTCACGGCGTGTGGAAGGCCGCGTAGATGATCGCGCTCAGCCGGTCGACCATCTCCTCGCGCGGCAGCCGCACGTCGACGCTCAGCAGGTAGTTAATCCGCTCGAGCATCATCAGGCACGCCAGCGCGGTCAGTTCGGCGCGCTGGGCCAGATCCTTGGCTGGCTGCTCGGTGCTCTGGCCAGCCGATGCCACCGTCATCCCCTGGGCAATGGCCTCGGACAGCCGGAATAGCAGCCGCAGCCCGTCGCCGTACACCTGCTCTCCGACGATTTCCGCCTGACTGAGGATGCGGATGACGGTGGCGTGCGCGGCATAGGTGTCGGTGAAGCTGTGGATCCAGCGCCTCAGCGCCGCCCGGCCGCCATCGTTGCTCGTCACGACCGGGAACTCATCGGTGATGGTCTCCATGTCGCGCAGCGCGTCCCGCAAAAGCGTCCTGAACAAGTCGTCCTTGTTGGCGAAATACAGATAGAAGGTCCCGTGCGACGTCTTCGCCCTGCGGACAACGTCGTCCACCCTGACCGCCTGGAAGCCGCGCTCGTCGAATTCGGCCAGGCCAGCCTCGAGCAACCTGCGTACCGTCTGCCTGCCCTGGGCTCCGAGTTCACGTCCCTGAGCCGGGATGCCGCCGCCAAGTGACGGGCGGCGTGGACGGACGCCAGTGCCGCGGCTCGGGCGGTCGGCGGGAGCCGGCCTGGTCTCCGGCGCGACAGCCTCGCCGGACCCGGCGGCCGGATAGTGCCCGTCGCCGAGCGCGGAGCCCGGGTAGGCATCTACCGCCACAGCGTCCATGCGCATCTCGGCGGCGGGCAGCCCGTCCCGGCCACCGGCGGCGGGCGCACCCGGCTCCGGCGGCGCTTGCTGGCGAGGTTCCCTGGTCATGTTCGGGAGACTAGCCCCTCGGTTGTTCCCCGGTCACGGCAAGGCTCCCAGGTCAGGCTCCCAAGTCATGCTCGGAGACCAACCGGTCGGATGTGTCGGAGCCGCCTGGTAGTTTTCCCAGGCCAGCTCGGGGGAGGACGCGTAGGAGAACAAATCAGGCATCTGGGCATTAGTGTTACTAACAGTTTGTTATATCACATCGCGTCGACCGGAGAGCCCAGTTTGCGTTTGCAATGCTCACACGTCAAAAGGCGACACCGGCATCAGGTGACGCCGATGTCATCGTTTGCATTTGATTTAGAGTCCGTGGAGGAATAGGGAATGTGGGCACGGACGGGGTGCGACTCAGCTGTGCTCCAGGGGGAGGACATGGGAGAACCGGTGCCAGAGCGCTCGGCAACGCAGCGGCGGTCCGCCGTCCTGCCAGGGCCCGTCGCTGCCCTGGGCGAGGCCCCGCTGCCCGGCGCTCTCACGCCTGATCGGGTGTCCTCGCCGGAATCACCGGCGGCGACCACGCAAGGGGTGGCTGCCAAAGCCGCATCCGAGAACTTCCCTGTGGCGCTGCGCATGCTACCGCGAACTTACCGGCGGCATCTGATGGCCGTCTACGTGTTCGCCAGGACAGCCGACGATCTCGGCGATCAGGCCCCGGCCGCCGAGAGGTTGCGATTGCTCGCCGAACTTGAGGCGGACGTCCGGGCGCTTTACGGCGCGGGCCAGCCAGCCCTGGAGGCGGTCACCGGGCTGAAGCACACCGTGGTCGAGTGCAACATCCCGATGCAGCCCTTTATCGACCTGATCAGGGCAAATCAGCAGGATCAGGTGATCAGGCGGTACGAGACCTTCGAAGACCTGGCAGGTTACTGCCGCCTGTCGGCCAACCCGGTTGGCCGGATCGTCCTATATGTATTCGGGTGCTTCTCGGCTGACCGCGCGGAGCAGTCCGACTACATCTGCACGGGCCTGCAGCTCGCCGAGCACTGGCAGGACGTCGCTGAGGACTTGCGGGCCGGCCGCATCTACCTGCCGCTCACGGACATGGCCGCCCACGGCTGCGGCGAGCATGACCTGGCCGCCCCGCACGCCGCACCGTTTGTGCGCGAGCTGATGGCCTTCGAGGTGCGGCGGGCCAGGTCGCTGATCGACACCGGAGCCCCGCTGATCGGCACGCTCCGCGGCCCGGCGCGGGCCGCGGTGGCCGGCTACGTCGCTGGCGGACGCGCCGCGCTGGCCTCGATCCAAGCCGCCGACTATGACGTGCTGGCCACCACGCCGCGTCCCGGCAAGGCCCGCACCGTGCTGGAGCTTGCCAGGGCCTTCGCGAGGGGTAGGTGAGCCTCGTGAACCAAGATCAGTCCGTGGCCAGTGACGTCCGTGCTGCCTACCGCGAGTGCGAGCGGATCACCCGCCAGCAGGCCAAGAACTTCTCCTACGGCATCGCGCTGCTGCCCGGCGACAAGCGGCGGGCGCTGTCCGCGGTATACGCCTTCGCGCGCCGGGTCGACGACATCGGGGACGGCTCCCTGCCGGCCGAGCAGAAGATCGCGGCTCTCGACCGAGCCCGCGCCGACATCACCTCGCTGCAGAGCGGTTTGCGGCAGAGCGGGTCGCCGGACGGCGCCGGGACCGCCCCAGGAGCACCCACCGATCCCGTGCTGGTGGCGCTGCGGGACGCCTCGTCCAGGTTCGCGATCCCGCTGGGCGCCTTCGGCGAGCTGATCGACGGCTGCGAGGCCGACGTACGCGGCACCAGCTATGCGACCTTCTCCGAGCTTGAGCACTACTGCCGGTGCGTCGCCGGGTCGATCGGCCGGCTGTCGCTTGGAGTGTTCGGCAGCAGCGACCCCGCTGTCGCCGGGCCGCTGGCTGATTCGCTGGGCGTCGCGCTTCAGCTCACCAACATCCTCCGCGACGTCCGCGAAGACCTCGGGAACGGCCGGGTCTACCTGCCTGCAGAGGACCTCGACCAATTCGACTGCTCGCTGACGCCGGGCGACGACGACGGCCAGGGCGCGCTGAACGGCAACCTCGCCGAGCTGATCAGGTTCGAGGCCGACCGAGCCAGGGGCTGGTATGCCACCGGCCTGCGGCTGATGCCGCTGCTTGACCGGCGCAGCGCCGCCTCGGCCGGCGCCATGGCCGGCATTTACTTCCGCCTGCTCGAGCACATCTGCGCGGCGCCGCAGACCGCGCTGGAACGCCGGATGTCGCTGCCTGCCAGCGAGAAGGCGATGGTCGCGGCCAGCTCTCTGGCCGGGATGGCCAGGCGCAAGCGGAACGGCACGCAGCCCATGGCATCGCTCGCGAGCCAGCAGGCAGGCCGGACATGAGCGCGCGCAAGGTCATCGTCATCGGCGGCGGGCTGGCCGGGATCACCGCGGCGATCGGGCTGCGCGAGGCGGGCGCCGACGTCACGCTGGTGGAGGCCAGGCCCAGGCTCGGCGGGGCGGCGTCGTCCTTCGCCCGCGGCGACATGATGATCGATAACGGCCAGCACGTCTTCCTGCGCTGCTGCACGAGCTACCAGGGCCTGCTGGCGCGCCTGGGCGTGACCCGGCGGGTGAGCGTCCAGGAGCGGTTCGATGTCACCGTGCTGTCGCCGCGCGGCACGGCCAGGCTCCGCCGCAACTCGCTGCCCGGGCCGCTGCACATGGGGCGGGCGCTGGCCGGCTACCGGCTCCTTTCGCTCCCTGAGCGGCTGAGGGTGGCCAGGGCGGCCCTGGCCATGCGCTTCGTCGACCCCGCCGATCCCGCCCTCGACGGTACGTCGCTCGGTGACTGGCTGGCCGCCAGGGGCCAGAACGAGGCGGCCCGCCGCCTCATGTGGGACCTGTTCATCGTCTCGGCCCTGAACATCGACGGCGATGAGGCCAGCCTGCCGCTATCGGCGACAGTGATCAAGACTGCACTGCTCGGGGCGAGAGACGCCGCCGACATCGGGATCGCCGACGTGCCGCTCGGCGAGTTGCACGGCCGTGCCACCGCTGACCTGCTCGCCAAGCTCGGCGCCGAGGTCAGGCTGGGGGCCAGGGTGGCGGCCGTGGACCGGCTGCCCGGCGGCCGCTTCGGCGTGAAACTTGAGTCAGCAGCCGGCGGAGCCAGGCTGGCCGGCGGCAACGGCTCGAACGTTCCCGCCGCTGACGTCACCGAGCTGACGGCTGACGGCGTGGTGCTCGCCGTCCCAGCCGCGCAGGCGGCCAGGCTGGCCGGGCCGGTCGGGGTCGCCAGCGCCGGCCGGTGGGACGAACTCGGATATTCGCCGATTGTCAACGTGCATGTTGTCTACGACCGGCAGGTCACCAGCCTGCCGTTCGCAGCGGCCGTTGAGTCGCCGGTCCAGTGGGTGTTCGACAAGACCAGGCAGGCTGGCCTCGCGGCCGGGCAGTACCTGGCCGTCTCGCTGTCGGCGGCCGACAGCTACGTGGACGTTCCTGCCGCCTCGCTGCGGGAACAGTTCCTGCCCGCGCTCGAGCAGCTATTCCCCGCGGCTGCCGGCGCCGGGATCGCAGATTTCTTCGTCACCAGGGAGCGTCGTGCGACGTTCCGGCAGGCGCCGGGAATTGGCGCCATCCGACCAGGCACCGCGACCTCGGTGCCCGGGCTCGTGCTGGCCGGAGCGTGGACCGACACCGGCTGGCCGGACACGATGGAGGGTGCCGTGCGAAGTGGAGAGCAGGCGGCGGAAAGGCTGACCAGCGAGCTGACAGACCGGCCGGACACGGCAATGATCAGCTCGCCGGGGCGGCAGGCCGCGGGTCGTGCAAGGTCGGCCGAGACAGGCGTCGGGGCCCCGGCCAGGGGGGCGTCGTGACCGCGACGATCCCGGCAGGAGTGGAGACGGCCCGCGACCTCGTCGGGCCTGGGATTGAGGCCGCGGTAGCCAGGCTCAGCCCCGACATCCGGCCGGTGGCGAGCTACCACCTCGGGCTCGTCGACAGCAACGGACGCCGCACCGGCAGTCCGGCCGGCGGGAAGGCGCTGCGGCCGGCCCTGACGCTGCTGTCCGCGCGTGCCGCGGGCGCGCCGCCTGAGCGGGCCGTGCCAGCCGCCGTCGCCGTGGAACTCGTACACAACTTCTCGCTCCTGCACGACGACATCATGGACGGCGACACCGAACGCCGCCACCGGCCGACTGCGTGGACCGTCTTCGGCGTAGGCCCGGCCATCCTGGCGGGCGACGCGCTCCAGGCGCTCGCTAATGACCTCCTGCTCGAGGGGCCGGCACCACAGGCCGTCTGGGCGTCGCGCTGCCTGGCCGCAGCCGTGCAGCGGCTGATCTCGGGACAGGGAGCCGACCTGGCCTTCGAGCGCCGCAACGACGTAACCGTGGACGAATGCCTCGACATGGCCGCGGACAAGACCGCGGCGCTGATGGCGTGCGCGTGCAGCATAGGCGCCATCTACGTCGGCGCTCCGGCCAGCACTGCGATGACGCTGACCGCGTTCGGCGCTTACATCGGGCTGGCCTTCCAGCTGACCGACGACCTGCTCGGCATCTGGGGCGCGGCGGAGGTGACTGGCAAGCCAGTCAGGTCCGATCTGCGGTCGCGAAAGAAGTCCCTGCCCGTGGTCGCGGCGCTGGCCAGCGAGAGCGATGCAGGCAGGGAACTGGCCGCCCTGCTCGCCGCAGGCGAGCCGCTGACCGAGGACGAGTTGCTCAGGGCCGCTGAGCTGGTCGAGGCCGCCGGGGGCAAGAAGTGGGTGGAGGCCGAGGCCGACACCGCGCTCTCGTCGGCGATGAGCTGCCTCAGCGAGGCGGATATGCCCGAGGACGTGCGCTCGGAGTTCGCCGCGATCGCTGAGTTCGTGACGGCGAGGCAGTGGTGAACCCGAGCCCGGCGACCGCCGTGCGGACGGCACCGTCCGAGCCCGCTGAGGCCCTGACCGCGCGCGCGACCTTGGAGCGCGCGACCAGCCATCTGCTCGGGCGTCAGCACGACCAGGGCTGGTGGCAGGGCGAGCTGGAGACGAACGTCACCATGGACGCCGAGGACTTGCTGTTCCGCGAGTTCCTTGGAGTCCGGACGCAGGAGGAGACATCGGCTGCGGCCCGGTGGATCAGGTCCTGCCAGCGTACCGACGGGACCTGGGCCAACTTCAGCGGCGGCGACGGCGACCTGTCCACCACCGTCGAGGCCTACGTGGCGCTGCGGCTCGCAGGCGACCTGCAAGAGGCTCCCCATATGGCCAAGGCGGCCGGGTGGATCAGGGACGCCGGCGGAATCAGGGCCGCCAGGGTCTTCACGAGGATCTGGCTGGCGATGTTCGGGCAGTGGTCGTGGGACGATCTGCCGGTCATGCCGCCGGAGCTGATCTACCTGCCGGCCTGGTTCCCGCTTAACGTGTACGACTGGGCCTGCTGGGCCAGGCAGACGATCGTCCCCCTGACCATCGTCGGCTCGCTCCGCCCGGCCAAACCGCTGCCCTTCGGCCTGGACGAACTGCACGCGCCGGCCGGTCAGGCCGTGCTCACGCCGGCCGCCGGCGGCTGGACGAAGGCGTTCGGTCGGCTGGACCGCGTGCTGCACGGCTACGAGCGGTACCTGCAGGGGGTTACTGGGGGTCGTCCCCCTGGACCAGCGGGCCGTCGCCGGGCACCCGCTGCGGCGGTCAGGACCGCGGCGATGCGCCGCTGCGCGGAATGGATCATCGCCAGGCAAGAGCAGGACGGCTGCTGGGGCGGCATCCAGCCCCCATGGGTCTACTCCCTGATCGCGCTCAGCCTGCTCGGCTACGGGCTAGAGCACCCGGTGATCAAGCGCGGCCTGGCCGGCCTGGACCGGTTCACCATCACCGAGGACACGCCGGACGGCCCGGTCAGGCGGTTCGAGGCCTGCCAGTCTCCGGTCTGGGACACCGTGCTTGCGATGATTGCGCTGCGCGACGCTAACCTGCCGGCCGACCATCCGGCGCTGCAGGCGGCGGCAACCTGGATGCTGGCCGAGGAGATCCGCGGGCCTGGCGACTGGCAGGTGCGCAGGCCAGGGCTCGCTCCAGCGGGCTGGGCCTTCGAGTTCGACAACGACGGCTACCCGGACATCGACGACACGGCCGAGGTTGTGCTCGCGCTCGGCCGCGTGAGCCTGCCCGTCGGCGTCGGCCAGGGGACAAGCGGCAACGCGGCCGACGCCGTGCAGCGCGCGATCACCTGGCTGACCGGGATGCAGTCCAAGGACGGCGGCTGGGCCGCGTTCGACGCCGACAACACCGCCGCGATGGTCGGCAGGTTGCCGTTCTGCGACTTCGGCGAGGTCACCGACCCGCCGTCGGCCGATGTCACGGCCCATGTCGTGGAGGCGCTGGCCGCGGCCGGGCTCGCAGGCAGCAGGGCGGCCCGCCGCGGAGTGACCTGGCTGCTGCGGAATCAGGAGCCTGACGGGTCCTGGTTCGGTCGCTGGGGAGCGAACTATATTTACGGGACCGGCGCCGTCGTTCCCGCGCTGATCGCCGCGGGCGTCCTGCCCAACAAGCCGGCGATCAGGCGCGCGGTGAACTGGCTGATCAGCCATCAGAACCCGGACGGCGGCTGGGGCGAGGACCTGCGGTCCTACGAGGACCCGAGCTGGGCCGGGCGGGGCGCCTCGACTGCCTCGCAGACCGCCTGGGCGCTGCTTGCCCTGCTCGCGGCCGGCGGGCTGGACGCGCAGCACGCGGCGGACCGCGGAGTGCGCTGGCTCGCGGAGGCTCAGCGCCCGGACGGAACCTGGGATGAGCCGCAGTTCACCGGCACCGGGTTCCCCGGTGACTTCTACATCAACTATCACCTCTACCGGCTGATCTTCCCGGTCAGCGCCCTCGGCCGGTACCTTGGCGGCAGCCAATGACCGGGCCTGTGATCTGCGCCCCGCTGCGGGTCGAGGCCAGGGCCCTGCGGCGCGGCCTGCGCGGCCTCGGCGAGAACGGGGCAGTCGCCGTAGACGTGCTCAGGACCGGTTACGGGCCGCTCAGGTCGGCCGCCTCGGCCGCGAGGCTGGAGGCGTCCGGCGCGGGCCTGGCGGTCGGCGGCGTCGCCGGCGCGCTCGCGGACGACCTGCGCGCCGGTGATCTCGTGGTCGCTTCGCAGGTCCTCGGTGGCAGCGGGCCGCCGGTCAACTGCCCGTCAGCACCGCTGCTCGCCGGCGAGCTGCGGCGGGCTGGCCTTCGCGTCCACGTCGGCCCGATCGCGACCGTGGATCACCTGGTCGGAAGGGGCGCCCGCGCCGCGCTGGCCGAGACCGGAGCGATCGCCGTTGACATGGAGTCAGCCCCGCTGCTCCGGGGCACGGCGGGCCGGTCATCCGTCGTGGTCAGGGCGATCTCGGACACTCCCGCCCACCCGATGGTCAGCCCGCGGATCGTGACCGGCGGGCTCGCCGCACTGCGGTCCCTGCGGCTGGCCGGCCCCGTTCTGGCTCGCTGGGCGGCCGCCGTCCGTCCCCGCCAGGTGCTGATGGCCAGTCCACGGTCGTTCTGCGCGGGCGTGGAGCGGGCGATCGAGATCGTCGAGATTGCCCTGCAGCGGTTCGGGCCACCGGTGTACGTGCGCAAGCAGATCGTGCATAACAAGACCGTTGTGGCTGATCTAGAAAAGCTGGGCGCGATCTTCGTCGACGAGCTCAGCGAAGTTCCTGACGGCGCCCCGGTCGTGTTCTCCGCCCACGGCGTCTCCCCGCAGGTGCGGCGGGAGGCGGAACGGCGCGGCCTGGACACGGTCGATGCCACCTGCCCGCTGGTGGCCAAGGTGCACGCGGAAGCGCGCAGGTTCGCGTCGGACGGATACCTGGTGGCGCTGATCGGACATGCGGGCCACGAGGAGGTCGAGGGCACGCTTGGCGAGGCTCCCGCGTCGACGGCGCTGGTGGAGAGCGCCGCCGACGTCGCGAAGCTGAAGCCCGCCGATCCCGGCAAGGTCGCCTACCTGATGCAGACCACACTCTCCGCCGACGAGGCCGGCGGCGTCCTCGACGCGATCCTTGACCGGTTTCCCGCGGCGAGAGGTCCTGGCAGCGACGACATTTGCTACGCGACAACCAACCGCCAGCGCGCGGTTCGAGCGATCGCAGCCGACTCCGATCTGGTCCTGGTTGTCGGCTCGGCCAACTCCTCGAACTCCTTGCGCCTGGTGGAGACGGCGCAGCGGGCGGGGACACCGGCCTACCTGATTGACAGCGCGGAAGACATCGAGCTCGGCTGGCTCGCCGCGGCCGCGACGGTGGGCATCACCGCCGGGGCATCGGCGCCGCCCGCCGTGGTGGGGCAGATTGTGGCCGCCCTGGCTGGGCTCGGTCAGATCGAGACAAGGGAAGTCGTGGTGGCTACGGAGGACGTTCAGTTCGGACTGCCCAGGGAGCTGCGGCAGTCACCAGGCTGACGCGGTCACCGGTGGCCGCGCCGGCAGTACACAACAAGGGTTCAACCAATCGCCTCGGGTCATTGCCGAGACAAGAGGTAACTGAAGAGAAAGCTGGTGCCCAAGTGTCTATGCCGCTGCGCCAGAGCCTGCGGATCGGGGCGTACCTGATGAGCCAGAAGCTGGCTCGCAAGGATAAGTTCCCGCTGATCGTGGAGCTCGAGCCGTTGTTCGCCTGCAACCTGGCCTGCGCGGGCTGCGGCAAGATCCAAGAGCCGGCGTCGGTGCTCAAGCAGCGGATGCCGGTCGATCAGGCGATCGCCGCTATCGAGGAGTGCGGTGCGCCCATGGTGTCGATCGCGGGCGGGGAGCCGCTCATGCACCCGCAGATCGACGTCCTGGTCAGCGAGCTGATCAAGCGCAAGAAGTATGTGTTCCTGTGCACGAACGCGCTGCTGATCCCGCGGAAGATCGACAAGTTCAAGCCATCGCGATACTTCGCCTGGGCCGTGCACATCGACGGCCTCGCCGAGCGGCATGACGCCTCGGTCTGCAAGGACGGAGTCTTCGACGAGGCGGTCGCGGCAGTCAAGGAATGCCAGCGGCGCGGCTTCAGGGTCACGACGAACACCACGTTCTTCACCACTGATTCGCCGCAGAGCGTGATCGACGTGCTCAACTACCTGAATGACGACCTGAAGGTCGACCAGATGATGATCTCGCCGGCCTACGCCTACGAGAAGGCTCCCGA
>WNFL01145689.1_pt1 | contig 11969 bp, 8 predicted proteins | sample 5400361 | NCBI WGS metagenome assembly WNFL01 (sample SAMN13153351, study PRJNA577476) | soil metagenome | isolation source: 40 cm soil on Douglas fir-dominated hillslope | place: USA:California | collected 2013-09-17
CATAAATTGCAGAAGAAGCGCTACAAAAAACAAAAAATCCTAGTAGTACTTTGGTAAAAACTGGAGCGTTAAATAGTTGACCAGTAAAGATAATTGCAGCAAAGACAGCAAAATTTTTTATCCATTGCTTAGGCCTAATTAGCTTAAGCGTTTTAAATGCTGTCTTTTTCATCTTTTTGGGCAAGTGTAATATGCAAAAATAGTAAACCTCCGCCAACTAGTACCAAAAGCATGACAATTGCGAAAAGTTTTCCCCGGCTAGAAAGCGTTAGTGATGCTGCCCCTAATATAGCAGAAAGAATCCAGTAAAACAATGCTATTTGGCGCTGGGAAAACCCAAGACGCAAGAGTAGATGATGAAGGTGTTTTTTATCATGCCAAAATGGTGATCTTCCGCTTAAAATTCTCCTTATTATAGTGAATAAGCCATCAATCATAGGTATGCCCATAACTAAAATTGCAGTTGCTAATTTTGCAGTTGATAGTACTGAAACAACGCTAAGTAGAAGATAAAGAAAAGTAGCTCCATATCCGGGAAATATTTTTGCTGGGTAGAAGTTATAAAATAAAAACCCTATTGCAGCACCTGAGATAATGAAAGAGAGTGTAGCTGCAATATGGGTTGTCGGATCAGAAAGAGGAAACCTAAGGCTTAAAATACCAATAACAATGCTGGATATTGCAACAATACCGGGCATTTGCCCATCTACACCTTTACTCCAGTTAAGCATATTCATTACCCATACAATCCAAAGCAGCGATAAAAGATCAGAATAAACAATTATAGAGTGGTGTCCTAAAAAATCAAAAGTTAAGCGAAGAGCGTCTAGGTGAAGAATACCTCCAAATGGGTTAGTAATAAAAGGAATCCCTACACCGCCAGAAATAACAACCAACCCACAGAGAATATTTATCCCAAATCTTACATAAGGGGAGATATCATACTTGTCGTCAAGCGTACCTATTGCAAGAGTAATTAAAGAGGCAATAAAAAGTGTTATGGTAAGTTTGGTCAAAGGCAAGAATATAATACTCGCTACCAAGACCCCGAGAAAAAGCGGTATTCCTCCTGCCCTTGGAATAGGCTTAACATGAAGTATTGCAGGGTGCTTGTGGGTTTTTGGATCATCAGCCAAACCAACCCGTTTTGCCCATTTGATTGTAAATGGGACAGTGATAGCAGTAACAATACATGCAATCGCAAATGGGAGAAAAAAAGAGAAAATCTCCATGTTTCTAAAGAACTACCTGAATAATTCTAAGTAGGAAAAAGCATGTAAAAAATGAAAGAACTAATGTTGTGGCAAAAAGAAAACGGGAAAGAAGGGGAGTTTTTTGTTGGAAAAAAAATGAAAGAGTATTATTAACAAGGAGATAAATAATGGCGATTAGAAGAGGAATAAATATTTCAATTTTGCTTCCCAATCTTGCAAAGCCCCATGGTAGCTTGTTGTAAATTGGTAAAAAAGGAGGAAGATTCTTGAAAGTAAAAACAATAAAAACAAAGCCTACTAAAAGGAAAAAAATTGACAAATAGAAACACCAGAAAGAAATTCTATCTGAAAGAGTTGATTTAAAAAAACTAGAAAGTACGTTCATAGATAACTGCGTTGTCAATTGTAACACGAGGTTTATAGAGAAGTGAAGGGAATATGAGGGGTGGCTGATTTGGCAAAATAATAATGAATAGTGGTTTTTTTATGACTAAAGCTTTCATAGTCTCATCAAAAGTTTGTTTATTTGCAGTAGCATGGTAGGCAACGATATATCGGCTAAGCGGAAGAGTGCTAGTCAGTTTATAAATCTCACCACTATTACCCCAAACAAATATTTTGTCAGAAGGTTTCATGTGCCCTCTAACAAATTCAGAAATACCGTAGTCTCTTGGAGTTACTCTGTCAAAAAACATTTGATAGTCAGTTACTGTTTTATTGCCAAAGACAAATGAAAAGAAATTAGAATAATAACCAATTGTTTTTGTATAATAATTAAAATTACCTTGAAGAAAAAGAACTACAAGGACAAGGCAAAGTATAATAAATTTCTGAAATCTTTTATGAGAAAACGCAAATCCAATAGCCAAACAAAAACTGGGAAGAAGAACTAGAAGATAATGTGTATAAGGGCGCTGTGAGAAAAAGGTATTAAATAGGGCGAAAGGGAACCACAAAAAAATAAACAATGCTCTGTATGATATATCTCTCCTGATACGAAAAATAAATAGTGTAATAACAGAAAGAATTATGAGTTTAAAAATTAAAAGTCCTTGCGGTATGAATAACTGATTACCATAATTCACATAACCCACATTACTTGTAAAAGCAGCATGCAAGAAATCAGAGAGAGCTCCATTTATAAAAAAGTAAATTACACATAAAATAAAAGGCAAAAAGAATCCACTTACAAAAGGAAATAGTAAAATAGTAAGAGAACGTATGTCCTTTAGCTTTGTGTATTTGGCAAAAGCGAGAAAAAGAAAAAATGCAGAAAAATCAAATACTGCGACTATCTTGAAAAGGAAAGCTAAGCCAAGAAGTAATCCGCTAGCAAATAAAATACCCGCATGTTTTAGAGGATTAGATATGGCTAAAGATTTTATTTGGGAAAAAATTAGTAAAGAGGCGACAAGGATTGGGAGGAGCATAAAATTTTCAGCATTTGCAATGTTGCCTTCAATAAGCGGCAAGCCAAAAAGAATTGCGTATATGGATGTGGAAATATATACGCTTATTTGGCTTTCAAAAAGCTTTTTTGCTAAAATAAAAAATACTATAACTGACGCTAAGCCAAAAATAAGAGATAATAGTCTTACTCCAAACTGGTCGCCATCAAAAATACTGTATATCAGATACAGAAAAGGCGGTTTATTATCCCAAATGTCCCTATAGAGTAATAAGTTGTGCCTCAGTGCAAACCCAATTACTTCATAAATTCCTTCATCCCCATACCAGTATGGTTCAAAAAGAGACGGGAGTCTAAAAAGAAAGAAAACAAAAGAAATTGCGACAATGAACCAAGTTGTAGTTTTTTGCTCTAAATGCTTGAGAAGTTTCATCCCATTTTACTATGAATCATTTGCCATTAACTGTCAAACTTTTTCAGTTACTTTGTACTCAATGCGTTTCCCAAGCATAAGTTGAGTATGGGAAATGATTGCAGGAAGCGCTGAGAGGAAAAATCCAACAATAGGAAGTAAAACAAATTCCAGTGGGAATAAAAATTGCTTTATTTTAGAAACGTTTTTTCCTGAAGGTCGATTTCTAAGATCTATAACTATCATCGCAAGTGTTGCAAAAAGACATGAGGTTAATATGAAACCTGCAAGGCGGGGAAGATTATAGCCTAGAGCCGTTCTTGTGAAGACTGGATTCATAAAAGGAATAATATTGGCTGCAATAGTGATAATAAACCAATTAACCGGCCACAGGAAATGATCCAAAAGGACATAGTAAAGCATTAAGGTTTTTCTAAAGAAGGGAACATTAGGCACTGTCAGCCACCAAGTAATAAATAATGGATCATCAGAAACACCCCACGTCCATCGTCTTTCTTGATCATACTTATTTCTTAAGCTTTTCCAGTAACTGGTAGATTGGGGAGAATCCATAGAAGTCTGTAAGAATATTGGCTCAACCCAAGCATTTCCTCTCAGTTTATAAAACGCCTTAAAGAAGATCCTATAATCTTCAGGAATTACATCAACATCCCAAAATCCAATATCTGCAAGCATTGAAAAAGATAAAGAATATGTTGAATTAGCAACCAATCTCTCTTTATGGACAAGTAGCGCTGTTCTCCAAAGACTTCCAAAGAATGAGACAACGCGAATAGGGGCGGGAACTTGCCAGAAATTATTGTATGTAACATTTGCTGATTGCCAGAAAGTTCCATAACGTCTGGGATTTCTAAGGAACTCATATGAAAGATACGAGAAGTATTGAGGGTGGAAAATGGAGTCTGCATCTACAGAAGATATGGTTGCAAAATCTATGTCAATCTTTTTTGTTTTTACTAAACGGTCATAAGCAATACGTGATCCGTAGGATTCATTAGAAGATTTGCCTTTTACTTCTCCAATAACATCAGGGTGAAATGTGGCAAAAATATCACCAAATGTATGCTTGAATTCCTCGACAAGCACCTGTGCTTTTTCTTTTGCTAATTCTTCTCTGTCCTCCATAGCTAAGACTATAAAGAGCCTTTTATGTGGAAAGGTTTGCTGAGTTAGTGTCTGGAGAGTGATACGAAGCTTTTCAACACGTTCTTTGTAGTTAGGAATAACAATAACGTGTGTTACCTTGTGAAAATCCTGCATTTTTTCTGCTTTTTCACTCCAATTAATTTTTTCAGCTTTCTTAATTTTACCCGATGCAATTAAAGAAAGAATTGCCAAAGAAAATGATTTATAAAACCAATAAACGTCAAAAAATAGAATGAAATAAGCTAATGCAACGGGAAAGAACAATGATCCCCAGATAGGGAAAGATATAAGCGTCCAAGAAACAACACCCGGAATAAGCTCTAGGAATCTTCTGGTTTTAACAGGATACCTCTCAAAAATTTTCTGGAAGAATGAAGTAGTCATATAAATCTTAAATCCCAAACAACTTCTTTGTATTCTCTGTAGTAATTGTATCAATTTCTTGGTAAGAAATACCTTTGATTTTTGCTAAAAACTCACCTACAAGTATAACATGAGAGGGGATATTTCTGCTACCGCGGTAAGGCACTGGCGTCAAAAATGGGCTATCTGTCTCTGTTACTATTCTTTCAAGTGGTGTATTCATGGCTAATTCTGGTAAGCTTACGGTTTCACCAGGAGCGAGTCCACTATATGTAATATTTCCATCAAATCCTATATAAAAACCCATCTTTAAAGCAGCTTTTAGCGTATCCAAATCACCAGCAAAACAATGAAACATACCTGGAATTGACTGAAGTAAATTCTTATGGTGGCTTAGTATTTCTATAATATCTTTCCCTCCGTGTCTATTATGAATCTGTAAGGGGAGTTTTAATCTGTGTGCCATTTGAATTTGTGCTTCAAAGGTCTCTTTTTGCAGTTTAGGATCAACAATCCCATTGGATTTATAAGAATAATAATCAAGCCCAATCTCCCCAATAGCCACCACTTTAGGATGTCTAGCCAGTTTTTCCAGTTCTTTAATCCATGCCCGGACTCCATCGGGGTCCTGTCGTCCGTTTCCTTCCCACAGATGCTCCTTCGACTTCGTCTCAGTCCGCGTCAGTGGGATCCCTTCCTCTCCCACCACCCCTCTCTTACTTAATACTTGATACTTACTACTTAATACTGGTTTATCGGCATGATGTGGGTGTACTCCTACAATTGCATAAAGATTTTCATATTTTTCAGCTAGCTCAATAGCTTTTTGACTGGAATCCAATTTGGTTCCAACATTAATAATCTTTGTAACGCCGTCAGCATGAGCTTTCTGAATGACTTCATCTACATCTTTTTCATATGAGTGGAAGTTTAAATGGCAATGTACATCTATCACAAGTCTATTATACTAGAGTTTACGAAAACCTTTAGGGACACTTGTGAAGATGCATAAAAATGTGGAATACTTAAGGTGTGAAATTAACTGCCCTAAAGAAACTTCATATTAAAATTCCACCATTTCTAATAAAACACCAAGAGATAATCCTCACTTCTGTCCTCATCTTTATCATCTGTATTACTGCCATTTTTTCTTTTATTAAAATCCTCAGTCTAAACTCTGCGGTAAATAACCTATCTTCTAATAATGTAAAAATCAATAAATCAATGGAGACATTGAATAAAGAGTACTCTTCTTTGAAAAGTCAGGACCAAATAAAAATCAACCAAGAACTTATGAAAAATGACTCAAATATAGAAAGTACATATAAAACTATAGTATCCGATTACGAGAAATTACTTGATTTAAAAATTATGGAAAAAGATACAGGTAAATTTGATATAGCCTTTGCAGAAGCGTTATCTCTTGTCTCGCAAAGAAATTATGCCTCTGCTTCTTCAGCATTAAATAGTCTTGGGAGTAATATCCAAGCCGAAGAAGATAAAATTCAGGCGTCTTTGGTCCCCACAGTTCCCCCTGCGCCTCAGAGTAATAATGCTCCTGGAAGTGGAAGAAGTAGACAAAATGTGTCAACAGATGTAGGGACATTTTTAATAGATATTATTGCCTCAGATTTAAATAGTACCCGCGTTATTGCTGATACGGCGTCTGACAGTGACTGTGGTAATAATTGTCCAGTATTACCACTTGCTGATTATGTAAGTCGAAGCGGAGCTTTTGCCGGAATAAATGGAACTTTTTTCTGCCCTGCTGAATATCCGTCTTGTGCCGGTAAAACTGGATCTTTTGACACTCTTCTCATGAATAAAAATAAGCATTACTTTAACTCAGATAATAATGTTTATAGCACAGTACCAGTAGTTGTTTTTAAAGACAATTGGGCTCGTTTTATCTCGCAGTCATTACAATGGGGTCGTGACACAAGCGTAGATAGCGTTATTGCAATGCAGCCTTCACTTATTTTAAATAGTTCTATTGTGTACGGAGGAAGTGACAATCCAAAATTCAATGCCAAGGGAGCACGAACTTTTATTGCAAATAAAGATAATATGGTCTATATAGGCGTAATATATAATGCGACTATGAGTGATGGTGCCCATGTATTAAAAACTCTTGGAATGCAGAATGCATTAAATTTGGATGAGGGCGGGTCAACTGCCCTCTGGTATGGAGGTTATATTGCGGGTCCTGGCCGCAATATTCCAAATGCAGTCCTCTTTGTCCATAAATAGATATCAGAATACAGATTTTCCACATTTCATAGTCAGGGTCCTGCCAGTGAATTCTTGCGCTTGTCAAGCAAGCGAGCTCCTTCGTCCGCTCCCTCAGATGCTCGTCCGCCTAGGCGGGCGCATCAGGGATCTTTTTTTTCCTGAGCGAACAAAGTGAGTCGAAGGATGATTCTGGACAAGCCAGAATGACATTTATGTAATTCTTGGGAAAAGGGGTTTTGAAGAAATTATTTCTGGACCTTTAAATTGATCCTCAATTTTTTGAGCAGTTTCAGGTAGGAAAGGCTCAAGAAGAACTGCAATTTCTTGTATTTGGTCAACAGCATGACTTAAAATTTCCCGTGTCTTAACACTATTGCTTTTAACATATTCCCATGGCTTTTCTTCATTAATAAATTTATCTAAAGCAGTAATTTTTCTCCATACAAAAGATAATGCGTCATTGAATCTATATTCAGAAAGAGCATCTGTATATCCCTCTACTTCCATCATATGCTCACTCTCATGAGCAGGAGTCCTCATTACTTTGTGGCCTGCAGTTTCACAAAGTTTAGCAACGCGTGAGATTAAATTTCCAAGCCCATTTGCCAAGTCTGAGTTATAAACTGCTTTTAGTCTTTCTTCTGAAAAATCACCATCTCCAGTTGAAGAAATATCGCGTAGCACATAATATCTAAACGCATCTGTTCCGTAATTCTCAACTAGCGTAATAGGATCAATAACATTTCCAAGGGATTTAGACATCTTTTGACCATTTACGGTAAAGTATCCATGGACAAATAGCGATTTTGGTAGGAGAAGTTTTGCTGAGAGAAGGAAAGCCGGCCAATAAATTGCGTGGAATTTTAATATTCCCTTTCCAATAACATGTACATCAGCGGGCCACCATTTTTTATAAAGCTCTTCATCTGAGTTAAATCCTATCCCGCTTTGATAAATATTTAATGCGTCAAACCATACATACATTCTTTGAGAATTGTCTTCCGGAACTGGGACACCCCAATTTTTTGCTCTTTGATTAGATCTTGAAATACTTATATCTTTTAATCCTTGTTTTACAAAAGATAATGCTTCATTTTTTCTTGACTCAGGTGTAATCTGAAGTTTATTTTTCTCAATTAGCTCTGTAATTTTTTCTGTATAGCGGGAAAGTTTAAAAAAATAGTTTTCTTCAGATACCTCTTCTAATTTTTTACCAGGGTGCTCAAAACACTCTCCATTTTTATCAAGTTCATCCGCCTCATAAAATAACTCACACCCCACACAATAAAGACCCGTATATGATTTTTTATAAATATCACCACTCGCTAGGCAAAGTCCCCAAAGCTTTTGAGAAGATGCAAAGTGTTGGGGGTTACTTCCTTTTTGGAATACATCAAACTGAACATTTAGTTTTTTTGCCAAATCAGAAAAAAGATGTGTATTTTTATCTACAAATTGCTGAACAGGCTCATTTGCTTTTTCTGCAGCTTGAACATTTTTCAAAGCGTTCTCATCCCCACCGCATAGAAGAAGTACATCCTGGCCAAGTATTTTGTGGTATCTTGCAATAACATCTGATTGAACAAATTCAAGAGCATGACCTACATGAGGCTTTGCGTTTACGTAAGGAATTGCATTAGTAATATAAAATTTAGTCATATCTTATTATACTAAAAAAACTCTCAGACTGCCTATTATTACTTTTTGCTCCAGAAGAAAAGCTCAAGCGCAACAAAAAGAAGAAAAAGGAGTCCTATGAATATAGCTGTAAAAACATGAAGAAATCTTAAAAGAATTATACCTTCTAGTAAAAGTGCTACAAGAAACCCTTGAGTTTTATTTTTGAAGAAAAAGGAAATCCCTGTATATATTGTTGTGAAGAAAAGAATAAAAAATAGAGTGATAGGAGAAATATCAAAAAATAGAATATGAATTGATTCTTGAGGGGATCTTGAGAAAAAAAGAGTGAAAAAAAGAAAAAGCGAAATCAGAAATGCTAATAAAAATTGTAAATATTTCCTATATTTTCGCATGAAAGTAGTTTATCATAAAAACACCTTGACAGGAGTTGGCAGTCATGTTATATTACTGCTAACTCCTATGCATGATTTAACACAAAGACAAATTCAAATATTAAAAACACTTATTGAAGAGTATATAGAAAGCGCAGAGGCTGTGGGTTCTGAGACTCTTGAAAAAAAACATAATCTTTCCGCATCTCCTGCAACAATTAGAAATGAAATGGTAAGATTATCAGAATTAGGGTATCTGAAAAAACCTCACACCTCAGCAGGCAGAATTCCAACACCCCTTGCAATGAAATTCTATGTAAACCAACTTATGAAAGAGCGAGAATTGTCAGTTGCTGAAGAGGTAGCTTTGAAAGAGAGCGTTTGGGATTATAGAGAAAAAGCTAAGACTTGTCTTCGCGTTGTAACAAAATCACTGGCTGAAAAAACCCACGCACTTGCTATTGCAACCACCCAAGATGGAGATATGTATATTGCGGGGTATGCAAATATTTTGGACATGCCCGAATTCTACGATATAGATATTACGAAAGTTTTACTGACAGCAATTGATGAGTATGAAATCTTTAGGAGTGTATGTGAGACATTCCAAGAGGATGATGAAACGCATGTGTTACTAGGAGAAGAGTTGGGGCCAAGACTTAATGGACCATACGGATTTGTATTCACAAGGTATAATACTCCTTCCCATTCTACAGGAGAGATTGGTGTAATAGGACCAACCAGACTTAACTATACCGCAATAGTTCCAACAGTGAGATATTTTGGAAGCTTAATTGAAGAAATTGCAAAAGGCTGGTAATTATATAGTATTTTGTATCAAGTATTAGGTATTAAGTATAAAAAGGAATTATCTCATACATAATACGTACGTCATAATACTTAATACAAATCTATGGATGATAAAAAAAAAGAAAAAAGTGAGCAAGAGGATGTCATTCTGGGGAGTGAAACGACTCCTGAATCTGATTCTGGACAGGCCAGAATGGCAAAAAACGATGAGTGTGAAGAGCTAGAGTTAAAATTGCAGAAGACTGAAAATAATTATAAAAGGGCGGTTGCAGATTATCAGAATCTGCAAAGAAGAACTCAAGAAGAGAAGATAAATTGGATTAAGTCGGCAAGTAAAGATTTGATCTTGAAAATGTTTCCAGTTTTAGATACACTAATACTTGCAAATAAGCACCTTCAAGACAAGGGCCTTGATTTAAGCATAGACCAATTTCTAAAAGTCTTAAAAGAAGAAGGGGTTGAAAAAATAGAGACAATAGGGAAAGAATTTGACCCGCATTTGATGGAGGCAATAACAACTCAACAAGGTGAGGACAACAAAGTCTTAGAAGAGATTCGCGCAGGATACATGTTATACGACATGGTTTTAAGAACAGCACAAGTAGTAGTAGGAAAAAAATAATATGGGTAAAATAATTGGTATTGATTTAGGAACAACAAATTCATGTGTTGCAGTGATGGAAGGTGGAGCACCAAAAGTTATCCACTCCGCAGAAGGACGTAATGTTATTCCATCTGTGGTTGATCCAAAGACACATGTTGTGGGAGATGTCGCAAAACGTCAATTAGTCCTAAAGCCTAAAGAAACAATATTTTCTATAAAAAGGCTTATGGGGCGAAAGTTTACAGACCCCTCTGTCCAGTATGATACTAAATGGCTTCCATATACTGTCAAATCAGGCAGAGATGGAATGGCAGTGGTTGATGTAGATGGTAAAACTTATACTCCTCAAGAGCTTTCAGCCATGATCCTTCAAAAAATTAAAGCAGATGCAGAGTCATATCTAGGCGGAAAAGTGACCCAAGCGGTTATTACTGTTCCTGCATATTTTGATGATTCACAGCGTCAAGCAACTAAGCAAGCGGGAGAGATTGCTGGCCTAGAAGTCATGCGTATTATAAATGAACCTACGGCTGCAGCACTCGCTTACGGACTTGATAAGAAAAACGCTCATACTATTGCAGTCTATGATTTAGGTGGCGGAACTTTTGATATCTCTATTCTTGAGCTTGGCGAGGGTGTTTATGAAGTTAAATCAACAAATGGTGATACTCATTTGGGAGGAGATGATTTTGATCAATCAATTGTTAGTTATATTGCTGAGGAATTCAAAAAAGAAAATGGAATCGATTTGAAAAAAGATCCTCAAGCACTGCAGAGATTACGCGAAGCTGCAGAAAAAGCAAAAATTGAATTATCATCTTCACAAGAAGCTCAAATTAATCAGCCTTTTATTACTCAAGGAAAAGATGGTCCGCTTCATCTCACCATGACCTTGACCAGAGCTAAGCTTGAGCAAATTGTTGATGAACTTATCCAAAAAACATTAATACCTGTCAAAAAGGCATTAACAGATGCGAAAAAAGAAGTTAAAGACATAGATGAGGTGGTTATGGTAGGAGGAATGACAAGAATGCCAAAAGTTATAGAAACAGTAACTAAATTCTTTGGCAAAGAGCCTAATAAATCTGTTAATCCGGATGAGGTTGTTGCCATTGGAGCCGCAATACAGGGAGGAGTTTTGGGGGGAGAAGTTTCAGATGTTCTTTTACTTGACGTAACACCATTAACACTAGGTCTTGAAACACTGGGATCTGTTTCAACACCTCTTATTCCAAGAAATACAACCATTCCAACCAGCAAGTCTCAAGTGTTTTCAACGGCATCAGATAACCAGACTCAAGTTGAGATAAATGTTTTGCAAGGAGAGCGCCCAATGGCCTCGGATAATAAATCTCTAGGTAGATTTATCTTAGATGGGATTCCTCCCGCTCCTCGTGGTGTTCCCCAGGTTGAAGTAACTTTTGATATAGATGCATCTGGTATTTTATCTGTAAAAGCCAAGGATAAAGCAACAAGTAAAGAGCAGTCTATTAAGATAACAGGTTCCACAGGTCTTTCTAAAGATGAGATAGAAAAAATGACCAAAGAGGCAGAGCTTCATGCCACAGAGGATGCTGAGAAAAAGGAAAAGATTGAAGCGCGAAACCAAGCAGATTCACTTATTTTCACATCTGAAAAAGCACTTAAAGATGCGGGAGACAAAGTTAATGCTGATATTAAAAAAGAAGTAGAAGATAAAATCAAAGCCTTAAAAGACATTCTTGATTCGGGGAGTAAAGAAGACCTT
>WNFL01346963.1_pt1 | contig 11968 bp, 11 predicted proteins | sample 5400361 | NCBI WGS metagenome assembly WNFL01 (sample SAMN13153351, study PRJNA577476) | soil metagenome | isolation source: 40 cm soil on Douglas fir-dominated hillslope | place: USA:California | collected 2013-09-17
GACAAGCCGCCGATCAATCAAAGACCGGGCTTTGTCCTCGGGGTGGAAGGCGGATTCGTCCATGGTCAACTTCTAGGCGAACCCGAGGCTGACCGGAAGCCCGCAGGTCTGCCCGGCCGCAAGCGCTGTCGCCGGTTGCTCGGTCAGTGGGCGTTTCGCAAGCCGGACTCGCGGACACTCCCCCTCACCCGAAATTCGCGCTGCGCACGAATTTCGACCTCTCCCCGCATCCGCCTTCGCCCGAAGGCGGGCTTCGGCGGACAAGAGCGGGGCGAGGTGAAGAACGCGCCTACACCGGCAGCCCGTGCTGCTGCGCCAATTCCTTCAGCGAGGTCTGCGGCCGCGCGCCGATGTGCTGGATCACTTCCGCAGCAGCCAGCGCACCAAGCCGCCCGGCATTTTCATAGCCGGCGCCGCGCACCAGGCCGAACAGAAATCCGGCGGCGAACAGATCGCCGGCGCCTGTGGTGTCCACCATCCTGTCAATCGGAAATGCCGGCACCGCGGTGACGCCATCCTTCGACACCACCACGCAACCTTTTTCGCTGCGGGTGACGACGCCGAGCTTTGTATCGCTGCGTAATTGCGTGAGCGCGGTGTCGAAATCCGCGGTCTGGTACAGCGAATGCAGTTCAGCCTCGTTGGCGAAAATCAGATCCACCGTGCCGCCCCGCATCAGATCGAGAAACTCGCCGCGATAGCGATCCACGCAAAACGAATCCGACAGCGTCAGTGCGACCTGGCGTCCGGCCTCGTGCGCGATGGTCGACGCCTTGACGAAAGCGTCCTTGGCGCTCTTCGGATCCCAGAGATAGCCTTCGAGATAAATCATCGCGGACGCTGCGACCTGCGCGGCGTCGATATCACTGGGCATCAGCTCCTGTGCGGCGCCCAGATACGTGTTCATGGTGCGCTCGCCGTCCGGCGTCACCAGAATGTAGGAACAGCCGGTGGCGGGGCCGTCCGACGCGGGCATGGTCTCGAATACGACCCCTGCGGCGCGAATGTCATGCGTGTACATACGGCCGATCTGGTCGTCCCGGACCTTGCCGACATAGGCCGCGCGGGCGCCGAAATTAGCGACGCCGACGATGGTATTTGCCGCCGAGCCGCCGGACATTTCCGTCGCGGGGCCCATATCCCGGTAGATCGACGTGGCGCGGGCCTCGTCGATCAGCGCCATGCCGCCTTTTGTCATGCCGTGCGCGACAAGAAAGCTCTCGTCGGTCTGCACCAATACATCGAAAATCGCATTGCCGATCCCGAGAACGTCGTATTTCGCGCTGGTCATTCACCAAGTCCTGTTGCGGCAATTGCGACGGCGCGGAAAATCCGCTCCAAGTCGGGGTGAGAAGGTGCAGGGGCCTATCACGATCGACCCTGTGCCAGCAAGCGACGCAATTATAGAAGCCTTCATGATCCGATCCTTCCTCACCGTATCCTCGGGAACGCTGGCCTCGCGGCTATTAGGATTCGCACGCGATTCGATGATCGCGGCGCTGCTCGGCGCCGGTCCCGCGGCGGATGCGTTCCTGGTGGCATTTCAACTGGTCAACGTGGTCAGGCGGTTGTTGTCGGAAGGCGCATTGAACGCCGCGTTGGTGCCGGCCTGGCTGCGCGTGCGCGAGGCCGAGGGGACGGTCGCGGCGGCGGCCTTCGCAGGAAGCGTGCTGGGCACGGTCAGCGCGGCGCTGATCGTGGCGGCCGCGTTGATCGGCCTGTTGATGCCATTCGTCATGACCGCGCTCGCGCCGGGATTTGCCGGGCATGCGACGCTGCAGCTGGCCGTCGACGATGCCCGCCTGATGCTGCCCTATCTCGCCTTCGCAGGGCCCGTTACGGTGATGATGGCGTTATTGAACGCGCAACATCGATTCGCGCTGACGGCGTTCTCGCCGCTTCTGTTCAATATCGCGCTGATCGGCGTGATGATCGCCCTGCTCAGCTGGCGGCTGGACGCTAATCATGCCGCGCTGATCATGGCGGGCACGGTCGGCATCGCCGGGCTGCTGCAATTGTCGATTCTGGTGTTGCGCCGCGGCGGCAGCAGCGTCGCAACGCCGTTGCGCATCGCGTTCGACGCTGACATGCGCGGGTTTCTGGGCAAGGCGATCCCGGGCATGATCGCGAGTTCAGGACCGCAATTGCTTGTCGTCGCCGGAGCGATCATCGCCTCGTCGGCGCCGTCGGCGGTGTCGTGGCTGTATTTCGCCAACCGCCTGATCGAACTGCCGCTCGGCATCGTCGGTGTCGCCATGGGCACCGTGCTGGTGCCCGAACTGACGCGTGCGCTACGCGGCAACGATCGGACAGCGATGATGCACGCCGAGTCGCGCGGCCTCGAACTCGCGGTCGGATTGGCGTTGCCGGGGACGCTGGGATTGATCGTACTCAGCGAGCCGATCGTGCGGATGCTGTTCGAACACGGTGCGTTCGCCGCCTCCGACACCGTGGCCACCGCGCATGCGCTGATGTGGCTGGCGCTCGGCCTGCCCGCGCACGTGCTGGTCAAGGCGCTGTCGCCGGCATTCTTCGCGCGCGACGATACGGTCGCGCCCCTGATGGCAACGCTTAAGGGGTTGGCGGTCGCGATCGTCCTGGCGGTGATCCTCGGTCAACTATATGGCGCCAGCGGCATCGCCGTCAGCATTGCGCTCGGGGCCTGGAGCAGCGCGTTCGCCTTGATACGGCTGGGCGTTGCAACATTCGGATTTTCATTCGACGCCGCGGCGCGGCGGCGGCTGCCGCGCATTATGGCGGCTGCGCTGATGATGGGCGGGGCGCTGTGGCTGGCGGCGACCTTCGTATTGGCGCCGACCGCGAGCATGCATGGCATCGCGCAAGCCGCTCTCGTAGCTGTGCTGATATCAGGCGGGGTTGTGGTTTACGGCCTGCTTCTGGTCCTGTTCGGCGTGACAAATTGGGCGAACGCCTCCATCGCACTCCGGCAAACGGTCCCCCGCGACTTGCGCGGCTAAGCCCCTCGTGGCATGTGACGGCGCGTTGCGCCCGCTGGCAATGGACGGCGCGGAACAGACAGGCGCGGGAGCTGGCAATGACGATGGTTGGACGGGTTTTTTCAGGCGTGCAGCCGACGGGCAATCTGCATCTCGGCAATTACCTCGGCGCGATCGTCAACTTCGTGAAGTTGCAGGAAACGCACAACTGCCTGTATTGCGTCGTCGACATGCATGCGCTGACCCAGGCGGTGTCGGTCTGGGGCGGTCCGGCCGAGCTTGCGCGCAATACAAGGGAAGTGACCGCGGCCTTCATTGCAAGCGGTATTGATCCGAAAAAGCACATTGTATTCAACCAGAGCCAGGTCTCCGGACATGCGGAACTGGCGTGGATATTCAATTGCGTGGCGCGGGTCGGCTGGCTCAACCGCATGACGCAGTTCAAGGAAAAGGCCGGCAAGGACCGCGAGAACGCCTCGGTGGGCCTCTACGATTATCCGGTGCTGATGGCGGCCGACATTCTGCTTTATCGCGCCACCCATGTACCGGTCGGCGAGGACCAGAAGCAGCACCTCGAGCTTTCGCGGGACATCGCGCAGAAATTCAACAATGATTTCGGCGACTCGATCCGCGGCCACGGTTTTAATGATGGATTGTTCTTTCCGCAGCCGGAGCCGCTGATCACGGGTCCTGCGACGCGGGTGATGTCGCTGCGTGACGGCACCAAGAAGATGTCGAAATCGGATTCGTCGGACAATTCGCGGATCAATCTCACCGACGACGCCGACACCATCGCGCAGAAGATCCGCAAGGCGAAGACCGATCCGGAGCCGCTGCCATCGGAGGAAAAGGGGCTTGAGACCCGTCCCGAGGCCGACAATCTGGTCGGGATCTATGCCGCGCTGTCGGGCCGCACCAAAGCCGAAGTGCTGAGCGAATTCGGCGGCGGTCAGTTCTCCAATTTCAAGAACTCACTGGTGGAACTCTGCGTCGCAAAACTGGCGCCGATCGCCTCCGAAATGAAGCGGCTGGTGGCAGACCCCGGCCATGTCGATGCGATCCTGGTCGACGGCGCCGATCGCGCCCGTGCCATCGCCGCTGAGACCATGAGCGCGACAAAGGATATCGTCGGTTTCGTCCGCAAACGTTAGTTCCATGGCTTTGCCATAATTGATGCGGTGCACTCTACTCCTTGCGCGTATTCTGATCGCAAAACCGGTATCCACCCCCGGATCAAGTCCGAGGGCATGCTTTTCGGAATAGGCGCTCGCGCTGCGGCTTGTCGAGGATGGCTGCGCCGTGGCAGCATGTGACCTGCTTGGCGCAAGCATCGGGACATGCATGACCACCCAGCGACGAAGCTACGAAACCGGTCACCAGCCAAAATGTCTTGTTATCGTTGACGATACCGCGGAATGGGACCGCGCGGTCTACTATGCCAGCCGCTGGGCAATCCGGGTCGGCGGCGGCGTTGTCATGCTGCGAATCATCGAGACCGAGGACCAGAACCAGCAATGGCTCGGGGTCGCCGATATCATGCGCGCCGAGGCGCTGGAGGCCGCCAACGCCGCGCTCGATCGCGCGTCCGGCCGCGCCAACGGCATCGCCGCGATCACCCCGGAGCGCGTGATCCGGGAGGGCGATCCGACCGACCAGCTGCTCGACGTCATCGACAAGGACGTCGATATCGCGATGCTGGTGCTGGCCGCCAATCCGGGGGCGGAAGGCCCGGGGCCGCTCATCACCCTGATAGCCAGCGCGGTCGGCTCGTTCCCTATACCGGTCACCATCGTGCCCGGGGACCTGAGCGACGCGGATATCGACGCGTTATCGTGAGGATGGCCGTACTTGGGACGCGCCGAGTCGTCGGGCGCGTCCCGCAGCCGTTACGCAGCGCGTGTCCCGCGGAACGCTGGCACGGCAGGCATGGGAGCTATCCCGCCTCTTGATCGTGCGTTTACGGTCGCCATCTGTTAAGGGTCGCCCACGCGCCGGCCTTGAACCGGCGACGCCGGAGAAAACCATGTTCATTCAGACCGAAGCCACACCTAATCCCGCCACCCTGAAATTCATCCCCGGCCGCGCCGTACTCGACAGCGGCACCATGGAATTCGCCAACCGCGAGGCCGCCGCGCGCTCGCCGCTCGCCGAACGACTGTTCGACGTGCCCGGCGTCACCGGCGTATTTTACGGCTCCGACTTTGTCACCGTGACCAAAGACGACGGCGACTGGCAGCATCTCAAGCCGGCGATCCTCGGCGCCATCATGGAGCACTATATGTCGGGCGCGCCGCTCCTGGCCGACGGCAGCGTTGCAAGCGACGAGGCCGCCGACGAGCAAGACGAGTTCTTCAACGAGGCTGACGCCGAGACGGTCGCGACCATCAAGGACCTGATCGAAACCAGGGTGCGCCCGGCGGTCGCCAATGACGGCGGCGACATCACCTTTCGCGGCTTCAAGGATGGCATCGTCTATCTCAACATGAAGGGCTCCTGCGCGGGCTGCCCGTCATCCACGGCGACACTGCAGCACGGCATCCAGAATTTGCTGAGGCATTTCGTGCCCGACGTGGTCGAAGTCCGACCGATGTGAGCGTCGTTCGCAAGGTGGGCAAAGGCGCTGTTCGCGCCGTGCCCACCACGATCGAGATCAAGACACTCGGCGTGAATGGCGGGCGTGCTGCGCGTCGCCCACCCTGCGAAGCCTCTGAATTCAAGCCGCCTGGCTGATGCTGGCGGCCTCGGCCGCTGCGCGCTGCATGCTTGACGACATTTCTCCCGCCACCGTGCTCTGCTCTTCCACAGCCGCCGCGGTCGAGGTAACAAACTCGCTTACGTTCTGTATCGCGCTCTTGATGGAGTTGAGGGCGCCGACAACATCGGATGAAATCGCATTTAGATTGCCGATTTCCTGCTCGATCTTGTCGGTAGCTTGCTTCGCCTGGTTGGCGAGATTCTTCACCTCGGAAGCAACCACCGCGAAGCCGCGGCCAGCCTCACCGGCGCGCGCCGATTCAATGGTGGCATTCAGAGCCAGCAGGTTGATCTGGCCGGTAATATCGCCGATCAACTGGACGATGCTGCTCATCGAGCCGGCCGCCTCGCTGAGACGTTGCGCCTGCTGATCCGCGGCTTCGACCCGCTCGACCGCCGTGGACGCGGTATCCTTCGATTTCGTCATCGCTTCCGAGATCTCCCGGACCGACGAATTCAGCTCCTCGGCGCCTGCCGCGACCGTCTCCATCATGGCGCGGACACGTTCATTGCCCATGCGCACCAGGACCTGTCTGGTCACATCGGTAGCGTATTTCACGACCTTGTAGGGCTTGCCGTTCAGATCGCGGATCGGATTGTAGGAGGCCTGGATCCAGACCTTTCGGCCGCCCTTGCCGATGCGCCCGTATTCTGCCGCCTGAAATTCGCCTCGGTTGAGACCCGCCCAGAATGCGCGATAGGCATCACCCTGGCGTTCTTCGGGCGGCACAAACATGCTGTGATGCTTGCCTTTGATTTCGGCGAGCGAATAGCCGAGCGTATTCAGAAAGTTTTCGTTGGCGTCGAGAACTGTGCCGTCCATGCTGAACTCGATCACCGCCTGCGACTTGCCGATGGCTTCGATCTGGCCGGCGAAGTTGGCGGTTTTCAGCTTTTGCTCGGTGACGTCGGAGGCAAATTTCACGACCTTGAACGGCTTGCCGGTCTCGTCGAGAATCGGATTGTAGGAGGCGAGAATCCAGACCTCCTTGCCGCCCTTGCCTAACCGCTTGTACTCGGCCGACTGAAATTCGCCGCGGTTAAGATTCGCCCAGAATTCACGATAGGCATTGCTGTCACGCTCGGCGGGCGCCACGAACATGCTGTGATGCTTGCCCTGGATTTCAGCGAGCGAGTAGCCGACCGCCTTCAGGAAATTATCGTTGGCCGTGATGATGGTGCCGTCGAGATTGAATTCGATCACCGCCTGCGCACGGCCAATGGCCGCCATCTTGCCGGCATCTTCCATGCTTCGTATCTTTTGCGCGGTGATGTCGGTGGCAAACTTGATGACCTTGCATGGTTTGCCGTTGCGATCGAAGATCGGATTGTAGGATGCCTGAATCCAGACCTCACGGCCACCCTTGCCGATACGCTTGTACTCCGCCGCCTGATATTCGCCGCGATTGAGATTGGCCCAGAACGCGCGATATGCCGCGTTGTCGCGCATCTCAGGCGCAACAAACATGGAGTGATGTTTGCCCTGGATTTCCTCAAGCCGATAACCGAGCAGATCGAGAAAATTCTGGTTGGCGGTAGTGATCTTCCCGTCCATCTCGAATTCGATCACGGCCTGTGATTTGCTGATCGCGCTGGCCTGTGCAAGAGCATTCGTCGAGGCTTGATGATTGCGGAATTGAAGCATTTGATGATCTTCCGGACAGCTGAAATGGGACCCGGGCTCGATCGCGCTTTTGAGGACGCGACGGCTTCCTGTGGGCAGCGTCAAACCTCTAATGATTCAATTTTCGCAATTCTTTCCAAATAATTGATTAAATAACGCCGCGCGACATCAAGCATTTTTTCAATCAACTCAACGTTGCGGTCGTAGTGAAAGTAATGCCTGTGCTGCAATGGTTTTTTGAATTGCCTATTGATAGGGAAAATGCGAAGCACGCAATGGACGTTGCAGCAAGTGGCGATCGTTTCGATTTCAGACCCGCAAAGCAGCGTCTGAAAATAAGCTGTGGGTAGCGCACGAATTCCATAGCAAGTCGTGGTAGAAAGAGATTCATGCTGATCCTCGCCATCGACACCGCGCTCGATGCCTGCGCCGCCGCCGTACTGGACAGCGACGCCGGTAAGCTGATGGCGCAAGAGTCGCAAGCCATGAAGCGCGGCCATGCCGAAGCCCTGATGCCGCTGATCGCACGCGTCATCAAGAGCGCCGGCATCGCGTTCGCATCGCTTGACCGCATCGCGGTGACCACCGGCCCCGGCAGCTTTACCGGACTGCGGGTCGGACTCTCCGCCGCGCGCGGCATTGCGCTGGCCGCCGATAAACCGGTGGTCGGGGTGACCACGCTGACGGCCTATGCCGCGCCGGTCGTTACCGAGAACGGCGAGCAACCGGTCATCTCCGCCATCGATGCACGGCATAACCAGGTGTACTTGCAGGTGGTGAGCGGCGATGGCAGTTCGTTGATCCGGCCGCGTCTCGCGCCAATCGAGGAGGCGCTCGGCGCATCGCGGTTCGGCGCGCCGCATCTGATAGGCAACGCCGCCGGAATTCTCGCCGACCGGTGGCCGGCGGATGCGCTGCCGCCCTTCAACGTCGACGCGCGACCGGCGCCGGAGATCGCCTGGGTGGCGTGGCTCGGAGCCGCCGTCAGTCCGGATACCGCGCCGGCCCGCCCGTTTTATCTGCGCGCGCCCGATGCCAAGCTTCCAAAAGATCTGCTGCAGAAAGCCTCGCAGCCCTCCGCGTCATGATGGGGTGGCTCTCCGAATTGTGGCGCGGCGGCACGGCGGTAATCGAGCCCGCCACCTTGCGCGACGCGCCGGGACTTGCGGCGCTGCACGGCGCATCGTTCCACCGGGGATGGGGCGAAAGCGAATTCGAGACCATGCTGACCGAGCGCAACACGCTGGTTCATCGCCTGAGGATTGGGCGAAAGATCATCGGCTTTGCGGTGTCGCGCATGGCGGCGGACGAGGCTGAAATACTTTCGATCGCCATTGCCGCGAGCCATCGCGGGCGTGGCCTGTCCCGCGATCTGCTGCTGATACATCTTGGCCACCTTGCCGGCCGCGGCGTGCGTACGGTGTTCCTTGAGGTTGAGGAAAATAATCAACCGGCGCGGCGGCTTTACGAGCGGGCCGGATTTGGTATCGCCGGACGCCGCGAGCGCTATTACCGGCAGGCGAGCGGGGAACAATTGAACGCGCTTCTGATGCGCCGCGACTTGTCGTAATGTCCGCGCGGTGGCAGAACAGGCCTCGTTGCCCAGGGCAAAATCATGACCGCACTGAAACCCACATCCGCGCTCAAGGCCACCGGTATAGAGGCGCGCTGCGCCGCCACCGGCATGCGCATGACCGAACAGCGCCGCGTCATCGCCCGCGTGCTGGCGGAGGCGGCTGATCATCCCGACGTCGAGGAACTGTATCGCCGCTGCGTCGCGGTCGACGACAAGATTTCGATCTCGACGGTGTACCGAACCGTCAAGCTGTTCGAAGACGCCGGCATCATCGAGCGGCATGACTTTCGCGAGGGCCGCGCCCGCTATGAACAGATGCGCGACAGCCATCACGACCATCTGATCAATCTGCGCGACGGCAAGGTGATCGAATTCACTTCAGAAGAAATCGAGAAGCTGCAGGCTGAAATCGCCCGCAAGCTCGGCTACAAACTGGTCGATCACCGGCTCGAGCTGTATTGTGTCCCGCTGGACGATGACAAGTCCTGATCACATGCATTCTTGAACCTGGAAGTTGATTGGCGCACCCCGGAATAACGGTACAAACTGGTTTCAAACACTGGATTTCCCGCGGTTTAGGCTATAATTGAGCCCCACGCCGCAATGGCGCCATCTCGGCCCAGCATTCAGGTTCCATGAACCCGCCGCGCAAGCTGCATATCAAGTCATATGGTTGTCAGATGAATGTCTACGATGCGCAACGCATGGTGGACACGCTGGCGCCGGAAGGCTTTGTCGAAACATCAAGCGTGGATGACGCGGACCTGGTGATCCTCAACACCTGTCACATCCGGGAGAAGGCCTCCGAGAAGGTTTATTCCGAACTGGGGCGGCTGCGCGTCACCAAGGAGGAAGCCGCGCGTCACGGCCGGCATATGAGCATCGCGGTGGCCGGCTGCGTCGCGCAGGCCGAAGGCGATGAAATTATCCGCCGGGCGCCGGTGGTCGATGTGGTGGTCGGACCTCAGAGCTATCACCATTTGCCGCAACTGCTCGCGCATGCGAACAGCCATGGCCGCGCGCTGGAGACCGAATTTCCGATTCTGGACAAATTCGGGTTTCTGCCGCCGCCGAAGCCGGATGTGATTCGCGCGCGCGGCATTTCCTCCTTCGTGACCGTGCAGGAAGGTTGCGACAAGTTCTGCACGTTCTGCGTGGTCCCCTATACGCGCGGTGCCGAAGTGTCCCGCCCGGTGACAAAGATCGTCGACGACGTGCTCAGGCTTGCCGACAACGGCGTGCGTGAAATCACCTTGCTCGGGCAGAACGTCAATGCCTACCACGGCGAGGGACCGGACGGCCGGATCTGGTCGCTCGGCACCCTGCTGCATCGCCTCGCCGATATTCCGGGCATCGTTCGCTTGCGCTACTCGACCAGCCACCCGCGCGATGTCGATGAGAGCCTGATCGAAGCGCATCGCGATCTGCCTGCGCTGATGCCGTTCGTGCACCTTCCGGTACAATCCGGCTCCGACCGGATTCTCGCGGCGATGAACCGCAAACATACCACCGACGATTATCGCCGCGCGATCGACCGATTTCGTGCGGTACGGCAAGATATTGCATTCTCATCGGATTTCATCGTGGGCTTCCCCGGCGAGACCGAGGAAGATTTCTTGGCCACCCTCGCGCTGGTCACGCAAATCGGTTACGCTGGCGCTTATTCGTTCAAATATTCGCCGAGGCCCGGAACGCCGGCGGCGGACATGCGGGAGACGGTGTCAGCGGCTGATATGGACGAGCGATTGGTGCGGCTCCAGGGATTGATCGACAGCCAGCAATCGGCCTTCAACCAGGCTGCGATTGGCAACACCGTGGATGTGCTGTTCGAACGCGCAGCCCGCAATCCCGGCCAGATCGTCGGCCGCACCGCCTATCTGCAGCCGGCGCATGTGATGGCGTCACCTGATATCATCGGACAGGTGTTGCCGGTGACCATCGAAAGCCTCGAGCGCTACAGCCTGCTCGGTGAACTCGCGGCGGCGCCTGATGCGCAGCTCTCGCAACCTGCTCTTTCTCAAATGATCAATTCTTCTCCAATGATAACGGGAGCCTGAACCCTTGCCAAAAAGCGCATCGGATTCGTCTTCGCTTGCTCCCAGCCGCAAACTTGACCGCGACATGCAAATCCCGCCCGAAACGCAAGTCGTGATCGACTTCGACGACAATCGCGCAGCCTCGGCGCTGGTCGGACCCTACGGACAAAACCTGGCGCTGGTCGAGCGCCGGCTCGGCGTCGTGGTGGATTCGCGCGGCAATCACATCACCATCGCAGGCTCGCGCGACGGCTGCGACGCCGCGCGCCGCGTGCTGGAGACGCTGTATGCGCAGGCGACACAGGGCCACGATCTTGCCCAGGGCGATGTCGAAGGCGCGATCCGCGCCGTGATCGCGCAAGGCTCGCTGTTCGAATTCGACGCCAAGGCGGCAAAGAATGCGTTCGAGACCATCAACCTGCGCAAGCGTCCGGTACGGGCGCGCACGGCCGCGCAGGACTCCTATATCCGCGCGCTCAAGCGCCACGAAATGGTGTTCGGCATCGGCCCCGCGGGCACCGGCAAGACCTGGCTCGCGGTGGCCCACGCCGCGCAATTGTTCGAGCGCAAGGAAGTCGATCGCATTATCCTGTCGCGGCCCGCGGTCGAGGCCGGGGAACGGCTCGGCTTCCTGCCCGGCGATTTGCGCGAGAAGGTCGACCCCTATCTGCGGCCAATCTACGATGCGCTGTATGATCTGATGGATTCGCGGATCGTCGAGCGCGCGCTGCAGACCGGTGAAATCGAGATCGCGCCGCTCGCCTTCATGCGCGGCCGGACCCTGACCAACGCCGTCATCATTCTGGATGAAGCGCAGAACACCACTTCGATGCAGATGAAGATGTTTCTGACGCGGCTTGGCGAAAACAGCCGTATGATCATCACCGGCGATCCTTCCCAGGTTGATCTGCCGCACGGCCAGACTTCGGGTCTCGCCGAAGCGGCAAAACTGCTCGATGGCGTCGAGGGCATCGCCCAGGTGCGATTCACGGCTGAAGACGTGATCCGCCATGAACTGGTG
>WNFL01023599.1_pt1 | contig 11965 bp, 9 predicted proteins | sample 5400361 | NCBI WGS metagenome assembly WNFL01 (sample SAMN13153351, study PRJNA577476) | soil metagenome | isolation source: 40 cm soil on Douglas fir-dominated hillslope | place: USA:California | collected 2013-09-17
TCCGGCTGCGCCGCGAGAGGGAGAGCAGAGAGGAGCGCCGCGGCGAGGAGTGTCGGGACGCGCATCAGGAAGCACCTCCGGTTCGCACGGCCGGAGTCCGCCCGCCGGCGGATTCGGACGAGCCCTCGCTCCAGCGGAGCCTCTCGACGCGCGTGTCGTCGAGCCTCGAGAGGAGAGCGTCGAATCGGCTCGATTCGAGCCGCGACGCGAGCGCGCTCTCCACGAGGTGGAGGTCGCCGAGCCGCGCGAGTGCGGCGCGAGCTGCGCGCTCGCGATCGGCGAGGGCGTTCGCGTCGGGCGGCGCCGGGCGATGCGCGAGAAAGAGTCCCGTCGCGACGAGGAGTGCCGCGGCGAGCGCGGCGAGGGAGACGACGGAGGCGCGGCGCGCTCGCGCCGCGAACGCCGCGCGGGCGACCAGCTCACGCCTCGTGCGCGTGGCGCGGAGCTCGTCGGCATCTCGCGGAAACCGTCGAGGAGCCGCGCGACGGCGACCGCCTCGTCTTCCGCGGAAGCGCCCGCGAGGTCCGTCTCGAGCGCCCGCGCGAGTCGCTCGGCCGCGGCCAGCTCACCGGCGTCCGCGGGCCGGTCGAGTTCGTCCTTCATCTCTCCCTCCACGCCTTCGCGAACGCACGCGTGGCGCGATGGAGGACGACGTCGAACGTGGCCGGGGTGACGGCGAGCGCCTCGGCGCACGCCGCGCGGTCACGGCTTTCGAGGAGCCGCATCCGGAGCGCCTCGGCATAGCGCGGCGGGATCGCGGCGAGCGTCTCGGCCACGCGCGCGCGAAGCGCACGGAGGGTCTCCATGCGGATCATCTCCGCCTCCGCGCTCGAGGCGCCGCTCGGGACCTCGAAGGGCGGCTCGAGCGGCGCGTCGTGTTCGGTCTCGCGAGCCCTCCTTCGCAGACTCTCGAGCGCCTTCCGCCGCGCGATCGCGGCGAGCCAGTGGACGACGCCGACGCCGCGCCACTCGAAGCTTCGGATCTTGCGCAGCGCCGTGTGGAAGGTCTCGGAAAGGACGTCTTCGGCGGCCGCGGCGCCGACGCGCGGAGCGATGACCGCATCGCGCAGGAAGGCACGCGTCCTGTCGTAGAGGATGCCCAGGCTGTCCCCGTCCCCGCGCCGTATCGCCTCGAGGAGCCGCTCGTCATCGTCCATCCCCTTTCCGGAGACTCTATGACGCGGGGACGACGCTCCTTACATCGGCGGCGGGCGGCGTGTCGGGTTTTCGGGGCCGATCGCGTAATTCTGGAGCGGAGGCCTCCATGAAGACGGTCGGCGTCGCCCGCGTGCTCCTCGTCCTGTCGCTCGCGCCCGGGGCCGCTCTCGCGCAGCGGCTCGGCTCCGAGTTCCGCGTGAACACGGACACGACGAACTACCAGAGGCTGCCGGACGTCGCGGCGGACGCCGCGGGCAACTTCGTCGTCGTGTGGCAGAGCAGCGCCACGAACAACAGCTTCGCGACGGTCTACGGCCGGCGCTTCTCGAGCTCCGGCGCGCCCCTCGGCGCGGAGTTCCGCGTGAGCCCAGCGGCGTACCACTCGACGGTGCCCGCCGTCGCGTCCGACGCCTCGGGCGCCTTCCTCGTCGTCTGGCAGACGATCGGCGTGGACGGAGACGGGTATTCCGTGGCGGGACAGCGCTACGCGAGCTCCGGCGCGCCGCTCGGCGCGAGCTTCCAGGTGAACGGGAGCACGGCCGGCAACCAGTACCGGGCGCGGGCCGCCGCGCTCGCGGCGGGCGGCTACGTGGTCGCGTGGGAGGACACGGGCGGCGCCGACGGCTTCGACCGCGGCATTCTCGGGCGCCGCTTCGACGCGAGCGGAGCTCCTCTCGGAGACGATTTCCGGATCAACTCGTATACCTCTGGCGCCCAGGACAATCCCGACGTCGCCGCCAATCCGGCGGGCGGCTTCGTGGCTGCCTGGACCGATCTCTCGGGCGAGGACGGCGCGATAGGCGGCGTCTTCGCCCAGCGCTACGCGAGCTCGGGCGCGCCGCTCGGGGCCGAGTTCCGCGTCAACGCGACGACCACGGGACAGCAGGCCCTGCCGCGGGTCGCATTCGACTCCGCGGGGGACTTCATCGTCGTCTGGCACAGCAACGACGGCAACGGGCTCGGCGTCTACGGTCAGAGGTACGCGAGCTCCGGCGCTCCCCTCGGCGGCGAGTTCCGCGTCAACACGCACACGACCGGCCCGCAGGCGGCGCCGGACGTGGCCTCCGACGGCGCCGGAAACCTCTTCGTCGTGTGGAACGGCAGGGGATCCGACCCGGACGAGTACGGAATCCACGGCCGCTTCTACACCGCTTCGGGCGCGCGCCTCGGCGCCGAGTTCCGCGTCGAGACCGTGACCGCCGGGACGAAGAGGTTCCCGAGCGTCGCCGCGCTCGGGACGCAGAAGTTCGTCGTGGTGTGGGACGGGTACGTCGGCTTTACGGACACCGACATCTCCGGCCAGCGCGTGCAGTCGTGCCGCTCGAGCGACGTGAACGGCGACGGGAAGCTCGACGTCAACGACGTCTTCCATCTCATCAACGCGCTCTTCGCGGGTGGCCCGTCCCCCGTCTGCGGCGGAGACCAGAACGACGACGGCGTCACGGACGTCGCGGACGTCTTCTACCTCATCAACTTCCTGTTCGCGGGGGGCCCGCCTCCAGTCTGACGAAGGCGCGCGGCACGATGCTCCTCGACTCCCAGGAGCGCCGCATCCTCACCGAGCTCGTCGCGTCGTGAAATACTGCGTAGATACCCGTCGAGGGAGAGGCCCCCATGAAAACGGCCCGCGTCGCCAGCGCCCTACTCGTCCTCTCGCTCTCGGGCCGGGTCGCCCGTTCGCAGCGGGTCGGGCCGGAGTTCCGCGTCAACACGTACTCGACGAACTACCAGAAGCTCCCCGCCGTCGCGGTGGACGGGGCGGGCAACTTCGTCGTCGTATGGCAGAGCGCGCACCCTCAGGACGGGAGCTACGTCTCGGCCTTCGGCCAGCGCTTCTCCAGCACGGGAGCGCCCGTCGGCGGAGAGTTCCGCGCGAACCCGTTCACAGCGGACTACCAGTCGGGGGCCCCCGCCGTCGCCTCGGACTCCACGGGCAACTTCGTGGTGGTGTGGCAGACGTTCGGCCTGGACGGCAGCAGCTACGGGATCTTCGGCCAGAGGTACGCGAGCTCCGGCGCGCCGCTGGGCACCGGATTCCCCGCGAACACGAGCACGCTCGGCGGTCAGCAGAATGCGCGGGTCGCCTCGAGCGCGACCGGCGACTTCGTGGTCGTGTGGACGGATCTCAGCGGCGCCGACGGCAACGGCGCCGGCGTTTCCGGACAGCGCTACGCCTCGAGCGGAGCGCCGCTGGGAGGCGAATTCCGGGTGAACACCTACACGACGGGCTCGCAGACGGACCCCGACGTGGCGTCGTCGTCCTCCGGCGGCTTCGTCGTCGTGTGGACCGACGGCGGCCAGGACGGCAGCATATCCGGCGTCTTCGGGCAGCGCTACGCGAGCTCCGGCGCGCGCCTCGGGATCGAGTTCCGCGTGAACACCTTCACGAGCCAGCATCAGGCGAGTCCGAAGGTCGCGTCCGATCCAACGGGAAACTTCGTCGTCGTCTGGCAGAGCTTCGAGGAGGACGGCAGCTCCTACGGAGTCTTCGGCCAGCGATACGCCGCGGCCGGGCAGCCGCTCGGTGGCGAGTTCCGCATCAACACGTACACGAACAGCCGGCAGGGCGCTCCGGCCGTCGCTTCCGATTCCCTAGGCAACATCTTCGTCGTCTGGGACGACAACAACCACGACGGCAGCGGCTACGGACTCTTCGGCCGGTTCTTCGACTCGGCGGGCGCGCGCATCGGCGCCCAGTTCCGCATCAACTCGACGACCACGGGCACTCAGAGATCCCCGAACGTGGCCGCGCTCTCCACGAATCAATTCGTCGTCGTCTGGAACGGCTACACCGGCCCGAACAACGGCGAGATCTTCGGCCAGCGCTTCCAGGCCTGCCGGAGCAGCGACATCAACGGAGACACGAAGATCGACGTCAACGACGTCTTCCACCTCATCAACGCGCTCTTCGCGGGGGGCCCGCCTCCGGTCTGCGGCGGCGACGTGAACGACGACGGAAGGACGGACGTGGCCGATGTCTTCTACCTCATCAACCTCCTCTTCGCAGGGGGACCGCCTCCGGCCTGAAAAGAAAGAGTAAAAATCTCGAATTGCGGCCGCGAGACGCCGCGATCCTTCTACACTACCGACGGGGGGTGGGAGCTCGAGTGCGCGGGAGAGCTGCATGACCCACTCCGACATGGACCTCCTCGAGCCCGCACCTCTGCGCGAGCTCGTCGAGGCCAGCCTGAACGCCCGCGAGGAGGAGGCGCGCCGCATCGCGCGCGAGCTCCACGACGACGCGGGCCAGCTCCTCGCGTGGGCGTTCCTCGCGCTGAAGGACGTCGCGCGCGACGTCGACGACGAGGCGCGCGCGCGCCTCGCGGAGGTCGAGCGCCACCTCCGCACGCTCGAGGGCCGCCTCGCGCGCCTCGCGCAGGAGCTGCGCCCGCGCCTCCTGGACGACCTCGGCCTCGCGGCGGCGGTCGAGTTCCTGGCGGAAGGCGTTGCCGCGCGCGCCGGGATGCACGTCTCCGTCGACGCCGCCGGCGTCGACCGCCTCCCCGCCGCCGTCGAGACCGCCGCCTACCGCATCGCGCAGGAGGCGCTCACGAACGTGACGCGGCACGCGCACGCGCGGAGCGTCTCGGTCGGGCTCCGGGCCACCGACGGCGTGCTCTCGGTCTTCGTGCGCGACGACGGCGTCGGTTTCGAGCCCGATCGCGGGGCGAGCCGCGGCCTCGGCCTCCTCGGCATCCGCGAGCGTCTCGTCCCGTTCGACGGCGCGCTCTCCATCCGCTCCGCCCCCGGCTGCGGCACCGAGCTCGCGGCCGAGATCCCTCTCCGGATGCGTCCATGGGCTGCCGCGTCCTCCTAGCGGACGACCACACGCTCTTCCGCCAGGGAGTCCGCGCGCTCCTCGTGCGCGACGACTTCGAGGTCGTGGGAGAGGCGGGCGACGGGGCGGAGCTGCTGCGCCTCGCGCGAGAGCTGAGACCAGACGTCGCGCTCGTCGACCTCTCGATGCCGCTCCTGAACGGAGTCGAGGCGGCGCGCGAGCTTCGCGCGGTCTCGCCCGAGACGCGGACCGTGCTCCTCACGGTTCACGCCGAGCGCGCCTGCGTCCTGCGGGCTCTCGAGGCGGGCGCGAAGGGCTACGTGCTGAAGACGCAGGCCGCGGACGATCTCGTGCAGGCGATCCACACGGTGGCTCGCGGCGAGAGCTATCTTTCGCCAGGCGTGTCGGGCGCCGTCGTAGAGGCCGCCCTCGGCGGTCACGACGTCCCGATCGACCCGCTGACCGCGCGCGAGCGCCAGGTGCTCCAGCTCGTGGCGGAGGGGAAGACGACTCGTGCGATGGCGGAGCTCCTCGGCGTCTCGACGAAGACGGCGGAGTCGCACCGGACGCGCCTCATGAAGAAGCTCGGGATTCACGAGGTCGCCGGCCTCGTCCGCTACGCGATCCGCACCGGCATCGTCGACGCGTGAGAGTCGGGCGATCCCCCGAGCGGCATTTGCGGTGTCTCCCCGCGGCGATTGCCGGGAATCACCTGATTGCCCGGCCTCGCGGACAGCCCTAACTTGGCCGGGCGACAGCGGCCGCCGTCGAAACAACGTTCCAACGAATGGAGGAGTTCGCATGGAAACCGCGAAGGTCGACATCCAGAAGCTTCAGCTCTTGAATGACCGCATCGCCCAATGCTTCGACGCGCTGAACCAGGTTCGCCTGTCGGTGCATGGCCTCTCGCACACCGCTGCGCAGGCCGGCATCGGGCAGGGGTTCGGGCCGCAGGCGTTCCAGCAGGGCTTCGGGTCTCAGCAGGGCTTCAATCCCTACCAGCAGAATCCGTATCTGACTCAGGGCATCGGGCAGAACCCGTTCGTTCAGGGCATCGCACAGCAAAGCGTGCCGTGGGCGAACCCGCTCGGCCTCGCCCACTCCACTTACGGCGGGGCCGCAGATGCCGTTCGGCGCCATCGGCGCCCAGCCCGGCATCGGCGCGCAGTCGCCGTTCGGCGCCGGCCCGATCGGCGTGAACCCGTTCGTCAACCCGTACCTCGGTCTCTCTCACACCAACCCGATCGAGCTCGAGCTCTACAACAAGCCGCTCTGGGCCGATCCGCTCCTCGCCGTGAGGGTGGCGCAGACGTTCCCGTTCGTCCAGCTGCCGATCTCTCCGGCCGGAGTCTGAGGACCGAGGCGCTCGCGGGCGGGGCTTCGGCCCCGCCCGTTTTTTCTTCCTAGAGGGTGTGAATGCCTCCGAGGAGAGAGAGGAAAAGGAAACGCATGCTGTCGATCGACGAGACGATCGGGAACGTGGAGAAGCTTTATCAGGCGGTGACCGGCCGCCCCGCCCCGCAGCCGGACGGAGCGTACGCGCCGATCCCCGCGGAGAAGGACCCCGTCGAGCACATCGAGGAGCAGCTCTCGAAGCTCCTCTCGGCGGTCGGGCAGACGATGCAGGGCGCCGAGACGGCGGTCGCACGCGCCACGTGGGCGCCTCCGCTCACCGTGTGGGAAAGCGAGAGCGAGACCGTGCTCGCCTTCGAGCTGCCCGGCGTCGCGCGCGAGAAGGTGCAGGTCGTGATCCAGGGGAGCTTCCTTACCGTGCACGGCGAGCGCCCTGTGCGGCGCGGGGACCTGACGCTGCGCGCCGCCGAGAGGCCGCTCGGACCCTTCCGCCGCACCGTGCCGCTCCCCGCGGGCACGCGCGCGGCCCAGCCGAACGCGGAGATGAGGGACGGGGTTCTCGAGGTGCGCGTGACGAAGGAGGCACGCGAGGCGGCGGCGCCGCGCGAGATTCCCATTACCTGAGCCGAGGATCGATCCGAGGCGGGCCGGCGCGGCCCGCCTCTTTCCTTCAGGTCCAGATCTCGTCGCCGAAGACCAGAGAAACCGCCTCGTCGAAGCTGCCGACGTAGCGCACGAGCTGCGCGACGACGGCCTGGGGCACGAGCGGCGTCCTCGCGAGCTCCCGACGGTTCTCGGCGGGTACGAGGAGCATGCGCAGGTTGCGGTTGTACGCGCCGCGCACCTTGTATTCCGGCTCGCCGACGGAGCGGACGACGAGGACGTCGTGGGCATCGGCGACGAGCGTGCCGGTCGCGGCGACGTCCTGCGGGACCGGACGGTCGAGGAACGCGGAGAGGAACGCGAGCGCGCTCGGCAGCCCCGCGGAGAGGCCGCCGGACGGCTCGTCCTCCTTCGTCACCTTGTACGTGTAGTCGCAGTCGAAGATCCCGCGCGAGAGATGCGGAAGCTTCGCCTCCGCGAACTCGCGCACGGAGAGAAACGTGTTCCGCACGCCCTGCACCATCTCCGGCGTCAGGTTCCCGAGCACCTCCGCGAGCTGTCCGCCGCGTCCGGGCGCCGCGGGACGGCGCGAGACCCACACCTCGTGCATCAGCCCCTTCGCCTTCCCGATGAAGTGGTAGACCGCGGCGGCGAGGACGCGACCGACCGCGCGGTTCTTCCGCAGCACGGTCTCCTCGAGGACACCCGCCCGCTCCGCGCAGCGCGCGGCGTCGGCCGGCCGGCCTTGCAGCGTGTGCAGCGTCGCCGCCGCACGCCAGAGGCTCGGGCGGAGCGGCGCGGGGCGGAGCGCGTGCTCGACGAGCCGAAGCGCCCGCGAGCCCGCGGATTCCTCGCGGAAGCGCTCCGCGACGTTTTGGCGATCGGCGTGCTCGAGGAGCCAGAGGACGACACGGAGCGAGTCGGGATCGCCGCGCAGGCTCTCGAGGTGGAGCGCGATCGCCTCTTCGAGCCGCCCGCTCTCCAGCGCGAGATCCGCCAGATAGCGAAGATCGAGCGGCCCGCCCCCCTCGCGGAAGGCGCGGGCGGCCTCCTCCACGTCGCCCGCGAGCGCGACGGCGACGGCGCGCTGCCGCCGCGTATCCGGCCCCTCGCGCGAGGACGTCCGATCGCGCGAGGCCGGCGCGTCGAGGGCCTTCAGCTTCGGGAGCGGCAGGTACTCGCGCGAGGCCGCCTCGGCCACGTCCTGCAGATCGGGGCGGTACATCTTCCGGCGGAAGGCATGGAGGAATCGATCCTCCGCGCGCTCCGACTCCTGCGTGCGGCCGAGCGCCGCGTAGAGCGACGAGAGCCGGCCGAGGACCGAGACCCCGTCCATCCGCCTCTCCAGGTGCTCGCAGATGTGGACCGCCTTCTCCAGGTGCTCGGGCTTGCCGAGCTGCTCGTAGAGGCGGGCCAGAGCGAGGATGCGGTCCGTGTCGGTCTCGAACCCACGCTCGCGCCCGAGCTCCTCGAGCGTCGCGACCGCGGACGCCACGTCGCCGGAGAGCTCCGCGATCCACGCCTTCGCGAGGACCGCGAGCTTGTGGAGCTCCGTGTCCTTCCCCTGGCTCTTCCACGCGAGGCGCTCGCACTTCTGCTGCGCCTCCGCCGGATGGCGCGAGAGGAAGAGGCGGAACGCCTCCTCGAGCTCGAGGTGCGCGGCCGGCTTCTTCCAGAGCTGGAACGGCCCGAGCGCGAGGAACTCTCCGGCGCCCTTCTCCGGGTCTCGCGCGAGCTGGAGCATCGAGCCCAGGTGCATCAGCGCGCTGCCGTTCTGCGGCCTCTTCGCGTGGATCTGCGCCCAGCACGCGACCGCCTGCGAGAGCTCTCCCTTCATGTGCTTGATCTTCGCGAAGAGGTCGAGCGCGTCGAGGTCCTCGGGGCGCGTGTCGAGGACTTCCGCGACCTTCAGCTCCGCGTCGTAGAGCTCGCCGAGCTCGACGAGCACCGTCGCGTGCCTCAAGCGCGCGTCGAGGGACTGGCGGGCGCTCACCGCTCGATTCTAATCAGCGAACTCCGCGATCACCGGCCCGTGGTCGCTCGTCCCGAACTCGCGGTGCGTCGCACAACCCTTCACGCGCGCGAAGGCGCTCTCGGAAGCGAGGACGTAGTCGAGGCGCCATCCGATGTTCCGCTGCCGCATGTTCCGCCACGGTGCCCACCAAGTGAAGAGCTCGGGGTTGTTCGGGTCGAGCGCGCGGGCCACGTCCACGAGCCCGCGCGAGAGGAGGCGTGAGAAGAGCTCGCGCTCGTCCGGGCGCTGCCCGATGACGGGACGCCTTTCCTTCGGGTGGACGTCGATGTCGTGGTGCGCGACGTTCATGTCGCCGCAGAGGACGACCTCGAGGCCGCGCGCATGCAGGTCCGCGACCCATTCCTGAAGGGCGGCCAGGAAGCGCATCTTCGCCTCGAAGTCCTTGCCGCCGTTCGGCACGTAGATGGAAGCGAAGACCCTCGAGCCCGCCTGCGCCGTGACGATGCGGGTCTCGGCGTCGAACGCCGGGTGCGCGAAGACCGGCTTCTCGGCAAACGCCGTCTTCGAGACGTGGAGGCCGACGCCCGAGTACGCCGTCTCGCCGTGCCAATAGCACCAGTAGCCGGCCATATCGCAGAGCGCCGCCGGCACCTTCGCGACCGGCGCCTTCACTTCCTGCACGCACAGGACGTCGGGCGCGTGCTTCTCGACGAGCTCGAGCACCTGCGCCTCGCGCGCGCGGATGCCGTTCACGTTCCAGGTGGCGATCCTCATCCCCGCCGATTATCGGCGTGGCCGCGGGGGCGGCGGCTATCGCGCCGCTCGGTCGCTGGTTCGATCTCCTCCTCCTCGATTCCCCCGGGCTAAAGCGGCGGCGGCCCGCCCGCGAAGAGATAGTTGATCAGGTAGAAGACGTCCGCGACATCGGCGTGGCCGCTGGCGTCGAAGTCGCCCGAGCAGACGGGTGGGGGTCCTCCGGCGAAGAGGGTGTTGATCAGGTAGAAGACGTCGGCGACGTCGACATGGCCGCTGCCGTCGACGTCCCCGGAGGCGCAGAGCGGCTGCCTCACGTAGATGCCGTAGCCGCTCCCCTCGCCGCCCGCCTGGAAGGCGACGGTGACTTTCCCGTTCGCATAGGCCACCGCAGGCGCCGCCTGGCTCGCCGCGGCGAAGCCGTTCACGCGGAACTCGCCGCCCTGCGGGAGGCCCGAGACGTCGTAGCGCTGCCCGTAGACGCCGTACTCGCTGCCGTCCTGCCCGACGCCCTGCCACGTGACGACGAACGCGCCGGAGGAGTCGACGCTCACCGACGGTTGTGCCTGACGGCCGGTCGTGAACGTGTTGACCCGGAACAGCCCGCCGCGGAGAGAGCCCGCGAGGTCGAGGCGCAGCCCGAAGACGCCGTAATCGCTGCCGTCCCGGGCACCGGCCTGCCACACGACGACGAAGTTCCCGTTCGCATCGGTGGCGACGTGCGGATGCGACGAGTCGCTGCTGGTGTCGTAGTAGATCCCGAACGGCGACCCGACGGCCGCCCCGCCCGCGTCGTACTTCGCGCCGCGGATGTAAGAGTGATGAATGAAGAGGTCTTCGTCCCTCCAGACGACGAGGAAGCCTCCGTTCGAGGAAGCGACGGCCGGATGAGGTGTGTAGCCTGAGCTCATGAAATCGCTGACTCGGAAGGCGCCGCCCGCGGGCGCTCCGGTGGCGTCGTACCGTCGACCGGCGACGTATGGGGGAAAGAAGTGCGTTTGCGTCCAGACGACGACGAAGTCGCCGGCGGTGTTCGAGGAGACCGAGGGGTTTTTCATGGAATACGCCGTCGCCCCCGCCACCAGGAACTCCGAGCCCTGTGACGTACCGGCGCTCGAGTACCTCCGCGCGTAGATGGAAGACGGATAGCCGAAGATCTGATTCGCGCTCTGCCACACGACGACGAACGCGCCCGCGGCGCTCGACGCCACGGAGGGTCCCGACTGATCGTCCTGGACGAAAGCGCTGACGTGGAACTCGGAGCCGCGCGCCGCGCCCGTCGCGTCGTAGCGCTGCCCGTAGACGCCGAGCCCGGAGCCGTCCTGCCCGTCGCTCTGCCACACGACGACGGTGTCTCCCGAGGAGTCCGCGGCGATCGCGGAAGCGGACTGTGAGCCGGTGGTGTAGGCGTTCGCGCGCCTGTCGGTGTTCGTCAGGAGCCGGTGGGCCGCGAAGATGCCCTCGGCGGATTCTCCGGCTTCGCCAAAACTCTGCCAGGCGATGACGAGATTCCCGGCGCGGGAGTCGACTGCCGGACGGCTCTTCAGGCCGTCCGTGGTTTGGTTGACGCGGACCTCGGTGCCGATCGCGGCGCCGCCGCCGTCGTAGCGCTGCGCGTTGATGGCGAATACTCCCGGGTACCGGTAGCTCCACCACGTGACGGCGAAGCCGCCGCCGGGAGCGGCGCTCACGGCGGGCGTGTACTGGTAGTAATTCGTGCTCGTGTTGACGCGGAACTCGCCCCCGATCGGGGCCCCGCTCCCCTCGAGGCGCTGAGCATAGACGCCGTCGTGGCCGGGAGTGCCGTGCATCGTCCACGTGACGACGAACTCGCCCGTGTCGAGCGCCGCGACCGAAGGAGTCTGCTGGTTGCCCGTCGTGTACGAGTTGATCAGGAGCTGGGTCGTCAGCGGCGCGCCGGAGCTCTTGTAGATCCGCCCGTGGATCGAGTCCCCGTGCCCGTCTCCGACGCTGCTCTGCCAAACGATCATGAAAGCCCCGCTCGGCCCGACCGAGACGGACGGAGACGTCTGGTCTCCGGTGGTCGCCAGATTCACCGCGAACTCGCTCGACACGACCCCGGGCGCGGCGAAACGCTTCGCGTAGACCCCGAAGCCGTCTCCGTCCTGCGAGAGGCTCTGCCACACGATCACAGTGTCTCCGATCGGATCGGAGGCCACCTGCGCAGACGATTGAGTGCCCGTCGTGTACGAATTGATCTGGATGTCGCCGCCCCCGGAGAACCGTCCGAAGATCCCGAAGCCGCTTCCGTCCCGCGGAGCGTAATCGGTCCACACGACGACGAAACGCCCATCCGCGGCCGACGCGACGGAGGGATTAAATTC
>WNFL01191992.1_pt1 | contig 11965 bp, 8 predicted proteins | sample 5400361 | NCBI WGS metagenome assembly WNFL01 (sample SAMN13153351, study PRJNA577476) | soil metagenome | isolation source: 40 cm soil on Douglas fir-dominated hillslope | place: USA:California | collected 2013-09-17
CGTCGATCTCGTCCACGCACTCTCGCTGGTGCCGGTGCCGGTCGCTGTGGATGACGAGGGTTTGCTGCCCGCTGCAGTGCAGCGGGCCGGAACTGCCGAGGCCATCATCGTCACGCCGCGGGCGCAGAACCCGACCGGCGCGGCAGTCACCGAGAAGCGCGGCCGGCAGTTGCGCGCGCTCCTTCGTCAGCGGCCAGAGCTCCTTGTCATCGAGGACGATCACGCCGGTCCTGTGGCCGGTATGCCGTACGTCACGCTCGTCGAACCATCACGCGAGCGATGGGCAGTGGTCCGGTCGGTCTCGAAGTCCCTCGGGCCTGATCTACGACTGGCTCTCCTTGCCGGCGACGCGCGGACGATCGCCCGCGTCGAAGGGCGGCAAACGCTCGGCATCCGCTGGGTGAGCAACATCCTGCAGAAACTCGTCGTCGCGCTCTGGCGGGGCAAAGGCGTGCAGAAGCTGCTCGCCCGCGCCGAGCGAACGTACACGCGCCGCCGCGATGCGCTCCTCGATGCTCTGCGCGTCCGCGGCATCGAGGCCCACGGCATCTCCGGCCTGAACGTCTGGATCCCACTCGTGGAGGAGAGCGCCGTCGTCCAGGCGCTCTTTCAGCGCGGATGGGCGGTCGCGGCCGGAGAGCGATACCGGATCAGGACTCCTCCCGCCATCCGGGTCACGATCGCTTCGTTGGATGTCAACGACGCGGCATCATTCGCGGACGATCTATCCGAGGCCTTGCGCCCCGCGAAACGGCGGGCTGCGGGAGCGTGAGGAAGTTGAAGACGTGTCGAAGTGGTTCTAGGATGACACCATGAGGATCGATGTCGAAGTTGCGGAGCTCGGACCGATGTCGGAAGCCGCTGGTTGATGACCTCGCCGAAAACGGCGGCGAAATTCGCCTCACGCGCCACGGGAAGACGGTCGCGAAAATGATACGCGTTGACAGTGTTCCGGACGTGCCATCCGCGGACCAACCTCGAGCAGATGGCAGGGTGCTCTACAACGGCCGATGGATGATTCCAGCCGCGGCGGAACGTGAGCGTTCGATCGAGCACCTCCGTGGATCGGGCAAGATCTTAGGTGACATCGTTTCACCCGTCTACGAAGGCCCAATGGCCGGCAGCGTGATTGATGAAGGTGACGTCATCAGTCCAATCGACGTGGAGTGGGAAGCCGCGAAGTGATCGTTGTAGACACGCATGCATGGCTGTGGTGGGCGGCGGAAAGGCACAAGTTGTCGCGTGCTGCGATCGATGCACTTACAGAAACCGAGTCCATCGCCATCGCCTCGATTACGTTGTGGGAGATCGCGATGCTGGCCGAGAAGAAGCGGCTAACGCTTGATCGTGACGTGCTGGTCTGGCTGGAAGAAACCATCGCCAATACCGGCGCCCGGGTATTGCCGCTGACCCCGCAGATCGCCGTCCTCACAACGTCGATCGCGCCGCTTCGCGACCCGTCCGATCGCATGATCGCCGCCACCGCCATCACCCACAACGCACCGCTCGTCACAAAAGACGACCGCATTCGCAGGAGTGGCGTGGTCGAAACGATCTGGTAACTACGCCCCCACCAACTCCTTCGCGAACATCCCCGGCGTATACGCCGTCACGTGTCCGGTGAACGCCGAGGCGGCGACCGTCAACGGGGAAGCCAGCCATAGCTTGCCGGGGCCGGAACGGCCTTTGTAATTGCGGTTGATGGCGCTGATGGTCACCTGTTCGGAATCCTCCGACACCCCGGGCCCGCAACCGATGCAGGCGCCGCAGCCGGGGTTGAGAACGACGGCGCCGGCGCGCGCGAACGTGTCGAGCAGGCCGTTCTCGCGCGCGAAGGCCTCCACCGCCTGCGAACCGAACTGGATGTAGAACTTCACCCCCTCCGCGACCCTCAAGCCGGCGTCGACTGCCTCCTTGGCCACCTGGTGGTAGAAGAGAAAATCGTCGATCTTGCCGGCCGTACAGGAGCCGGCGTAGGCGATGTCGATCCTCGTATCCTCGACGTCCGCGACGAATGCCCCGTTCGTCGGATCGGATGGGATGCCGTGATCGGGATCGCCCGGATGCGCCACCATCGGCCGGATCGCGCTCAGGTCGATGGTGTGAACGCCGCCGGCATACTCGGCGCCGGGATCCGGAGACACCGCGCGCGCACGCAGCGCCTCCACATCGACGCCGGGCCGCATCGCCGCGATCCAGGCGAACGTCTTCTCGTCCGCCTCGATGATCGCCGTCCGGGCCGCGCACTCGGTGGCCATATTGGCCAGTGTGGCCCGCTCGTCCATCGACAGCGACCGCAGTCCGGGGCCGGTGAACTCCATGATCCGGTCGAGCGTCATCTGCGGCTTGGCGTATTGCAGGAGGATGAAAAGCATCACGTCCTTGGCGGTCACGTTCTCGCGCAGCGTGCCCGCCAGCTCGAAGCGGATCGACTCCGACACCTCCACTTGCGTGAACCCCGAGTGCACGAGATTGGCGTACTCGGTCGCGCCGACGCCCCAGGCCAGCGCATTGTTCACGCCGCCCATGCAGGTATGGCTGTCGGTGGCCTGAATAAAATCGCCGGGATCGATGATCAGCTCGCGCGCCACCTCGTGACAGATGCCTGGAGAGATGTCATCGACGGCCGAAAAATCGCGGCAGCCGGTGTGCTGCTGAAACGCGCGCTGCAGATCGCGCAGCGTCTCGATCTTGGGCATGAACGGACGCATCCGGGCCACGTCGTCCGCGTAGATGAGGTGATCCTCGAACACCGCGAACTTCTGCGGGTTCTTGATCGTGTAATCCGGGCCGTACTCCTGCTCGAGAAAGTAATGCACCTGCGCCGTCGTGAACTCGTGCGTGTACCCGCCATCGACTTCGACGACGACGGCATCGCCGGGTTTGACGAAGACCTGGTCGTCGGTTGTCGGTTGTCGGTTGCCGGAGGAAAGGACGTGCCGCGCCAGGATCTTCTCGCCCATCGTCATCGGGCGTTTCGGCGTATTCGGCACCGGCAAATCGATCTCGCCGCCCGCCACTGCCTTCGCGAATGGGAAAAGGCCTCCCTGACGAATGATGAGCTGGGTGATGGCGTCGTAGCCGTTGCAGAACTCCTCGATGGCGATCCCCTCACCTGCCTGGAGGCGTTCCAGCATGGCGTGGCCGGCCATGAGCAGACCCTGATTGATGTTGTTGCCGGCGTGGATCGGCGCGAATGACGCCGCCACGGCGATGCGAATGCCGCTCCAGACCTCGCACTGCGTGGCGGTCTCGCGCGAGCTGCCGACGCCTTTGCGGTAGCCGCTGACGATGACCTCGAAGTTGCCGTTGACGAGCGCGTCGTGCTCGAAGAGGCGCTTGCCGTCGACGATGAGACCGGCGTACGCGTCGCGGGCGATGTCCTCCGGCTTGTGGCTGAAACAGACCCAGGCAGGCGTCATGGCGTCGGTGTTGATGTCGTCGAGCAGGTCATCGATCGTCAGATCCTTCATCTGCAGATCGATCTCGCCGCGCAACTGACGGCGGATCAGCTCCGGGTCCTTGGTCAGAAACAGGACGCGCTTGCCGGGGGTGAGGTGGATGATCGGTTCTGGTTTCATGATGTCCTTATCGGGGTCTCGCGGTCTCGGGGTTGCGGGGTCTCGCGGTTGCTGAGTTGCAAGGTTGCAGCGTTGCTGCGCATTCCTGGAGCAACCCAGCAACCTTGCAACCCCGAGACCGCGCAACCCCGAGACCGCGCAACCTCTCGCCAACCGGATTCTAATCAACCTGCCACCCCTTCCCATGACATGATTCCCGCCCATGCTTGCTCCGGGCAGGATGCTCGGTCCGTACAAGATCCTCACGGCCATCGGTGCGGGCGGCATGGGCGAGGTGTACCGCGCGCAGGATACGCGCCTGGGCCGCGACGTCGCCGTGAAAGTGCTGACGCGCAACCTCTCCAACGATGCCGACGCGCTGCGGCGGTTCGAGCAGGAAGCGCGGGCGGCCGGGATGCTCAATCATCCCAACATTCTGGCCATTTATGACATCGGCGACGAAGGCGGGCTCCGCTACATCGTCTCCGAGCTTCTGGAGGGGGAATCTCTCCGGGCTCGTATCCGGCAGAGTCCCATTCCACCGCGCAAAGCGCTCGACTACGCCGCGCAGATCGCACGCGGGCTGGCCGCCGCGCACGAGCGGAGCATCGTCCATCGCGACCTCAAGCCGGAGAACCTCTTCATCACCCGCGACGGCCACGTCAAGATCCTCGACTTCGGCCTGGCCAAGCTCGCCGGCCCGCGCCTGCCGAACGCCACGCCGGGAAACGAGAACGAGCTCACCCTCCCCACCACCCCCACCGAGCCGGGGCGGCTCATGGGGACGGTCGGCTACATGGCACCGGAGCAGGTGCGCGGCGGCAGCGGCGATAACCGCTCCGACGTCTTCGCCTTCGGCGTGATTCTCTACGAGATGCTGGCCGGCGTCCCGGCCTTCCGCGGCGACTCCCCTATCGAGACGCTCAACTCCATCCTGAAAGACGATCCTCCCGATTTCTTCGAGCTCAATGTCCGCGTGCCGGGCGCGCTCGATCGCGTGGTCCGTCACTGTCTGGAGAAGAATCCCGACGAGCGCTTCCAGTCGGCCCGCGATCTCGCCTTCGACCTCGGCTCGCTTTCCGGCCTCACCAGCCAGGCCATCTCCTTCCGCCGCAACTGGCACTTCCGAAAACGCGACGTCGTGAAACCGGCGGCGATCGTCCTGGCAATTCTCGCCCTGGCCGCGATCGCCTATCTGATCGGACAGCGCCGCGGAACGCGGCCGCCGCCGGAATACAAGCGCCTAACCTTCCGCAGCGGCACGATCTTCAACGCCCGCTTCTCGCCCGACAGCGAGACCGTGTTCTACGGCGCGCGGTGGGGCGGCAAGCCGATGTCGATCTTCTCTGTTCGCGCGGATTCACCCGAATCGCGCGACCTCCAGATCGGAGAAGGCACCGACCTTCTCGCCGTCTCCCGCGACGGACAGCTTGCCATCTCGCTCCGGCGCCATGTCATCGGCTACCTGCGCGAGAGCGGAACGCTGGCCCAGGTGCCGATCGCCGGGGGTGCGCCACGATCGCTTCTCGACGACGTCGAATTCGCCGACTGGTCGCCCGACGGGCGTCTGGCCGTCGTCCGGACTGTAGGCGGCCGCTGCCGGCTGGAGTTCCCCATCGGCAACGTCATCTTCGACACCAACGGATGGATCGGCCATCCGCGTTTCGACCCCGACGGCAAGACCATCGCCTTACTCGATCATCCGTTTCTCAATGACGACCGCGGCTCGGTCGTGCTGGTCACGCTCGCCGAAAAAACGCATCGTGCCCTGACGAAGGAATCGCAGAGCGTCGAAGGGCTGGCGTGGTCGCCGGATGGCAAAGAGCTCCTCTTCTCGGCAGAAGATGGCGACACGCCGCGCGGCATCGCCGCGGTCACGGTGCGCGGCAAACAGCGCATCGTCGCCACGAGCGCCGGACCGCTCTGGCTTCACGACGTCGCACCCGACGGCCGCATGCTCGTCTCGCGCGAGATCGTCCGCGCCGGAATCGTCGGCATCCGGGGAACGGAGCCGCCGCTCGATCTGTCGTGGTTCGACTACTCCGTCGTGCGCGACCTCTCCGCCGATGGAAAGACGATCATCTTCTCCGAGTCGGGCGAGGCCGGCGGCGCCATCTTCGGCGTCTACCTGCGCGGGATCGACGGCTCGCCAGCAGTCAGGCTTGGCGATGGCACGTCGGAAGCCCTCTCGCCTGACGGGCAATGGGTCCTCTCCATCCCGCGCAACCGCAAACCGGCGCCGATGGTCATGCTTCCGACGGGCACAGGCCAGCCGCGCCAGATCACGCACGACCGCATCAATCACCGCAACGCCCGCTGGTTCCCGGACGGCGCGCACATCCTCTTTCAGGGCGATGAGGAGGGTCACCCGCCCAGGCTGTGGATGCAGGCCATCGACGGCAGCGCCCCGCGCGCCATCACTCCCGAGAATGTTTCCGGAACACAGATTACACCTGACGGCCGCTTCGTCCTCGGCCGCGACAACGACCGCAAGTTCTATCTCTATCCAATCGGTGCCGGCGCACGCCTTCCCGTCCCCGCGCTGAAGTTCGGCGACGTCCCCACGCGCTTCACCGCCGACGGTCGTTCGCTCTTTGTGGCCTCGTTCGGAAGAGTACCGGCCATGCTTTACAAGGTCGACCTTACGACAGGCGCCCGCACCCTCTCACGCGAGGCAATGCCGGCCGATCCCTCGGGCCTCATCAACGTAGGCCCGATCTTCGTCACCCCCGACGGTGCCACGACGGTGTACAGCTACACGCGGCTGCTGAGCGATCTCTATGTCATCGAGAGCCCCCCGCGATAACCCCCTGGGACCGCGTGCGTCCCGCACGCGCTTTCTTGTCGCGTTAGCGGCAGGTTACTTTGTCCCTCCGAGGTTGACTCGATATGGTTTGAATTTGGAAACTTCTGCACGGTCAAACTGGTCCGTCGAACCAAAGAACTGGTCCGACGAACGAGAAACCTCGTTCCGCGGACCAGAAACCTCGTTCTCCGAACCAGAAACCTCGTTCGACCGAACCAGAAACCTCGTTCCCCGGACCAGAAACCTCGTTCCCTGAACCAGAAACCTCGTTCGACCGAACCAGAAACCTCGTTCCCCGGACCAGAAACCTCGTTCCCTGAACCAGAAACCTGGTCCCTCTCTACCAGAAACCTGGTTCCCGCAAACGAGAAACCTCGTTGCACGAATCAGAAACCTCGTTTCCCGCACGGAACGCCGCGTGTGATGAACGCTTCTTGCCAGAAACGCGGGCGGGACGCCCGTGGTCCCAGGGTGTACCCGATAGAATGCCGCCGTGCCGCAGGTGATCTTCCTCTCGCTCTTCCTCGGCTTGATCACGGGAACGCAGTCTGTCGAGTTGCAGGTCGATGCGGCGGTCAGGTCGGTGCGCATCGACCTTCGGGGCCGCGAAGTTGCCCGGCTGGACAAGGCGCCGTGGTCGGCAAGGGTCGACTTCGGGAGCGAGCTGACTCCGGGCGACTTGACAGCAATCGCGTTCGATGGCGAAGGGCACGAAGTCGGCCGTATCTCACAATTGATCAACCTCTCGCGCCCGCCCGCCGAGATGGAGATCATCATCAGGAGCGAGGGACAGCAACCGGTCGAGGCAGAGCTGGTTGGTCGACACCGGCTGCACAAGGCGCCAAAGACCGCGAAGCTGCTCCTCGATAACACCGTCGTTCGCGTTGGCCGCGATTTCCGCGCCCGCCTGCCGAACGTCGACTGGTCTCATCCGCATCTCGTTTCTGCTGAGATGGAGTTTGAAGACGGCGAGATCGCTAAAGGCGATGTCGCCATTCAGGCGGGGTTCTCGGGCTCCACGGGATTGGAGCTGGCGCCGATGCTCGTCATGACGACCGGGAACAAGCAACCCGACTCGCTCGACCGCTGTTTTTCGGCCGGCGGCTCCCCCTTGCGCGCCACGGCAATCGAAAACGGCGACGCGTTCGTGGTCATGGTGAAGGATCCCGCCACACATCCTCGGTCCGCCGAGTTGCGATTCGATTCGGGGACGGCGTTGCGAATCCTCTGGCCGGTGCCGCGCCCCATCAACGCGCCGGGCGAGCCGACCGCGATCGCCTTCCCGCAGTCCGTCAATCACGGCAACGTGGCGTCGGTGTCGTGGCTGTTGAGCCAGCGTCTCTCGCCGCCCCCTTCCGCCACCGAGCCGCGCCAGTTCACCGACGCCGTGGCCGTTGCGGCGATGAGCTCACTGGAACGAGGCCGGCGCCGCGCCGTCATCCTCGTCGCGAGCAAAGCGCCCGACCGCAGCCTCTACTCTCCGCCGGTCGTCCACCGCTATCTCGAAGAGGTCGGCGTACCGCTCTTCGTCTGGTCCGCGGATGGACCGCGGCCTGATCTGGCGGCCGCATGGGGCCGGATCGACGACATCTCCACGACCGCCGGACTCCAGGCCGCCATCGGGCGGCTCAATGAGGCACTCATGCGGCAACGCATCGTCTGGGTTGCCGCCGATCCGATCACGGCACTCAAAGCCGAGGGATCGGAGCGCTGCGGGCTAACCCCCGTGGCGAATCATCAGGCACTCAAACCGTGAAGCACAGACAAGAGTGTCTGTGCCATGCCACATAGGATGAAACCATGAAATCCATAGTCATCGCCGCTTCCATCGTCCTCAGCGCTGCCGTTTCGCTTGCACAGACCGCGGCGGAATCGATCGAAGTCCGCGTCGTCAACGTCGACGTCATCGTGCGCGACCGCGCCGGAAAGCCGGTCACCGGCCTGACGAAAGCAGACTTCGAGATCTACGAGAACGGCCAGAAGCGGGAAATCACGAACCTCTACGAAGTGCGCGGGGCAACCGTTCCCGCGGCGCCGTCGGCGAAGACGCAGGCAGACACGGCAACGCCTCCCGCCGAGAGCGCGGCGGTCGAGATCCGTCCGCGCAACATCGTCATGTTCGTCGACAACTACTCGCTCCAGCCGTTTCGCCGCGACAAGGTGCTCCAATCGCTCCGGAAGTTCATCGACGGGCAGTTGCAGCCGCGGGACCGCGTGATGCTCGTCCTTTGCACGCAGCAGGTGAAAGTGATCACGCCGTTCACGAACGACAAAAAGGCCGTCGAGGATGGGATCGAGTCGCTCAAGAAGGTCGTCAGCGCCAGCTCCAACAGGACCTCCTCTCTCGAACGGGTCAAACGTCAGGTCAGTGAGCTCATCGACGCCGGCAAGGAGGGAAAGTTCAGCTGGAAGGTGGTCTATGACCAGTCTCTGGGACTGGTGGACGCTCTCGTGGAGGAAGATATTTTCAGCGCCAGGAACACGCTGGCCGGTCTCGGTGCGACGACTGCCGCGCTCGCGGGCCTGGAGGGTAAGAACGTCGTCATCTTTGCGGGCGCTCATCTTCCCGAGCACCCCGGCGCGGAGCTCTATCAGTGGCTCTACACCGCCTTTTCGCCCTACATGGGCAGTCTCACCCTGGGATCGGAAAGCATCAGCGGCAAAACCGGATCGATGCAGCACTACTCGATCGAAGAAGCCGCCAAACAGGCCAGTGCGAACAATGTCACGCTCTACCTCATCGACGCCGCCGATTCACGCGATTCGGTCAGTGCCGAAAGCAATATTCAGGTCGACAAGATGGAGCAGTTCACCGCCTTCACCAACACGGCCATGGCCTATCAGACCCTGGCCCGCATCAGCGGCGGGTTGGCTCTCACCAACTCCGACAACTTCGATTCCGCCTTCCAGTCGCTCGCCGCCGATCTCAACTCCTACTACTCCCTCGGCTTCAAACCCTCGGGCACCGCAAACGACGCGCTGGGCAGGATCGTCGTCAAGATGAAGAACCCCGAGTACCGCTTCCGGGCCAGGGAGACGTACGCCGCGAAAGCTCCGGCGGCGCCGCAGGACGAAATGAGTGCCCGCGTCACCGCCAACCTCTATGCGGCCGATGCCCGCAACGAGTGGGAGATCCATCTCAAGCCGGGGACGCCCGAAAAACAGGGAAGCGAATACCGCGTGCCGTTCGAGGTCACACTGGCGCCGACGATCACGCTCAAGGCTGACGGCGAGAACCTCCTCGGCAACTTTGCCGTCTACGTCGTCGTCGGCAGCGGCGAGTCGACGTCGAAGGTGATCCGAAACGTGCACGCGGTCAAGGTCCCCACCGATGCCGAAGACGACTTTCGCGAGAAACAGATCACGTACAAGGCGTCGATCACCATGACACCGGGGGAGAACATCCTTTCGGTTGCCGTGGTCGATCAAGCCAACAACAGCGCGGGCTTCGCCAGGGCAAAAGTTACCGTTCCGTGAGCCTCCCCGCGGTCTGCGACCGCGCGGCACAGAGCCGGAGCGCTGGCGTCTCGCCGGCTGGCTCGGGGGCGTCTCGCCCCCGGTCTGCAAGACTCGATACACTTGGCTGGTAACCTCAGCGGCGAGACGCCAGCGCTCCGGCCGGCTTCGCCGGCATGTGGCATGGCACAGACACTCTTGTCTGTGCCGTGACGCCCCGCGCGGCTGTTTCGGCACGCCGTATGCGTTGGTAACCCCATCATGAGAAGACTCGGAATCGCACTCCTCGCAGTCACCGCCCTCATCGGTACCGCCGCGTATGCTCAGGAAAAGACGGCACTTACGCCAAGCCAGATCCAGCCGCGGCCGGTGTTCCAAATCGTCCCTGATGACGCATCCGCGAACCGGCTCGACGTCGAGGTCGGCGCGGTCCGTCTGACCACCCACAGCGGGCGCTACACCTTCGCCTATCTGCCGCTGCTTGCACCGCTGCGGGGGACCGCTTTCCGCCCGTCGATCGAGATGCCGAACGCGCTGGCGTTGACCGGAACGTCGATCCCGCAGAGGCCGCGCACGGACACTCGGGCTCGTCTGGACATTCGTTGACGAATTTTTCGTAACCCTTTCCGGCCAAGTGGAGTCACAATGAGCATGCCGATGAACCGCGCTGCCCTGCTGCTCATCATCCTCGGCGTCGCCACGCCGCTCGCCGCTGCCGACGCACCGAAGCCGGACTACTCACCCGAGGCCATCTTCCGCTTCGCGCACGAGTTCGTGGTCCTTCATCCTCATTCCGCCGTCGGTGACTTCGACCTCGGCAACCTCGGCGCGATCAACGTCTACAAGTACGGCCTTCACGGCACCTTCAAGTACCTCCCCTTCCTCGCCCCGCTCCTCGGGACGAGGCTTGCCGACGTCGCCACGGTCCCGAACGCCTTCGCGCTGACGAACACCCCCATCGCCCGCTCGATGCCCTTCATGCCCGACGAAGTCTCCCTCTCGCCGGGCGTCAGGCGCGAGCTCAAGCGGTTACTCCAGCTCGAGAAGCAGGCCAAGCTCGACGTCTCCGAGTAGGCCTGGGCGTTATCGACCCGCTTGAGGTAATCGAAGCGCGTCGCTTACTTCTTGAGTCCCCAGAAGTTGTCCGTGAGCCACGTCATGAGCGCGGCAGCGGGGACGGGACGGCTGATGAAGTAACCTTGGGCCAGGTCGCAGCCCATCTCTTCCAGGCACTTCAGCGTGACGGCGTCTTCGACGCCCTCGGCGCAGACCTGCTTGCCGAGGTTGTGGGCCAGATCGATCACCGTCCGGACGATGGCGGCGTCGGCATCGCTGGTCATCATCCCCATCACGAACGACTTGTCGATCTTGATCTCATCGATCGGCAGCTCGCGCAGGTGGGTGAGCGAGGAGTAGCCGGTGCCGAAATCGTCGACCGACAGCCGCACACCCATCGACTGCAGCATCGACATGATGGCCAGCGCATGCGCGGGGTCGGCCATGATGCTGCTCTCGGTGATCTCGATCTTCAGAAAGCGCGGGTCGACGTTCCACTTATCGAGCGCCGTCTGCACCTTCGACGGCAGTGTCTCCTCGAGCAGACTCTTCGCCGAAACGTTGACGGCGATGTGCACCGGCGCGCCGGCGTCCTGCCAGGCGCGGCACTGCTGCAGGGCGCGGTCGAGGATCCAGTCGGTCATCACCTTGATGAGCCCCGTCCGCTCCGCGATCGGGATGAAGCTGGCCGGGAGCAGCAGGCCGCGCAACGGGTGATTCCATCGCAGCAGCACCTCGGCGCGCGTCATCAAGCCGCTGCGAAGATGCCGCTTCGGCTGGTAGTAAAGCTCGAACTCCTCGCGATCGATGCCGCCGCGCATCTCGACGACGAGCGAGAGTTGATCGGGGTCGCGCGACTCCTGGTCGTCGCGCGCGTGAAACGTATAGCCGGTGTTCGACTGCTTCGTGGCATACATGGCCACGTCCGCGCGGCGCATCAACGTGCGCGCGTCGCTGCCGTGCTGCGGGGAGAGAGCGATGCCGATCGACGCCCCGACTTCCAGCACCTGCCCTTCGACCACGAACGGCTGCTGCAGCGTGTTCAGGATGCGGCGGGCGGTCATGGCCACAGCGTTGGCGTCAAGCG
>WNFL01068182.1_pt2 | contig 11961 bp, 9 predicted proteins | sample 5400361 | NCBI WGS metagenome assembly WNFL01 (sample SAMN13153351, study PRJNA577476) | soil metagenome | isolation source: 40 cm soil on Douglas fir-dominated hillslope | place: USA:California | collected 2013-09-17
CGATACAGGAGGATCGCGAGGACGCCACATATAAGTAGAAGGGCGAGGGCCATTCCGGTCGGAGCGACCCACGAGTAGCGCCGGCGTTCGCGCACGTAAGCCTCGGCAGAGACGCTGCGCGGCTCGTAGCTGGACGTGATGGCGAAGACTGGCGGTGGCGCAGACGGCGCCGCGATTGGAAGTGGTCGCCTACGCGGGCTCGTAGACATGGTCTTGTTCTCCTGCGAAGGCATGGCCTGCTGGAGACCACCGTAGGCAGCGATGGTGCGCATGTCGTCCGGGCGTGTACTGAATGTTTAGCCGGCAGGGCTCGCGGTTGCGAACCTCGCACGAGCAGCCGGGCCTGGCAACGCGATGAAGCTCACCAGCCAGCCGACCGTGCCGGTGACAGGCACGGCGCCAGACCAGATGTTCGGCTCCCACCAGACGCCGGTCGTCGACGCCAGCACGATCAGATACGAAGCCGTCAACGCCGCGGGCGCCAGGAACAGGAAGGCATGGAAGGCGTACGGCCGCGCCGGCGATGGGCGCAGGACGTACAGGAGCAGGTCGCCGGCGACGCCTCCGACAATCGCAACCAGGACGAGCTCGGTGTGGTTCGCGACCGGGCTCACGAGCAGTGCGTTGATGGTCAGTATCACCGTCACCGTCCCGATCGGAAGCTCGAACCTGCGGAGCAGCAGCACGAGCAGCCCGGCGACCATCGCCGCGTACAGGATCAGACCGATCATCCCGAGCTCCTCCTCCATCCACAGCGGACCGCGCGCGTCCGGCATCGTTCCCGCCGCCCATCGATCGATGAGGGGTTGGTCGAACTGGAGGAAGAATGTGAGCATCGAAAGCGTCAGCGCGCCCGAGATGATCGCCGGCCAGGTGGCAAGATTCCCGCCCCGGCGCATGGCCGCGCGAAGAGGACCGCTGACGATCAGCCCGCCGGTGAACATCAGGAACAGATGCGGCGGGCTGAACAACGCGGCCACGCTCAATTCGACGCCAAACCGCCGGTGCCACAGGAGGTCCAGCGCTCCGCCAATGCCGAACAGCGCTGTTCCGAGCAGCGAGACGCCATAGCCGTCAGGTAGCAGCTCATCCCAGGTCCCGTAGCGGCGATAGTTGCGGATCACGTTCAAGCCGAGATAGATCCCGATCGCGGTCATCCCCGAGTAGAGGACGGCGTGGTACGGCGTAAAGAAGTTCGTCTCCACGCCTTTGAGGCTGTGGTGGTGCCAGGAGTCCAGATACGCGCCCGCCATCAACCAGATGCAGAGGAGCACGAAGGTCCACGTGAAGCGCGTGCTGGCAGTGCGTGGTTGCCGCGGCCGGCGCGCGGCGGGGGTCGAGGTCGCAGCTGCCATCAACCTTCTCCTTCTTGATGTTCAGAAACAGACGATGAGGGCATTTCGTTTCGGACCTCGGCGCGAAGCTGTTGAAGATCCGACTGAACCGCCGGATCGAGATCGAGCGCCACGGGCTCCCGCGGAGCGGGCTGGCCGGTGCGCGACGCCTCGGAAAGGCTGGCGTCAAGAAGGCGATCGGCCGCTTTGATGCGGGACCAGACGCGGCTGTGCGGGGCCTTCGAGACGACGAGCTGTGTGAGGTTGTCGAGCTCGTGCAGCAGCACGCGCCGGCGAAGAAGAGCCAGGCTGGCAACGTGGTCCTGGCCCGCGGCGAGCGCCAGGGCCGCGCGATCCCAAAGGTCGGGCACCTTCTTGCGGACCGAAGCCAGCATGGCTTCCACCCCGTTTGGCTCCCCGTCAGCCTTGACCACCGGTTCGCATCCTAGGCCGGGCTGCTTCGTACATCATCCGTGGGCGCACGGAGATTTAAGATGCGCGCGGCGACGCCGTGTTCGAAAGGGAAGGAGTGATGGCGGCCATCGCCCTCGTGCTCGAACGTGCGCGCGCGGGCGAAGGCCAGACTCTATTCGTGATCGGCGAGGCCGGTCTCGGCAAGACAAGCGTGCTGGAAAGCACGCGTGAGCTGGCCACCGGGTTCGCGGTCGGGATCGGCCGGGGACAGGCCGTGGAAGCGACGCTCCATTTCGGGATCGTCAGCGAAGCCCTCCGAGGATTGGGCGCCGGCACACCGCTGGATATCCCCAAAAGTGCGGCGCCGGCCGGCCTTGACGCAAGGGCCGCTTACTTCTACGCGACGCTCCGCGACCTGGAATCACGGAAAAAGCCGGCGCTCATCCTGCTCGACGACCTGCACTGGGCAGACCCCGACTCGCTTGCGCTCATTTCGTTCCTGAGCCACCGCGTAGCCGTGGTGCGTGTCGCGATCGTCGCCACCCTCCGGCCATGGCCGCGGGCGGCGCTCGACCTCGCCCGGCATCTTGCCCAGCAGGGGCAAGCCCAGCTCGAGCAGCTGATGCCGCTGAGCCCGCCGGCGGCGACCGCGCTACTCACCGAGCAGGTGGGCGCCGAACTCTCCGAGGAGACCATCGGCCGGGCCTGGGCGGCGAGCGGCGGCAACCCACTGTTCCTGGAAGAGATCGCGCGACATCTTCGAGACGGCCGCAGCCTGGAGGATCTGGACGAACGCGGTTCTGAGGCCACGATCCTGCTGTCGCGCATCGCCGGCCCAGGTGCTGATCTGCGCTACGCGCATGCCGCGAGCGTTTTCGGCATCGAGTTCCGGCCCATGTTGGCAGCCCGGGTGGCCGGGATGAGCGAAGCCGAAGCGACCGAGGCCCTCGCCGTCCTGGTCGACACGGGGCTGGTTCGGCCTGGCCAGGCCGGTTGGGCGCAGTTCACTCATCCGCTCTTTCGTCAGGCCCTCTACGAAGACATGGCCCCGCCGGTCCGGGAGCGATGGCACGCCGCGGCATTCAGGCATCTTCTCGCTCATGGTGTGGAGCCCGGCGAAGCCGCAGCGCATGCGGTGAGCGGCCAGCTGCGCGGGGACGTCGAAGCGATTGCCGTGCTCCAGCGGGCGGGCAGGGCGGCCATGGCAGACGGGGCCGTCGCCACCGCGCGCCACCGCTTGCAGTCGGCCGTCACCCTGGCCGGCGACAGCCCGTCGACACAGCTGCTGATCGGGCTGGCCGAGACCCTGCTGTCCACGGGCGAGCCCGCGAAGGCCGTCGAGATCTACAGCCGTATCCTCGACGGCGCTGGGGACGATGGCGATGCTCTTGCGGACGTCCACCGCATGCTCGGCCGCGCGCTGTTCGCCAGCGGCGATGCGCGCGCCGCCGAGGCGCAGTTCGCGGCGGCAGCCGAGTTGGGGCTCGACGCCGCCGACCCGACCCCTGCCATCGAGGCGCTCCTCGACCACGCCACCGCCTGCTGGATCGCAGGCCGTATCGCGCCTGCCGTCGACTACGCGAAGCGGGCGCGGCAGCTTGCGAGTGACGCCGGTCCAGACGTCAGGCGGCGGGCAGAATCGACCTGGGCCCTGGTCACGTTCCTTTCGGGCTCAGCTGAAGGGATCCCAGCGGCGGCAGCCGCGGCCGCCGAGGCCGGGCTGGGGACCGATCGGCAATTACATGTTCATCTCGGAGTTCTCGGAGAACTACCACGAAGCTGAGCGCGTGCTCGATGTCGCATATCGCGCCGCGGAGCAGCTGGGCGCGCCGATGGCGATTGGCCTCCTCGACACGCTGCGCACGAATGTCTTTATCAGGCGCGGCCGCCTGAGCGAGGCGCGCGATCATGCCGAGCACGCGCTGACGATGGTGGACCTGGTGCCGTCGCTGGCCGGCTACGCATGGATCGCGAACGCCGCCACCGTTCTCGAGATGGGGCACATGGACGAGGCCGCGGCATGGTGCGAGCGGCTCGACAAGCTGCCGCAGAGCATGATCCAGCGACTCTGGATTCAACGCATGCGCGGCATCATCGCGGGCAGGCACGGCCAGCAGCAGCAAGCGAGCGACCTCTTCCTGGTTGCAGAGACGATCGCCAACCAGGCCGGCCTCAACGAGCCGTGCGTCGTGCCATGGTCCCGAGACGCCATCACCGCTCACGTTGCGTGCGGGCGGCTCGACGACGCGGCCCGGGTCGTCGCGTGGCTGGAGGCAAGAAGCGCGGACCTGCCTTGCCTGTGGCCGCGCGCCACAGCCGTCTTCGGGCGCGCCCAGCTCGCGGAGAAGGCAGGCAAGAACGACGTGGCGGCGGAGCTATACGGCCAGGCGCTCGAGGTCTACTCGCAGATCCACCAGCCGCTGTCGGAGATCCGCACGATGATCTATTTCGGACGGTTCCTCAGGCAGGTCGGCAAGTCGGTCGAGGCTCGTCCATATCTGACGCGGGCAGCGGATGCCGCCGCAGAGGCCGGAGCTGCCTGGCTGGCGCAGCAGGCCACGGACGAACTACATGCGGCCGGCGGGCGCCAGCGCAAGCACGCCAGCCCAGACGACCTGACGCCGCAGGAACTTCGCGTGGCGAGGCTGGCGATCGATGGCCTCAATGTGCGCAAGATCGCCGACCATCTGTCGCTTTCGCCGCGCACGGTGGAGACGCACCTGCAGAAGGTCTATCAAAAGCTCAACGTCTCATCGCAGATCGAGCTGATCAAGGCCGGCATCCCGACGCGGGCCGGCGGCTAGTCGAATATCGGGTTGACCGGGCCGTGGCCTTTGCCAATGTCGAGCGAGTGCTCGATGGCGCGCCCGATGAAGGCTTTGGCGGCCTGAACGGCCTCCAATGGATCCTGGCCTTTCGCAAGGCCCGCGGCGATGGCGGCTGAGAACGCGCAGCCGCTGCCATGCGTGTTCTTGGTCTCGAAGCGATGGCCCGTCAGCTCGACCAGGTCCTTGCCGTCCCAGTAGACGTCGACGGCCTGCTCGTCAGAGTCCGCGTGACCGCCCTTGACGACGGCGACGCGCGGCCCGAGCGCAACCAGGTCGCGCGCAGCCTGGCGCCGATCGTCGAGCGTCTTGAGGGATCGGCCGAGCAGCACCTCGGCCTCGGGAAGGTTGGGGGTGACGACCAGCGCCAGGGGGAGAAGGTAGCGATAGAGCGACGCGATGGCGTCGTTGTGGAGCAGCCTGGCGCCGCCCTTCGCGACCATCACCGGATCGACGACAAGCTTCTCGATCCCGTGCTCGCGGATCGCGGTGGACACGGCCTCGATGATCTCTGCGCTGGCGAGCATCCCCGTCTTCGCCGCCTGCACACCGATGTCATCGACCACCGCATCGATCTGGGCGCGGATCACTCGCACCGGCACTTCATGGATGTCGGTGACCGCGACCGTGTTCTGGGCGGTGATGGCGGTGATCGCTGATGTCCCGTGCACGCCGAATGCCGCAAATGTCTTCAGGTCCGCCTGGATGCCCGCGCCTCCGCCCGAATCCGAGCCGGCGATGGTCAGCGCGACCGGGAGTCTCACCGTGACGGCTGCAGCCGGCGCCCGCCCCAGTACACGGCCGCGGCGACCGCGATGCTGACGAGACCGCTCGCATCGGCGCCGTGCATTCCGGCGATGAGACCGTCGTTGAAGAAATGCGGCGTCGAAACCACGTTGCCGAAGAGGTTTGTGTAGTTGACGAAGAGGAGACTCGTGGCGGCGCCCGCGAGCCACGCGGCGAGCGCAAGCTTCGGGCGCGCCCGCCCCTCGAAGACGAAAAAGCTGAGGAGGACGACCGCCGCCCACGCCGGCGCCCACAGGTAGGTGAGGATCAGGAAGTCCTCATACGCCACATGCAGGTCGGTGACCAGCACCGCGTAAGCCGCGAGCGCGGTGCCGAGGATTCCACAGCCCAGCGCTGTCTGCCAGCGCTGCAACCGGATGCCCATCGTCAGAGTGACCAAACCGGCGGTGTAGACGTCGAGGTAGTTGGCCCAGATCTCGCCGACAACCACGAAGACGAAGAAGGGCACCGCCACCCATACCGGTGCGTGCGTGCTGATGACCGCCAGCACTCCCTGGCTCGACGCGAGCTTCGCGTCGATGGTCGGCAGGAGCAGGCCGAACAGGCCGAGGAGAACCATCGGCACGGCTACGCCCACGACTGGCCAGATCGTGACCGACCGTGTCGGGCTGGATGACGGGAGATAGCGCGAGTAATCGCTCGCGAACGGGTACCACGACGCGACCAGCGCGAAGCACGTCATGAACCCGAGCACGAACGCGCCGGGATAGTCGGCGCCTGACACCGACGGGCCCTCACCCCAATGAAATTGGGGCGCCAGCAGCACGAAAAGAACAGCCGCCAGCGCGACGAAAATCACCGCGCCGTACGTCTCGAGCACTTTGATCGTGCGGTGGCCGTACACCGCGACGGCCACGCTGACCGCGGCGATGAGAATGACGAGACCGAAGGTGATGGCGCGGTTGCCGCCGCCGAATAGCTGTGCGCCGGCCTGGGCCGCGATCACGCAGTCCACCGCGAACCAGCCGATCGCGAGAAACAGGGTGAGCGCCGCGCCGACATAGGACCCGCGCCGGCCGAAGATGCCACGCGTGAAGACGATCTGGGGCAGGCCGCTTCTGGGACCGGTGTTACTGAGCAGGCCGAGAATCAGCGCCGCCGCGACGGTGCCGAGAATCGTCGCCGCGAGCCCGTCCCAGACGCCGAGGCCGTAATAGGTCGTGAGCAGGCTGGCGGTGAAAAGGCTCGCGTAGTTGGTGAAAGCGCCGGCCCAAAGAAACCCGAGCTCACGCGGACGGCCATGTCGTTCGGCGGCCGGGATCGCATCGATGCCATGCGTCTCGACCTTTCCGATCCGCTGGCATTACCCAGTTCAGGTTCTTGCGGTCGGCGCCATACGCCCTCTCAGCCTTCGATCGGCTCCCGCTTTCGATTCAGATTCTAGTGGGCCAGGAACTCCGTCACGAGCGACTGGAAGTGATGGACGCCGTTCTCACGCTTGGCGGCAAAGCGCCCGCGATCGTATGACCTCGATCGCAGCCCACGCTGCACCTGCTCGCAGACCACTATGTCCTCCTGCTGGATCTCGTCCGAGAAGGCGATCGTCTGCTGCATCGACTCCCAGCCGGCCCCGGTGCCGGGCTCGGCGAAAAACCATTCGAAGATCGTCAGCGTCTTGTCCACGCCGAGCGGGATGATCACGTTCGTGCTGACGTTGTCCTGGTAGATGTTCAGCATCGTGTTCGGGAACAGCCAGTAGTAGAGGGCGTCTTCTTCTGCTCCGGGCATCCGGATGTAGCGCCGGTCGCGCCCCGGCACCTCGTCTGGTTTCAGCTCGCGAATCGGCGCGTGCTGCTTCGAGTAGTAGCGGAAGGTCTCGACCCGGTACTTGTCGTAGTCGAGCTCTTTGAAGAGCCCCGGGTGCGCGATGGGCAGGTGATAGCCCTCGAGGTAGTTGTCGACGTATACCTTCCAGTTGCACTCGATCACATAGTCGCGGCGTTCGACCCGGCGCATTGTCGACAGGTCGTAGCCGGCCCTCCGGATCTCGTCTGGAATCGTTCCGATCCACTCCGCCAGCGGCGCCGCGTGGTCGTCGAGGTTGGCGAAGATGAACGGCCCCAGCGTATCGACCTGGATGGGGACCAGCCCGAAGTCCGCCTTGTCGAAGTCCTCGGTGCCCTCCATCTCGCGTGCGACCTGCAGGCGCCCGTCGAGTCCGTAGACCCAGCCGTGATAGCCGCACTGCAACGATTTCCGGTTGCCGCGAGTCGTCACGACCTGGGCGGCGCGATGGCGGCACACGTTGTAGAAGCCGCGCAAGCGGCCGTCCTCGGGATGCGTGAGGAGGATCGGCTCGTCGAGGATGGTGGTCGGCTTGAAGTCACCGTGGCGGGCGAGCTCGCTCGAATGGGCGACCAGCTGCCACGTGCTCGAGAAGATGCGCTCCTTCTCCTGGTCGAGGACCACGGGGTCCAGGTACATGCGAGAAGGCAGGGTGTGCGCCCTGGCAACGTCAGTTTTGAGGTTCATGACTGAGGGCACATTCTCGCACCCGCGCAAAATGCTGCCGTGGCTGCATCGCTCGTCATCCTGAACGGGGTTGTTTGGGCGCCAGGACGGCCAACCGCAACCGCTCTCGCTGTTGAGGGCGAGCGGATCGTCGCGGTCGGCGTCGATGCGGATGTCCGCTCTTTGATCGGCCCGACGACCCGCGTCATCGACGCCGCGCAGGGCACGATCCTGCCCGCCTTCAACGATGCCCATGTGCATTTCCTGATGGCGTCAAGGTCGCTCGATGGCCTCGATCTCTTCGGGGCTGAGACGCAGGAGCAGGTCGCCGACCGAATACACGTCTTTGCCGGAGCCAGCCACTCCGCCTGGCTCGTCGGCCGAGGCTGGTTTTACTCGGCATTTCCCGGTGGCATGCCCTCGCTCGAGCTGCTCGATGAGCTCGTGCCCGACCGGCCGGCCTACCTGGAGTCGTTCGACGCCCATACCGCCTGGGTCAACAGCCGCGCTCGAGCCATCTCCGGGCTGGGTCCCGGCTCCGGCGTTCTCAAAGAGGCGGCGATGCTCGACGTGATGCGCAACCTGCCGCCGCGGACCGCTGACCTGGACCTTGCGGCCCTGCAGGCGGGAATGCGGTTGGCTGCATCGCGCGGCATCGCGTCCGTGCAGGAGGCGGGCGAGGGCATGGCCCAGCTCTCGCTGTACGAGACCCTCCGAGAGCGCGACCAGCTGACGATGCGTGTTCGCCTTGCGTTCGACATGATCCCTGGGCTCGATTCGGCCGGCTGGGAGAAAAGACTCGACGACTACGCGACCGCTCGAGTCCGGCACTCGGGCTCATGGCTCCAGACGGGAATCCTGAAAGCGTTCGCGGACGGCGTCGTCGAGTCGCGAACGGCGGCGATGCTGGAACCGTACGAAGGCACCCTCGAGCGCGGTGCGCTCCTGTGGGAACCAGACGAGCTCTCAGTGGCCGTGCGCGCAGCCGATGCCCGAGGTTGGCAGCTGCAGGTTCATGCCATCGGCGACCGCGCCATCCGCGTTGCGCTCGACGCATTGGCCGGCTGCGAGCAGGGTCGCCGCCATCGCGTCGAGCACATCGAGACGCCCGCGCCTGCTGACACCGCCAGGTTCGCAGAGCTCGGGGTCATCGCCAGCATGCAGCCCCAGCACGCGGACCCCAACCTCATATCGGTTTGGCGGCGCAACCTCGGGGCCGAGCGATCGGTGCGTGGCTGGCCGTGGCGCGTGCTGCTGGCTTCGGGGGCCAGGCTGGCCTTTGGCACCGACTGGCCAGTCGTGCCCATCGACCCGTTCGCCAGCTTGCAGATCGCGACCGAGGGGCACGCTGCGCAGCGAATCGGCGTTGAGCAGGCCGTCGCGGCATGGACGTCGGGCGCGGCCTACGCCGAGCACATGGAAAATGAGAAGGGCTCGCTCGAGGCTGGGATGCTCGCCGACATCGCGGTCCTCGATCGCGACCTGGCGTCGACGCCCGGCGGCGAGCTGGCCAAGATAAAAGTTGAGGCGACCGTGGTTGGCGGTCGCCTCGTGTACGAAAGCTAGAGGGAAATCAGTCGCCGGCCGCCGGCGCGGCTTGCGCCTGCATCGTCATGGGCCCCGTGTGGATCGCGTGGCCCCGCCCGACCGCCCAGAACACAATCGCGACTACGATCAGGAACGCCACCGTGGCAAACGTGTACACCTCGAACGTCGTCCGGTTGACGCCTGCGGTGTCGGCGCTCCACTGGTACGTGAACAGGTTCGGCCACAGCGAGAAGACGGTGGCTGCGACCACCCAGAACATCGTGAGGATCACGGATATCCAGGCGCCGGCGTTGCCACCTGGAACGACGAACGGCCGCTTGACGTTCGGATACTTCCTGCGCAGCGTGAGCAGCGCCGGGAATATCAGGATGTAGGAGAAGGTGGTCGTCGAGATCACAAGGCCGAGGACCGCCGCGAAGTAGCCATGGAGGCCGCCTCCGGTGACGAAGAACGTGATGAACATGAAGATGGTGGCGATGATGCCGGACAGCACGTTGACCACGATCGGGGTTCCGAACCTCGTCGAGAAGTAGCCGAGCTGCCGCGGTCCCGACCCCGCCAGGGCTCCGATGGCCATCAGGCGGTCAGACCCCATGAGCCATGTGGTTCCGCTCGAGAGGAGCACGAACACAAAGGCCAAGCCCGCGACGTGGTTGAAGAAGGGCGCGGCGCCCCCAAGCACGCTGCTTGAAGCGAACTGGTAGGCGGCGACGAAGCCGGCCACGTTGCTCAGCTGGTCGGTCGAGAGGATCAGGACCACGCCGACGATCGGGACCGCGTAGCCCAGGAACGAGATGATCCCGGATGCGTATACCGCTCGAGGAATGTCCCGCTGCGGGTTGTCCATCTCTTCGCTGGCGTTCGTCTGAAGCTCGAAGCCGATCCACTGGAACACGATCACGCCGATGACTCCGATCAGGATCGTGGTGTCCGTCGGGAAGAAGCCTCCGAGGCTGCCATGGAATCCGTGCTGTACGCCTGAAACGACGACGAGAAGCGCAAAGAACGCCAGCAATGCCAGTCGGAGAATGGCGCCGATGTTCGGCACCCATTTCATGTAACGAAGCGACAGGATGTTCATGGTCACCGCGACCCAGATGAACAGGAAGCCGATGATGGTCTCAGGGCCCTGGTTGCCGTTGAATGAGGTCCCCCACAACGCGTCAATCGCCGCGATCGACACCGCGGTCAGGGTTCCACCGAGCCAGATTGGGTTGCTCAGCCAGTACAGGACTCCGACCACCGCTCCCGCGAAATGGCCGTAAGCCAAGCGCACCCAGTCGTAGGTCGCCCCCTCGGTCGGGAAGGCAGAGCCGAGCTCTGCGGTGATGAAGCCGTACGGGATCAGGAACGTGAGAGCGGAGACGATGAGCCAGAAGATCGCCTGAGCGCCGTAAGAAGACGATTGGCCGATCGTGTCCAGGGCCACGATCGCGCAGATGGTGAAGAAGATCATGTCGAATCTGAAGAGAGACTTTTTGAGCTTGCGTTTCTCAGCTACAAGCTCGGCTACGGCTGCGGATTCCCCCATGCCTTACCCTCCCCAACGTTAAGAAACGATGAAATCGCGACAATTAGAGGGCCAGGGGCAATCGCTGTCAAGCTGGCCCTAGTTCGGGAGGGGATCCATACGTGAGCACGCCCACCGCGCGTCAAGTTTCGACATCCCGCGTCAAAGAGCTGACCGCGCGCGAGGAAGAGAGGTTCCGGCAGGCCCGGCCTCGGTCTCAAAAGCTCTGGCAGGAAGCGCGCGCAGTCATGCCCAGGGGCGTCCCCTCGTCATTCCAGGACGCGGCGCCGCAGCCGGTGTTCATGGAACGGGGCAAGGGCAGCCGGGTCTGGGACGTGGACGGCAACGAGTACGTCGACTTCCACAACGGCTTCGGGGTGATGGTGGTAGGGCACGCCCATCCGAAGATCGTGGAAGCTGTCAGCCAAAGGATCGCGCTGGGCTCCCATTTCGCGCAGCCGACGGCGGACGACATCCAGGTGGCCGGCGAGCTGTCACGCCGGTTCGGGCTGCCGCAATGGCGATTCACCAACTCGGGCACCGAATCCACGCTGGACGCAGTCAGGATCGCGCGCGGCTTCACCGGTCGCCAGAGGCTCATCAAGATGGAGGCCTCGTATCACGGCCACCACGACGCCCTCATGGTGTCGGTCGAGCCGCCGCCGGAGCTGATGGGTCCGGCGGATGCACCTGCCTCCGTGCCGCAGAGCGAGGGCATCCCGCCGGCGATCGTCGAGCTCACCACCGTCGTCCCCTTCAACGACCTTCCTGCCCTCGAGCGCGCGTTCACGCGCTACCCGAACGAAGTGGCAGCCGTGATCGTCGAGCCGGCGATGATGAACGTCGGCATCGTGCTGCCCGACCCCGGCTACCTGGCCGGCCTACGGGACATCGCCCACCGCAACGGCGCGCTCGTCATCTTCGACGAGGTCAAGACCGGCATCACCATCGCCGCGGGCGGAGCCACCGAGCGGTTCGGGGTTACCCCCGACCTGATCGCCCTTGCCAAAGCGATCGGCGGCGGACTGCCGTGCGGCGCGGTTGGCGGCACCGCCAACGTGATGACGGTGAT
>WNFL01394721.1_pt3 | contig 11959 bp, 9 predicted proteins | sample 5400361 | NCBI WGS metagenome assembly WNFL01 (sample SAMN13153351, study PRJNA577476) | soil metagenome | isolation source: 40 cm soil on Douglas fir-dominated hillslope | place: USA:California | collected 2013-09-17
ACGGTCGAAAGAAGGCCGTCGAAGCCTTCGGTGTGCCGCCGGATGTAGCCCTCGTCGTGCCAGCCCTCCCGCAGGATCACGTGCAGCATGCCGTTGAAGAGCGCGACATCGGTGCCCGGCGCGATCTGCAGGTGCAGGCTGGCCGCGCGCGCCGTTTCGGTCCGGCGAGGATCGACGACGATCAGATGCCCGGGACCGGCGCTCTCGATCCTCCTGTAGAGCACCGGATGCGCCCACGCGGTGTTGCTGCCCGCGATGAAGACGCATCCCGCGTGATCGATGTCCTCGTAGCAGGCGGGCGGCGCATCGGCGCCCAGCGTCTGCTTGTAGCCGGCCACCGCCGACGCCATGCAAAGACGCGAGTTCGTGTCGATGTTGTTGGTCCCGATGAGGCCCTTCGCGAGCTTGTTGAACGCGTAGTAGTCCTCGGTGAGGAACTGGCCCGACACATAGAACGCGACCGAATCGGGGCCGTGCCGCGCAATCGTGTCCGCGAACCGCCCGGCGAGGTACGCGAGCGTCTCATCCCAGGACTTGCGCTCGTCGTTTATCTCCGGGAACAGACCCCGGAACGAAGGATCGGCCTTGTGCAGCGACAGGCCCTTGGTGCACAGGCGGCCGAAGTTCGCCGGATGCTTCGGATCGCCCCTCACGGAAACGATCGCGTCGCCGCAGACCGAGGCGAGGACGCCGCAGCCGATGCCGCAGTAGCAGCAGGTCGTCGCGACCTCGCGCCGGGGCTCGACCCACACGAAACCGTCCTCGACCCGCGCGGCATACACCGGGATGCGCACCGAGACGTCTTCGAGGCAGCGGCCGGAGGCAAGGCTGAAGTGCTGCTTGTAGATCGGCGAGGCGACGACCAGCTCGCCCTTCAGATCGCCCACGATCCCGCGCGAGATGACGTTGGCGCGCGAGAAGGGATCGAGATTGCCTACCGCGTGAACGGCGTCGTTATCCAGCCTGAAGATCGCAACCTGCTCGCCTCCCACCAGCGCGCACACGCCGGTGTTCGGCACGATATCCGCGAGCTTGCAGATCTTATGCGGCTTCAACTTCCCGCTCCTCGGAGCGCGCCGGCCGGATCTGGCCGCGCTCGGCGACGAAGACGACATTCGAATCGGGGGCGTCGCTGTTCACGAAGTGGCGGAAGCGCTTGAGGACCTCGGGATCCCCGATCGCGTTCTTCCATTCGCATTCGTAGCTGTCGGCGAGCTTCTGCATCTCGGCCTCGAGCTCGGCGCCGATGCCGAGCGCATCCTCGCAGACCACCTTGCGAACGTAGTCGATGCCGCCCTCGAGGTTCTCCAGCCAGACGCTGGTGCGCTGCAGGCGATCGCCGGTGCGGATGTAGAGCATCAGGAAGCGGTCGATGTATCGAATCAGCTCTTTATCGCTCAGGTCTTTCGCAAGCAAATCGGCATGCCGCGGCTTCATGCCGCCGTTGCCGCACACGTACAGGTTCCAGCCCTTCTCGGTGGCGATGATGCCGACGTCCTTGCTCTGCGCCTCCGCGCATTCGCGCGTGCAGCCGGACACCGCCATCTTCAGCTTGTGCGGCGCGCGCAGGCCGCGGTAGCGGTTCTCGATGCTGATCGCCGTCGTCACGGAGTCCTGCACCCCATAGCGGCACCAGGTGCTGCCGACACAGGACTTTACTGTCCGCAATGCTTTCCCATAGGCGTGACCGGATTCGAAGCCCGCATCCACCAGCTCGCGCCAGATCAGCGGCAGCTGCTCGACGCGCGCGCCGAGCAGATCGATGCGCTGCGCGCCGGTGATCTTCGTGTAGAGGCCGAACTTCTTCGCCACCTCGCCGAGCACGATCAGCTTCTCCGGCGCGATCTCGCCGCCGGGCACGCGCGGCACGATCGAATAGGTGCCGTCCTTCTGCATGTTGGCGAGGAAGCGGTCGTTCGTGTCCTGCAGCGGCGCGTGCTCCGGCTTGAGGATCATCTCGTTCCAGCAGGAAGCGAGGATGGAGGCCACCGCCGGCTTGCAGATGTCGCAGCCCCGGCCCCGGCCGTGCTTTGCGATCAACGAGTCGAAAGTTCTCAGATTTCCGATTTTTACGAGATGGAACAGCTCCTGGCGCGAGTGCGGAAAGTGCTCGCACAGATGGTTGTTCACCGAGAAGCCGCGCTTCTTCATCTCCGCGTCGAGGATCTGCTTCGCGAGCGGGGCGCAGCCGCCGCAGCTGGTGCCCGCCTTCGTTTCTTTCTTGAGGGCGGCGAGGCTGGCGCAGCCCGCGCTCACGGCCTCGCATATTCTTTCCTTGGAGACGTTGTTGCAGGAGCAGATCAGGGCGCTGCCCGGCAGCAGGTCGACGCCGATGCCTTTGCCCGAACCGGCCCGCGCGGGCAGGATCAGATCCTCGGGATGCTCGGGCAGCGGCAGCGGATTCAGCGCCATCTGCAGGAGCGTGCCGTAGTCGGAGGCGTCACCGAGCAGGATCGCGCCGAGCACGTATTTCCTGTCCGGGGAGACGACCAGCTTCTTGTAAACGCCGGCCGCTTCATCCGTGAATACATAGTTGAGCGCGTTCGGCGTCGTGCCGTGCGCGTCGCCGATGGAAGCCACGTCGACGCCCATGAGCTTCAGCTTGGTGCTCATGTCCGCGCCGAGAAACCGCACATGATCCTCGCCCGTGAGATGCCGCGCGGCGACTTCGGCCATCTGGTAGCCCGGCGCGACGAGGCCGAAGGTGCGTCCTTCCCACAGCGCGCATTCGCCGATCGCGTAGATGTCCGGATTGGCGGTCCGGCAATGCGAGTCGATCTGGATACCGCCACGCTCGCCGACCGCGAGCCCGGCCGCCCGCGCCAGCTCGTCGCGCGGACGGATTCCCGCCGAGAAGACGATCAGGTCCGTTTCGAGGCTGGTGCCGTCGGCGAAAACCAGCTTCTGCCTTCGCTCGGTGCCCTCTGCGATCTCCTTCGTGTGCTTCTGAAGGTGGACCTTTGCGCCCAGCGCCTCGATCTTGCGCCGCAGGAGCCGGCCCGCGGAGTCGTCGAGCTGCACCGCCATCAGGCGCTGCGCGAACTCGACGATGTGCGTCTCGAGCCCGAGGTCCTTGAGCGCCTTGGCGGCTTCCAGCCCGAGCAGCCCGCCGCCGATCACCACGCCGACCTTCGTCCGCTGCGCCGCGGCGGCGATGACCTCGAGGTCCTCGATCGTGCGGTAGACGAAGCAATCGCGCCGGTCCTTGCCCGGCACCGGCGGCACGAACGGATAGGAGCCGGTGGCGAACACGAGCTTGTCGTAGGAAACCTCGCGGTAGCGCGCCGAGCGCACGACCTTCCTGACCGGATCGACCGCGAGCACGCCGTCGTTCAGCCGCAGCGTCATCTCGGCGTCCTTGAAAAAGCTCCGCGTCACGAGGCTGAGGTCGGCGGCGCTCTTGCCGGAAAAATAGCTGGTGAGCTGCACGCGGTCGTACGCCGGGCGCGGCTCCTCGCAGAAGGTGGTGATGTCGAAATCCACCGCCTTCTCCCGGCCGCGCGCGACGAGCTGCTCGAGGAAGCGCTGGCCGACCATGCCGTTGCCGATGACGACGACTTTCAGGCGCTCGGTCATGCGGCGCGCCGCGCCGGCAGGGCGATCTTGACTCTGGAGAAACGAACGACATCGCCGATCACCACGATCGCCGGGCTGCCGATCGCTTCATTCACGACATCGTTCGCAAGGCCGTCGAGCGTGCCGATCACCTCGCGCTGGCTCCTCAGCGTGCCGTTCTCGATCGCGCAGGCGGGCGTTTCGGGCTTCATTCCCGCGGCCATCAACGCGCGGGAAATTTCCTTCAAGCGCCGCAGCGCCATGTAGACGACCAGGGTCGTGCCGGAGCGGGCGAGCGCTTCCCAGTTCGGCTCGCCGCCGTCGCGCGTGTGCCCGGTCACGAAGGTGACGCCGCTCGCCACCCCGCGATGCGTGACCGGGATGCCGAGCGCAGCCGGCGCGCCGAGACCGGCGGTGATCCCGGGAATGATCTCGACGTCGATACCCTCGGCGGCAAGCGCCTGCAGCTCTTCGCCGCCGCGACCGAACACGAAAGGGTCTCCGCCCTTCAGGCGAGCCACCGTTTTGCCCGCCTTGGCGTACTGGATCATGAGCTTCTCGATGAAGACCTGCGGCGTCGATGTACAGCCGCCGCGCTTGCCCACCTCGATCACCTTCGCGTCGAAGCGCGCGTGCGCAAGGCAGCCTCGGTTGACGAGGTCGTCCACAAGCACGATATCGGCGAGGTGCAGGGCGCGCGCCGCCTTCAGCGTCATCAGCTCGGGATCGCCCGGGCCGGCGCCGATCAGGAAGACTCTTCCGGTTTCCGGGAAGCTCATTCTGGCCACCGGGATCGTTCGGGTAACCGCATCAGGCCGCTTTCAGCTTCGCCTTGTGCGCCTGCTTCTCGTAGAGGAACTCGAGCACCCTCGCGCGCAGGTCCATGAACCGCGGATCGTGGGCAAGCGCGAGGCGCTCGCGCGGGCGCGGCAGGGCCACCTCGAGGATCTCGCCGATCCGGGCCGCGGGGCCGTTGGTCATCATGACCACGCGATCGGAAAGCAGCACCGCCTCGTCCACGTCGTGCGTCACCATCAGCACCGTGGCGCCGGTCTTGTCGACGATGCGCATCAGCTCGTCCTGCAGCGTCGCGCGCGTGAGCGCGTCGAGCGCGCCGAACGGCTCGTCGAGGAGCAGCATCTTCGGCTCGATCGCAAGCGCGCGCGCGATGCCGACGCGCTGCTTCATGCCGCCCGAGATTTCATTCGGATATTTATGTTCGGCCTGAGACAGGCCAACTAGATCGAGGACATAGCGGGTTCGTTCTTTCAATTTTTCCTTTTTTTCTGAAAAAACGCGCTCGACCGCCAGGTACACATTCTCGAAGCAGGTCAGCCACGGCAGCAGCGAATGGTTCTGGAACACCACGCCGCGGTCCGGACCTGGGCCGTCGATATGCTTGCGCGCGAGCAGGATGGTTCCGGCGGTAGGCTTGAGCAGCCCGGCCACGAGGTTGAGCAGCGTGCTCTTGCCGCAGCCGGAGTGGCCGATCAGCGTCACGAACTCGCCCTTCCTGATCGCGAGCTCGATGCCGGTCAGCGCCACGAAATCGCCCTTCTTCGTCTCGAAGGTCATGCCGACCGATTCGACGCTCAGGTACTTCCCGGGGTCCACGGCCATGTCCGGTCCTAGCCGTAGGAGAAGCGCCGGGTCAGCAGCACGAGCGCCTGCTCGAGCAGCAGGCCGACGACGCCGATGGTGAAGATCGCGATGATGATGTGCTCGACCTTCAGGTTGTTCCACTCGTCCCACACCCAGAAGCCGATGCCGACGCCGCCGGTGAGCATCTCGGCGGCCACGATCACCAGCCAGGCCACGCCGATCGACAGGCGCACGCCGGTGATCATGTAGGGCAGCACCGCGGGGAACAGGATCTTGGTGAACACCTTCCACTCGGAGAGGTTCAGCACGCGCGCCACGTTCAGGTAGTCCTCGGGGATCTGGCGCACGCCGACCGCGGTATTGACGATCATCGGCCAGAGGCTGCAGACGAAGATCACGTAGATCGCCGCCGGGTTCGCCGCCTTGAACACCAGCAAACCGATCGGCAGCCAGGCGAGCGGCGACACCGGCTTCAGCATGGCGATGATCGGCGCCGCCATCCCGGAGGCGAAGCGGAAGCGCCCGACGATGAAGCCCAGCGGGATGCCGACCAGCGCCGCGAGGCCGAACCCGATGCCCACGCGCCTGAGCGAAGACAGCACGTTCCAGCCGATGCCCTGGTCGTTCGGCCCCTTGCTGTAGAACGGATCGGCGAAGATTTTCGCCGCCGCGGCGCCCACGGTGAGCGGATCGGGAATGCGGCCGCCCTGCTTCGCGATCAGCGCCCACAACCCGACGAATACGGCGAGCCCGGCAATCGGCGCGAGCACGTCGAGCAACCATTGCGGCGCCTTCGCGCGCCTGTAGCCCGTGCCCGACTCGAAGCGCGCCTTCGCCGCATCGGCCTTGGCGCCCAGGACCGCCGCCGCCGGATGCGGCGGGCTGGTCCTGATTCTCTCGCGGGAGAGGACTTCTTTCCTGACTTCCGTCCTGAGGGCGACCGCCATCATTCACGCCGCCTTGATCTTGAAGGCGCCGGCGTAGGTCTTCGCGTTGCGCGCGTCCCACACTACGCCGTCCATCAGCTTCGCGCTGCGCATCGGGTCCTTCGGCAGCGGTGTCTTCGTCATCGCCGCCGCATCCTTGTAGATGTCGATGCGGTTCACCTTCTTCGCCACCTCGAGGTAGTCCGGGTCCTCCTTGAGAAGCCCCCAGCGCCGGTGCTGCGTCATGAACCACATTCCGTCGGACAGGTACGGGAAGGTGACGTAGCCCTCGTTGTAGAACTTCATGTAGTCCTTGTCGTCCCACACCCTGCCGATGCCGTTGTCGTAGCGCCCGAGCATGCGCGCCACGATCACGTCCTTCTCGCAGTTGACGTAGGACTTGTCGGAGACCACCTCGGCGGTTTTCTGGCGGTTGACGAGCGAGCTGTCGATCCAGCGGCCCGCATCGATGACCGCCGCCGTCATCGCGCGCGCCGTGTTCGGATATTTCTGCGTGAACTCCGCGGTGCAGCCGAGCGTCTTCTCCGGGTGGTCCTTCCAGAGATCCTGCGTGGTGTTCGCGGTGAAGCCGATCTTGTCCATGATGGCGCGGTAGTTCCACGGCTCGCCGACGCAGAACCCGTCCATGGCGCCGACGCGCATGTTGGCCACCATCTGCGGCGGCGGCACGACGATCGCCTTTACGTCCTGGAACGGATGAATGCCGTGCGCCGCCAGCCAGTAGTAGATCCACATGGCGTGCGTGCCGGTCGGAAAGGTCTGGGCGAAGGTGTATTCGCCTTTTTCCGTCTTGATTAATTTACTTAAAGAAGAACCATCCGTTACGCCCTTGTCGTAGAGCTTGCGCGAGAGCGTGAACGCCTGGCCGTTGTGGTTGAGGTTCATCAGGACGTTCATGTCCTTCTTCGGCCCGCCGATGCCCATCTGCACGCCATAGATGAGGCCGTAGAGCACGTGCGCGGCGTCGAGCTCGCCGTTGACGAGCTTGTCGCGCACCGCGGCCCAGGACGCTTCCTTGGAGGGAATGATCTTGATGCCGTACTTCTTGTCGAACTCCATGACCGAGGCCATGACCACCGAAGAGCAGTCGGTGAGCGGAATGAAGCCGATCTTCACTTCCTTTTTCTCGGGCGCGTCCGAGCCCGCGGCCCACGCGCCGACGCGCACCGCTTCAGGAACCATGCTGGCCACCCCGGCCGCGCCGGCCTTCTTCAGAAACTCCCGTCTGTCCAAGCTCATCCACGTTTCTCCCAGGACCAAATAAAAAAGGCGTTGGCGGATCCGCTTTCGCGAATCGACCGAACGCCTTTGTTCGATATGCAGGACGCGTCGTTGCGTCCCGCTGCTCCCTTACCTACGCAAGCCCCATGCCACCGGCTATCTCTATAGAAATCAGGTGACTAATAGAAATGCGGAGGACCGAGCATGCACTGGTGCAGTGCAACACCTCGCATCATGCACCACCAAGGAGTTCCGCCGCATCGATGAGCTGTTGCGCCACGTCGGCGATTTTCAGCTTGCGGTCCATCGCGAATTTACGCAGCAGGCCGTACGCCGCATCCTCCTCGAGACCGCGCGTCTTCATGAGAATGCCTTTCGCGCGCTCGACGAGCTTGCGCTCGGAGAGCTTGAGGTTGGCCTGTGCGAGCTGCGCCCGCAGATCCTGGAAATCCTCGAAGCGCGCCACGGCGACGTCGACGATGGTCTTCACGCGGGCCGGATCGAGGCCGTCGACGACGTACGCCGAAACGCCGGCGCGCACCGCCTCGCGGATGGTCTCGGGCGCGTGATCGGTCGCGAACATGACCACCGGGCGCGGCGTGTGCTGGCTCATGACGACGAGGTGCTCGAGCACATCGCGGCTCGGCGATTCGGTGTCGATGACGATCACGTCTGGCGCGAGCTCCTCGATCATTTTCAGCAGCGCGACCGCCGACGTGAGTGAAGCAGTCACCTCGTGCCCCGCCCGGCGCAGGCCTTCGCGCAGGATCTCCGCGCGCTCCGCCGACTCGTCGACGACCAGGATCCTCATGCGGCGCGGGCCTCCCGCGCCGTCATGCCGGCGCGCACGCGGCCTCCTGCATCGTGCCGGCGAGAAGATCGTAGGCGGCGACCCAGGCCGATCTCACTTCCGGCGTGAATGCTTCGCCGAGTGAAGTCTCGAGCATCCACAGAAGCGCGGTCGCGACGAGCTCGTAGTGGCGCGGCTGGACGCCGTAGGCGGCGTGCCGGCGGCCGAGCTGGCGGACCGCGAGCACGATTTTTTCCGGCCGCGAGAGCCCGCCGACGGCGACGCTGATCATCGCCGTCAGATTCCGGCCCTGGTCCTTGAGATCGTTGGTGAACAGCGCCCTGACGTCCGGGTCGAGGCTGAACAGCTTGCCGTAGAACAGCTCGGCGGCCGTATCCTTGATGGGCATCAGGCTGCGCCACGTCCTTTGCACCAGATCGACCTGCTCGGGGCTCATAGGCTCCTCTTTCCCTGATTGAGTTCGCAAATCGCGTGCCAACGGCTTGCGCCTTGGAAGCCCCGTGCGCCCCGCGGAAAGCGGCACTGCGCTGGGGCGCGCGCGTGTTCCGCTGCATCACTTTGTGGCACATTCACGTCATGCGAGAACCTCAGCCGAAAACCATCCAGCTCAAGGACTACACGCCGCCGCCGTTCCTCATCGATTCGGTCGACCTCGATATCGACATCCGCGCCGACGACGCGTTTGTCAAGGCGACGCTTGCAGTGCGGCGCAATCCGCGCGGTAATAAAACCGACACATCGTTAGTGCTCGACGGCGACGAGCTCGAGCTCGTTTCGGTCGCGTTGAACGGAAGGACGCTGGAAACGAGCGCCTTTTCCCTCGCCGCGGAGCAGTTGGCCATTCCCGGCGTGCCCGACGCATTTTCGCTCGAGACCGTCACGCGCATCGTCCCGCAGAAGAACACCAAGCTGGAAGGTCTCTACGCGACGCAGCACGGCTTCGTGACGCAATGCGAAGCGCAGGGCTTCCGGCGCATCACCTGGTTCCTCGACCGCCCCGACGTGATGGCGCGCTACACCGCCGTCATCCATGCCGACAAGTCGAAATACCCGGTGCTGCTCTCCAACGGCAACCTCCTCGAGAAGGCGGAGGAGGCCGGCGGCCGGCATCGCGCGCGCTTCGAGGATCCGTTTCCGAAGCCGTCGTATCTCTTCGCGATGGTCGCAGCGAACCTGGACGTCCTGGAAGACCAGTTCATCTCGATGAGCGGCAGGACGAAGCAGCTCTTCCTCTATGTCGAGCCGGGCAAGCTCGACCAGGCGGGCTGGGCGATGGATTGCCTGAAGCGCGCGATGAAGTGGGACGAGCGGCGCTTCGGCCTGGAGCTCGATCTCGACCAGTACAAGATCGTGGCCGTGGGCGACTTCAATTCCGGCGCGATGGAGAACAAAGGCCTGAACATCTTCAACACGCGCTACATCCTCGCGCGCGCGGACACCGCCACCGATCTCGACTACCTCAACATCGACCGGGTCGTGGCGCACGAGTATTTCCACAACTGGACCGGCGACCGCGTCACCTGCCGCGACTGGTTCCAGCTCTCGCTCGTTCCAGCTCTCGCTCAAGGAAGGGCTGACCGTCTTTCGCGACCAGGAATACGGCGCCGACACCTATTCGCGCGCCGTCACGCGCATCCAGGAAGTCCGCTCCCTGCGCGCCATGCAGTTCCCGGAGGACGCAGGCCCCATGCAGCACCCAGTGCGGCCCCAGTCCTACATGGAAATCCGCAACTTCTACACCGCGACGGTCTACGAGAAGGGCGCCGAAGTCGTGCGCATGCAGCACACCCTGCTCGGCGAGGAAAAATTCCAGGCCGGCATGCGGCTGTATTTCAAGCGGCACGACGGACAGGCCGTGACCTGCGATGACTTCGTGCAGGCGATGCAGGATGCCTCCGGCGTCGATCTGTCGCAGTTCAGGCGCTGGTACGACGTGGCGGGAACACCCGTGCTGGATTGCTCCGGGTCTTTCGAGAAAGACACCTTCACCCTGACGGTGAAGCAATCCATGACGCCGCCGTTCCACATTCCTTTCGCAGTGAAGATCGGGGCGAACGAGCAGCTCCTGTCGCTGAAGAAGCCGGAAGAGAAATTCGTCTTCGAGAATCAGAAGACGAGACCCGCTCCATCGCTCCTGCGCGGCTTCTCGGCGCCGGTGATCCTCGACTATCCGTACACCGAGGACGAGCTGCTGCACCTGATGGCGCACGACGACGACCCGTTCAATCGCTGGGAGGCCGGGCAAAGGCTCGCCGCTTCGACGATTCTCGAGAAGAACGGCATCCCTTCGGACAAGTTCGTGCTGGCCGCGAAGAGCATCCTCGCCGGCGAGGACCCGGCGTTCATCGCCGAGGCGCTGGCGCTGCCGCCCGAGAGCTCGCTCGCCGAGCAGATGGCGCTCGTCGATCCCGACCGGCTTCACGACGCGCGCAATCGCCTGCGCCGGGAGCTGGCGAGCGCGCTCAAGGACGAGCTCCTGGAGAGGTACCGGGCGGGAAAAACGTCCGGGCCGTATTCCCCCGACGCCGCTTCCATGGGCCGGCGGGCGCTGCGCAATCTGTCGCTGAGCTATCTCTCCGAGATCGGGATGTCGGCGCTGTGCTATGAGCAGTTCCGCGCCGCCGACAACATGACCGACGCGATGGCCGCGCTCGGCTGCCTCGCGAACGCCGAATGCCCCGAGCGGCAACCAGCGCTCGATGCGTTCTACGAAAAGTGGAAGAACGAGACGCTGGTGGTCGACAAATGGCTTTCGGTGCAGGCGACCTCGCGTCTGCCCGGCACCCTCGGCCGCGTGCACGAGCTGCTTCACCACCCGGCGTTCGATCTCAAGGTGCCGAACAAGGTCTACGCGCTGATCCGCGGCTTCACTTCGAACCATGTGCGCTTTCACGCAGCGGACGGCGCCGGCTATGCGTTCCTCGCGGACCAGATCATCGCCCTGAACGCATTGAATCCGCAGGTGGCGGCGCGCATGGCGCGGGCGTTCGATCGCTGGAAGAGATTCGACGAGAACCGCAAGCGCAAAGCCAGGGCCGCTCTCGAGCGCGTGCGCGACTCCGCCGGGCTGTCGAGGGATGTGATGGAAATCGTGGTCAAGTCGCTCGGCTGACCCGCGCCCCGTCGTCGGGGCGGCGTGCGCAAACCCCTACAGCGGGCCCGCTACGCGTCACAAAGATTAACCTTTAGGTCCGATCCGGTTATCCGCACGTCCTGATTCGACCAGCGGAGTGACTTTATCCCTGCGGTTGTGCGTATTCTCCCCATCAACATAGCGGTGTTTTGCATTTCCTGACAATCAGGAACGGACCTTCAGGAAATATGGGCAAACCGGGCGAAAGCCCGGGACGCAAAGCCGCGGGCCTAAAGCGGATTCGCTAAGGCAGCCGGGCTGCACGGGGAGAGAGTTCCCTATTGCAGAGGGCTGTCTTGGTCAAGGGAGAGAGTGACCAAGATGATCAGTGTTTCAGCAGGTGCGGTGCTGTGCCTCTGCATGGGCACCACGCTTGCACAGCCCGCCGCGCGGCTCGCGTGGCCGCCCGAGCTTCCTAATCCGCCCCTGCCAGGGGCGAGCCTTTACGTTTCCGACAAATCGAACGTAGTGCTCGATTTCCACGGCAGCATCCAGGACCCGGACCTGGTGATCTTCATGGCGGGGAATCAGTACCCCGTGTTCCCGGACCTGATCGCGGCGTTTCGCAGCTGGCTCGCCACCCAGCCCGCTCACCGCGGCGTGAAGGCCGAGCGCATCTTCTACGCGACGACGCCTCCCGGCCGCCTGATCGACGCCATGCAGTCCGGGCAGCTCCTGCTGGGCAACTTC
>WNFL01013622.1_pt1 | contig 11958 bp, 8 predicted proteins | sample 5400361 | NCBI WGS metagenome assembly WNFL01 (sample SAMN13153351, study PRJNA577476) | soil metagenome | isolation source: 40 cm soil on Douglas fir-dominated hillslope | place: USA:California | collected 2013-09-17
GGCAGGCTCAGGGGTGAAGGAGCAAACACGACCTGGGATCTGGCGGGAGCCACAGCAGGCGTCTACCAGGCCTTTGTTGAGGTCGACGACGGACGCGATCTTAATTGTGTCGCGTTTTCATCAGTCGCGATCGTGGTGACCAATTGTCCGCCTCCGCCGCCTCCTCCTCCGATTTGTCCGACCGTGACCGTTTCCTGTCCCGAGGCTGGCAGCGAAAATGCACCCGTGACGTTCACCGTGGCAATTACCGGTGGTACACCAAACATTATCCCGGGCTACAACTGGACCATTTCCGCAGGCAAGATCATCAGCGGCCAGGGAACTCCGAGCATTACCGTCGACACCGGCGGCCTGGCTGGCCAGACCGTGCGCGCGAGTGTCGATGTTACCGGCTTTGGCACGCCTTGTCCGGCAAGCTGTTCGGTGTCTATACCGATCATAAATAAGCCGCGCAAGTTCGACGAGTATTACGATATCGCTCGCAATGACGAGAAGGCGCGGCTCGACAACTACGCGATCCAATTGCAAAGTGAGCCGGGATCGCAGGGCTATATCATAGTCTATCCTTCGCGGCGCGCAGGTTCGAACGATGCGCAAGCACGAGCTCAGCGAATTACCGATTACCTGGTCAATTCGCGGGGCATCGATTCGCACCGCGTAGTCACTATCATGGGTCCGCAGCGAGAGGATTGGCTGTTTGAACTGTGGGTCGTACCGGAAGGCGCGCCACCACCGACTCCAAACCGTTAAAGCCTGGGCACTGTATTTTGTCTCAGCCGGCGTCGCCCTAAAAAGCTGCGCCGGCTTTTTGTTTGGTCAGAGAGGGTGACGTGCAGTACTCAATGATGATAAAAACTACCGACCCTTTATCCGAAGCACAGATTGATGACTCGACACAGCCTGGCCGAAATCCTGTTGATGGTGTTAGCCGTTTGTGGAGTGCTGGCGATTCTTTCATTAATCGGCGCAGGGTTATTTCATCCTGCTGCGCCGCACGCCGCCAGTAACCGGGTGTTTGCGGTTAGCTCTGCCGGATTTAGAGCCATAGTGTTTTCGGTGCTCATAGTCGCTGTGGTCGCGATTATTATTGCCGTGATGGCCTCTTTTAGGAGCAGAGGTTGATTGCCACAAAACGGCGCGGCGGCGTACGCGATGAATCCCCGACCGCTTTAGCGATTCGCCGTGGCTTTAATCATGGTATCGGCCTGAACAAAGACCACGAAGCGTTTGCCCTGCGGCAGAATGGCATCCCCTCCGCGCCTGAAACCGCTCATCAGCGCCAATGGCGCGATGGGAAAGAGCGGCGCCATTAATGCACCTAACACTACTGTCCTGGTCGCAACTTCAGCGCCGTGACTGGTGCCCTTAATTCCGTCGCGACCATTAGGCAGATCCTTCGAGACCTGAAGAGGAACCCGAGTGCCGTCAATGGCCACCACGTCCACAATTGTCCATTGAAGCTTTCCGGCTTTGCCCCAGTGCCTGCCGCGCCTGGCTTCTACGACCCGCCCCGTCACCAAAGCGTCCTTTTCAATCGCAGTGATCCCATCGACCTTTATGGGAATTAGAACCCGAAAAGTCAGATAGTCGTTAGGTCTTAAGTCGAGCGAACTTACTGTGTAAGCCGATTCAACGTCGATTGGTATCCCGGCGGGAAGCTTGACTCCGTCGCGTTCAGGTTGCGCAGCTGAATAGACAACCGCAACCGTTTGCGACGGTTGGATAGATTTTGTTGCATCTCCCTGGACAACCGGACTCTGGGCCAAAATCGTGGACTGCAAAAGGAAGGCTGCTAATAGTAGTGAAATCAGGTTTCTCAAGAGTGAAAACCCTCCGTTCAAGGAATCGGACATGCTTTGCATCGCAAGCTGAATGCCGTAGAAATACTTGGGCAAGAGCAGCAAGTCTTTCCGTACGACCGTAGTAGAGAGTTTTGTACGATGTGCTTGCGGGGAGTGATAGACTCTGAAGGATGGCCGCGAGAAAGAGTCCCGCCACTAATAATCATCTACAGGAAGCGATGGCCTTGCTTATTCGCAACCAGGCCGCTTTCGTCGAGCAGATTGCCAGAAATGATCAGGAACGACTTGCTCTGCAGCGCCAAAGCGACAAACGGCAACTTAAGAGTGACGAGCGGTGGCGCAGGATGGAAGAGTGGCAACGCAAGAGCGACGAGCGGTTCGACAGGATAGAAGCTGATTTGCTTCAGCTGCCAAAGAATATTGTGCAAACGATTCTCGATCAGCTACCACGCATCAAGAAAGAGATCGGATTCAAGGTTCAGAAGTAGATTCCCATTTGGAATTGGCGACGCTGGGCAAGATTAAAGGCGGTACGTTGCGCCTATGGGATCTTTTCCAGGCTGGCTTCTATCGTTATGTCGCCATTGGGAGTGATCGTCATCGTACGCAGCCACGCCTTTAGACCCTCTTTTGCTATTGAGATGACATGTTCCCCCACTATCAATCTGATGGTTGAAGGGGTGCTGCCTACATATTTACCGTCAACTGTTATCTCTGCGCCCGGGGGAGTCGACTTAATGACGACAACCGAGTGGTTAGAAACGTCCGGCGTTGTTATTAACTGTTCGAAGGCCTTTCCGGGTGCAACTGGTATCGACTTCTTTTTTAGAATGGTCTTGTCGATATGCATTTTGAACTCGCGACCCTTGTTATCCAGAACGATCAGATCGTCGCCATCAATGGCATACTCTACCGTTCCACCGACCACCACCTTCACTTCTTTAGACCAACGCCACGAGAGCACGTGACTGACTACATAGATATACTCACTGCCTTCTATTGCCAGAGTCTCACGTTTATGGTTCCAAGTTGAGCGCGTGGATGTTGCGCTGATGTTCCCATTATCATCAACGCGCCCGTTCGTTGTCGTTCCGCCGTACGTCGTAAAACTCTCGCTCTCCATATCAACGACGGTACCTGTTTGCCAAATGCGCTTATGCTTATCGGCCAAGGCAGGCACACTCAGACAAAGCAAAGCGACTAACAAAACCACGACTCTCTTTGTCACGGAAGACTCCTTTCTTGTGAATGAGCAAGCGCGAAAGTTTCGTGCAACCTTAAGGGGATTTCTCTAGAGATGCGTCGACCGTAATATTGCCACTGTTGCTCATGGTCAGTGCGCGTTGCCAAGGCTTGAATCCCGCCTTCTCGATGATGATTGTATGTTCTCCAGGAGCCAGTTGTAGAGTCGAAGGCGTCGTGCCGACGAACTTGCCGTCGACCGTGATTTCCGCTCCGTCTGGCGTAGACTTAATCGCTACTGACGAGAGGATAGTCGCAGAGACTTCTGGCTTTGGCGCTCCGGATTCAACTGCGAGCGAGGGCTTAAACTTCAAAGGATCCAGGGGTGTGTCCGCGGCAACGTAGGCAGTGATCTCGGTCCCTTTGGGTATTGTGATGTCCTTGCCGTGCATAAAAAGAAAGAATGGCGCTGCGGGAAAGAAGAGAATACTAGAGGCTACAATCGCGCCCGTCATCGCGCCGGTGTGGTTACCGCCACTCCCTCCTTTCACTGCACGCAGCGGCACTTTCTCCCCGTCAACGAGTTGAACGTAGTCAATATTCATATTCAATTTGCCGGCCCGGCCCATTCGGCGTTTCGGCTGCGCTTCGGTTACTGTCGCTATCGCCATTGCTCCTTGTTTGACCACCACAACATCGCCTGCCCTTACGTCCTCGAGGACCTCGAAATCCACTTTCTCGGTGGCCTTTGCGTCCGCAGAAGACATGGTGCGAGTTAGCTTCATCCTTATCGGAGTATCTTCGGTTATGCCAAACGCAAGAGGTGCCCTGGCAGGCGTGGGAGTAGCTGGTGAAGCAGTTTGAACTGGCTCAGGCTTCTTATTATCCTTCTTACTCGCCTTCTCCTGCGGCAACGCCAATGACGAACTGATCAAACAAAACACGAGAGGTGCGGCCAATCGCATTGCGGACTTCATAGATATTCCTTTCTGTAACAGAGACGGGAGTGCTGAGCGCCTAGCATAGTTGCCAAGCTGTGACAGAAGTCTACTTCGTAGAAAAACGATTCGGAAACCCGTGGCTAGGCGCTTAGGGCTTCTTCCTCACACTCTTCAAGCAAATATGGCGAAGTGACTACGGTTTTATGATCCGCGTCCTCTTCGAGGACGGCTTGGATAATCGGTAGGCTTAGCGAATGTTTCTTGGAAATTCCCGGCACGTTGTGGCCGGCGGCATAGACTGCGTGACGCTCGTTCTGTTCGTACCATTCGGCGAGGTTTGCGGTCTTGTGCATGTTCTCGATGATCTGTCGCCAACCCACGCCGGTGTTGTAGGCGCAGAATGAAATCTCGCCTTCCTGGGTGCCGTAAGGAATCACGCACATCTCTGTGCGGCGGAAGTCGTAATTGAAGAGATCCTGGAACCACATTCCTTCGACGCACAGAACGCGCCAATTGTCAGTATTGTCGTCGGCAACTTTGGCTTTCATCCGGTCGTTGCGATCCGAACTTGAGTTGGTGGACGACGGTTTGAAGAGATTGATGATCTGCGAAATCGGAAAGCCTTCAGGCGCGCGGGCTGCGTCAAAGTTGCGCATAATCGCCATGCCCAGTTGCGCATAGGAAAGCTTCTTGCCACGAGCGGTGTCGGTGATCACCGCTACGTCTTTCATGAACTGTTCGTAGTTAAAAAAGTTGAACAGAGACGAATAATGACCGCTCTTCTTGTTGACGACTATCAAAGTAAAGATGCCGCAGTTCGGATGACAATTGCACGACGACCAGCCCCACGGCGCATCCGCGCCCTGCAACATGTCCATCACGCTCGTGAATGCCGAATATGACGAGAGCGGGTACCAATCACGCAACGGCTGCAAGCGCCCGCCGAGCTGGTCTTTCAGATCATGCGTCATGCCGGCGAGGGTATAGCGTTGCTGAATGCGAACGTCATCAGGAACGTCTTCATCGCGCCCCGTAAAAGAAACGGGCTGAAACGCAATCGTCTGCACTTTATCGATGTTCTTCGCCGCAAACTCGACAATCGCGCCGATGCCATCGTTGTTGACCGTATTAACGATCGTCGTTACCAACGTCACCTTAATGCCGACGGACGCAAGATTTTCAATCGCCTGCTGCTTTACATCAAACAGGTTGCCAACACCGCGATGTCTGTTCTTCTCTTCGCTGACGCCATCGAATTGTAGATAGACACCGTGCTGGCCGGCTGCTTTCGCGGCTTTACAAAACTCAATGTCTTCGGCAAAGCGAATTCCGTTTGTCGCCGCCAGGATTCGATAAAAGCCAACCTTTTTTGCGTACGCAACGGCTTCAAGATAATAGGGCGAGAGCGTCGGCTCGCCGCCTGAAAAAAGAATGATGACTTGTCGCTTTGGTTTGAACGAGACCGCACGATCCAGAATTGCTTTCGTATCTTCAAACGTCGGCTCGTGGACATAGCCAACCTGGTTTGCATCCATGAAGCACGGATTGCACATCATGTTACAGCGATTGGTCAGGTCCACTGTCAAAACGGCGCCGCGGCCAAACTTGATATTGGAAGTCCCGTGATGATGCACGTGCGAATCTTCCGCCGCTTTGAAATCGCGTCCGAAAAACAGTGATTCAATCCGCTCGAGAAATGCCGGGTCGGTCGCCATCACATCCACGAATTCGCCGTGCTTCGGGCAGGTTTTGCGCATGACCACCTGTCCGTTCTCTTCGACAATCTGGGCTTTGATTTCGCCGGGATGCTCATTCATCAGAGACTCGAGCGTGGTCTCGCCGCTGATGACGGCATCGCGCACTTCTTTCACGCAGCGCGGGCAAAGCGAATCTGTCTCTCTGGGAAAACCAAGTGGAGGTGAAGTACGTTGGTAGGACTTTAGCAGCGGGCCTGGCGCCCATTTCGGACGAATGGCTTCGCCTTCGGGCAGACGCTGATTGACCGTCTGAAAAGCTTTCCAGGCGACATCAGACAGCGTCGAGACGATCTTCGAGCCCTTGACTCCGGTCAATTTACTTTTATCGGTCTCGCCTCGGCGGAATTGATCACTAAACAATTAATTGTTCTCCTAAGGTGGCGCTATGATTTCGCCAAGACGCGCCGGGATTATCAAAAGACTAAGAAATTCAAACTAATTACTGCTGGATAAGATCTGAAGTACCCGCGTCCTTCTAACGTCATCATGATAGTTTGGCCGATACGTGAACGCAAGGCCAAAGTCGTCAGGGTGCCGGGGTCAACTGTAAACATCGGTCAAGAGGGGGACTCTTTGGTCACCATCGTAGCCTATTGCCCTGGTTTCCGTTCTGATGTATTATCTCGCCGCTAAAGCGTTTGCCGCTCATCGCACATCCAGGCGAACGCCCAAAATGGAAGTTCATCTAAGAGGCGTCGCCGACATTTGATTACAGGTTGGAGACAAGTTTCTGCGCTCTAACCCACAGAAGGAGTACCTCCCATGTCCTATGCGAATGTCCTGTACCAATGGATCCTGGTGCGGTTACCACGCCGCTTCTCGATACCGATGGTTGCACTGTTGGTCGCCTATTTTACTTTTGCGTTCCCATTATTGGTGCTGCACGCCGTTCCGCGGGCGGATCGCTATATCACCGACCAGGTCCCAAACTATTCACTCCCAGGACGCGGACTCCTTGGCATTCCGACTAAATACTCAGTGGTCAGCGGCATCGTTTCGGCCCTGTTGATTATTGCGGTAGCAGCTCTGGGAATTCTGTTGAGCTACGGTCTGGCTTCGATTTTCTACCGCCTCGTACGCAGCAAACCAATGAAGAGTCTTAAGGTTCACGATCCTTCGGCACGTCCCTGTGCGCCGGAGGGCGAGGTGGATCAAGCGAACCCGTTGGCTCAATATGAACGGATTGGAATCATTCTGGCCGGCGGAGGCGCGAAAGGAGCATATCAAGCCGGTGCGATGCAGGCGATTCATGAGTTCCTCGAACAAAATCAGGCGCTGCATAAGGTGAGAATGATCGCCGGAACTTCGATTGGATCGTGGAACACACTTTTCTGGTTGGCCGGAATGGTCAAGAAACCTGCCGCAGAAACGCCCAGCGTGCTCGAACAATGGTGGAATCAAGTGGACGTGCAGAGCGTAATCAGACCGGCTTGGTACTGGCCGTTCAGGCAGAATTACCTACTGTCGCCCCAGCCCTGGGAGGAAACGTTCACCAGACTCTTCAAAGAAAACGCGAAGGCCAAAGAGTTGTTGCTGCACCATATCAATCACCCGCCGCCAGGTAGCGATCATAGTGATTGCAACGACGCCATGCACTTCTACCTTACGCGCTCGAACGTGGCATTGGGAAAACTGGAATTCACTACTAATCGGAACGATCTAAGCAAGGTTGAGCGAAATCTACCACCGGAATTGCGCCCTCGCCAACTTGCGAAACCGGACATTTGGAAAGCTGCGCGTTCAGTTGATGACATACGCAACGCGGTCTTTGCTTCCATGGACATTCCCCCGTTATTCAAGAACGTTCTGATCGGTGACGAACTATTTGAAGACGGTGGAGTAGTTGATAATCTGCCGATCAGGTTCGGCACGGAATTCGAAAACTGCGACTTGCTGTTCATCCTGCCGCTGAATGCCAGCTTCGAGCAAAAGCCTGATTCCCATTCGATCATAAAACGGCTGTTTCGCGTCATGGACGTGCGACAGGGCGTATTGGAACGCAACTCTTTCAAGATGGTTTATCTCTACAACGAACTGGCCGCGTTACGACGCCGGGCGGAGAAAATGGAGAAATATCAAACCACATTGGATGAGATTCGAGCTGAGGCAACAGCGGCCAAAGGTGCGAGCTTGGATTCGAATGCGCTGGTCGAAAAGATTGCGACCGCGCTGAAGGCGCATGGTCCGGACGGCAATGGCAATTCTGACAAGGATGAACCCACTGAAGCAGGTGCGGAGACTGAGAAAGGATCTGCGGTCAAACGAGCGTTAAATCGCAAGCACAAGATGGTCCAGATCTTCTCGATCTGCCCCGCTCCGGAACTGGCGATCGGTACGGCAGAATTCTGGAAGACGCGAGAAGCAGGAAAAGCCTTTCGCCTGATGTACGAGACAACGCAGGACGAGCTACAGCAATTCTTCTGTGTCGAGACGCCTGCGCCGGACTGGATTCGCATGGCCAGGGTAAGCCCCGAGGGTTCCGTGACATATCTGACGGATTTTTAGAACTCGATCACTGTGACGAAATGCCGTGAGCCTCGTTAATGCTCGGCAAGCGCCGGCCTCCTTCATGAAGGTTTTCTGGTGGAAAATCCCGCCGCTAAGCCGCTTGCCGTCTAGGGCAACGCCCAAATCGGCAGCCCATTTCTAAAGGCGCCGCCCACGGTTTAACCGATGCACTGGAGATCTCAGTGGAAATATTACGGGCTAATGGAAGGCTATCAATATGGGTAGGATGAAAAATCCATTTTGCATCTGTCATTCATACTAAGGGAGAAAAACTGTGACCGAACTCCAATCACCAGAACCTGATGGAATTGACAATGCTGTGAGAGATCAGCAACCCGGGACAAAGGCACCCATACCTGAGAACGAATTGCCGATGCCGCGCTCGCTCCAGGAAACAGACTGGACGGTCCTCCTAAAGAGAATTCGCCAGGGCAACTGCACCCCTTTTCTTGGCGCGGGGGCGTCCTACGGAACGCTGCCGCTCGGCAGCGCCATCGCAAACGAATGGGCCGAGGAGTTCGGTTATCCGCTGGACGATTCGACTGATTTGATCCGCGTGTCGCAGTACGTGGCTGTTGAAGTCGGGGACGCGATGTACCCGAAAGAGGAACTGGCCAACCGTTTTAGAACGGTTGCACCGCCTGACTTCCGGTCTCCCGGCGAGCCTCATGGCTTCATGGCCGATTTACCTCTTCCCGTTTATATTACGACTAACTATGACGACTTCATGGTCCGGGCCCTGCGCGACCGTGGTAAGAGGCCCGAGCAGGAGATTTGTCGCTGGAACAGTCGCTTGCATGGCGTTCCCTCGGCTTTTGACAGACCCGAATACGTGCCGCGGCCTGAAACACCCCTCGTTTTCCACTTGCACGGCCACGCCGGAATCCCTGAATCACTCGTCCTCACTGAGGATGACTATCTGGACTTTCTCATCGCGATTGCGAAGAAGGAAGATAAACTTTTGCCGCCCCGAATCCAGGAGGCCATGGCCGGCGCGTCGCTGCTCTTCATTGGCTATCGGATAGCCGACTGGAACTTCCGCGTCCTGTTTCGAAGTCTCGTCAGCTATCTTGAGGCCGCGCTCAAGCGCAAGCACGTGTCCGTGCAGATTCTTCCAGTGGATGACACAGTCGCCACGCCACAGAAGCTAAAGGCGCTGCGCTACCTTGACCAGTACTACGACGAACTCAAAACGCGTATGTATTGGGGAACCAGCCGTGACTTCATGGCTGAGTTGAAACGTCGATGGGAGGGCGCTGGGGGTGACTAATTCTTCCGAACTGTTGGTGGGCCCACGGCCTTATGAGGAGAAAGATGCGCGCGTCTTCTTCGCCCGTGACCGCGAGGCAAGAGACCTCGTCTCGCTCGTCATCGCTAACCCGTTGCTCCTGATTTATGCGCCTTCGGGGGCAGGCAAGACCTCGCTTATCAACGCCCGTCTTGCACCCATGCTCGGCAAAGTACGAGATCCTGAGCTCATTCCCTTACTGGGTGAAGGCAAAGGATTCGATGTTCTGGCCATTGCGCGCGTCAGTGGCCTCGTGCCGGAAGGAGTCGATCTGAATGCGACGCCCGGCGCAAACATCTACGTCTTCAACACTCTGATGAGTTGGAGAACCAGGGATGCGACACCGCAGTCGCCGAGTGAAAGACCGATCGCCGAAAAGAGACTCGCCGAAAGGCGGCTCGCTGATTACCTGAGTGATACGCGGCAGATCGTCGACGACGGTGAAGATGAAGACAAGTTTCCAGGACTACGGATTATCATTTTCGACCAGTTCGAGGAACTCTTCACCTCTCATCTAGAGCGCTGGGAAGACCGCGCGGGCTTCTTCGAGCAGGTGAGCGACGCACTCCAGGGCGGGCCGGTCTTGCTGCGAAACAGGGATGTCCACCAGCCGGAAGCTCTCGTTCGGCGTCTCGCTAATGCTGAAGATCCTGTCTCGCAAGACCTGCGCCTCCGCGTTTCTGACCATAGCCGTCGAGTGCTCGACGGTTTCGACGATTCGCACCGCGTGCCAGCAGAACGGCTGAAGGTAATAGTCGAGGATATGAACGCTCTCATCAAGGGTAAGGGCCTGTATGACCCGGAACGGTTCGCCCATGTGGAGCTTCGTGATGAGACGCAGGAACTTGTTGACCGCAAATCCAGGTCGCGAAACTTCAGCGTGCTCAATCGCCTTCTCCTGGAAGATGCGTATCCGCGCGAGATTTACCGTCGGGTCCGTGGCGACCGCGCGTTGAGGGTCATCCTTTCGATGCGCGAAGACTACATTGCGGAATTGGATCCTTACACCTACCTTTTGCCTGGCAAGCTCGGGACCCGTTACCGGCTCGAACGTTTACGGCGCACAGCCGCGCTGGACGCCATAACTCGTCCGATGGAATACACCCACCTTCGCTTCGCTGACGGCGTGGCAGAGCAACTCGTTGAAAATCTGTTGAAGACTCCTGTGCGAATCGCGGGCGGCGAGAAAGAGCGATCTGAGCTAGTTGCTGAAGATCACCACAACGCAGACTAACCCGAGGACTAACCATGAATGAAAAAACCTGGGTCGTTGGCGAGTTCGTTGAGACCGTGCAGTTGCAAGTGGTCTGCCAAACCCTTATCAACAGGCTGTCTGGGAGCGCGACTGAGATCACCATGGAACATTTGGAGACTTATGGTGACATAGACAGCGCCTTGCAGGTTTTCTATGAAGACTCGATCCGAGAGGCCGTCGAAAGGACCAAAGCCAGGGGCATCACCGAAGGATTCCTGCGCACGTGGTTTGAGAAGAAGCTGATCACTCCGGCCGAGACCCGTGGCCTGGCGTACCGTGGCGCCACCCACACGGACGGGCTAATCAACGAGGCCGTCGACGTGCTCGACCGGGCGCACATCATCAGAGAAGAACGACGCGGCGGGGGACGCTGGTACGAGTTGAGCCACGATCGCTTCATCTATCCGATTAAGGACTCGAACAAGAACTGGCTTTTACAGTATTCGAGCGCTGCCACTACGCGCGAGTGGCTTGAGGCTAAGGCCGCCTATTGGGCTGAAACACACGACGATGAGGATCTTCTGGACCAAAGCCAATTGCCCGAATCCATGCGTTGGCTGAAGAGCCCGGAGGCCGCCGAACTCGGATACGATCCCGCGGTCAGCAATCTGGTGCAGGCCAGTCGTACGTATCTCAAGAACAAGGAAGATCAACGCCGATTAGAGTTCGAAAATGCCATCAGAGAAGCCAAATCCGCGCGTCGCTTTCGCCGCCTGTCCTATGCTCTCGGTGTGGTCTGCATAATTGCTGTGGCCGCAGTTGTGGTCGCCGCGGTTTACGCAGTGAAGGCCCAACGCTTGAACGCGCAGGGGGGGAGGCTCACCGACATAGCCAGGGCTGCCCTGCAAACATCCGCAGACGCACAGCGGACGGCGAACAAGGCACAGCGTGACGCGAACTCAGCCGCCGCTGACGCCAAGCGTCTGCAAGGCGAAGCTGATAGGAATTCAGCAACCGCCAACACCGCTCTCCAACTGGCACACGTCGCGAGCGCCAAGGCTGCCGGTGAGAAGAGAAGGGCCGACGATCGGGCCAAGGAGGTAGAGGAAGCCAGAAGGATCAATACGCTCTCAAGAGAGGCATTCGTTCTCTCCCGAAGAAGTGAAAGCAAAGAGGACGCGATCGAGAAATTTCGCCAGGCGATTAAGTTCTACAACCGGATTGGCGACCGCGAAGCGGAGGCCGGAACCAATGTCAATATCGGTGAAATCTACAAAGATCTTCG
>WNFL01196100.1_pt1 | contig 11958 bp, 17 predicted proteins | sample 5400361 | NCBI WGS metagenome assembly WNFL01 (sample SAMN13153351, study PRJNA577476) | soil metagenome | isolation source: 40 cm soil on Douglas fir-dominated hillslope | place: USA:California | collected 2013-09-17
TACCAGAAATTCCCATGGGTTTACCTTTGTTCTCTAGGCTGTAATTTGACCCACAAGCAAAATTTGACCCTTTGTCAATCAGTTTTTTTACTCACTGTAACTGTGGTGGCCCGCATTACACCAGGGATTGCCCACTGGAAAACCAGATGGCAGCCCAAGGCTATGCCATTCACAGAGCAGATGAGGATGCTATGGAGACCATGGGGAATGATGCTTCTGAGCATCATCCCACACAGTCTCATGGTGATCCGAAGGACAATACACCACCCAAGCCCAATGAACAGGACTTGGGTAGCGAATGTTCTGATCACCCTGAGGGCAAACAGTATGATCCAGACAATGCTGGAGAGTACCATTTCGACTCTGAGGGTGATTTGGAGCCCATATACTTGTGGGCTACACAAATAATCATGACATCCGCTCTCAATCAAATCGATTCTTGGGTGGCCAAGGCATCAAAGCCAATGCCACCCAAGCCCCCAATTGTTGAGAGCAATTGAGCTCAATATAAAATCGGCTCTGGACTGCAGCCCCAGTGCAACGCATGCATGCAGCATTGCATTGAGGTTAAGGTCCTGATAAATGGCCTCCCAGTGCATGTTCTATTGGACAGAGGATCCAATACGAACATGATATCGCCTGAATTCACTACTGTGGCAAAGGCCCCTGCCATTGAGCTTCAGGAGCAGATGACACTCCAGCTTGCTGTCACAGGTTTGTGCTTAAAGATCAACTATGGGGCCTGGGTTCCCATGGAATTCAGGCCCATACATGCTGAGGTATACTTCAATATCACGAATATTGAAGGGTACGATGCAATTTTGGGTACCCCTTTCCTCTGGGAACATGGGGTATCCCCAATCTACAACAACGACAGATGGGTCATGAGGGATGGGAAACACATTCATTTTCCATCCCAAGCGACCCCGATCATGAAGTCCTGTCAGTCCTCTCAGAACTAAGGTGACTTTCGCCATGAGTACTGCCTCTAATCAGCCGGAACCTGCACGTTCTAGGCTTATTAGATGCAGTACCACTACCATACATCGTGATCCTCAGCCCTGCAGTCTCACAAAGGATGATATTCCTTGTCTTCGAGATCGCTGGCTTGAGGAAATTCACAATATTATGGGACCAATCCCACTTACACTTCCTCCATTTCATGAGGTTAATCACTGTATTCCATTGATTGGCCCTGCAAAACTGATTAAGCACAGATATTCTAAATGCCCAGATTCCCTCTGCCCACAGCTTATGGACAAGATCAAGTGTTATATAGCTGCTGGCTGGTGGGAAGAAAGAATGTATCACAGGCATTGCCACTATTGTGCATCCCAAAGAAAGACAGCCACTTACGAACAGTTGTCGATTGCCAGGAGCACAATCTCAATACTGTGAAGGACCTCACACTGTTCCCTGATCAAGATATGATCAGGAACAATATCGCACATGCCCAGTTTCATAGTAAACTGGACATGTCCAATGTGTATGAGCAAGTATGCATGGAACCCAATGACGTGAAAAATACAGCATTTTGCACAGTCGTAGGGACGTTTCTGAGCCATGTAGTGCAGCAGGGAGACTGTAATGCCCCTGCTACATTCCAATGGCTCATGACACAAATTTTCCGAAAATTTCTTGCGAAGTTCATTTATGTATATCTGGATGATATAATCATATTCTCTAACACTATTGAGGAACATGAAGATCATCTACATAAAGTGTTCAACACTCTGAGGGCTCAGTCATTATATCTGAGCACCCCGAAAGTCGACCTCTATTCGAAGCAAATGGACTGCCTGGGCCATTGGATTGATGACCAAGGGTTACATGCGGACACAGACAAGATGAAATCTATATGTCATTGGCCCTGCCTGCAGGATTACAATGACATACAGAAATTCCTTGGGATGGTGAATTATCTTGCCCAATTTATGCCAGACATGTCAGCTTTCACATCACCCCTATCAGGAATGTCCCGAATGAGGTTATGGACTTAGGGACCACTTCACAAGAAGTGTTTCACAAGCCTCAAGTCCATCACTTGTAAGTTGCCCATTCTTAGGCCCATCGATTGCGATCGGGCAAAAGAATGTGGCGAAAATATATACTTGATATGTGATGCATCTATCACTGGTGTCAGGGCATTCTATGGCCAAGGCGTCAACTGGCAGACATGCTGCCCTGCAGGATTTTTATCAAAAAAATTCTCATCGGCCCAACATTCTTATCGCACCTATGAACAGGAGACGCTTGCCATATTGGGGGGCCTCCTGCACTGGGAAGATAAGCTGTTGGGCCACAAGATTATCATCATCACCAATCACAGGACACTGGAGTTCTTCAATACTCAATGAACCATGTCACTTTGACAGGTTCATTGGTATGAATACCTCTCATGATTCCGATATACCATTCAATACATCAAAGGTATTAAAAACATTGTTGCTGATGCACTATCCTGCATGTATGCAGGGCAAAACGACTTGATACCTATTGATGATTGGGTGAACACTGATGTCCGTCTGGACCCTGAGGGTAAGACACTGCTGATGGACAGGCTCCTTGAATCACATGCGATGTGATTGTGTCCCCAGGGTCCTGGCAGTGCTATACTCAAGGAATGTGCCGAAAAATGCATACTGGAAAGTCTGGAACTTCAAAGGGCCGGCCCCCTGTGACCCAATGAAGCCCCAGAACCTCCAGCTCAAATCAGCGACACGAATGCTGGGATGAGCAATGGTGCTGCTGAAGCTCATCCCTCATCCACTCATGAGCAAAACGAACACATGGAGCATATTGCTTGTGAAGAGGACATGGCATGGTCATCTGGATTGCCGCTGACTCTGCTGGAGGTCCACCTTGAGGGGGACAATTTCCTGGCAGTTATTCATAATGCATATAATGAGGATACATTGTTTTCGAAGGTTTTGTTACACCCAGAACATCACCCTTGATTCACAATAAAAAATAATTTAATTTACATAAAAAACACTGTTGGCAATGCAGTGATCACAGTCCTGGAAGCTCTTTCTAAAGGGAGGAGGGTGACCAAGATTGCGATTGACCAAGCCCACCACATTGTTGGTCATAAGGCCACCCGAAAAATGAGAGATTACCTCTCTTGCCAGTTCTGGTGGCCAATGCTTGCAAAAGACGTCAAAATATTCTGCAAATCATGCAGAACATGTCAGACTACCAAAACAAGTACAGCAAAGCCAAAGGGCTTGCTCCATTTGTTACCAATTCCAGAGGCCCTGTGGCAGTCCATTGTGATGGATTTCATGGGGCCTTTCCCGGAATGCATGGGACACGACTATTTACTGGTGGTTATATGTCATCTAACATCCCTGGTCCATCTAATACCCACCAATACCACCGCAAAAGCAACAGATATTGTGTGGCTATTCCTTAAGGAGATTGTTCAGATACATGGCCTCCTGGAGACCATAGTATCCGATCGAGACTCTAAGTTCGTATTGAAATTCTGGTGTGAACTCCATCACCTGATGGGCGTGAAACTGCTGATGTCCACAGCATATCACCCCCAGACAGATGCAATGGGGGAGCGCACCATCAGGGGAGTCACTCAGGTCCTCCAAGGCACTGTGGCACACAACCAGGGCATCAACCGGCTCCCCATGACTGAATTTGCGATTAATTCTTCAGTAAATGATAGCACAGGTTTCACTCCATTTGAACTCACATATGGAGCAATGCCATGTATATTTCAAATGGTGGTTTCCACCCCATTTTCTGGGGTGAAATCGTTCACTGAAAAGGCACTTATGAATTTGGCGATTGCGCATGATTTGATCATCGCAAATCATACATTTCAAACCCATTACGCAAATAGACATCAGTCAGCTGAGGAACCCTTGAAAGAGGGCAATTTGGCCTACCTATCTATGAAAAATCTAAACTTACTGAAACACCAGGCATGGAAACTTATGCCGACATTCATTGGACTGTATCCTGTTGTCAAGGTATATTCAGATTCGTCTAATTACACCCTAAAGCTACTGATTGAGCTTGAGGCACAGAACATCCATCCAACGTTCCATGCCTCACTGCTCAAACCACACATCCTGAATGATGACAACTGGTTCCCCTCACGCAATGTCCAAATCTATTATGATTTTGGATATGGCGACAAGGTGGAACAGGAAGTCAACAAGGTATTGGCTCACCAGTGGGATGGCTGGATGCTTCACTTACTCATGAAGTGGAGCTCCAGCAATTCCACATGGGAACCTCTCAAGTCATGTGATAAGCTCCTCACGCTGGATGAATACCTGTCCATCTGAGGGGTTTCAAAGCCCTCACAGCTCCCTAGGCACAAGAGGTAACAGGGCCAAATACCATTCAGTAATTGAAATGGTAATTGGCTTCCAATGTGTTGGTAGTCAGGACCCTGACTGCACAGTGATATGGGGGACAGTGCCCGCGTGCCTATTATAGTGGCACCAATAACACTCAGCTATCGGCGACCCACAGTTTCCATGTCCTCAATCCCTCCTCCAACATTTCCCTTGCTCAATTTGACAAGCCAGCCATCAGCATCTGCGCCGCCCGCCATGGATTCGAATAATCCACACTTCATGGCCAGCTTTGCAGATATGAACATGGCCAATGTGCCCACCATGTCTCCGATGGCCAATGTGCCCACCATGTCTCCGATGGCCGTGGGCCCCCATATGAGTGGCGCACAATCGTTCCCACTGCAGGCGGCCAACCCAGGGTACCCCCCCTACTATGCACACCAGTTTGCCCATCCTCCTGCAGGCCCCATGCCATACCATGGCAATGGCCCCACAGGGGGATTCACCAATGGGTACAGTATGCCACTGACTGGCACTGCTAGCACCATGTACTCAAGATTCAAGTCGATCAGCAACCTCCTGGTGACCGACTTGCTGGATTTCAAATACAATGCCAAGGTCGATGCTGTCCTGCACCCTGGAAAGTGCATGGAATGTGTCCAGTTCTGTGCACACCTCTTCCTGCCTGGTAACGCCACCAAGTACCTTCGCGCTACAAGGGCACATGGCGACGTGGCCATGGCCCCTCTTCACACTGAGATCAACAGGCTCACCAAGAATGTGCGTATTACAGCAAGGAATGCCAATGAGCTCAAGGATGCCTTGCAGTCACAACAACAGCTTGTGGCAAGCCTTGTTGAACAGCAAGACAGGGCATGGCAGGACCATGACAAGGTCCTCATGGAACACTGGACATTGATGCAGCATCTCCGGAGTTGGAGCGGCAGCACAAAGCTGTGCTGCATTGCCACCCTCAGTTGCCTGTTCAACCTGTGCACTGCCACTCTCCTCCACAATCTGGCATGCAGTTTGGCACACCATATGAGCATCCCAGACCATGTTGCACAGCTCAGCCATCTGGCTGTCACCTTCATGCAAGGGCTCCAGCTATTTTGGAGCCTGATAGTGAAGGCAATGTCATCATGACCTCCATGCTGACCAATGTCCACAACTGCTTCATGTGTATGCACCTGGATCCATCGCACTACACCAACAGCCACCCATGCACCACTGCCAACTATCACTGGAAGGCCAACAGTGGCACAGAGATGATTGGCCTCCCCAGGACTTGCGCCGGTACACCCTACCTCCCTAATGATATGGGACTGGGGTGGTACCATCTTGAGAATGGCACCCCAACGACTGACAAGGTGTACTGCCAGATCAGCCTCATCTTTCGCAATTGCAAAGAGGAGGCCTGGCTCACTGTGGCACATAGCACATTTGACCTGCATCACCTTATCAAGCCCCTCCCAGAGGTTGTGGATCATTTTATCTGCCGTACAACCTCCAGAAGAGTGTCTGGGCCATTATCAACAAGGGCATTGCTAATGGCTTGGATCTCTCAATTGTATCTCCTGGGCACCACCTGCAGACCAACAGATATGCAGGATTGTATACCCCAGATGTTGACCTCTGGGCAGTCATCCATACCACCACTGATGTTGACTCACACGCACTGTCCATGGCCACTGGATGAACCACCACTGCAGCCGAGCTCAAGAAAATGTTCAAGGACACCATTTGTTCCAGCAATTTCTTTGAGCTTGTGCCTGCAGAGCTTGCCCAGGGCAAATACAAACTGCCCTGCCTCGCCCACTATGATGGGCCACTTGACATGAATGTGATTGTCGAGTGGCTCTGTGACTCCATCGGCATGACTCTGTTCATGGTCCATACCCATTTCCATCCATTCCTTTGCTGCACATTTGAAAGTTCCCCAGATGAGCACCACCTGGAATTTTCAAATGCTTGCCTCTTTGCCAACAAGGCTGTGGCTCCTCCCCCCAATGACTCCCTTGTGGACTTCCCCAAGAGCTGCAAATGGACCCCTAATTGCGGCCCTCAAGGGTGTCTCTGTCAGCCCAATGTATCAGGTGCACCTGCCAGTGTCCTGTCAGACCTGTTGGGTGATTCGGTGAGCTTGGCTCTGCCCTCTTCCGTGTCCTCGCCGGATGACACAGTCATGATTGACTCCAGAGGAACCGCTGCTAATGCCTCACTGGTGCCTCCACAGTTGACCTCCACCTAGCTCAACCTCTGATCAAGGGCTGACCACCACTAACACATCATCGGTCCTCCCTCACTTGGCCCTACTTCAAACTGAAGAACCCTCATAGGTTCTTATGGGGGAGGATGTAAGGATTCCTATTACATTTGTTGTTACATATACAACAGACTTGGCTATTTATGTTTCCCTCTGTTTGTTTGACAGACACATCTTACCTTCCACCCTTACCACTTTGTTACACCACTTAGCCCCACATCGCATAATTGTATCTTTCATCTCTTCAATATAAGAGGTTCCGAAGGAGTTGTGTGTTCAGCTAAGCCACAACAAGTCAGTAAGAACTAGGTAATCTTACACAGGACAAAGGTCCTTATATACCTACAGGGTTCACAGCCTTAAAGTATCTAATCATTCAAATGATGACAGGCATGACAGGTGTCATGTCTGTCAATTCAGACTGACACAACAGGTGTCATTGATGTCAGGCTGTGTAATGCCATGAATTGCCTATACATGAATGAAACCTTAACAATTAAAGTTCATACTTATTCTAACCCAAACCTTATATTGTAACCTTACAATATTAATTAAGCAATCAATTCATATAGTATCAAATCCTTTGTTATCCACAGTGGGGCATAAAGCAATCAGGTAGGGGAACATAGACAAAATAGATATGGATTCAAATTCAATTCTAATTGGCATATAATGGATTCCATCAGACCATAACATGCTGTAGGGTGATCGTGCTTCTCTTGCAGCACACGAGTGTGCAGATGTCCACTTTCAGGCCTGTAGTCCAGTACATAAATGTGGTGGTCCAATAGCAGCAGACCTGATGGGGAGAGCAAGAAGTGAGGGGAAGAGGGACTTCCCTTGCAGCAGAGATCAAGCTCTCTTTTAGCCTGGGGATCAATCTCTAGTCTGGTCTTGATGTCTTCTACAAGAGCTGCAGTGTCAATAATTGGGATCAGGAGGTTGACTAACGTGGCAGCATCAGTTACAATCTCCTGCAGTCAGGTTGCATGGAGAGAGGTAGCAAGTTGCTCTTGTGAGAAAACTGGGTGTAGGTTCTGTGGCTGGCGCCACAGAAAGCTTCATAAATAGCCAGCAGCTCCTTGTTGTGGGTGTCATAATTGAGATTGGCTCCAGTGAGCATATGGCTGTAGAAGGCAATGGGGTGGATGTCACCTTTGTCAGTGCGAAGCAAGAAGACCCTGGCAATTGCATAATCTGAGGCATCCATTTCCACAATCGGATGCAGGGCCAGGTCAAAGTGGCACAGGATTGGCACCAAGGTAAAAGCAGCCTTGAGCAGGTTGAATGCTTCTTGACAGGTGTTAGACCAATTCCAAGACATGTTCTTGTGAGTAAGACAAGTAAGAGGAACTGTCATATCAGAGTAGTTGACAATAAATTGCCTGTAAAAGTCAGAGAAGCCTAGGAATGACTGAACATCCTTAACACAATGAGGTGCAGGCCAATCCTGAATAACTTTCACTTTAGATTGGTCCATGTGAATACTGTCCAGGTTAATGATGAATCCCAGAAACTCAATGGTATTGACACTAAACTCGCATTTCTTGATTTTGGCAAATAAATTGCTTGTGCAGAGGTGACACAATACTTCACGAACATGATTGGAATGCTCTGCAGGGTTGTTGGAATATATGAGAATATTGTCCAGGTATACCACTACACATACATCCAACATATCCTTGAAGGTGTTGTTCATGAAGTGTTGAAATGATGCGGGAGTGTTGGTGAGTCCATAGTGCATCACCTGGAACTCATACAATCCATAGCAAGTGTGGAAGGCCATTTCCATTTGTTGCCTTCAGCAATGCAGACAAGGTTGTAGGCTCTGCAAAGATCAACCTTAGTGTAGACATTGGTGGAGTGAAGGTGATTGAGCAGATCAGGGATGAGGGGTAAGGGGTAACGATCCTTCTTTGTAAGGCAATTGAGGCCTTGATAGTCAACTGCAAGGTGCAGCAAGCCATCTTTCTTTCAGATGAAAAGGATGGGTGCACTGGCAGAAGACTCTGAAGGCTGTATGAAGTGATTGGCAAGGTTCTCATTCAAGAACCCACGGAGAGCCAACTGCTCAACCTCAGAGAGGGAGTATATTGGGCCATAAGGAGGGGACGTTCCTGCTTCGATTTTGATCTTGTGATCATATGGATGACAGGGAGGCAAGGTCATCCTTTGCTCTTGCTGAATACATTGAGGTAATTGTGACACTCCTTGGGGACTTTTGGATGGAGTTCATTGAATCCAGCAGACAAGGCAGCATTGGAGGAAGTGGAGTTGGATGTAACATTGGTGGACTGAGCGGAAGGGGCTGATGGCTGAATGATACCAGAACAGACAATGGAATATGGATGACAATGCAGAAGCCAACTGAGTAAGCTGACAGCACATGCACTGATAACTGAAACAGAAATCTTGGCTGCAGCAGCACGCAGGGAGACAGAAGGTTCTGGAGTCATGTCAAGCAAGTCAGATAGCAAGTCTGCTGCTGATGACAGAGGAGTCAAAGGACTCAGCTCAGGAATAGTGCACTCAGATGTTGAGCAGGGCACATTGACAGGGGGGATTTTTCATTACTGGTGTCTGGAACCCTATTTCTTGTGATACCCAGTCAATCAATGGATTGTGGAGGGTTAGCCAGGAATATCCTAGAACAGCAGAGGCAGATCGATCCAGCAGGGTCAGGAGGAATCAGACTTGGTAGTGAGTACTGCAGGGAAATTGAATGTCAAAGGTGGTGGACTGCAAGATTAAGCCATGACAGGCAACAGAGCCATCGAAGAGCAAGAGGTGAAGAGGGTTTTTGAGGTTTTGTATAGGCAGGTTATGGTCAATGGCGAAGTGGGAGTTGATGAAGCAGTCAGAAGAGCTGGAGTCAATCAGAGTAGTGATGTTTTGTATGTTTTCCAAATTAAGGTTTAGGTATAGCATGGAAGGAGAACTGAAAGAGGCAGCGTTGAGACTAACAACCTCAAGGGGGGCCAATGGCCTTGAGGTGGACAAACTATTATAGCCGGCATGTCAGTGGTGTAGGTACTCAGTTTTGGGAGTTGGATGACTCAGCTCCAGGTGAGGGATCCTCAGATTCCTCAATATCCTTGAGGCTTGCAGTGCAAGCTTGGGTGGAGTCCTTGTGGTGTGGGCACTTATTGGAGTAGTGACCCTTATTGCTGCACACCATGCATAAATTGTTCTTCTTGCAACATTCTTTTTCTTCTGGGAGGAGTTTGCCATCAGGGCCCAAGACCTTTGAGAGATTGGGCTTGTTGGGCTTTGATGAAGAGGCAGGTGTAGACGATCTAGACAATGACTTGGGGTTAGCCATCAAGGTGTTATCAGAGGTGGACGTAGCTGATGACGTCCTGTAGGACCATGAAGAAGTACCCAAGCCTTTGGAGGTGCTTGGATTGGTACACCCTTCATCTTTACATTCCCAGTAATGCAGATCAAGCTCTTGGGCTCAATGTCGGAGTTGAGCCAACATCACAGGGTGACCACTAAAGACTAGAGTGTCCTTCAAGCGTGGCACAAGACCCTTGTAATACCTTGTATATAGGGCACACTCGTTGAAGCCTGAGAGGGAGGAGTACTCATTGAAATCAATATTGTACTTGTTGAGATGGTGGTGATCATGCATCACCAAGTTTTCAAGGTTGGTGGTGGCAGAGGCCACTGGGTCTGGTTCGCTGAAAGTGGCCTTCAGGGCATCCTCAAAATTGTACCATGAGACAGTGAAATTGGGGAGTTCATCCTCTTCAAGCTCAAGATTGGGTTCAAACCAATGTTGGGCAGTACCTTTCATCCAAGAAACTGTGAACATAATCTTCAAATTGTTGGCGCAGAAGTCATCTGGGTGGCTTCTGAATATCATTTTGCACTGTGACAAGAATGAACATAGCTTAGAGGGGTCTGACCCATCAAATGGGTCTGGATTGTGTGTCTTCATGCACGATCAATGAGCAGGTGGGGCTGGAGCCAGAGGTGGAGCAGGTGCCTGGGCATTGAGTTGCTGGAGCATGGCAGGTAGGAGTGCCATTAGGGCAGCTTGCAAGTTCGGATCAATGATGGGAGGAGTGGGTGGAGCAGGAGGAGCAGGAGGAATAGCAAAGCTGTCCAAGTGAGGAGGCAGTTCACAATGGTCAGGATCTGACATGGATGGGTCAAAGGTAGATACAGAAGGTATGGGTTGAGAGGATGAGGCAGACATTGAGGTGATGGGTTGTGAAGCCAACAATTTGGCACTGCTTTGAGTTGGACATGTGGGTTGCATGCGGTGAGCAAGTAGTTGAATGCATGCAAAGAGTGTAACTTAGCGGATTGAGTCTGATAATACTGTTAAGGCACTAAGCCCAGACAAGGCAGATCTGTCCTGATAGTTTCACTGTCGGGTCCACTTAAGTACACCTTTGGGTGTGTGAGGCAAGAACTGAGTAAGACAAGGAAGACAAGGGCAAGAGAGACTGGGGAAAAGGGCAGGGGGCTGGCCCAATTCAATTATCAGACTGAGCAAACCATACCAGCAACTACATGGTCTTATAAGGACTACAATGAGGGCAGGATCAGGACAAAATAGCACAAAGGCTACAAATGACTGTGTTCTTGGGAGACAAAATACAGACAGGCACATTTGCCCTTGAGCTGAACAATCCAGACCTGGGAGACAAGATCTCAGGGTGACTGGGAGGTATGTGATACCTAGTGGAAATGGGACACACAGCAAGCGGGCAGCAAGCAGGCAGGAACTGGCAGGAATGTCAGCAGGTGGGCAGGTTGTGACAGATGTTATCTCTTCACTCAGGACATAGATGCCTGAACTTCTTGTCACAGATGCACTTGGAAATCTAAACTTTTTGTGGAATTGGTTGATAGGCATGTTCTGCATCCATGCTGGGTAATCTTGCTTCATAGCTGATACCAACTCATCAAGTTGGGGTTTTGCTTGGTCGGTCCTGGTGGGGTTGCCAACAGTGCCTTGTGTCATCAAGTGATTGGACATGATGGTGAGAAAGGTGTGATGGGCAACATACCTGAATTCACATGAATTTGCCAACAATCTTCCATGCGGGTATTATGGGGTCATTCTATCAGGCAACCTAGTTCCATGAAGAGGAGAGCCCATGGGCCCTGCTAGCTATGTAGGAACCCCCCAAATGCATTCTGACCCCAAACCATGATTCCAAGACTTCGCGCTATTGACTCGGCTGACAACTTGCCTGCAGTGGCCAACTGGTTGATGGCCAGTCGCCGAGGTTGGTTGATGGCCAGGCACAGAGGCTGGGGCTGCACGTTGGGCGCTGGCGGATGTCCTTATTTGTATGTTTTTCATTGTTTATAATAATAAATAAATTGTATTATATACTATAAATGTGGTCG
>WNFL01403401.1_pt1 | contig 11958 bp, 13 predicted proteins | sample 5400361 | NCBI WGS metagenome assembly WNFL01 (sample SAMN13153351, study PRJNA577476) | soil metagenome | isolation source: 40 cm soil on Douglas fir-dominated hillslope | place: USA:California | collected 2013-09-17
GGATGATCGCCGGCGACGCTCCTCTGGCTACGCCGACGAGATCAGGCGTACTTGCGCCAGGGTTCCGCCGCCCTGCGCCAGGTGTGCATCGGTCGTGAAGAGATCCACACCGCGCGCTCGAGCGAGTGCGAGATAGAACGCGTCGGCCGCCGAGACACGGTCTGCGAGCAGGTGAGCTTCGGGCAGGAGCGCGGTCAGGCTCACCCGTTCGGCGGCGAGCGCGATAAGACGCAAGACGATCCAGTCGAACCGCGCCCGGGTCACGTTCCCCTGCCGGAACAGCCGGCGGAAGGTGCCATAGACCTCGCCGTCGAAGTGCGCAGGAACGATGAGCCGTTCGTCAGCGATCGCAGCGGCTGCCACCGCGCCCGTTCTTGTTTCCGCAAGCATCTCGACCGCTGCCGACGCGTCGAGAACGATCAGTCCTCGAGACCCATTTCGCGTCTGGTCTCTCGCACGAGGTCTGCGCCGGTTTTTCCACCGAGATCGATCGCCGGGCGCTTCCCCACCTCGGCGACCCACTCGGCGACCGTCGGACGCGCAAGGTCGTCCTTCAGGATCTCGATCACGTACTGGCTCATCGACACGCCCTTGCTATCGGCCCGCTTGCGCAAGCGCTCACGGAGGGCCACCGGCACCCCTCGAAGCTGCACGTCGGTCTTCTTGCCAGCCATCCAACGATCTTAGCATGCACGTTGCATGCTCTCGTCGGACCTCCTACCCGAGGTCGGCGGAAGTGGCTCCCCAGGTGGCAGGATCGACCACTGCGATCGACTGCGAGAACGTCCAGTGGTGACCGGCTAGATCGAGAGCGCTGTACTGCCGCTCGCCGTACGGATAGTCCGTCGGCGGCTGAAGGATCCGCGCACCCGATCGCTTGGCTTGTTCGTGGTGGCGGTCGGCATCGTCGACGCGCACCTGCACTTGATGCGTGACCGGGTTGGTGGCGACCCGTCTCTCGGTCCCGCCGGCGGTCAGCATGACAGCGCTGTCGCCGAAGACGAGCTGGACGCGATGGTCCCGGATGCGAAGACGCTCTCTGAATCCGAACGCGCGGCAGAGCCATTCACTCGCTTCGGCCACGTCGTCGTAGGTCAGGACGGGGATGACGGCGGAGCGGGGCACCGATCGGTTGACGATCATGCGGTCATTCTCAGCGCTGGCTCATGAGCGAGCGTCGCGACCTATGCTCAACGGATCAAGAACAACGCCGCCAAAGCGCGTAAGTCCCCTGTCCGTCCTGTGGCGAAGGCCGGGCCGGCCGCCGCGCCGAACGCTGAGCCCGCCGCACCGCCGGCCCCTTCCGGCGAGCTCGACCGACTCAGAGACGAGCTGCAGCGCGTGAATCAGGAGATCTCCAGAATCGCGCGCCTCACCCGCCCCGGCTCGGACGCGGGAAGAAACTCGCAGCTGCCCGAGAAACAGCAGCTTCTGGTCCAGCGGCAGGACCTCGAGAGGAAGATCAGGGCGCTCTCGAAGTCCTAGCCAGTGGATGTAAAGCCGGCGATAAACGGGACCGGCGTCCGCCGCTAACGTGATTCGGTGACACGGCGAGGCTGGATCCTTTTCGCGGCGATGGCCCTTATCTGGGGTATCCCCTACCTCTTCATCAAGATCGCGGTCGGGGAGCTCACGCCGGCGGCGTTGGTCTTCATCCGCAGTCTGATTGGCGCGTCACTCTTGCTGCCCTTCGCGGTTTCGCGGAAAGATCTGGCGCCACTGCGACCGTACTGGAAATGGATCCTCGTTTACACGTTCGTCGAGGTCGCCGCGCCATGGTTCCTGCTCTCCGATGCCGAGCGACGGATTTCCAGCTCGCTCACGGGCCTCCTTATTGCCGCCGTCCCGTCGATCGGCGCTGTCCTCGCAGTGGTCACCGGAGGTCGGGACCGACTGGATTCGCGCCGCATCGTCGGGCTCGTCCTTGGCTTCATCGGGGTAGCGGCACTCGTGGGTCTGGACGTTCGTGCGGACGACCTGGGCGCGATCGGACAGGTCGCGCTCGTCGCCGTGGGCTACGCGATCGGGCCGATGATCATCGAGCGGAAACTCGGAAGCCTTCCCTCACTCGGCGTGGTCGCAGCATCTCTTGGCATCACCGCGCTCGCATACGCACCGTTCGGATTGGCGCAGCTGCCTTCAACGCTGCCGTCTGCTTCTGTGCTGTTCGCGGTCGCCGTCCTCGGCGTGGTCTGCACAGCCCTGGGCTTCGTCGTGTTCTTCGCCCTCATCACCGAGGTCGGAGCGCCACGAGCGACCGTGATCACGTACGTCAATCCCGCCGTCGCTCTGGCTTTAGGTGTCGCGCTGCTGGGTGAACCGTTCACGTTCGGCATCGCGCTGGGCTTCGTGCTCATCGTGCTCGGCTCAGTCCTCGCGACGCGCCGTACCGCGCCGCAATCGCCGAGTCTGTCAGTGACCGAGGAGCCGGCGCAGGCGATCCGATCGTCGCGTTGACGCGCGTACTCGATGCGCGCGCGTTGAACCGCGCGCTTCTCGAACGGCAGCTCCTCCTCCGGCGATCGAAGATCTCGACCGGGGACGCGATCGAGCGGCTCGTCGGAATGCAGGCACAGATCCCCAACGATCCGTACATCGCGCTCTGGAGCCGTCTCCAAGACTTCCGGACGGACAACCTTGCGAAGCTCCTCATCGATCGCAACGCGGTCCGTATGAGTCTTTTCCGCGCGACGATCCACCTCGTCACCGCGCGGGACGCATTGGCCCTTCGTCCGATCATTCAGCCCGCGCTCGCCCGCCTCTTCCAAACCGCCAGCCCTTTCGGAAAGCAGCTCACGGGGGTCGACCTCGAGCGGCTGCTCGCTCTGGGTCGTGGCCTCGTCGACGAGCGGCCGCTCACGAGCGCCGAGCTCCGTCCGCTCCTTCACAAACGGTGGCCGAAGCGCGACCAGGACTCGCTCGTAGCGGCCATCGGCTATCTCCTACCGCTCGTGCAGATCCCGCCACGCGGCGTCTGGGGACAGAGCGGCCAGCCTCGCCGCACATCACTTGAGGCGTGGCTGGGCAGGCCGCTCGGCAAAAAGCATTCGGCCGATCCGCTGATCCTCCGGTACCTCGCCGCGTTTGGACCGGCCACTGTGGCCGACGCGCGCACCTGGTCCGGTCTGAGCGCGCTGGCGGAGGGCTTCGAGCGCCTCCGGCCACGTCTGCGGACCTTCCGCGACGAGGGCGGCCGCGAATTGTTCGACGTCCCCGATGGTCTTCTGCCAGATCCCGAGACTCCCGCCCCTCCGCGCTTCCTGCCGGTGTACGACAACATTCTGCTGTCGCACGCCGACCGCACTCGGGTTATCCGCGCCGGCGACCGAAAACGGATGGGCTACATGGAGGGGGTGACCTTCGGCAGCGTCCTCATCGACGGCTTCGTCGGTGCTACTTGGACCATCAGGCGCGAGCCGAAGGCCGCGACACTTCGCATCACGCACCTCGATCGCCTACCGAAGCGGGAGCGCGCCGCGGTGGAAGACGAAGGCGCGCGGCTCCTCACCTTTGTGGCGGCCGAGACGAGCTCGCGGAACGTGGTGGTGTCCGACGGGCCGCGAAACGAACGCGCGCGCCGACGCTAGGCCCGGGCGGCCACCTTTCGCCCAGCGACCGGCAGCTTCACGGCGGGCGCAGGGCGGCTTCCGTTGCGGGGCACTTTGGAGGTCGCGGCGCCGCACACCGTCTCGATGATGAGACGAGTCGTCACGTACGGGTCTGCATTCGCGTTCGGTCGACGATCCTCGATGTACCCCTTGCGGTCCTTGGCGACCTGCCACGGGATGCGTACCGATGCCCCGCGGTCGCTGACGCCGTACCGGAACTCCTTGTACGAGCACGTCTCGTGGAGACCTGTGAGGCGCTCCTCGATACCGAATCCGTAGTTGGCGATGTGCAGGTCGTGCCGCGTGCTGAGCGCTTCCGCCGCGGCGACGCAGGCGTCGTAGTTCTCGCGCATGTCGTTCGTCGAGAAGTTCGTGTGCGCGCCGGCGCCGTTCCAGTCGCCGCGTACGGGCTTCGGGTAGAGCGTGGCGCTCACGCCGTAGTCCTCCCCCACCCGGTAGAGAAGCCAGCGGGCGACCCACAGCTGGTCACCGATCTCGGGTGCGTTCAGCGGACCGACCTGAAATTCCCATTGCCCTGGCATGACCTCCGCGTTGATCCCGGAGATCCTCAGGCCAGCCTTGAGGCACGCGTCCAGGTGCGCCTCGACGACGTCCCGGCCGAACACCTCATCGGCGCCGACGCCGCAGTAGTAACCACCCTGCGGAGCCGGAAATCCGACATCCGGGAAACCGAGGGGCCGCGAGCCCTCGAAGAACGTGTACTCCTGCTCTATGCCGAACCACGTGTCGAAACCCTTGAACCGCTCCGCCATGTCGGCGTTCGCGCGGCGCATGTTGGTCTTGTGTGGCTCGCCGTTGACGAGCATGACCTCACAGAGAACGAGCTTGTCATCGCCGCCACGGATCGGGTCCGGGCACACGAACACTGGCTGAAGGACGCAGTCGGACTTGTCGCCGGTCGCCTGCTGCGTACTCGAACCGTCGAAACCAACCCCAGATCGGCGGCTTTTCACCGTCGGGGACGATCTTGGTCTTCGAACGCAGTTTCTGCGTCGGTTGGGTTCCGTCGATCCAAATGTATTCAGCCCTGTAAACGCCCATGCACTTTCCCTCACCTGCGGATATCGGGACGCGAGTGGACCGACTGTACCGGTCGGGCCAGTTGCCAGAAGGTGCTGATTTGGTTGTGAAACGGAAAGGCTGGAAAACCGCTGTCCGCTCTTACGCGGCCTTGGTCACCATCCGCATAGGGACCATGCAGGTCCTTCCAGCGTTCGTCGTTACGAGCGAGCTCGGAACACCAAGCGTGGGGGTTTCGGCGAAATGGACGATGAGCTCGTAACCGCTGAGATCGCTCAGCTGTTGAATCTCGATCGCGTGGGCTCCCATCGCCACGAGGCGGACCTGGTGAGCCTTGCGCGCGGCCTCAGCATCTTCGAGCGTCGCCATTTCAGTCATCAGTACCGTCTCCCGCCCGTTCCGGTTCCGGTCCACGTGGCCGTCGACGGAAGAGCTCCGGACCCGCCCCCCGGAGTGTTCTGGTTGCCAGCCACCGCCGACGGCGAAGGCGACGCCGCGGGCGGGGAGGGCAAGGCGCGAGTCGGGGCGGCGGTCGCGGTCGCCGCCGGCGTGACTGTTCCCGACGGCGATGCCGAGGCCGACCGTCCGGGCGAGGACAAAGACGGAGAGGCCGGCGTGGCGCTCTCCGCCAGAATGGCCGATGGGGTCGCAGCGCTGGGGGACGGACTCGGGCCTGGACTGAGCGCGATCGACCCGGTCGACGAGGCGGCGAACACCGCCGCCCCGAGCGCCGCGAGACCGAGCAGAGCGATAAGCGGGACGACCGCGATCCTTCTGCCGAGAGGTCGAAGTTCGAGGCAATTGGGGCAGAAGCCGGAAACCGGGGTGAAGTAGTAGCCACAGTTCCGGCACCGGACCGGCCGACGCTCCCGTGCCATAGCTTGCCTGGCTGCATTCTCCATGCGCGACCGGTTTTAGCGTCGGCCGGCCGCTTTGCGGCTCGCCTCGCGCGCCACCCAGGCCGCCTCTGCGGGCAGGCCCAGAGCCTTGCGTTTGGGCGCCGGCAAGTATTTCGCGCCCTCGAGCAGCGAGAGCCGAGACACCCGGAGGCGATGTCTTCGCAAGAAGTCATACGTGAGGTCAGGCCGCTTCTTCGAGACTTCGCGCAGCACCCAGCCGATCGCCTTGCGGATGAAGAACTCGCGCTCCCCGAGCATCGAGGCCGCCAGCCGCGACCAGAGCGCGAAGTCGCCGCCTCCGGCGCGCAGCGCGTCGTGCTCGGCGAGGAGCGCGGCGCGTCGCACCCAGAAGTTCGTGTCCTTGGCCCACACTTCGAGACGCGTTCGTGCGCGCGGATCGCGGGCGATGACGTCGCCGATGACTTTGGGCGCGATCCAATCGACGTACGCCCAGCTCTTCGACTTCCGAACGATCGCGACGAGCCACGGCAGGTCTCGGGCGTCGAGCGTCTTGCGTTCGCGCTCGAGCACGCCGATGGCCGCCGCGTGGAGCTCGTGCACGTCGGTCGCGTACAGCGTCTCGGCAATGCTCCGCAGATCGGCACGCGTCAGGTCGAGATGCGCGTCGCAGTATTCGCGGACGGCGACGCGAATCGAATCCTGGCTCGTTCCCCAGAAGCGAAGATCGCTTTTCAGGTACGCCTTCTCGCCGACCGCACGCGCGGCCGATCCCGCGCGTCGGAGCCGGCGCGTGAAGAACGAAACCGCGCCGGGCCCCAGCGCTAGGCGCGAAGCCATGCGCGTATCGCGCGGTCGTCGAGACCCGCGACATCGAGCTCCCGCTCCCCCATCGTGACGACCGGAATGCGCAGCGCGTATCGGTCGAAGAGCGCCGTGTCCGTCGTGATGTCGACGCGGTCCACATCGAGCGGTACGTCGAGCGCGACACGATGGAGCGCCCGATAGGCCTCCGCGCACAGTCCGCAGTCCGCTTTTTCGAGAAGCCGCACCTTCCGTGGCGCTTCGCGATGAGTCCGGCGGCGCACGAGCGCGAGCGCGCGCCGCAGATCGCCGCGCATCACCAGTTCGGCGGCAGCCCCGGCACGTTCGGCGGCAGCGCCTTCCCTCGCGGATAGATCACGTAGACGATCCCGCCCGACCCGCCAAGCCAAACGCGCTCGAAGTCTGCCCGGCCGTAGGTCTTGCGCACATCCTGGTTCGTCTTCGCGGCCGGATCGTTCGTGATCACATCGCCATTCGCATCGAAGCCACGAATCACGAGCAGATGCCCGTTCGTTTTTCCGAAAAGGAATCCCGGCAGGTCGCCGTTGATCGATGCGATGAGCGGAATGCTCGTCGCGATGAAACGCTCCGCCTCGCTCAGCGACCGAAGGCGTGTGACGAATCCTTCCAGACCGAAGTGCGTCGCATAGGCGACGTTGGCAGGCCAGTTCCCGGCGCCCTTGTAGTTCCAGTCGTACGTGTATCGCGCCGCGAAGTCCACCTGTGGATCGTCGTAGTCGGGTCCAGGGAACTTCTCGAGCTCGTCGTCGGAGGGGCTCGCGCCAAGCGCGCCGAGCACCATCGCCGTCGAGGTCGGGCTGCACCACGCTTCGCCGCCGCCGTCGTATTCGGGGAATTCGCCCTTGTGCTCCTCCTGCGAGAGCGCCGGCACCTGCAGGTCGATCGCCGTCCCGTCGAAGGGACTCGGTATCTCGTACTTGAACGGGGTCGAGACCATGCCGGCCAGCATTTGGACGGACGGCGTCGCGGTGCTACCGGTGCGTTGGTACAGCGTGGCGCGCAGGCGATAGGAATCGAGGGGCGCCGCGCCATCGGCGCGCTTGAATGTGTCGATGGTCACGTCTCCGTCGGCGCTCCGCTGCCCCGGCGTTGAGGTCCGGTGAATGTCCGCGTCGCCGGAGGCCCACGTCATCATCGTGTAGAACTTCGTCTCGCGACCTGCGCCGCGAGCCTGCATCTCCACCTTGATCCACGTGCTCGCGGGCGTGTCGGCATTCCACGATGCGACGAGCTCGTCGAACGGGAACGCGACCGGGATCCAGTCGCTCGTCCACGACCCGCTTTGATAGCCGATGCCGGGGAGGCCAGAGGGATCGTCGTAGGAGCCGGTCACCAGCCCGGTCGAGGCAAGCAGCAGCGGGCCGGTGCCGGTCACTCCGTTCGAGGAGCCGCCAGCGAGGTCGGCGCGCGTGAAACTGACGGCGGGGACGTTCGCCGGCTGCGGCACGAGCGTCGGCGTCGGCACGGGCGTGCTCGTGCTCACGACTTCGCTCGGCGCGGGCGTGGTCGTCGCATCAGGCGGCGGCGTGCCGATGCACGCCGCGGCGAGCACGGCGCTCGCCGACACCAGCACGAGTCGTCCTCGCGCTCCCTTCATCCGAGCGCGGCGGTCACCAGTTCGCGGGCAGCCCCGGAACGTTCGCGGGGAGCGCGTGCCCGGCTGGATAGATCACGTACACGATGCCGGCGGATCCGCCGAGCCAGACGTTCTCGAAGTCCGCGCGCCCGTACACCTTCGTGACGTCCGCATCGGTCGGCACGGCGGGGTCGTTCGCGATCACGTCGCCGGTCGCGGTGAACCCGCGGATGACCAGGAGGTGGCCGCTCGTCTTCTTGAAGAAGAACCCAGGCAGATTTCCCTGAATCGACGCCACGAGCGGGATGCCCGCGTTGGTGAAGAGCTCGGCCTCGCTGAGCGAGCGGAGGCGCGTCACGAACGCGTTCAGACCAAAGCGCGCGGCGTACGCCGCGTTATCGGGCCAGTTGCCGGCGCCCTGGTAGTGCCAGTCGTACACGTAACGCGCCGCGTAGTCGACCTGCGGGTCCGTGTAGCCCGCACCCGGGAATGCGGCGAGGTCGGTCGCGCTCGGACCGGTGCCCCAGTACGCGAGGACCATCGCGGTCGACGTCGGGCTGCACCACGCTTCGCCGCCGTTGTCGTACTCCGGGAACTCGCCCCGGTGCGTCTCCTGCGAATACGAGGGCACGTTGTTGTCCGATGCGGTTCCGCCAAATGCGCTCGGGATCACGTAAGTCGTGCCGGCCGAGGTCATCGCGCCGACCATGCGCACGCTCGGGGTCGCCCGTCCGCTTGCACGGTAGAGGGTGACCCGCAGGCGGTAGGAGTCGAGCGCGGGCGCCTTCTTGTCGCGGATGAACGTGTCGATGGCGATGAAGCCGTCGACGTCGCCCTGTCCGCCGACCGACGTGCGATGGATGTCCGCGTCGCCGGACGCCCAGATACCCATCGTGTACCACTTGGTCTCGCGGCCGGATCCGGCGGCCTGCATCTCTGTGCGAATCCAGGTGCCCGCCGGGGTCTCGGCGTTCCAGGACGCCACGAGCTCGTCGAACGCGAACGCGACCGGCGTCCACGTCGACGTCCAGGAGCCGCTCTGGTAGGCGATCGCGCCGCGATCGGGGTTGTCGAACGGATCGTCGTATGACCCGGCCGAAAGGCCGTTTTTCGCGAGCGTCAGCGTGCTACCGCCGACAACGCCGCTCACGGTTCCGTCGCTGAGGCTCGCTCGGACGAATTGGACCGGCGGAGCGCCGACCGTCTTGGCGCCGGCCGTCGACGCGGTGCTGGATAGGAGCAACGCGGCGGCGATGGCGATCGCGAACGAGATCCGCATGACAGCCCTCCTCCTGCGCGTGGCCGTGACAGCCTAGCGCGGATACAGTCAGATTCGTGAGCACACTGCCACGCGCCGAGCTCTTCTGGTCGACCGAGCGAGTCGCCTCTGCCCTGAACGATCCAAAGGTGCGCATCGTCGACTGTCGCTTCAGCTTCGACGAGGACATGCGCTCCGGCTACATCGATGGACATCTACCGGGAGCGGTCTACGTGAACTGGGCCGAGGATCTCTCCGCTCCTCCACCCGAGTCGGGCCATCCACGCTGGATGCTCCAGAGCGCGGACGAGTTCGCGCACACGATGGCGCGACTCGGGATCGCCGACGACACGATGGTGGTTGGCTACGACTCCGAGGGCGGCCACCACGCCGCGCGTTTGTGGCTCGCGCTCCGGCGCTTTGGCCACGACCGGATGGCGGTGATGGAAGGCGGCATCCAGAAGTGGATCGCTGAAGGCCGTCCTCTCGAGCGTGGTGCGCGCACCGTCGATACTGCTGCCGTTTTTACTCCTCGTCCGCGCGACGGTGTGGTTGCCACCAAGGAGGAGGTCCTCGCGGCGGTCCGCTCCGGCGATCCCTGGCTCCTCGACGTCCGACGCGACAGTGAGTTCACTGGAGCCGAGAAGCGCGCCGCGCGCGGCGGTCACATCCCTGGCGCCGTGAACATCCTCTGGAAGGACGCGCTGAAGGACGACTGGACGCTACGAGACCCCGATGAGCTCGAGGAGTTCTACACGAACGCGGGTTTCGGGCCTGAGACGAGCACGATCACGTACTGCCAGGCGGGGGTGCGCGCTGCCTTCACGCACATGGTGCTGACGGCGCTCGGTCATGACGAAGTTCGCACGTACGACGGCTCCTGGGAGGAATGGGGCAACGAGCCCACCCTTCCAATCATCACCGGAAGAAGCTGAGGCTGCTCCGCCCGCTCTTCGGCGCGTACACGTGGATCGTGAAGAAGATGCCATCGTCCTCGAGCCACGTGACGCCATCCACGACGGCACGGAGCGCCAGGCGGTACTCCCCGGCGCCCGCTGGGGCGCGCACCGTGAACTCGAACCACCCGACTTCGCCGGGACCGACGTAGTCCGTGGTCGTTGAGGTCACGCGATTCACCGATAGCCAATCGCCAGCGAGCTCGGAACGGTCGGCGTCTTGTGGCTCGTTCGTTGCGATGACGACCTGCTTGCCCGTGTCGTCGTTGAACCAGCCTCGCGAGCCCATGTTCTTCAGTGCGACGACAAGCTTCGCGGTCGCGCCGATCATCACTGTCGGGTCCGCGCTCTGCGCGCTCCAGCTCGCGTGATATCCCGAGTCGGCTGGCAGGGCGACGGGTGGGCGTATGACTTGCGTCTGGAACTGTGGCGCCGCGGCGGGCGTTGAGGCTCGTGAAACAGGAACGGCGCGGGCGCTATCGACGACGCCGCCGAAGTCCGCAGTCCAGTACCAGCCGTAGGTCGAGCCCGAGGCGTATCCGCGGCCGACGCCGATCGCGTGGTATTGCGGATTCACGAGAACCGCGTAGTGCGCGGGGCTATTGATCCAGCCATTAAGTACATCGCCGCTCGCCGTGAAGCCGGCGGCCAGGTCCTCGCCCGTCCATGTGCCGAACGCGGGATACCCGGCGTCGGCCATCCGCTGCGTCGGCGAGCGCCCGTCAAGGGAGGTGTGCGCGAAGTAGTTCCGCGAGCTCATGTCGACGGACATCCACTCGGCCGCGGACGTGAGCGTGTCGGAGACGGCGAGCGTGGGGAGACCGCGGGCCGCGCGGAACGCGTTGATCCGGGCGACGAGGTCCTGCTCGGCGCTATCGAGAGTCGCCGCCTCGGCGCGCTGCGGCGTAAGCGAGCCGAGCACGCCCACAAAGGCAAGCACGCTCGCAAGAAGGCCAAGCGAAAATCGGTTCATCACTCCCCTGGGTGCGACTTATGGTTGCGGTGGCCATCACCAAGGGGAGTCGCGTCAAGGTGTCAGCAAGGGGGTCGGTACTCGCTCGATGCGGACTTGATCCGGCGGCTCGCTTGCCTGGCCCCTGCCCCGGCTAGCGGCGGCGTACGGCGGCTTGGATTTCCGCGGCGAGCTCGGGCGGGACGCTCGCTTCGATGCGAATCCCGCCCTCCTCGTAGTCGACGCTCTTGAGGGAACCGCGTGTCCGGATCTGCTGGACGAGCGCGCCGGCGTGGTATGGCAGCGTCGTCCTGACGTGCTTCCAGCTTGCGGAAGCTGCCTCGCCGAGGCGAGCGCGCAGCGTCTCGAGGCCCTCGCCTTTGAGCGCTGACGTGAAGACGGCAGCAGGGAACTCGGCACCCAGCGCTTCGCGGAGCGCCTCGCCTTCCTCGCCACGTAGCCGGTCGGCCTGATTGAGCACCAGCAAACGCGGCCGGTCCGCGAGGTCGAGCGACTTCAGCGTCTCGTCGACGACGCGCATGTGCTCGTGCAGGTTCGGGTGGGTCACATCGGCGACGTGCACGAGCAGGTCGGCGTCGGCGAGCTCCTCGAGCGTCGCGCGGAACGCTGCGACGAGTGTCGGGGGCAGCTTGTTCACGAACCCGACCGTGTCGGAGAGCAGGATCACGGCGCCCCCAGGTAGGCCTGCTCGCCGCGTGGTCGGGTCGAGCGTCGCGAAGGGCTGATCCGCGACGAGGACGTCGGAGCCCGCGAGTGCGTTCATGAGAGTCGACTTCCCCGCGTTCGTATATCCCACGATCGCGGCCAGAAAGAGCCCTTCGCTCGTCCGCGAGCCGCGCGCGC
>WNFL01317685.1_pt3 | contig 11957 bp, 19 predicted proteins | sample 5400361 | NCBI WGS metagenome assembly WNFL01 (sample SAMN13153351, study PRJNA577476) | soil metagenome | isolation source: 40 cm soil on Douglas fir-dominated hillslope | place: USA:California | collected 2013-09-17
GTCTCGATGCAGTAGCACCAGCATCCGTCGCCGAGCAGCGTCGTGTTGATGCCTTCGACGCTTGCCGAAGGGTCACCAACTCGCGTGAGCCGAGGCGAGAGAGTGAGCAGGGCGGGCGGGAAGTCCTGGTAGCTCATCCTCCGAGGCTACCGGCAGCGGTCTTCCGCACGCAACTTTTCGACGGCGGGCCTTTCACGAGACCTTCACGATCAGTCCAGCCATCGTGATGCACGTCGGATTATCGGTATCGGCAGGATGACACGCTGGTCCGCTGCCCCACGACACCCCATCAAACCACCGAAGCCCGACCACCGCCGACATCCCTGCCGGCAACGACACCAGGTACACACGCGCCAACCCATGCGCCTCGTACCCGGCCGACTCCCACCCAATCCGGCTCTCGCCAGCAAGCTCCACCCCATCAATCACCGGCCACACCTGTGGCCGTCCAGATCCATCCACCGGCCCTGGCGCTTCTTTTGCCGAGCCGCTCCCGGCCACCCACAACAGCAGATACGTCCCAGCCACTTGCGCCGGCACCGTGAACCCCAACGGGTCACCCCCGTTCACGCGCAGCACAGGCACTCCGGTCGGATCCGACGTTACCGTCGCCGCGGTATCCGAAACTCCAGTCATCGTGTCTCGGAACGCCAACGCAGCGCCGCCACTCGATTGATTCGTGCGCTTCCAGCGACCCGGGCCAGCGAGCGGGGCCAGCACGTTGCTTCCGTCCGGAGGCGTCGTGTCGTCCCGCTTGTCGAGCTGGTATTCGCCTTTGTTCTCCAGGCAGTAGACAAAGGATCCGTCCGCCAAGGCAATCGTATTGATCCCCACGACGCTCGCGGAGGGGTTGCCGGCCACCGTGAGCCGCGGCGACAGAATGAGCAGCGCGGGAGGGAAGTCCTGGAAGCTCATGCGCCGAGGCTAGCTGGCACGGGACTCGCAATGCAATTTTTTGGCATTTCCGGGGAGCGCGCTAAACGCTTCGGATGGCGTCATCGAAATCGTCGAACTGATCGACGTCTACGCCCGACGCTCGCTCGTAAAAACGAAGGGTGGGGCCCCTGAAGTGCATTTCGACGGTATCGCACGGGCCGTTACGTTGCTTTGAAATGATCAGCTCCGCATCGCCGGCCGTGGCCTCGGTGTCGTACATGTCCGGACGGTAGATGAACCACACGCTGTCGGCGTCCTGCTCGATGTTGCCCGACTCGCGAAGTGACGAGAGCTTGGGCCGATGGTCCTTGCCTTGCTTCTCGGTATCGCGATTCAACTGCGAGAGAGCGATCACCGGGATGTTCAGATCCTTGGCGAGCTGCTTCAGCCCGCGGCTGATCGAACCAATCTCTTGTTCCCGCGAATCCCCTCGGTCGCGGACGCCGCGCATCAACTGGAGGTAGTCGACGCACACGAGCCCGAGACGCTTGCATGGCACCGACATCCGTCCAGCGGTGAGGTCGCGTTGTAGCTTCCGGGTGCGTGCCCTCAGCTCCAGCAGCGATATTGCCGCGGTGTCATCGACCCAGAGCGGCATCTGCGCGAGGTCGACCGCCGCCTGACGTAGCTCAGCGAACTGATCATTGTTCAGAACGTTGCGGCGCACGCTTGCGCTGTCGATGCCGCGCTCGGAACAAGCGAGTCGTAGCGCGATCTGCTCCTTCGGCATTTCGAGTGAAAAGACCCCGACGCCGTCTTCACCGGGACGTGCGACGTTCGCGGCGATGTTCATGACGAGGCTCGATTTGCCGTGGCCGGGGCGCGCGGCGATGATGTAGAGGTCGCCCTTGTGGAGCCCGGCGGTCAGGTCGTTGAGCTTTCTGAAACCGGTGCTGAGCCCCGTCGCCGACAGGCCGAGCCGACGTGCCTCATCGAGACGTTCCAACTCGGAGGAGACCACGACCCCGACGCGAGCGAAGGCATTCTGGAAGCCGACCTGGCCAAGCTCAGCGAGGTTCTCCTCGGCATTCTGCACCAGCTCGCGGCCCGACGTTGGGCTGTCGTAGGCTTCAGCGGTGATCACTTGGCAGCGCGAAATGAGCTGCCGCTTCTGCCAGGCGTCGCGCACGAGTTCGGCATGCGCCGCCACGTTCGCCACCGCTGGCGTCGCATCGGTGATCTGCGCGATGTACGGCGTGCCACCGACATGGGCGAGACGCCCGTTCGATTGTAACCACGTTGCAGTCGTCACCGCGTCGATCGGTTGCGACGCTTCCGAGAGCGCCGCCATCGCCTCGAAGATGCGGCGGTTGGCGTCCGAGTAGAAGTGCTCCACGCTCAGGATGCCGGCGACCGTGTCGAACTCCACGGGTGAGCAGAGCACCGCGCTCAGTACGGCCGCTTCAGCGTCGAGGTTGTGGGGCGGCACGCGCCCGGGCATTGGGCGCAGTACCGGTGGCTCGGCCTTTCTCACTCCAGGCTGCATGACGGGGACTCCCTGAGCGTTGTGACCGACGGAAATATCTCGACGAGATCAGCGAGGCAACCGTGAGTGGTAATCATCGTCGCGCGTCGACGGTTCCACCGTTGGTGCAGTACTTCTTCGATTCGTTCGCGAAGGTGCGCTTCCTTCGTGAGCTTTCCGGAGTCCAGGTTGTCGATGACCAGAAGCTCCGTATCGCGGAGCCTATCCATCGGATCCGGCGCGCCCGACTCGTACTGGAAAGACTTCGAGGCGATCCGCAGCTCGTACATGTCCGCGTACCAGAATCGCTTTCGTGGGAGCTTTCGAGGAATGCCTCGGAGCATCGCGCAGGCCAGATGCGTCTTGCCGCTGTGGTGTGGGCCAGCCAGCACGAGCCATGGTTCCGTTCCCCTCCGCAGCGATTCGAAGAACGAAACCACCGCGTCGAACGATTCCTGCTGTTGCTGCCGATGCGCGACCCACTCATGCCGATCGACGATGAAGTCGCTGAGCTTCACCGAGCGGTAGCGCTCCGGCACGTTACTCACCCCGAGCCGTTCCGACAGGCGCCACTCTCGATAGCGCGCGCACTTCACTCGCACGAGCCGGTTCTCTTTCCACACCGGCCCCTCTCCCGGCGCGAGCAGGGACACCGCACGCGCACACGCCCCGCCACCGGGGGGGCACTGCCCGAAGCAGAGCGCGAGCCGCTCTTCCGAGTCGCGGTACCAGCCGGTGGTCTCGGCGAGCAAATCGGACTCAGTCAAGCCCAGGGGGGAGCCGGCGCCGAGCAGTGGCAGGTGTACCCGAAGGTACGCTTCCGGCCCCCCGGATTCCGCCACCGCTGCTTGAAGGCTTGCCCGGTCCGCCTCCCGGCCCATCAGCAGGTCCGAGTCCAGCCCCGTGCTTACTTGATCCATTCAACCCTCCGTTTCCGTTGTCTGTGGATGAGTTCTGCTGACTCTGTAAAGTGAAAGGCATCCGAGAGGCATCCGAAAGGCATTCGAATGCCTTTGATTCAGATCCAGATTCAGATCCCGATCCCGGTTCAGATCCTGATTCTGAGGGGGATGCCATCCGAAAGGCATCGGGATGCCTTTCCGATGCCTTTCCAAAGGCATCGGGATGCCTTTCGGATGCCTTTGGCAAGGCTTGAGCGAGACTGAGCTGCCCAGTCGTCGTCCCTGAGGGGTGATGCAAATCAGCATAGGTGCGTAGGGAGACCCCGTTCGCATGGGCCGCTACGACTGCGCCGAACGTTCGCTCCCAGGCCCGTACCATCTCGCCGTTGGCCAGATTGACCCCAGCGGAAATCGACTCCAGGTGGTTCGTCTTGAGCAAGCAGTCGGGTACGTCACGCCACGCCCGGAACCACCCGACGAGATGATTCGGATTCGTACATTTGTTGTACCGAGGTGCATTGGCGACCCGCACGACGCGCGCCACCGCATCGAACTGGAAGTGGATCTTCCCTTCGCTGTCCGGAAGTAGAAGCCGGTCGAGCGCCACGCCGGTTGCCTCGGGAGAGAACGCAACGCCGTCGGACAGCGCGATGACCGATGCGCCTTTGACGAGCCCCGGGATCGAAGTGCGCAGGTTCCCGAAGAGCACGAACTTGAAAACCTCGCGAGCATCACTCGGTAGCGAGCGGTACCACTGATCGTCCCACATGCGGGAATCAATGAGCCATGCCATCAGCGCGCACCTACGTGGCGACGCGCGCGCATGGCAGCAGAAACAGCGATAGCTGTGCTGTGATTCACCAGGAAGCCCTCCGGTTCAGCCAGCGGTGGCGGTTTGAGAACGGAGCTTGCGAGCGTACGCACGGATTGCACGGCGCACGCTGTCGGCCTTGTTCAGCTTTTCGATCTGCGAGGCATCTTCAAGCGCGCGCCGGTCATCCTCGTCGAGGACGACCATGAGGTGATAAGGCTTCGGAGGCTTCGGAGGCTTCTTCTTCGCCATTGGGATCATCATCGTCGTCGGGCCCTTTCAGGTGGGCCTATACGGGTACTAAAGCCGCGATAGTGCCGTCAATGACGAAAACTTCGATCAGGTCCGGCACCGGACAAGGTCTGACGTGGAAGTCCGCGGGAGCGCGGAGGAAGCAGGTGGATGCTGTCACACCGAAGAAAAAATCGACGGAGCAGCAGGCGATCTTTGTTGCGATCAGCGCGCGGGTTCGCGCTCCCAAAAAAGATGCGGCGCGAGGGCTGTACCGCTCGCGCCGCTCCCTGTTTCCAGGTGATCCGTTTTCAGTTCTCTGGTTCGGGCCCAGGATCATCGGTGGCGTCGTCACCGAAGAGCCCCGGCTGACCGTCACCGTCGGGCGGCAGCGGACCAGGCGGCGGGGCCACCGGATCGCGCGACGGCGCGGCCACAGGGGGCGCTGCCGCAGCGGGCGGCGGAGAGATCGCCTCCTCGGGCGACGTCGTGATCGGCTGGCCCTTGCGTCGGGACCGGGTGCCCCGGCCCGCATCCGGCGTAGCCGGCTGCGCGGCCGCAGCGGGCGCCTGGGCCGCGGCCTGCGTCTCGCCGGACGGCGCCCCGACCTCGGTGATCGCTTCAAGCGGAAGCGGCTCGTCTTCCAACGCCTTGATCGTCTTCACGTCGCCGATGTTGCCGAGCACACGCCCGACGTCGGCATGCTCGATGAGCGTCTTGTCTTCGGGGGACAGCGGGACGAAGCGGAGAGCCTGCTTCACCGCCGTCTTCTCCCACATCTGCTCTTCCCACTGGTTCCACGGTGACGACTGGCTGTTCCGGCCTTGGCTCATCGCGCGAATGCGCTCGACGAGCTTTCGCGTGACGACACGGAACTGCCGCGTACCGTCCTTCATCGTGACCACCGCGTAGGCGGCGACGAGATCACTCTTAGGGCTGCCGGCGAGCGCTCCCACAACCTGCTCACGGCGCATGTCGTCGGCGATGGCGCGCTCCCGCGCGTACTGCGGCATGTCGAGCACGTCGGCAGGAATGTGGCGGAGCTTCGTATCGAGGCCCAGCTCGTACTCGAAGAAGTCCCCGAAGTGGACGCAGTGCGCGGTGATGTTCGCGACGAGCCCCGAGCGGCGAGCCAGCTCGATGAGACCCTTCCAGCCGACGATGAGCTGGCACTGGTTGCCGTACGGCAAGAGGTACGCGAGACCGAGGTTGCCGTCGGGCTCCAGACCGAGCTGAGCTGCCTGCATGATCGCCGCGAGCACGCTCTCGCGTGAGCATGTCAGCAGGGCCGGCGTCCGACGCACGGCCGTCAAGACGATCCGAAGCAGGCGATCCGGATCGATGTGCTTCGGCAGCGCGGCCATGATCTGCGGCCGCAGTTTCATGAGCACGTCGCGAAACTCGGACTGCGTGTCGCGCGGCGCGTTCTGGCGGGTGGTGGTGAGGCCCTTGGGGCTGTTCTGGGTTGTTGGCTGCTGGTTCATGGTATTTTCTCCGTTTCGTGATCTTTGGCGCAATGCGGAGCGGCTTTACGCCGCCTCCTGGCGTTTTCGCTTCGGCGCAACGCGGTGGAGCTTCCGGAACGTTGCTTCCTTCACCTTGTGCCCGGCACGTGTCTGACGCCGGAACGTGTAGCGGCCGTTCTCGTACGGAAGCTCCCCCGCTTCGTGATCGCCGATCGCGGTCATGAGCGTGTTCTCGAAGAACCGCTTTCTCCACTCCCACTGCGCGATGGCCACCTTCGCCTCCTGGAGCGAGCGATCCCAGTCGAGCGCTTCTGGGGGGAGCACGGTGGTGCTACCGGCCAGCACTTCGAGCACGAGGTGGCGGAGCGCTTCGCTCGTGCTGTCGTCTCCGTCGACCGGCGGGTTCGTTCCCGACCGGACGGACTCTGCGAACGCCTCCGTCTCGGAGAGGATCAGGGCGGCGATCGATTCGTCGCGTTCGAAGTCAATCCACCGGTGATGGATGTAGGGGCTGCCGATGATGGCCGAGAGGGAGCCCCAACTGGTCCCCGCGACGATCATCTGCGTCTGAAGCTGCGCCTGCTCCTTGTTGCCCGTCGCCTTCATCTCCAGGGGTCCGGGCGTTTTCTCACCGGGGAGCCAGGTCCAGTAATCGAGCGTCGCTCCGAGCCACGGATGCGGCTTGCTGCGAAGCAACTTTTGGCAGCGTCGGACCTTGCGGCCCGTCTTGGTCACGTACTGGCTCGCGCAGAACGGCTCCATGTCGTGCCCCATCTGGAGTACCTCGGGCTCGGCCGGCACTCCGCGTTCGAGGAGCCCAACCTTTTCGTACCAGAGCGCCGGCTTGCCGGGGACGATTCCGAGAATGGCCGGAACGTCGGAGGCCGTGATGAGCCGAGCGCGAGCGAGGAGCCATTCCTCGCGGCTCGCCTCGGAGGAAACGACGGTCTCGTATGCTGCGCTACGCATGGGAGAAAGCGTGCGCCCGGGCTCGCACCCCAGCAAGCGCCGGATGGACAGAGAATGTCACGTTGACACCGTTGGCAGCGCTGATAGCGTGCCCCGCGCTCTACGGGAAAAGCCGTCGAGCAAAAGGAAGTGAGAAAATACACAATGAAGAAATACATTGGCCTCCTGGCTCTTGTGGTCGCGGTCGCCGTCGCGTTCGTGCTTGCGCCCAAAGCGCACGCGAGCGGCCCCATCACGGTCAACGGAGGCTGGGGCGGCACCGCGTTCGCTACGGCACCCATCGACATGAACAACGACGGGGTCTACGCCCGGACTTTCAAGGTAACGGCGAACGGACAGATCCGATTCTTGACCATCGAAGGCGCGGTCGACACCGGGCTTCTTGGGTTCGGCTGCTCCGGCCCGAACTCCCTGCTGCTGGAGCCGTTCGGGGTGCTCACGTTCCGCGGGCTGAATCCGAACGACGCGGTGTTCGTAAACATCGATTCGACGCACTCGATCTGCTTCGATCCTGCCGCGCCGAATGAGGTCGTCACCTTGATCGTGAACGGCGGCACCGGCATCTACGCTGGCTCGACCGGCTCCGGTTCGATGACGCTCTACGACATCGTGCGCTACGACCAGCCAGCGGGACCGAACTTCCCGCCGGGAGTGCGCGCGCCGATCGTGACCGACACGCGAGGGACGTTTTCGCTGACGATTCAGTGAGGCGGGGGGCTCGTGGCGCTCGGGCGATGGCTCGGGCGTCACGGGTCCTGTGGTAGATTGCACGCCTCAGCACGGACAACATGGGAACGTATCTGGGACTCGGAACGGGCCGCCCGAAGCGGCGCAAGCGCCAGGCGTCGCAGAAGACGAAGCCGAAGCGGCGGCGCCGCCGGCCGCCGCCGCCCGTCACGAACGAGGTCATCGGCATTCGCTGTCGCGTGTACGACGTGATGCTGCTGGACGCGACGCTGCTCCTAGTCGACGAAGTCGACGGCCGACACTTCGAGATCCCGGCCGTCTGGCTCTCGGTCCGGCGCGAGAAGCCGCGTGTGCGGCGCTCGCTCGGCACAGTGGACTTCGATCAGGAAGACGACGAAGAGCAGGACGAGGACCGCGGCTCGTGAGCGACTCACTGATCTGCGCGGCATGGGGAGCCATCTCGGTCGGGCGGCCCGTGCACATGGACTGTCCCGTGGTCGTGCGCGCGGCGCACGAGGCAGCGGATGGGGCCCCTGGGCGCTCTGAGGCGCTACCGATCGTCTGCTCGTGCGAATGCGCGACATGCAAGCGGGCGTGGTGGGACGCCGGCAGACCTGCGTTGCGCGACGGCACGGTCGTATTCGACGGGCGTTGACAGGGACGGGAGGCACATGGCAGCATTGGCGGCATGGCAGCCATGGATCTGCGCGGCACTACGGTTGGCGACCTAGAATCGGTCGCCCCGACCGACCGACGGGATCAGCGCGGTAGCGTCATCTGGGTGACCCGCTGCAAGTGCGGCCATGAACAGCTCCGGTCGGCGGCATACCTGAAGAGCGCGCTCACGCTGGGGCGACGGTGCGCATGCCCGGGGTGTCTACGGGCCCGGGAAACGCGCGCTGAGGGCCGCGTGGAGTGGATGCTTCGAGTGGTCGAGCGGCTGGAGCCCGGCGCCCATGATTCCGCAGAGCGGACGCAGGCGTGGCTGCGTATCGTGCTCGATTGCTACGGACTCTACGGGTTGAACTTCGATGAGAGGGAGACGGCGGCGCTCGGGGCGGAGTGTCGTGAAATGCTAGGCGAGCCCGAGGTTCGCGGCACTGCGGCGCCCGACGATGCGGACACGGAGGTAGAGTCGGGAGACGCCACCGGACAGCTCTGGTCGAACCTGTATCCGATGCACGCACCGGAGGAACACGGCTACCTCTGTGCGCACTGCGGCGCGGCGCGCGAGCGGGGCTGGGGCTGCGCGGAGTGCGGAGTGTTCGTCTGCCGCGACTGCGGCGCCGCGGAGGTTCACCGGTGCGGCCAGTCGCTTGCGCTCTGGACCGGCGGCAAGTCCTTGGACCAGGTGGGAGAGTACCTGGGCGTCAGTCGTGAGCGGGTGCGCCAAATCGAGCACAAGGCCATGCGCAAGATCGCCTGGCTGGTTGCGCAGTCCGAGTCCAGGAGCCGAGTCACGAGGCTTGCGGCAAGGGTGCGGCTCGCGTCACGGATCCCAAATCTGGCGCTTGAGGAACGACTCGCGGAGGCGCGCCAGGAGGCAAAGCGGAAGAAGGCAGAAGAGGCGGCGCTCCGTCGCCGCCAAGCGCAAGATCGTGAGCGTACTGCGCTGGAGCTGCCCTGGAGATATCGCATAAGGGAATCGGAGCAGCATCTTCAGCACCTTCGCAACGCCTGCTTCAGGCAGCTCGCGCTGCACGTGACCGTCGACCCCGGCCGTCTTCCGTGGAACCTGCGCTACCCGTCGGCGGATGAACGGTACGAGTTTGGGGTTTCGGCGCTAACCGCATCATCCATGGAGGGGCTCATCTCGTGCACGGCATGCAAACGGATTCTGATGGTGGGCAGCGACGAGGCGCGAGTCCATGCCGGCGGCGATTGTACTCAGCCGATTGAGCTACCAGAGCGCCTAACGAGCCAAGTTAGGCAGCATTTGGCTGCTTTGACAGGAGCGGCCCATACGTGGCAGCATTGATGCCAATGGACACAAAGAAAGAGAAGCCGTACTTCGCGCCGCAGGCCGAAGGAGCGCCACCAGAGGGTGAGGTCCCGTCCTGGGGCGAGGACGCGGCGGCAATCGCGCGTGAGGCCGGGCTCGGCAGCTACGGGCCGGAGCCTGTCGATCTGGAGGCGCGCGAGAAACTGAGCCGACGTCTCGATCGCGTGGATCGAGACTTGGCTAAGATGCGTGTCAACGCGCTGTGGCTCTGGGCCGTGATCGGAATCTTGACTTTAATCATATGGAAGGTGGCGGTTCGGTAGTCGCATGGCGAAACATACACGCGAGGAACTGGCGGACGACGATCCCGATCTCGTGTTCGCCGACGGCTTCGACGCCGCGATTCTCGGAATCGTCGAGCGGGGAGAGGAGTCGCCGTTCGTCCTGTACGATGCGCGGCGGTGCATTCAGGTTCTCATGCGTGGGGGCATGGACCGAGACGAGGCCGAGGAGCACCTGTCGGAGAACTTCGTGAACGAGTGGGTTGGCGAGCGAACCCCGGGTTTCGTGTGGATCGGCTCGGACGACGATGAGGACGACTAGCCCGCCGCCGCTCGTGCTCACGCATCCAACGTCGGCGCGTCCGTCGTGTCCGGCGTGCGGCAAACAGGTCAAGGACATGAGCCGGCACGCGGGTAGCGCGCACTGCAAGAACGAGTCGCGCAAGGCGATGATCGCCAGGCTCGGGCTCATCGAGGTGTGGTGGCGAGAACGGGAGGTGCTCCGCGATGGGCATGTGCCGGTTGTGGTGATCCGTGATCAGTCCGGACACAAGGACCGCCGGCACTGGTTCGCGTCGCCGGAGCCAGTGGATGCGGTGCGCGCGCTGATACAGGCTGGTATCGAGGATAAACGGCTTGCGCGTCTGCTGCGCGGGCCGAAGGAAGAGCTGGAGCGCTCGCTGGCCCTCGCGGCGCTCGCTGGCCAGCGCGAGGCGCAGCACTCCTCGGCCCACGCGGTGGTGCAACCTGGCGGCGGGGTCCAGTTGCTCGCAACGCCAGTCGGCTCCCCGTGAGCGACTACCCCGCTTCGCTCGGCGACCTGGCGGATGTGGAGGCGCGCCTGGACGCTGCGATCACGCGGCTGGAGATGCGAGCCATACAAAAGTCCGACGAGACGGAGCGGGAGCTGGCCGACCTGCGGAACACTCTCGCGGCAGAGCGGGCGTGGTCCGAGCTGGCAACGCAGACAATCGCCCGGCTTGAACTCAAAGTGGTCGAGCTGGAAAAGCTCTGGGTCGTGGCCCGGGCAAACCCGGATCTGGTCCGCGAGCTTGCCGTGGAGGCCCTAAAGGGCCGCGAAGCAGGTTGAGCAGCGCTGGCGGCAGTGCTATCACTGGAGGCGGATGGAACTGTTCGCCTCCGGGCTCCTTGGAAGCGTCATCGTCGGCGTGGCATTCTGGCTGCGACACCAACAGGAGTGGCTAGCCGCACAAAGCGCTTGGCGTGACAGCACGAGCGCGACGCTCGGCAACCTGGCGAAGCTGGAGGAGCGTGTAGCCGAGCTGGAAAAGCTCTGGGCGGTGGCGCGTGAAAACCCGGAGTTGGTCCGCGAGCTTGCAGTGGAGGCCCTAAAGGGCGGCGAACCTGGCGGTTGACTCAGGCTGGCAGCGCTGGTAGCACTGGCGTCATGCCGCGTAAGGTGACCCGGACTGAGTGGAGCCCGATCGTTCTCGAAATGGCCATCGAGAGGGGCAGCATGGAGATCACGTTGCGGAACGGACAGCGGCAGACGCGGCCAATCACGCGCGTCATCTTTCGCACGGAGAGCGGCACGGAATTCGGTGGGCCGCGGATCAGCGGCGCGCTGCGGCGCGCACTGGAGAATGGTGCAGCCGTAGGACCTTGGCTCAAGGCGCGAAGGGCGTAGATGGCCGATACCTCCGACGCGCCGCCCGTCCAGGACTACCTGGAGTGCTTCAGGGAAGTTGTGCGCCTGGTCACCTCGGACCAGGCCGTCCCTGACTCGCTGTGGTCACGGATCCGCGACGACTGGGCCGCCATGACGCCCGCGGAGCGCTGGCGCGTGGAGCAACGCAGCAAGGAGCTACCCAAGTGAGAGACGAGCTTGCGGCTCTGGTCGCGTCCGCCTCGGGCCCGGCGACGGTGGACGAAATGCTGCGCGAGGCAATGGCGCAGCTCCGTGCAGACTACCCGGGCGGACTCATGCATGCAGTGGACATCACCTTTGCGGCGTGCCAGCGGGATGGCGAGCCAGAGACGCGGGAGATTCATTGGCGGGTGCAGGTGAATAACGAGTCCGCCAGTGGGGAGTGCAGCAGCAAGGCGTTCAAGAAGCTCGCCGAGCTACTGGAGGAAGCGGCGGCGATCCCCCCGGTGGCTGAGCGCGTGGCAGCGTTGCTGCGCGACGTGTCGGACGAGCATTGGGCGCGCGAGCGCGTGATCTCGCGGGCGCGGAACATTCTGGACAACGAAAGAAAGTGAACCGAATGACATCGACAAAAAAAGAAGGCGTGGCGAGTTTCGAT
>WNFL01382036.1_pt2 | contig 11956 bp, 11 predicted proteins | sample 5400361 | NCBI WGS metagenome assembly WNFL01 (sample SAMN13153351, study PRJNA577476) | soil metagenome | isolation source: 40 cm soil on Douglas fir-dominated hillslope | place: USA:California | collected 2013-09-17
CGAGATGCGCCGCCTGCTCAAGCGCAGCCAAATGACCTGAAGGTCAGCGCCGCGCAGTAACCGGCGGTGCAACCGGATCCGGCGTCGCAGCGCGGCCCAGCCGATCGCGGATCGCAGTCCATTCCGGCAGCACGGGCAAGGCTTCGACGACGATCAGCCGGCAGCCGGACACATCGAGCCAGCGCAAGCTGCCATAGAGCAGGCGTGCATAGTCATGCGGCGTTTCCGGTGCGACCTGCCACAACGTGGCTTTCGAATCCCGCGGCCGGCCCCGGCGCGACAATACCGCGACCGGCGTGCCCGCCCGGGCGCGCACATAGCTTTCGATCTCATCCGGAGGCACGATCTTTAGGGGCAGGCCGGGCGCATAGTGAGACTCCAGCGATCCCGATACGCGCGGACGTCCGGCCGCGGTCCCGCCGAGCTGGACCAGCAGTGCATCGGCGATTTGCTGCTCGCTGATGCGCCCCGGGCGCAGGACCGCCGGCGTTTCACGCGTGAGATCGACGATGGTCGATTCGATGCCGACATCGCTCGGCCCGCCGTCCAGCACGAGATTGACCGCGTCGGCAAGTTCCTCGCGCACGTGCTGTGCCGTGGTCGGCGAAAGACGTCCGAAGCGGTTGGCCGAAGGCGCTGCGATTCCGCCGCCGAAAGCTTTCAGCAATTGCTGCGCAACCGGATGCGAAGGAACCCGCAGGCCGACTGTATCCTGCCCTCCCGTTATGAGATCGCTGACATGTGCGGCCCGCTTCAACACCATGGTGAGCGGGCCCGGCCAGAATTTTTCTGCCAGCAGCCAGGCAGAGCGCGGCACCTCCGCCGCCCAGTGTTTCAGATCGCTGGTGCCGGCGACATGCACGATCACCGGATGATCGGCCGGACGCCCCTTTGCGGCAAAGATCTTCCTGACCGCCGTTGGATTGGATGCGTCGGCACCGAGCCCGTAGACCGTCTCGGTCGGAAATGCCACCAACCCCCCTGCGCGGAGGATCGCCGCGGCTTTCTCGATTTCCTCGTCGCTTACCAACTAAGGCAACCTCTTTGAACACGAAGGGACACGAAGGAAAAACGAAGGCCCACGAAGGGGATCAAGGGCATGAGAGCTCAAAGACGAGTCGCAACGGTTCCATGGAAATCCGAATCCATGTTTCCTGGTTTCGTTTTCCTTCGTGTTCCTTTCCTGCTTTTCCTTCGTGCCCCTTCGTGTCAACGCGTTTGCCCTTCAAGCAGTCAGAAGCCTGAGTGCTTCCTCGTATTTCTCACCGGTCTTGCGCAACACGTCGGCAGGCAGTGAAGGCGCGGGTGGTTGCTTGTTCCATTTCTGCGCTTCCAGCCAGTCGCGCACGAACTGCTTGTCGAACGAAGGCGGGTTGCTGCCCACACGGTGCTGGTCACTCGGCCAGAAGCGCGACGAGTCCGGGGTCAGGGCTTCGTCGATCAGATACAGCCTGCCGGCGCTGTCCTGGCCGAACTCGAACTTGGTATCGGCGATGATGATGCCGCGTGTTGCGGCATACACCGCTGCCTCGGAATACAGCTGGATGGTCTTGTCGCGCACTTGCGCCGCGAGCCGCGGATCGATGATTCTTTCCATATCCGCGAAGGAAATATTTTCGTCGTGGGCGCCGATTGCGGCTTTCGTCGACGGCGTGAACAGGGGCTGTGGCAGCTGCTGCGCCTCTTTCAGCCCTGCTGGCAGCGGTATGCCGCAGATCATCTGCGTTTTCTGATAGTCCTTCCAGCCCGAACCCGTGATGTACCCGCGCACGATCGCCTCGATCGGCAGGGGTTTGAGCTTGCGCACCACGAAGGCCCTGCCTTCGACCTGTTCACGCTCTCCCGGCGCGACCACGGACTCCGGCCCCGTGTCGAGAAGATGGTTCGGAATGACATGGCCGAGTTTGCGGAACCAGAAGTTCGACATGGCGGTCAACACGCGTCCTTTCCCGGGTATCGGGTCGGGCAGGATGACGTCGAAGGCGGAAAGCCGGTCGGTCTGGATGATCAGCATGCGATCGGCGTCAATCTCGTATAGGTCGCGTACTTTCCCGCGATGCAGGAACTTCAGCGACTTGATGCTGGTTTCGTGCAGTGGCCGGTTCGTGCTCATTTCATCGTGCCCGTTTCATCAATCTGCGTACGCACTCAGGACAGCTCCGGCAGCTTCGCCGACTTCACGGCGTCAGCCTGCTTGGCGCGGAAAGCCTGCAGCCGGCGGGCCAGCTTTTCATCGGTCATGGCCAGCATCGCCACGGCGAACAATCCGGCATTGGCCGAACCTGCGTCGCCGATGGCGAATGTGGCAACGGGAATTCCCTTCGGCATTTGCACCATGGACAGCAGCGAGTCCAGCCCGCCGAGATGTTTCGAGGGAATCGGCACGGCCAGCACCGGCAAGATCGTCAGGGCCGCAATCACGCCGGCCAGGTGCGCCGCACCGCCGGCACCGGCAATGAAGCATCGCGTTCCGCCGGAAACGCATTGTTTGACATAGTCGGCCAGCAGTTCCGGGGTGCGATGCGCGGACAACGCGCGCGCCTCGAAAGACACGCCGAAGTCCTTCAGCTGTTTTGCTCCGTGCTGCATCACGTCCCAGTCATTGGTGCTCCCCATCAGAATCGCGACGGTCGGCGCGTCTTTGCGCTTGGGCGTCTTATTGCTATTGCTTGCCATGATTTCTCCTGCATCAGTAATAGTGAAGTGAACTCAGAACCGCCGGGCGCGCGCGACCGGAGACTGTCGAACTTGTGTCATCTTGAATCCCCGCTCACGCTTTTCAGTGGACGACAGCCCTGATCTCGCCTCTGGCGTAGCGGTCCGCCATGGTGTCGAGCGGAATGGCCTTGAACTTGCCTGCCTGGCCGGCGGTGCCGAAGGCCTCGAAACGCGCTTTGCAGATCTGTCTGGCCGCGAGCATGGCGTCTTTCAGGTATTTGCGCGGGTCGAATTCGGTCTTGTCCTTGTTGAAGGCGCGCCGGATCGCGCCGGTCATCGCCAGCCGGATGTCGGTGTCGATGTTGATCTTGCGCACACCGTGCCTGATGCCTTCCTGGATTTCCTCGACCGGCACGCCGTAGGTTTCCTTCATCTCGCCGCCGTTGTCGCGGATCACCTTCAGCCAGTCCTGCGGCACCGAGGATGAACCGTGCATGACCAGGTGCGTGTTGGGAACGCGCTTGTGGATGGCCTTGATGCGTTCGATGGCGAGGATGTCGCCGGTGGGTTTGCGGCTGAATTTGTAGGCGCCGTGCGAAGTACCGATGGCGATGGCAAGCGCGTCCACGTCGGTCTGGTTGACGAAATCGGCGGCCTGGTCGGGATCGGTAAGCAGCATGTCGTGGGTCAGCGCGCCTTCCGCGCCGGATCCATCCTCCTTGCCCGCACTCATGGTCTCCAGCGATCCGAGGCAACCGAGCTCGCCTTCAACCGAGACGCCCACTGCATGGGCCATGTCGACCACGCGGCGCGTGACCTTGATGTTGTAGTCGTAAGGCGCCGGCGTTTTCATGTCCTCCATCAGCGAGCCATCCATCATGACGCTGGAAAAACCCGAGCGGATGGAACGCTGGCAAACGACCGGATTGGCGCCGTGGTCCTGGTGCATGACCACCGGAATGTGCGGGTACATTTCCACCGCAGCTTCGATCAAATGCCGCAGGAAGGGTTCGCCTGCATATTTGCGCGCACCGGCGGAGGCCTGCATGATCACCGGGCTGGACGTCTCGTCGGCGGCCTGCATGATCGCCTGGATCTGCTCGAGATTGTTCACATTGAACGCAGGCACGCCATAGGAATTTTCAGCGGCGTGGTCCAGCAGTTGTCGCAAAGATATGAGAGCCATGAAATTAGTCCGTGACGGTGTTGATTGATTCCGCCGGTTGGCGCACCACGTTCATTCAGATGGTCGATTGCGTGCCCTCGGCCAGCTCCGGGGTCGCATCCCCGAAGGGGCCCCTGCTCCGCCCTGCGCAGGCCGCGCCATAAGAATTTTCAGCGGCGTGGTCCAGCAGTTGTCGCATCGAAATGAGCGCCATTTGGTGGTCCTAGAAAATTAACGTATTGCCATTCACGATAGTCACGTCGTCACGACCGTCACGCAGTAACGGCTTCTTCACGGCTTGCGGACTTCACCGACCTTGACGATCTTCATGGTGTTGGTGCCGCCCGGCGAGCCGATCGGTTCACCGAAGGCGACGACGATCAGATCGCCTTTCTGCACCAGGCCGGCCTCGACCAGCTGGTCTTCCGCTTCCTGCAACAGGTGGTCGCGATCGTGGCCGATGTACTTGATCATCAGCGGAAAGACGTCGCGGAACAGGCTCAGGCGATAACGGGTCGAGACTTCCGGTGTCAGCGCATAAATCGGCACGCCGCAGTTCAGCCGCGAAATCCACAACGCCGTCGAACCCGATTGCGTCAGCGCGGCGATCGCCTTGACTTTCAGATGGTAGGCGGTGAACAGCGCCGCCATGGCGATGGATTGGTCGACGCGCGTGAATACTCGATTGAGGAATTCCCGGTCGAGCGTGAAATCGGCGGATTTCTCGGCCTCGATACAGATGCGCGCCATCGATTCGACGGTTTCGACCGGGTATTTGCCGCTCGCCGTTTCAGCCGAGAGCATGACCGCATCGGTGCCGTCGAGCACGGCGTTGGCCACATCGGAGACTTCTGCGCGGGTCGGCACCGGGCTCGTGATCATCGATTCCATCATCTGCGTGGCCGTGATGGTGAGTTTGTTGCGCTCGCGCGCCGCACGGATCATGCGCTTCTGCAGCGCCGGCACGGCGGCGTCGCCGACTTCCACGGCGAGGTCGCCGCGCGCGACCATGATGCCATCACAGGATTCGATGATCTCGTCCATCGCCACGATGGCCTCGGTGCGCTCCATCTTGGCGATCAGCATCGAGCGTCCGCCGGCCGCGCGCATCAACTCCCTGGCCATGTACATATCGGCACCGCTTTTCGGAAACGAAACCGCGAGGAAATCCGCCTTCATCGCCACGGAAGTCCTGATGTCCTCCATGTCCTTGGCGGTCAGCGCCGGTGCGGTGAGGCCTCCACCCTGGCGATTTATACCCTTGTTGTTCGACAGAACGCCGCCGACCCTGACGGTAGTGGTAATGCGGCTGCCCTGCACTTTTTGCACATCGAGCACCAGCCGGCCGTCGTCGAGCAGCAGCACTGCGCCGGGCGCCACGTCGCGCGGCAGTTCCTTGTAGTCGAGGCCGACCTGGTTCTGGTCGCCCATTACGCAATCAGAATCCAGCGTGAACGTGTCGCCCTTGTTGAGCGTGATCCTGCCGGTTTCGAATTTACCAACGCGGATTTTCGGTCCCTGCAGGTCGCACATGATGCCGACCGTGCGTTCCAGGGAACGGGCCGCGTCGCGCACCAGTTCCGCACGAGCCAGGTGTTCCTCTTTGGTGCCGTGGGAAAAATTCATGCGCACCACGTCGACACCGCCCGCGATCATGCGCGTGAGAACATCGGGCTCGCTGGAAGCCGGTCCGAGGGTCGCTACTATTTTCGTGCTTTTTTGCATCATGCCGTTTTCCGCGCCCTAGCCTGCCGCGCGCGCCTCGAGAATTTCCACGGCCGGCAGTTTTTTTCCCTCGAGGAATTCGAGGAAAGCACCGCCTCCGGTGGAGATGTAGCCGATTTTGTCTTCGATTCCGTATTTCGCGATTGCAGCGACGGTATCTCCGCCGCCTGCGATCGAAAAGGCCGCGGATGTAGCAATCGCGTTGGCCAGCGTCTTCGTGCCCTCGCCGAAGCGTTCGAACTCGAACACGCCGACCGGGCCGTTCCAGACGATCGTGCCGGCCTTGCCGAGAATGGCGGCGAGTTGCGCCGCCGTCTTCGGGCCGATGTCGAGGATCAGATCATCGGCGGCGACGTTTCTCGCGTCTTTCACCGTTGCCTTGGCATCGGCGGAAAATTCCTTGGCACAGACCACGTCGACCGGGATCGGCACGGCGCCGCCCTTGGCTTCGATGATGGCCATGATGTTCCTGGCCTCATTGACGAGATCGGCTTCGGCCAGCGATTTGCCGATCGCCAGGCCGGCGGCAAGCATGAAGGTGTTGGCAATCCCTCCGCCGACGATCAGCTGATCCACTTTTTTCGCGAGTTCGCCGAGGATGGTGAGCTTGGTGGACACTTTCGAGCCGGCGACGATCGCCACGAGTGGGCGCCTGGGCTCGCGTAATGCCTTGCCCAGCGCGTCGAGTTCCGCCGCCAGAAGCGGCCCGGCGCATGCGACCGGCGCGTATTTCGCGATGCCGTGCGTTGTCGCTTCCGCGCGGTGCGCCGTGCCGAACGCATCGTTCACATAGACATCGCAGAGCGCGGCCATCTTTTTCGCAAGCGCATCGTCGTTCTTCTTTTCGCCCTTGTTGACGCGACAGTTCTCCAGCAACACGATCTGGCCCGGTTTGATGTCCACGCCGTCGACCCAGTTCGCCTTCAGCGGCACCGGCATGCCGAGCAGTTCGGACAGTCGCTGCGCGATCGGCGCCAGCGAATCCTCGGGCTTGAATTCCCCTTCGGTGGGCCGGCCCAGGTGCGATGTCACCATGACCGCGGCGCCGGCCTTGAGCGCGTAGCGCAGCGCCGGAACGGAAGCGCGAATGCGGGTGTCGTCGGTAATCTTGCCGGCATCGTCCTGCGGGACGTTCAGGTCGGCACGAACGAACACGTGCTTGCCGCGCAGGTCGAGATCGGTCATCCGCAGGATGGGCATGGCATCAACTTTTCCGTTCAAGTGTCCAGGAACGACAGAGGGCACAGAAGACCAAGCCTGGTATCGCGGCCTGTATCATCGCTGTGCCCTCCCGGCCGAATCGTTCTACGTTTATTTCGCGTTCACGAAGGCAATCGTGGTATCGAGCATGCGATTGCTGAATCCCCACTCGTTGTCGTACCAGGAGCATACCTTGACCAGGGTTCCTTCCGAAACCTTGGTCAGCGTCGAGTCGAATACGGACGACGCCGGATTGTGGTTGAAGTCCACCGAGACCAGCGGATCCTTGTTGTATTCGAGTATGCCCTTGAGATCGGTTTTGGACGCCTGCTCCACGGCGTTGTTGACTTCTTCCACACTGGTCGCGCGTTTCGCCACGAAGGCAAGATCGACGATGGAGACGTTGATGGTCGGAACGCGCATGGCAAAACCATCCAGCTTGCCGTTCAACTCGGGCAGCACGAGACCCACCGCCGCGGCTGCGCCGGTCTTGGTGGGAATCATCGACATGGTCGCGGAACGCGCGCGGCGCAGGTCGGTGTGATACACGTCCGTCAGTACCTGATCGTTGGTGTATGAATGGATCGTGGTCATCAGTCCGTTGACCACGCCGATGCGGTCATTCAATGCCTTGACCATGGGCGCCAGGCAGTTGGTCGTGCAACTCGCGTTGGAGATCACGGTATGCGCGGCTTTCAGGATGCCGTGATTGACGCCGTAGACCACGGTGGCGTCGACGTCCTTGTCGCCGGGCGCGGAGATGATGACCTTCTTCGCTCCGGCGCTCAGATGGGCGCCGGCTTTGGCCTTGCTGGTAAACAAGCCGGTGCACTCGAGCACCACGTCCACAGCGAGATCCTTCCAGGGCAGCTCCGCGGGATTGCGCAGGGCGCAGACTTTGATCTTGTCGCCGTTGATGACCAGATAGTCGCCGTCGACCGCCACGGTGCCTGGAAACTTGCCATGGGCCGTATCGTATTTGGTCAGGTGGGCGTTGATTTTCGCGTCGCCCAGATCGTTGATCGCAACGATCTGGATATCATGCTTCTTGCCGCCTTCGTAATGCGCACGCAGGATGTTGCGTCCGATGCGGCCATAGCCGTTTATTGCAACGCGGATGGTCATTTGGCGAGTCCCCCGATTAAAACCGGATTTTACTGTACTCGGGACGCGGATCACAGCCATGGTGCGGTGCGACGGCGGCATCCATTGCACAGCCGCCGGCAGCCTCCTATAGTGGGCAGGTGATGATCGCCGGTTCGGGCTCGACCCGGAGCCGGAAGTCGTCCGGACGACCACCGACAAAATATCCAAAATCACGTGGAGGAGACATGAAACAACGCATGGCAATAGCAACGCTGTCCGCGCTGGCAGTGGGGATTGCGTTCGCGGTACCCGCCGCTGCGGGCGAAGTCGAAGTGCTGCACTGGTGGACTTCCGGCGGTGAAGCCAAATCCGTCGGCGAGCTCAAGAAAATCCTCGAGAGCAAGGGCGACAAATGGAAGGATTTCGCGGTGGCCGGCGGTGCCGGTGAAACCGCGATGACGGTGCTCAAGTCGCGCGTGGTGTCGGGACAACCGCCCACCGCGGCGCAGGTCAAGGGCCCGGGCATCCAGGAATGGGCGAGCGAGGGCGTGCTGGCGAATCTCGACGACGTTGCCGCGGCCGGCAAGTGGGACTCACTGCTGCCGCCGGTAGTCAGTAACATCATGAAGTATCAGGGCCACTATGTCGCCGTGCCGGTCAACGTGCATCGCGTGAACTGGATGTGGGCCAATCCGGAAGTATTCAAGAAAGCCGGCGCCAAGATCCCGACGACCTGGGAGGAATTCGAGGTCGCCGCCGACAAGATCCAGAAAGCGGGTTTCATTGCGCTCGCCCACGGCGGTCAGCCCTGGCAGGACTCCACGGTGTTCGAGGCGGTGGCGCTCGGCACCGGCGGCGCAGACTGGTACAAAAAAGCCTTCGTGGAACTCGACCAGAAGGCGCTGAACAGCCCGCAGATGGAAAAATCCTTCGCCACCCTGCGCACCGTCCAGAAATATATCGACAAGGACGCCGCCAACCGCGACTGGAATCTTGCCACTGCGATGGTCATCAACGGCAAGGCCGCGATGCAGTTCATGGGCGACTGGGCCAAGGGCGAATTCACCGCCGCCGGCAAGAAACCGGGCAAGGACTACATCTGCGCGCCGATCCCGGGCAACGCGGGCACCTACACCTTCAACATCGACAGCTTCATCATGTTCCAGCAGAAGGATCCGTCGGCGAAGACGGCCCAGGCCCACCTCGCCGCCGCAATCATGGAGCCCCAGTTCCAGGAAATATTTAACCTGAACAAGGGCTCGATTCCGGTTCGCCTCGGTATGAACCTGGACAAGTTCGATGAATGCGCCAAGACCTCGGCGAAGGACTTTGTCGCTACGTCCAAGAGCGGCAAGCTGGTGCCGAGCTGGGCGCACGAAATGGCAATGCCGCCCGCCAACAAGGGCGCCATGTTCGACGTGGTCACAAGTTTCATGAATACCCCGGGCATGACGCCGAAGGCTGCCGCGGAAAAGATGGCTGCGGCCGGCGCCAAGAAGTAATAAGCAGTCGTGATGTGACAGCGGCGGGAACGGCACCAGCCGTCCCCGCGTGTTGCGATCCTTCCTCTAAGGTGCGCGTGAATTCTTCCCGAGCCGATGCCGCGCTAGCCCCGCCCCCGGGCAAAAAGCTGCGCGACCATATCGAGACCGCGTTGCCGAAGGTCGTGCTCGGGCCGACCCTGGCGTGCGCCCTGGTCTTCGTCTACGGCTTCATCCTGTGGACGGCCTGGCTGTCCTTCACCGAATCCCGCCTGCTGCCCCGCTACGATCTGGTCGGATTCGTGCAATACGTCGCGTTGTTCGAGAACGACCGCTGGTGGACCGCGCTGAGGAACCTGGGGATCTTCGGCTCGCTGTTCATCGTCATCTGCCTCGTCACCGGATTGCTGCTCGCCATCCTGCTCGACCAGCGCATCCGCGCCGAAGGGTTTCTGCGCGCCGTTTATCTCTATCCGATGGCCTTGTCCTTCATCGTCACGGGAACGGCGTGGCGCTGGATACTGAATCCGGGACTCGGCATCGAGCATCTCGTGCGCCAGCTCGGTTTCGAGAATTTCACGTTCGACTGGATCGTGACGCCGGGCATGTCCATTTATACCGTGGTCATCGCCGGCGCCTGGCAGTCCAGCGGCTTCGTCATGGCCTTGTTCCTGGCCGGCTTGCGCGGCGTCGACGACTCCATCATCAAGGCCGCCCAGGTCGACGGGGCGGGACCGGTGCGCATCTACACGCGCATCATCATCCCGTCGCTACGGCCAGTGTTCTTCAGCGCGCTGATCATCCTCGCCCACATCGCCATCAAGAGTTTCGACCTGGTGATGGCGCTGACCGGCGGCGGCCCCGGGTTTTCCTCCGACCTGCCGGCGACGTTCATGTACGTGTTCGCCTTCAACCGCAACCAGATCGGGCTCGGTGCGGCGAGCGCCATGATGATGCTGCTGACGGTGGTCGCGATCATCGTGCCGATGATGTACTCGGAAACGCGCAGGCAGAACCGTGGTTGAAGTCCAGCGCACCGAAACGGCCGGAACCCGGGTGATCGGACGGGTCGTGCTGTACGCGCTGCTGATCCTGTTCGCGCTCTACTACCTGATGCCGCTGTTCGTGATGCTGACGACGTCGCTGAAGACGCTGGACGACATCCGAGGCGGCAATCTCATTTCGCTGCCCGAGCAGATTTCGTTCGATGCCTGGATCAAGGCCTGGTCGAGCGCATGCACCGGGGTCAATTGCGGGGGCTTAAGCGGCAATTTCTGGAATTCCGTCAGCTTCGTGCTTCCTGCAGTGGCCATTTCGACGCTGATTGGCGCACTCAACGGCTATGTGCTGACGATGTGGCGTTTTCGCGGCAGCGATGCCTTGTTCACGCTGTTGTTGATCGGCTGCTTCATCCCGTTCCAGGTGGTGTTGCTGCCGATGGCGCAGACGCTGGGCTGGCTCGGCATCGCCAATTCGACCACCGGGCTGATCTTCGTGCACGTGGTCTACGGCCTGGCTTTCACGACGCTGTTCTTCCGCAATTTCTATGTCGCGATTCCGGAAGAAATGGTGAAGGCCGCGCGCATCGACGGCGCCGGCTTCTTCCGCATCTTCTGGCGCATCATCCTGCCGCTGTCGCCGCCCATCCTGGTGGTCTGCGTCATATGGCAGTTCACGCAGATCTGGAACGACTTCCTGTTCGGCGTGGTGTTTTCCTCCGGCGAGCGGCAACCGATCACGGTCGCGCTGAACAACCTGGTCAATACATCGACCGGCGTCAAGGAATACAACGTCGACATGGCGGCCGCCATCATCGCCGGACTGCCGACCCTGTTCGTCTACATCGTCGCCGGAAAATATTTCGTCCGCGGGCTCACGGCGGGTTCGGTGAAGGGCTGAAAGGAGACAACGTGTCATCCCTGACCATCAGAAACGTGCGCAAGGTGTTCGGAGCCGTCGAAGTCCTCAAGGACATTGCGCTGCAGATCGACGCAGGCGAGTTCCTGATCCTGGTCGGACCGTCCGGATGCGGCAAGTCGACCCTGCTCAATATCCTGGCCGGCCTGGATACCGCCACTTCGGGAGAAATCCTGATCGGCGACAAGGCGGTCAACAACCTGAGTCCGAAGGACCGCGACATCGCGATGGTGTTCCAGTCCTACGCGCTGTATCCGAACATGACAGTCCGGCAGAACATTTCCTTCGGCCTGGAAATGCGGAGGGTTCCGAAGCAGGAGCAGGGCGAAATCGTCGACCGCGTGGCAAAGATCCTGCAGATGGGCCATCTGCTCGACCGCAAGCCCGCACAACTATCCGGCGGCCAGCGCCAGCGCGTTGCGATGGGGCGGGCGATCGCGCGCGATCCGCAGTTGTTCCTGTTCGACGAACCGCTGTCGAACCTCGACGCCAAGCTGCGCGTCGAGATGCGCACCGAGATCAAGCTGCTGCACGACCGGCTCAAGGCGACCATCGTCTACGTCACGCATGACCAGATCGAGGCGATGACTTTGGGCAGCAAGATCGCGGTGATGCAGGGCGGCGAGATCCGCCAGTTCGGTTCGCCGCAGGAAATCTACGACCGGCCGGCGGACCTGTTCGTGGCCGGCTTCATCGGTTCGCCTTCGATGAATTTCATCAAGGC
>WNFL01059359.1_pt1 | contig 11953 bp, 11 predicted proteins | sample 5400361 | NCBI WGS metagenome assembly WNFL01 (sample SAMN13153351, study PRJNA577476) | soil metagenome | isolation source: 40 cm soil on Douglas fir-dominated hillslope | place: USA:California | collected 2013-09-17
GCAATGGAGCCGCTTTCCCAGTCACCGGCAATTGCGTTGTAGTCTTTTTTAAGAGCTGCAATTTCTTCCGGAACCAAATCGCGATCGGCAGAAACAAGCAAGTTCTGTATTAGCGAATCACTTGCATCTACTTTAATCCATGATAGATCAATGGGCGTGGTGTAATCATCAATTGCTTCTTTCGAATCGCCCATCGCCTCCTTGATATCATAAATGATCGTTTTGTTAACCAGCACAATATCATAGCGATTGATTTTACCTTCGAAACCTCCACAAGTTCCCAGGTTAATGAAGTATTCCGGATTCCATTTGTCGATTGCAAATTGTGTAGCGCCAGCGGCCGCTGTTTTGCCCCATCCTTCATGAAAAAAGATGACTGGTGTTTTACCTTTTGGGCTTTCAATTTCCGTTTGAAAATATTCTCCCCACGGTGTTGGCTGATAATCCTCGTTGGGGAAAACGGATTTAACCACTTTCCATTCGGCATTAGCAGAAATGAGAATGATGATTTTAGAAGAAGTGGTCTTCGTGCATGCGAACAACACTACTAAAAACAAAAAAGAAAATTTTTTCATGACCGAAGATAAAAAAACCCTGATCAGTAGTGACCAGGGTTTTGAAATGTGTTTTTATAAAATTTACCAAGTGCCGCTGCCGGTCACTGTCTTTCCATCAGAGCCATATACCTTCCAAGTTCCATGACCTGTGGTGTCCCAAGTGTAGTTTGCTGCCAGCAATGCAGAAGTGCCTGTTCCGGTGTATGCGTTGATAGAACCTGCCTTGGTTGATTTGTTATAATTCAAAACAAAGTAGTCACCTCCGAAATTGTCGGTGTAAGTAAGAGTTAGCTGATCTCCTGTTTGGGTCCACTGATACAAGGCTGCGACATAACTCGGATTGCTTCCATTAAAATCAAATATTTTCATCGTTCCCGTGCTGCCATCTTTCTTTTGTACGGCATCGATCCACTTTAACCAGGTAATTGCACCAACAGCTTTGTAGAAATATTCCCAATGATAAGAAGTGCCATCATCAGTAATCTGATAACCAATTGATCCGGCATTGGGGTCTGACCATACGTAGGTTACTGTAGTGCTATTGCTCGCAGCCGTGCGGCCATTTGTGGCAGTGATAGGCGATGATTTGGTTGCCCCTGAGCCCGCAGGCACAGTGAAGAGGGCGTTCATCGAGGTAATCACGTTGGCCTGAATGATATAACCATTTGCTTCCTGCGCATGCGTGTCCTGACTGGAGCTCATGGCTGAGGGAGGAGTAACCGGGGTAACATTCAATTGCGTTTTCTCAAGTGCGGGGGATTCACTTTTAGAACAAGCCAAAGCCAAAAAGACAGAGAGGATCAGGAGTTTGGATATTTTCATAGATAGATTTTTTTGTAATTATATCTCGGATTGATGATTAAAAAAAGTCAAAAAGAAAGTCAAACATACATCTGATGAGCTACTCCCTGGAGGTATTTAATGGGCTTCAAGCCAATTTTTCCCTATACCTACTTCTACATCCATTGGCACATCGAGGATAACGGCAGTCCTCATGAGTTCCGTTACTTTAGGTTTGACTATTTCTTGTTCATCAACATGAAGGTCAAATACCAATTCATCGTGCACCTGCATGATCATTTTGGTTTTCAGTTTCTCGCGCTGCAACCATCGATGAATGTTGATCATCGCGATTTTTATGATGTCGGCAGCGCTGCCTTGTATTGGTGCGTTGATGGCGTTGCGCTCGGCAAACTGACGTGTAGCCATGTTACGCGAATTGATGTCTCGCAAATATCTTCTTCTTCCTAAAATCGTTTCCACATATTCTTTTTCTCTGGCAAAGTTGATTGAGTCGTCCATGTATTTTTTGATGGCAGAGAATTCTTTGAAGTAGGAATCGATGATTTCGGTTGCTTCACCACGAGAGATATTCAGATTTTGTGACAACCCAAACGCTGTGCTCCCGTACAAAATTCCAAAGTTCACTTCCTTTGCTTTACGCCTCATGTCAGGTGTGACTTTATCGATATCGACTTTAAATACTTTAGCTGCTGTTGTCGTGTGAATATCACGACCGGTGCGAAATGCTTCAGTCATCGTCTCGTCTTTCGCAAATGAAGCCGCAATCCTCAACTCGATTTGAGAATAGTCAGCCGACATTGTGAGGAAATTTTTATCCCTTGGAACAAATGCTCCTCTGATCTGCCTCCCTTTTTCTGTGCGAATCGGAATATTCTGCAAGTTTGGATTGTTCGAACTCAATCTTCCTGTTGCAGCAACCGCTTGTCTGTAATCCGTGTGAATGCGATTGTCAAACTTGCTGAGCATTTTTGGTAATGCATCAACATAAGTTGAGCGAAGTTTTTCGTATTCACGGAAATCGAGGATTTTTCTTACGATCTCGTGCTCTTCGGCAAGCTTCACCAAAACTTCTTCGCCTGTGGCATATTGGCCTGTCTTTGTCTTCTTGGCCTTGTCAAGCAGTTTGAGTTTGTCGAATAGAATTTCTCCCAATTGTTTTGGTGATGCAATGTTGAATTCCGCCTCTGCGAGTTTAAAAATTTCGGATTGCGTTTTTTCGCTGTCTTTTTTTAGTGACGAAGACATTCCGTTCAAGGCCGCTTCGTCAAGCGCCACACCTTCAAACTCCATCGAGGCAAGCGCATAAACTAAAGGCATCTCTACTTCACGACCCAATCGCCAATGGCCCCGGACGTGCAATTCTTTTTCAAGATGACTTTTGAGTTGCAAAGTGCGCTCTGCTCGCTCGCCATAATTTTTTGCTTCATCGGTGTCGCTTGCAATCAACTGTGTGCTCAAATATTGATTGCAAAGAATTCCCAAATCGTGCGAAGCTTCAGGTTCGATCAGGTAATGTGCCAGCATGGTATCAAACAACTGCCCCTGCATTTCTATCCCAAATTTCTTCAGCGACAAAATGCTTTGCTTGATATTGTGGCCCGTCTTTGAAATGCGTTCGCTTGAAAAGACTTCTGCAAAATCTTGCAAACGGCCCTTATCCTTTATTGGAACAAAAAATGCCTCATTAACAGAAAATGAAAATGCAAGACCTGTAATGTTGAAATCAAAATTCTCGGCTTCATCGGTTGCAACGGCCAAAGAAATTTCTTTTTGCTCTTTCAATTTCTCTATCAAAGAATTGATCTTATCATCGGCATCTACAGTTTGATAAGAAGCATCGGTCGGCTCCGAAATTATTTGCTGTGTTTCAGTCGCTGCCGGACTTGCCTTTCCAAACATGGACAACTGCGAAGGCTTTGACTCTTTAATTGCAGGCGCTGCGGTTGAGCCACCAACTGCAAACACCCGAGGAATCATCGTTTTGAATTCCAGCTCTTCTAAAATCGGCCGAAGTTTAGCTTCGTTAGGGGCTTTATAACTCAGGCTTTATAACTCAGTGCCTCTTCATCAAACGCAACCGGAACATCAAGGATAATCGTTGCCAATTTCTTTGAAAGTATTGCCTGCTGCCCAAATTGCTCAACGCGTTCTTTTTGTTTGCCTTTCAATTCACCGGCATGAGCAATTACACCTTCCACAGTTTTGAATTGCTTCAATAAATCAGCGGCCGTTTTCGGTCCGATGCCGGGAATGCCCGGAATATTATCTGAAGAATCCCCCTGCAAGCCTAAGATGTCAATCACTTGAGAAACGTTTTCAATGTCCCATTTCTCACAAACTTCTTTCGGGCCGAGTACATCCACAGCATTGCCCATGTAGGCAGGCTTGTAGAGAAGAACATTTTCTTTCACGAGCTGCCCGAAATCTTTATCGGGCGTCATCATATAAACCACAAAACCTTTGGTCGCGGCTTGAGTTGCAATTGTTCCGATGATGTCGTCAGCTTCATAACCATCCATTTCTAAAATTGGAATGTTGAAGCCGCGGATGATTTCTTTCACTGTAGGAATTCCGTGACGGATATCTTCAGGTGTTTCCTGACGCGTGGCCTTATATTCTTTAAAAATCTCATCGCGAAAAGTTTTTGCCGCAGTATCGAAGGCAACCGCAATGTGTGTGGGTTTTTGTTTTTGAATTACTTCAAGCAGCGTGTTCGTAAAACCAAATGGTACCGAAGTATTATGGCCTTTGGAATTGATCCTTGGATTTTTGGTAAATGCAAAATGGGCGCGGTAAATCAGCGCATAAGCATCGAGAAGGAAAAGTTTTTTTTCTGATTGCGACATGGGGCGAAGGTAAAAAGAATGTGTTAAACCAGCCCATTGGTTTTTGAAGGTGGCTGAGAAAAAGGCAGGAACAATATGGGGTTGTGGAAGTCATTGCTTTTCTGACCAGTAGCCTACGCACCCGCCATACACCAACCAAAGAGTTATTTTTATTACACAAATGAAAAGGGTGATCTTCATCCTCTTGACTTTTTTGTCACAGCTGGTATTTGGAGCGTCCATACTCATTCCCATGGATGCTGTGCAAACCAACCACCTGAAGGCCTATGGCTTCGCTTATTTTGCCTTACAAAAAAACATTTCAGTAGACTGGTTGCTTAACTATAGAGGCGGCAGTTTTATGCTGGAGTGGTCATCCGCTTTGGCGAGCGAGTGTAAAGTCCGGGGCATTTATACAGAAATAATTACCGCTAAAGAAACTAATGCCATCTTAAAGCAAGTGAATAGCCCTACTGTGAATATGAATGTTGTTCGCATGGACAAAGCTCCGCGCATTGCTGTTTACTCTCCAAAAAATGAGCTCATTGATGACGAGTCCGATGCGGTGATCACCGTGCTGAATTATGCGGAAATTCCTTACACTATCATTTATGATGAAGAAATCCTGAAAGACGCTCTGCTGCATTACGATTGGTTGCATTTGCACCATGAAGATTTTACCGGACAGATTGATAAGGCCATGTTCCGGCCACGGAATCGTATTGAATTAAAAATGCAGGAGGTCACTGCGAGCAGACTTGGCTATGCGAAAGTATCGGCAATGAAGTACGATGTGGTAAAAAAGATAATCGCATTTTGTTCGGGAGGCGGCTACTTGTTTGCTATGTGTTCAGGCGCAGAAACATTTGACATTGCACTCGCGGCCCAAGGCCAGGATATTGAAAGTGAATTGACCAGTGAAGGTGTTGAGCTGGACTACTCCAAATCACTGGCATTTGAAAATTTTGAACTGAAAGGTAGTTCCGACCGCAGCTTTTCCGACATCAATGTAGGTGGGTGGGGCAGAGATAATATATCTGAAAACGATTTTTTCCGACTGTTTGACTTCTCTGCGAAATGGGATATTGTTCCTTCGTTGCTCACTCAGAATCATGAACATGTGATTCGCGATTTCAACGGACTCACTACAGCATTCAATACAACGCTTGTAAAGCCCAATGTGTTGGTGATGGCAGAGAACAAGCAAAAGCCGAATGTTCGGTATATCTATGGTGAAGCAGGCAGGGGTCATTTTACTTATTACAGCGGTCACGATCCGGAAGGTATGCAAGGAGGTGGAGGCCGCGGTGCGCCCAGGAAAACCGACTTGAATCTATATCCACATTCACCCGGTTACAGGCTCATACTGAACAATGTGCTTTTTCCGTCAGCACACAAGAAGAAACGAAAGACGTAGCCTGAGAATTTTTATTTTTTTTTGATGAGGGAATTTTCATGTGTTGTGGCTGCAGCTACCGAAAATATTGGCTGACGCTCTAAGGATATGTTTGATTCTTTTAGAAGCGATGAGAATAATGAAGCACCTTTTTGAAAATATTCCAGATACTCGAAGCAAATAAAAGCTCAAACTAAGCTTTCGTCATACTGAATCTTCCTGTTTGTATTGAAATCCAATAGGACTGCTACGTTCAATCTCCGCTTTGGGTTGCTTAGCTTCTTCCGCATCTATGTCGTGAGTTGCAACCTCTCCATTTGTTTCGAGGTCCATCATTTTAAGATAGCCGAGAACAACAAATGTTGCCAAAACAGTGAGCAGTACAAATTACAAGTAGCCTGAAAGTAGATTTATCCATGAGGCATTAATTTAAGTGATGAAGTTATGGATTTCCCTGACAATTAACATAATTCTTATTGTAATCTTACAATTTATTTTGCTAAATGACTGAAAAACAAATAAAAGCAAGTATATTTGATATTGTAAACTAACAATTTTTATAATTCATGGCCGACTCATTTGATGTTGATAACCTGCTAAACGAACTGTTTAAACCGTCCTCACCACCCGCGAAGACCTTAAAAGAATTATTTAATGATAGAGTAAGGCAACTCCAAATAACTCCCACAAACGTCCTAGATATTTTAAAAATACCCTATCGAACTTTAAACGGGATACTCAATGGGAGTCAGAAAGTAGTTGACTTTACCAACCTAATTAAGATTGCAGATTTTTTGCAAATCCCAAGAGAGCAGGTGATTCAACTCTACTTGGGTGAGCTAGAAAAAAACTTCCCGAATGAGACAAAATCTTCAGCTAAGACAATTGAATTCATTAAAGATAATTTTGATCTAGTTGCTCTCAAGAAAGCTGGATTCATAAAATCAATTAATGACTACGAGCAAATCGAGTCCAACATTAAAAAGTTCTTTGGATTGAAGTCGATTTGCTCGTAGTCATTAATTGATTTTATGAATCCAGCTTTCTTTAAAGCCGCGGAATGATTTAAGTAGGTCAATGTGGATCAAGGCAGCCAGTAGCGTTTTTGAAGAATTGAACAATCCATATGAATTCAATCGAAAGATGCTAATCGAATATTTCCCAGAAATCAGATGGCATTCAATGAGCGTTGAGTATGGCTTACAGAATATAATTAAGGGGCTCTTCAAAATAGGGGTAACTGTCATTTATCAGTCTCCATTGCCGTCACTTCATCTAAGAGGGGCAACATTTTCAGTTAATGATAAACCGTGTATTGTCATCACTGACTATAAAGGTTTTTATCCAACGCTCTGGTTCGCGCTTATCCACGAACTATTTCACGTATTGTTTGATTGGGAAGAAATAAAAAACAACTCATACCACCTTTCTGATAAGGACAATGAGCAACTATCCGTAATTGAAAAAGAGAAAGAAGCAAATAATTTTGCGCGAGAGTATTTGTTCTCAAAAGAGAAATTAAACACAGTTAGATCTCATTTGTTCAATAGTGAGTTCGTGAGAGAATTTGCAGAAACCAATCATGTTCATCCAAGCTTCGTTTACGTATTTAACGCCTACGAGCTAGGGGACTCACACTCATGGTCAAAAGCTAAAAAGCTTAATCCAGATATCGAAAATCTCAAAGCACCGTTGGAGAACCCCTGGGACAATCCTATGTCGATACCAGATTTTGCTAATTCAATAAGACACAATTATTACAGCTAAAAACATGGAGCAAAACAAACAGACCAATTTGAAAACAGTTGTAAAAGAAGGAGTCAACAGAAAAGAACTTCAGCAACTGATCATTGATTTAACAGATCAAAGAACTGAAGATAAATTCTCAGATAGGAATCTTGATAAGGAGCTTGAAAAACATGAACTCCTTAGTGGAAAAGAATTCTCCATTAAGGAATTAAGAGACTATATCCGAAGTAAAGCTCGTCCATACGCTCCCATGTTCCCAATTGCTTATTGGAGAGAAATGTTTAAACTATTTGGGTGGCCAGAACATGAGGCAAGCAAATATCACAAGAAGAGAGAAGCCGCGATTTTTAATATTGAAGTTATTTATGGAAGGTTTGATAAAGGAATATTGATGAGCTTGCACGTTCTGAATCCCTATACGGGTTATATGACTCGTACTTACAAGCATTTTCAATTTCTAACAGATGAAGGAATTCAAAAACTGGCAACGGTGATTAACGAAGCCATTACCATGATGGGGCAATCCTCAACATACCATGACTTTAGAGAGAAATGGTACAAGGCTCATGGTGTTCCATATCAAATGAATTTTTTTAACGAAAGCCCCTCCAAGATTTAGTACAGAAAGGCACTTCTCAAGTGCAAAAAGCGCTGCACAAAAAACCAATAGAAATTTTAAGTGAAGTATAAGCGCTTACCATACTCTTGTAAGTGTTGATACGCTATATCAACATACTCCGGAGTTATCAGATCCTTTTTCCTGGAATTCCAATGTATCCTTTCTATTAACTCTCTTTTGCTAATAGAAGGGTTATCTTTTAAAATGTAGTGAGTGGAAGAAAGTATTTCTAAAGAAAGGGTTGATTCAAATCCATTAATAGCCTTAAATAAATCATCCAATCGCTGTCTCTGCTCCACACTTAGTTCGCGATTAACAAAATTCTCAATTTCCTCATATCTCTCATAATTCAATTGCAGAGGTTCGAATGGCCCCGCTTTCATTTGTTCTAATCCCTTGAGGTATTTTCCATTCAATGCATACAACACTTTCTCTATAGCTTGGGCGTATGGCCCATAAGTGTACTGCTCAAAATCAAGTTTCAATTTTTCACCGCTCTGTTGGAGAAAGTATGCAAGCTTATTTGCTGCAAATACTGTCGCCACCTCACCGAATCTTTCGTATTTGAATAGGGCATACAAGATCATTGCCCGACCAGGAGTAAGTTTAATGTCCTTTTTTAACTCCTCTTTCTGCAAAAGAGCTTTTACTTCAGAGTTTGGCTCGTAGATAACAACATCGACTCCTTTAATGTCCTTAAGGCTATCCTCCATAAGCTTTTTCACTTTCTCCCATTGAAGGCCACCATTGCCACTACCTAAAGGAGGAATAGCTATGCTTTTAATTTGATATTCGTCAATTACTCGTACCAAATCTTTAAGCCCGTCTTCAATGTAATTGTATTGAGACTTCTTGTACCATTCAGTTTTTGTAGGAAAATTGATAATTAACTTTTCTCCCTCAAGGGTGTTTTCCTTAACGACAAACATTTTTCCGATTTTGACATCGCCAGATTTGCTCGCCTTTTCATAAACCTTAAAGTTTATGGGAAACCGCTCTTTGAATTGCAAAGCTATTCCTTTGCCCATCACACCGACAGTGTTTACCGTATTTACCAGTGCTTGAGTAGGAGCTGTTAATAAGTTGCCTTTTACGAACCTCATTAGAAATAAAAATTGGATTTTACTTTTACTTCAATAGCTAAGTTACACTTAACTATGATTTTTTCCACTTCCGTTTTGACAGAATTGTTTAGAACTGCAATTCCATGAATCTTACTTACCGGAACTTTGTCCTTCACCAGAAACTCAGCATGCTTTTTTCTGATTCTGTCTTCATCTCCGTCAGCATTGTCAGTTTTAAAATCTGTAGTTGAAATTGACCTCCAATCAACCCTATCAAGCTGATTAAGATCATTATAAAACTTTGAAATTTTCTTAGCTGCATTTCCGTCAGTAAAGCACCATTGGTGTTTATTCGTAGACAAATCTGTTAACTGGCAACAGATGTAAACAATTTCTTTCTGATCTCGCTTGGGCACGCCCATCCCCGTAACGATGTTATAGAGCATTGGAGTTCTTACAGAAAAGTAGAACGGGACATAGTCATTCACAACAGTTCCAGGATAACACTTAACCTGACGTATATCTCGTTCATTTATTATTTCTTCATTACCAATGACTATTCGATTTTTGTTAGTTGGGGCTTTGCGTTTTGAAAACAGGCCATGGCTTAAATCATTCTCAAGATTTTGTATTGAGACAATTCGAAATACAAAAATCTGATCTACAGCGATCGGCATAATTAACCCAGTCTCATTTTTGTCGGAAGATAGTTATGTTGACCTGAAATGAGAAACGGGTAATATTTTGCCACCATTTTTGCCACCCACAAATACAAAAAGCACTGAATACTCAGTGCTTGCTTTTTAAAACTTGTACCCTGGACGGGAGTTGAACCCGTACAGATATTACTATCCACAGGATTTTAAGTCCTGCGTGTCTACCTCCCGATAGCCATCGGTACCACCACCCTGGCGGGTGTTCGTTAATCGCCTTTATCAAAAACCTTTTGACTTTATCAATCAAATGCTTTGACTGTGGTGTTCATGAAGAACTTCTTTTTCCAAGACTTTTTCAACGAAATGATTTAAGGAAATTTTCATCGCTGCTGACCTCATGGAAATCAACCGATGAATGCTTGGCTTTACCCTGACATTGAAACTACCCTTGAACTCTTTGTCCGGATCTTTGCGCATCTCTTTGCAAGTCTCCAGATAATCGTTCACCGACTCATGAAATGCTTTAGTCAACTCTTTAACGGTGGCTCCCTCAAAAGTGACAACATCCCTTATACCTACGATCTTACCAAAAAACACCTGGTCCTCAGCACTGAATTCTACTGATCCAGCATAGCCTTTAAATTCCAAAACATTTTTCATATCAATCCTCCTTCTTTAAGATGTTCAATAATTATATCAATTGCATAAGATTTCATTTGTGGTCTTGGGTGCGGTTCATGCAAGCTGACAACAGCATTTGTACCTGGGTGGATAAATTTCCTCCGTGATCCACCCCCCTTTTTTTCTTCATATCCAAAATGTTTCATGATGGTTTGAAGTTCCGACCAGGTGAAATCTTTAGGCCTGCTTTGCAACCTGGCCAAGGCCTTCGTAAACTTGCTCATGAGAATAACAAATGTAACTAAATTTTAGTTGCAAACTAAATATAAAAATAAGCGCCTTGTGTATGCCTTGTTGAGGCATCTTAATAAACTGATAAAATAAAAAAGTCGCCATCAATTAATAGCGACTTGTGCTTAGTACCCGGGACGGGAGTTGAACCCGTACAGATATTACTATCCACAGGATTTTAAGTCCTGCGTGTCTACCAGTTCCACCACCCGGGCATTTTATTGCATGTGGTAATAAATTCAAAAGAACTAACCCTCCGTTGGCGTGTCTACCGATAGCTATCGGGACCACCACTCGGGCGGATTTTGTTAATCGTTAATTGTTATCCGTTAATAGTGGACTTCTAAACAAAAAAGTGCGAGATGAAACTCACACTTTTTTGTTCTATTAACCATTAACTAATAACGATTAACTTCAAAATCGAGCGGGAAACGAGACTCGAACTCGCGACCCTCACCTTGGCAAGGTGATGCTCTACCAACTGAGCTACTCCCGCTTACGCCTGCGGCTCCAGCGGGCAAGCCCGCCTTTACTGCAGATTTATCAGCCGTAGTCCCGAACTAATCGGGACGAAAGGCTGATTCCTTTTAAAAAGGACAGCAAAGTTAATTCCGTTTGCTAAAAATCCAAATCAGGCCTTGTCAGTAAAATGCTTTCTTTCCTTGGGCTGGCTGAATTTATCCTGATTGAAGCTATTCGATTTCCCTTTGGGTATGGAAAGCGATTTGAAATCATCTCCTTTCAAGATTTTCGCCTGATACAAAATCTGCCCTACATGATGCGGATAATGCGCCAACTGTCTTTGAATTGCCTCCATCACCGTTTGGCCTTCATTGCGGATGTAAATGAGCTTTGAAAGATCTTCGGGCTTCAAGCTTTCCAATGTATCGAGTAGGCACTTCCATCCTTTCTCCCAAGCCTCGAGCATTTCCGCCTTGTTGGCATACGATTTTTCAAACTCAGCTTCGCGATCGCGCCACGCTTTTTCTCCATCCGAATTTAAGAAGTCAGTCCAGCGTGAAAGCATATTGCCGCTGAGGTGATGCACAATCAGCGCAATGCTGTTGCTCAGTTCATTGGGCTTCTGCAAAACCTGCTCATCATCCAGTTGAGCCATTGCTCCTTCACCAAGTTTCTTATAGTACCGGAAAAGTTTGATGGAGCTTTCTAAAAAATTCCGGTCGTTAGACTGCGACATCTTCGTCAATGAGTTTTTCTTGCTTCGCTACAGGAGGACGTGATGCATCAAATTGTCGCTTCAACTCCTGCGCATGAGATTTATTTTTGGAATACTTGATGTGCTTCGGAACTTCTTTCAATTCCCAGATCAGGCCCACCGCTGAAAGCCCTCTCAAAATGTAGTACGTGATG
>WNFL01108917.1_pt1 | contig 11953 bp, 11 predicted proteins | sample 5400361 | NCBI WGS metagenome assembly WNFL01 (sample SAMN13153351, study PRJNA577476) | soil metagenome | isolation source: 40 cm soil on Douglas fir-dominated hillslope | place: USA:California | collected 2013-09-17
ATCGGCTGGCACGTCGACGTGTACGAGCGCGTCGCCGACGATCTCGCGACGCGCGGCGCCGGCATCGGCACCCACGACGAGCTTTTTTCCATCCTGCGGCGTCTTGGCATTACGGTCGACGCTTCGATCGGCGTCGAAGTAAAACAGCGCGTGTGTCTCGATCGCGCCGGCAATACGCTGCTCGAGGTCGCGCTGCCGCAAATGATGACCGCATGGGCGCGCATCTACCGGCCGCTGAAGGATTTGTTGCCGGCCCCGCAATATCGTTTCGGCATGAATCTCGAAAGCGTCGAGGAGGATACGGACGGCATCACGGCGGTGTTCAGCGACGGCACCACGGCGCGCGGCGATCTCCTTATCGCGGCCGACGGCATACGTTCAAGTGTGCGTGCGCATGTGCTTCCCGCCGCCGAACCGCGTTACGCGGGTTACATCGCGTGGCGCGGCGTAGTCGATGAGTCCGCGGTGTCGCCCGCGACCCACGCGGCGATTTTCGAGCGATACGCATTCGGGTTGCCCGTCGGCGAAATGATGTTGGTCTACCCGGTGCCCGGGCGCGACAATGACGTGCGGCCGGGCCATCGCAGTTCGAACTTTGTCTGGTATCGGCCGGTCAACTTCAATACGAAATTGCCGCGGCTAGCAACCGACGCGAGCGGGCACTGCCACGGCGTGGCGATTCCACCACCGCTGATCACGCGCGAGGTCGTGGCGGAAATGCGCGCGGAGGCGAAAGCGCTGTTGGCACCGCAGATTTATGAAATCGTCGAGCGCGCGCCGCAACCGTTTTTCCAGGCGATCTTCGACCTCGAGTCGCCGCGCATGACGGTCGGACGAGTCGCGTTGCTGGGAGATGCGGCGTTCGTCGCGCGGCCGCACGTGGGTATGGGCGTGACCAAGGCGGCGCTCGACGCCCAGTCTCTCGCGCAGTGCATCGCGGAGGCGCCGGGCGATTTGTCTGCTGCGCTCGCCCGCTACGATCGCGAGCGACGCCTTTTCGGCACGCGCGTGGTCGCGCGCTCGCGGCGTCTCGGCGCTTATATCGAGGCGCAATTGAAGCCGCCCGAACTTCGCACCCGCGAAGAATGCGACCAGCGGCCGGAAGTCGTGCTACGCGAAATCGGCGCGAAACTGGCGAACATCAGCGAACTCACCGCGCCAGCCTCGTAAGGCTCGCTAATCCGCCTTCGCCCCCGATATTTTCACGACCTCCGCCCACTTCACGGTTTCCTTCTTAATGAGGTCCGTGAATTCGGCGGGCGTGCTGCCGAGACAGGTATTGCCGAAGGTGGCGAATTTTTCCAATAGCGTCGGCGACAGGCACGCCTTGTTGATTTCCGCGTTGAGCCTGGCGACGATAGCCGGTGATACGCGCAAGGGCGCGATCACGCCCGTCCACACCGTCACGTTATAACCAGGCAGGCCGGCTTCGGCGATGGTCGGCAACTCCGGAAAAGGTCCTGCGCGGGTCGTGCCCGTCACCGCGAGGCCGCGCAGCCGGCCCGCTTTCACCAGGGCCGTGATCGAAGTCAGGTTATCGAATATCAACTGCAACTGACCTGCGATCAACTCGGTATGGGCGACCGTAATCGCTTTGTACGGCACGTGCACCATGCGAATGCCGGCCATCTGTTTGAAGAGTTCCGCGCTTAAATGAACCGTAGTGCCGTTGCCCGGTGAACCATAGGTCAACTTGTCGGGATTGTTCTTGCCGTAGTCTATCAGTTCGCGCACGGATTTGACGGGCAGCGCCAGCGTCACCGCAAGCAGATTCTGCGAATTGGTCAGGCGCGCGACCGGCTGCAGGTCGCGGCCGGCCTCGTATGGCCAGTTCGGCAACAGGCTCTTGTTGATCGCCAGCAGCGGCGTGTTGCCGTAGCCTATGGTGTAGCCGTCGGAATTCGCGCGCACCAGCATGTCCATGCCGATGCCGCCGCTCGCGCCGGCGCGGTTGGTGAGTTCGCCTGCGAGTATGCGCGCCAGCGCATCCGCGCCGCCGCCGGCCGCCGACGGCACGATGTAGCGGATGGGACGATCGGGATACTCGGCGGCCGCCGCTGAACAATAGAGCGCGGTGAAAGCGATTGCACATGCGTACGTCATCCGCATGTGTTGCCGGTCGCGTTGAGGGAGCGCGCGCATAAGTTTCAGTCAAGGAAATAGTCAACAAGAGCCCGTAACACAACGAAACACGTGTGCGTTGCAGCCAGAATTGGTGATGGCAAGGCGCCCGGTGAAGCGAATACTCATTGTATTCGCAAGACGAGCAACGCGGCCAGCGTCGATTCTGGCTGCAACCCTTCGGGCTGGCACGAGTTTTGGCCCATAACATTGTCGCAAGCCACTAACTTAGATGACTAAGTGTCGTGCCTTGCTTCGCGTTCTGAGCCAAAATCGTGACAGCGCATCGCGCGTTTCATTGTGTTACGGGCTCTTAGTCTAAGTGCGCACGGCAGCCCGCACAAGGCGCGCGGCAGCAGGGCGAGTCTGCAAAATAACGCAACTCTTAAAACAAATAGACGCGGCATGCGCATAGTCGTCCTCGGGGGATATGGCAATTTCGGCGCCCGGATCTGCCGCGCGCTCGCTGCCCGCGGCGATATCGAAGTCATAGCCGCCGGCCGCGATCCCGACGGGAGTCGGCAAACCGCGGGCCTCAAAGCCGGCATCGGCCGCGCACGCATCGATTTGGCCGCGCACAATTTTGCGGGCGCGCTGCACGATCTCTCGCCGGCGGTCGTCGTGCACTGCGCGGGGCCCTTCCAGGGCCAGGGATATCACGTCGCCGAGGCGGCGATCGCCGCGGGCGCGCATTACATCGATCTTGCCGACGGCCGCGATTTCGTCGCGAACTTCGCCGAGCGTATGCACGCGCCCGCGCGCGCGGCGGGCGTGCTCGCGGTTGCGGGTGCGAGCACGCTGCCCGCGCTCTCGTCGGCGGTGCTCGACAGCGTGGCGCGGCGTCTCGCGCGGATCAACGAAATCCGCATCGTCATCGCGCCCGGCCAGCGGGGGCCGCGCGGCGCGGCGACGCTGGCGGGCGTAGTCAGTTACGCGGGCAAGCCGTTCAAGTGGTTGTCCGGCGGCGCATGGGTCGATGCGTACGGCTGGCAGGAAATGCAGCGTATCCACATCGACGGATTGGGCGGGCGCTGGGCCGCGGCGTGCGATGTGCCCGATCTCGCCTTGCTGCCCGCGCGCTTTCCCGGTGTCGAAACCGTCGAATTCCGTGCCGCACTCGAACTCGCCATTCAGCATTTTGGCCTGTGGGTGGCGGCGGCGCTGCGCCGGCGCGGCGCCATCGTGCCGCTCGAGCGCTGGGTGCTCGCGTTGAGCCGCTTCGCCAACGCGCTCAACTGGCTGGGCAGCGAACGCGGCGGCATGCTCGTGAGCGTCATCGGCACGCGCGACGACGGCAGCCGCGCGCGCATCGAATGGCAATTGACCGCCGAGTCAAATCACGGCCCCGAGATTCCGTGCATGGCGGCGATTCTGCTCGCGCAAAAACTCACGCGCGGCGAAATCGGGACGCGCGGCGCTTTCCCGTGCATGGGCTTTCTCACGTTGTCGGACTTCGAGTCCGAGTTCAAGCGCTGGAAAATCGCGACCGTGATCAGGGACAGCGCGGCATGACGGGCGCACTCCCGCTGTGGAAGACCGCGCATATCCTGAGCGCAACCATCCTGTTCGGTACCGGGCTCGGTATCGCGTTCTTCTGCTGGTTCGGTTACCGCAATGCGCTGCGCAGGGGAGAAATCGCCGCGTTGCGTGCCGTCTTGCGATTAACGGTCATTGCCGATGCGTGGCTGACGGCGCCGGCCGTCGTGTTTCAGGTGCTAAGCGGGTGGGTTCTGATGCGCCTGCTCGGCTTGCCGTTCACGAGCCCGTGGGCGCTCGCATCGATCGCGTTGTTCGCATTGGTCGGCGCGTGCTGGCTGCCGGTGGTGGCGATCCAGGTCCGCCTCTGGCGCGAGGCGGAAGCGGCGCCTTCGATCGATTTACTGTCCGCGGGCTTTCACCGGCGGTTTCGCGTCTGGTTCGCGCTGGGCGTGCCGGCCTTCGCGGGCGTCATGGTGTTGTTCTATTTGATGGTAGCTAAGAGTCTGTAACAGCATGAAACGCGTGTGCGTGCAGCCAGAATTGGTGATGGCAAGGCGCCCGGTGAAGCGAATACTTGATGTATTCGCAAGACGAGCAACGAAGCAAGCGCTGATTCTGGCTGCAACCCTTCGGGCTGGCACGAGTTTTGGCCCATGGCGTTGTCGAAAGGTCCCTTGCTTAGAATGACTAAGCCGCGGGCCTTTCTTCTAGCCCTGAGCCAAAATCGTGACAGCGCATCGCGCGTTTCATACTGTTACCGACTCTAGACCGCTATCATGGTCGGCAAACTGAAAAGGTGAAGCGCGCATGACGGTTTTTCCGGGCAAAGGCTATAACGAGATCAAGGTCGGCGACACGTTCGGCGCCGCGGTGACGATCACGGATGCGCATCTGGTGCTCGCGGCGGGCCTGATCGGCGACAGCCACCCGCTGCATATCAACCAGCAGTTTGCCGAGCAGACTCGGTTCGGCGGGCGGGTGCTGCACGGCGTGTTTACGGGCGCCATGATCGGCGGGCCGGTCGGCACTTTTTTCGCGGGCACCGGGATTGCGTACCTCGAGCACAACTGCCGTTTCACGAATCCCGTGCGGCCCGGCGATACGTTGACGACCACCTGGACGATCGCAGACAAGGTCGACAAGCCGCGGCACGGCGGCGGGCTTGTCGTGCTCACCGGCGAGTGCCGCAACCAGAAGAACGAAATCGTCGTCGCCGCGGATGCCAAAATGCTGGTCCGCAACACCTGACGGCGCGTCCGCGCGGATTTTGTTCTACACTGCGCATTTCGCGCCGCGCTCAATCGCAGCGCACGTATAACGGGCCGACCGGCCGACACAGGAATCCGCTTGAATCTGGCGCTGAAAAAAACTTCGACCAAGTTCAATGAACTGACGGCCACCGAAATCGTGGCGGCGATCGACGCAGGCAAAACGACGTGCGAAGCGGTGGTGCGCGCGTGCCTCGAACACATCCAGCTGCGCGAACCGCACGTGCAGGCATGGCAGTACCTGAATCACGAGCAGGCGATCGGGCAGGCGATCGCACTCGACAAAAGCGGCCGGCGCGGCCCCTTGCGCGGCGTGCCGTTCGGCATCAAGGACATCATCGACACGGCGGACATGCCGACCGAATATGGGTCGCCGATCTACAAGGGTAATCAGCCGCGCAATGAAGCCGCGTGCGTTGCCCTCGGCCGCAAGGCGGGCGGCGTCCTGATGGGTAAAACGGTGACCACCGAATTCGCCAACCGCTTTCCGGGCAAAACGCGCAACCCGTTCGACCCCACGCGCACGCCCGGCGGCTCGTCGCAAGGCTCGGCTGCCGCGGTCGGCGATTACATGGTTCCGCTCGCCATCGGCACCCAGACGACCGGCTCGACGATCCGACCGGCGGCTTTCTGCGGCACTTTCGGCTACCGGCCGACGTGGGGCGACCTGCGTTTGTCGGGCGTGCGCGAAGCTGCGGGCTCTCTCGACACGCTGGGCCTCATCGCGCGCTCGATCGAAGACATCGCGCTGTATCGCGACGTGCTGCTTGGCGTCGCGCCGCAGCCGGTGCCCGCGCACACGGGCACGCTGCGCATCGGTTTTTGCCGCACCCATTTGTGGCCGCAGGTCGAGCCGCATACGCAGCAGCTGTTCGAGGACGCGGCGAGAAAACTCTCGCGCGCGGGTTTCGACGTGCGCGATGCCGACCTGCCCGCGGATTTCGAGCGCTTGATGGAAGCGCACCTCGCGATCTCGAGCTTCGAGTTCTCGCGCAATTTCACGTATGAAATCGAACATCACTGGGAAAAGATCAGCTCGATGCTGCGCGAAAACCGCCTGAAGAGCGGCCTCGAATGCACGTTCGAGCGCTATAGCGAGGCGCGCGCGTTCGTCGCGCAGTGCCGGCGCGCGTTCGTGCCGGCCACCGAAAATTACGACGTGCTGCTCACCGCGTCCGCGACCGGCGAGGCGCCCGTCGGGCTCGCCACGACGGGCAATGCGAACAACTGCCTGATCTGGACCAGCTTGCACGTGCCGTGCGTGACGATGCCGGTCTTCAAAGGTCCGCATGGCCTGCCGGTCGGTGCGCAAATCATCGGCAAGGCGAATGGCGACCGCGCGTTGTTCGCGGCCGCGCGCCGCATCTACGACGCACTCAGCTGACGCGCGCAACGTTTCAAGAGATCACGATGGCCAAGCCGCTATTGCAAACGACGATCGCCGGCAGTCTGCCCAAGCCGGCCTGGCTTGCGCAGCCCAATCAATTGTGGGCGCCGTGGTTGCTCGACGGTGCGGCGCTCGAAGAAGCCAAGCGCGATGCCACGCGGCTCGCGATCCGCGACCAGGAACTGGCCGGCATCGATATCGTGACCGATGGCGAGCAATCGCGGCGGCATTTCGTGACCGGCTATCTCGAGCACCTGAAGGGCATCGACTTCAAGCATCTCGTCACGATGTTCATACGCAAGCGCTACGACGCGAAGGTGCCGCAGGTCGTGGGCCCCGTCACCCGCCCGCGTCCCGTGCACACGGACGACGTGCGCCTGCTGCGCGCCGCCACCAGCCATCCGATCAAATACACGCTGCCCGGGCCGATGACCATCATCGATACGCTCGCCGACCGTTACTACAAGGACCGCGCGCGGCTGGCGATGGCGTTCGCGAAAATACTCAACAAGGAAGCGCGCGAGCTCGCGGCGCTCGGCGCCGACGTGATCCAGTTCGACGAGCCGGCGTTCAACGTCGACGCCTATCGCGACGACGTCAGGGACTGGGGCATAGCCGCGCTCGAACGCGCCGCCGAAGGCATCAAGTGCAAGACTGCGGTGCATATCTGCTACGGCTACGGCATCAAGGCCAACGTCGACTGGAAAAAAACCCTCGGCTCGCAGTGGCGCCAGTACGAAAGCACGTTTCCGCTGCTCGCGCGCTCTTCCATCGACCAGGTCTCGCTCGAATGCCGCAATTCGAAGGTGCCGCTCGAACTGATCGGCCTCTTGAAAGGCAAGGACGTGATGGTCGGCGCGATCGACGTCGCGACGGAGAAAGTCGAAACACCGGCCGACGTCGCGCGCACGATACGCGCGGCCCTGAAGTTCGTCGCGCCGGACAAGCTTTATCCGTGCACCAATTGCGGCATGGTGCCGTTGCCGCGTGCGGTCGCCCTGGGCAAATTGAAAGCGCTCGCGGCCGGCGCAGCCCTCGTGCGTGCGGAACTCGCCAAAACAGGGTCCCGGCGCTAATTTCATGTAGACTACGCTCTTGAAACGGCACTGGATGCCGTCGCAAGGAGGCAATATGCAGTTGAGCCAACGAATCGTCATCATCACGCTGGGACTCGCCGGCGCAGTCGCGCTGCCCGCGCTGGCCGCGGAGGCGACCGGCAACTGGTACGTCGGCATCGGCGTCGGCCGCGCCAGTGCCGATACGCCGGCAACCGCGCCGATCGTGGCCGGCACGCCGGTCACCTCGGTGGCGGTGAGCGGGGACAGCGATGCGACCGCCGCCAAGGCCTTCGTCGGTTACCAGTTCAACAAGTACATCGCGGCCGAGGGCGGCTATTTCCGCCTCGGCGACTTCACGTTCGACGGCACGACGACGCCGGCCTGCACTTTGCACGGCAGCTACAAGAACCGCTCGGGCTATAACCTCGACGCGGTCGGCAGCCTGCCGGTTTGGCAGGACAAATTGATACTGCTCGCCCGCGTTGGCGTGCAGACTTCGAAGACGAGCGACCTCTTCAACGGCACGGGCGCCGCGGCGGCCCTGACCAATCCTTCGCCGAGCAAGAACCAGGTCAGCTACAAGTACGGCGCTGGCGCCGAGTACGATTTCACGAAGAACGTCGGCGCGCGCCTCGAGTGGGAACGCTACCGGGTGAGCGACGGCATCAGCGACAAGATCAACGTCGATTTCATCAGTGCAAGCGTCCTGTATCGATTCTAGTTCGCGCGCCGTGCAAATGAAAAAGCCGGGCATGCCCGGCTTTTTTTATTGGAATTTTTCCGGCGCTCAGTCCACCCGCAGGTTTGCCGTCTTGACCACCTTCGACCACTTCGCCATTTCGGAATTGATGTACGCCTGGAATTCCTCGGGCGTGCCGTCCATCGGCTCGGCGCCGATCGAATAGAGACGATCGCGCGCATCGGGCTCCTTCAACGCGCGTCCGACTTCCGAATTCAGGCGCTGAATGATGTCCCGCGGCGTGCCGGCGGGCGCGAGCAGCCCGTACCATGAGTTCACTTCGAAGCCGGCGAGCCCCGCCTCGGCCATCGTCGGGATGTTGGGTGTGCCTTTCCATCGCTTCGCGGTCGTTACGGCGAGCGCGCGCAGGCGACCGGCATTTACTGCGGGCATGCCGGTGACGATGCCGTCGAACAGCATGGTGATCTGGCCGCCCATCAGGTCGGTGTGCGCGGGTGCGAGCCCTTTGTAAGGCACGTGCGTCGTCTTGATGCCGCCCATCATGTTCAGGAGCTCGATCGCGAGATGCGAGGCAGTGCCGTTGCCGGAGGACCCGGCAGTCAGCTGGCCCGGATGCGCTTTCGCGAACGCGATCAATTCGCTCACCGAGCGCGCGGGTATCGACGGATGTATGACGAGCACGTTTGCGATCGACGCGAAGAGCAGGACCGGTGCGAAGTCCTTTGACGCATCGAATGGCAGTTTCGCATAGAGGAATGGATTGACGGCATGCGCGAACGCCGGTTCGAGCAGCGTGTAGCCGTCCGCCGGCGCTTTTGCGACGATTTCCGTCGCGATATTGCCGCTGGCGCCCGGCCGGATGTCGACGATCACCTGCTGGCCCCATTTCTCGGCGAGCTTTTGCGCGATCGTGCGTGCGGCCACGTCGCTGGGACCCCCCGCGGCGAAACCGACGACGAGACGGATCGGCTTGCTCGGATATTGTTGTGCATACACACCGGGCGCACCGGCTAACAGTGCGGTAAGCAGCGGAACAAAGATTGTTTTCACGTGTCTTCCTTCATCCTCAATCCACGCGCGCGCCGGATGCTTTGACGACCTGCGCCCATTTCTTGATTTCGGTGTCGATGAACCGCGCAAACTCGTCCGGTGGCATCGTGCGGACTTCCACGCCAGAGGCGAACAGCCGATCCTTCACCTCCTGCGTTTGCAGTGACGCCAGCGCGGCGTTGCTCAACGCGGTGACCGCAGCCGGCGGCAGGCCGGTGGGGCCGACCAGGCCAAACCACGCGCTGGCGGCGTAACCGGGCAGAGCGGCTTCGGCAATCGTCGGCATGTCGGGCAGCGAGGGCCGACGACAGGCTTCCGAACATGAGGTCGAGCTCGCCGCCGAGCAATGCGGTGAGCGATTCGGAAGCGCCCTTGTACGGGACGTGGACCATTTTTATGCCGGCCATCGTGGCGAACAGCTCGCCGGACAAATGCACCGTGGTGCCCGAGCCCGACGAGCCATAATTCAACTTGCCCGGTTTCGACTTGCCGAGCACGATCAATTCCTTGATCGACTTCGCCGGCACGTACGGATTGATGACGAGTATGTTGGGGTTTTCGCCGACCAGCGCGATCGGCGTGAAATCGCGCTGCGGGTGATAAGGCAGCTTCGAATACAGGGCGAGATTGATTGCGTGCGTGCCGACCGTTCCCATCATGATCGAATAGCCGTCGGCGGGACTTTTTGCCGTCAGCTCGGCCGCGATGTTGCCGCCGGCGCCGCCGCGATTGTCGATGATGAAAGATTGCCCGAGCTTTTCGCGCATCTGCGGTTCCAGCGCGCGCATGATGATGTCGGCGGCGCTGCCGGCGGTGAACGGGATATATACGCGAACCGGACGCGCCGGATAGGGTTGCGCATTTGCCGTGAGTGCGGCGTTCGCGAGCAATAGGGTGAGCAACCAAAATCGCATGACGCCTCCTCAGTGAGCGAAGCGTAACACGGGGATATACGCCATGCCATTGGCGAACCGGGGCCTCCGGCACAGCCGCGCGAAGGTGCTGCGGATGCGCGCCGCCCGCCGCGCAGGGCGCTACTCGATGGCCGTCAGCTTGCCGTTCGCGAATTCCAACTGTCTTTGTTGCCCGTCCAGCGGCGAGATATAAGTCCATGCCTCGTGCCAGGCGCGCTTCACCTTGCTGCGCGTAATCTTGGTGGGGCGTCCCCAGCCGCGCAGGTTCAGCACCTGCGTGTCGAACATGCCGAGTTCAAGACCCGGCGGTTGAAAAAGCGGACGTGGCGGCGCTTCCGGTTTGGATTCAGCGGGGCGGGCATAATCGGCAGCGGGATCGCGGGCATCGGGTTGCGTTCGAATGGATGCCACGATGAGTTCCCGCGCGTCGGCGTTTTCGCACGGATGGTCCTGATAGGTCACCGCGTCGGCGGCGGTGCACTTGTAAATCGCCGCGTGCCCGGCGAGCGGCCAGGCGAGGCTCAACAGGCTAAACAGGCTGACGTGGAGCAGAGGATTTTTCATAGTGGCATCCGGCGCTGGCTGAAAGTTGACTCAAGATGTCACATCGCCGCCGGCGAAACTGTAAGGCGCGTCCGATTTGCCGGTAGGAAGATGATGGTTTTGGTGCAGGCGAGAAGGCGGGCGGTGCTAGGCGTTGCGGCACGCATGCGGTATTCTCTCGCGACTTTCAAAAATAATTACCGCACCGGAGGAGAGGCATGAAATTTCCCGTTGATTTATCCATTGTGTCCGGCGACATCACGCCGACCCCGTCGTCCGGCATTCCGCGGCGCATGTTTCTCGCCGGCCTCGCGGCACTGGGCGCGGGCTCCCTGCTGCCCGGCTGCGCGACGGAGTCCGCGGCGCCCGTGCTGGTTGGCGGCAAACCGCACCGCATCGACATCCATCACCATCTGCTGCCTCCCAAGTACGTCGCCGAGATGCAGAAGCACGTCAAAGGCGAGAACCCGCCGCCGTGGACTCCCGCCCGATCGATCGAAGACATGGACAAGAACGGCATTGCGACGTCGGTCACGTCATTGATGCAGCCGCAGTTGACGTTCGGTGACGTCGCCCTCGGCCGCCGCCTCGCCCGCGAGAGCAATGAATATGCGGCGACGCTCGTGCGCGACTACCCGGGCCGCTTCGGCATGTTCGCGACGCTGCCGTTGCTCGACACGGAGGGCAGCCTCAAGGAAATCGCTTATGCGATGGACGTATTGAAGGCCGACGGGTTCGGCCTGATGACGAGCTACAACGGCAAATATCTGGGCGATCCGGTGTTCTGGCCGGCGTGGGAGGAATTGAACCGGCGCCAGGCGATCGTCTACAACCATCCGCTCTCGGTCGAGTGCTGCCGCAATCCGGTCGCGCAATACATCCAGAACTCGGCGATCGAGTACGCAACCGATACGTCGCGCATGATCGCCACGCTTTTGTTCAGCGGCGCAGCCGCGCGCTTTCCGGATATCCGCTGGATCCATTCGCATGGCGGCGGCACGATGCCGTTTCTCTACAGCCGGTACACACGCCAGGAAGCGGCAACCAAAAACCGCGAACAACTGCTGCCGAACGGCGTCGCGTTCGAAGTCAGGAAGTTTTATTACGACACCGCACAGGCCAATCATCCGGGCGCGCTCGCGGCGCTGCTGAAACTGGCGCCCGTCTCGCAAGTGATGTTCGGCACCGATTTTCCGTACCGTCCCGGCGTGGAAGCGGTGGCCGGCCTGAACGGGTATGGTTTCACCGCGTCGGAACTCGCCGCCATCGATCGCGGCAACGCGGTGCGCCTGATGCCGCGCTGGAGTGCGTAGCGCGCCGCGCGCTGATGGCGCGGGGCGGCGCTAACTGTTAAGATTTTACGGCGGCATAGTCTTGCCGGCGGGTCACCAGGCGGCACCAGTCCGCGCGAACAGGAGGAGTTCATGAAAACC
>WNFL01175016.1_pt1 | contig 11950 bp, 9 predicted proteins | sample 5400361 | NCBI WGS metagenome assembly WNFL01 (sample SAMN13153351, study PRJNA577476) | soil metagenome | isolation source: 40 cm soil on Douglas fir-dominated hillslope | place: USA:California | collected 2013-09-17
GCCATGGCGACGATCCTGTTCGACGGCGTGGCCTACGGCATGCTGCTGTTCGTGCTGGCCTCCGGGCTCGCCGTCACGTTGGGGCTGATGAATTTCGTCAATCTCGCGCACGGCGCCTTCGCGATGACCGGCGGCTATGTCTGCGCGGTTCTCGTCAATCAATCCGGCTGGCCGTTCTTTGCAGCACTGCCGCTGGCGTTCGTTGCTAGCGCCTTGGTCGGCGCGGTGCTGGAGCGTTCGCTTTATCGTCACCTCTACACCAGAAGCCATCTCGATCAGGTGCTGTTCAGCGTCGGCCTCGTCTTCATGTCGGTGGCGGCGGTCGATTACATCATGGGATCGTCACGGATTTTCATCAAACTTCCCGCCGCGCTCGAGGGGCAAATCGATTTCTTCGGCGTCGGCATCGGCCGCTACCGGCTGATGATCATCGTGATCTGCGGCTTGCTGACCGCAGGCTTGCAATTGGTGCTGGCCCGCACACGCTTTGGCAGCCGGCTGCGGGCGGCGGTGGACGATCCCCGCGCCGCCAGCGGCCTTGGCATCAACGTGCCGCAGGTGTTCGCATTTACCTTCGCATTCGGCTGCGGCCTTGCTGGGTTGGGCGGCGCCCTGAGCGCGGAGATACTTGGACTTGATCCGTATTTTCCGCTGAAGTTCATGATCTACTTTCTGATCGTGGTGACCGTCGGCGGTTCCTCCAGCATCACCGGGCCGTTTCTCGCATCGTTGCTGCTCGGCATTGGCGACGTCGCCGGCAAATACTACGTGCCCAAGCTCGGACCGTTCGTGATTTATACCATCATGATCGTGATCCTGATCTGGCGTCCGAACGGTCTGTTCGGCCGCACTGCCGCCCGTTGACGCCGATGATCGCGCAAGCCGACGTCGGATACCACGCCAGGCAGCACGCGCGCTGGCGCTTGAGCGAGATCGCGTTCTGGATCCTCGCGCTTGCCTGCGCGTTCCTGTTTCCCTCCCGCTAGCGGCTGGGATTGTTCGCGCTCTCGCTCGATCTGATTCTCGGCTATGCCGGCATCGTTTCGCTCGGCCATGCGGCGTTCTTCGGCGTCGGCGCCTATTCCGCCGGGCTGCTCGCGTTGCACGGCATCGTCACCGAGCCCGTGGTCGCGCTGCTGGCCGCCGGCCTCGTCGCCACGGCGGTCGGCTTTCTCACCAGTTTCCTGGTGATCAGGGGCGTCGACCTGACCCGCCTGATGGTGACGCTGGGAATCGCGTTGCTGCTGGAGGCGCTGGCGGAGCGCTTCTCCAACATCACCGGCGGCACCGATGGTTTGCAAGGCATCGAGATGCAGCCGATCCTGGGCCTGTTTGCGTTCGACATGTTCGGCAAGGTCGGCTTCTTCTACTGTCTTGGCGTGCTGTTCGTGCTGTTCCTGCTGGCGCGGCGGATCGTGCACTCGCCGTTTGGCCTGTCGCTGCGCGCCATCCGCAACAACCCCTTACGCGCCGCGGCAATCGGCATCCCCGTCAACCGGCGTCTGATCGCGGTTTACACCCTCGCTGCGTTTTACGCGGGCATCGCAGGCGCGCTGTTCACCCAGACCACGGCGCTGGCCTCGCTCGACGTGTTCTCGTTCGAGCGCTCGGCCGATCTGATGCTGGTGCTGGTGATCGGCGGCACCGGCTATCTCTACGGCGGATTGATCGGTGCCGTGGTGTTCAAAATGCTTCAGGAGTTTTTTTCAAATCTCACGCCGCAATACTGGCAGTTCTGGATCGGCCTCGTGCTGGTCGTGATCGTGCTGGTCGGGCGTACGCGCATGCATCGGTGGGCATTGTGGGCGCCGAACCTGATCATCAGGCAATTCGGCGGGCGCAAGGCAATCGTTGCCGTTCCCGAGAGTGACGCGTCATGACGACGGCACTGGAAACCAAAGGACTGGAAAAGCAGTTCGGCGGACTTAAAGTCACCCGCGATCTTTCGTTGAAGATCGAGCAGGGCGCGCGCCATGCGCTGATCGGCCCGAACGGCGCCGGCAAGACCACCGTCATCAATCTCCTGACCGGCGTGCTCAAGCCCAATGCCGGGCGCATTCTATTGGAAGGGAACGACATCACGGATTTGCCGGTGCACACGCGGGTGCTGCGTGGGCTGTCGCGCACCTTCCAGATCAATCAGCTCTATGCCGACCTGACGCCGCTCGAGACCATCGGCCTGGCGGTGTCGGAACGCATGGGGCGCGGCGGCGACTGGTGGCGGCGGATGGGCACGCGCGACGACGTCAACGCCGAGATCGCAGAGAACCTGGCGCGATTTCATCTGCTCGACGTGATGAACGAACTGACGGTGACGTTACCCTATGGAAAACAGCGCCTGCTCGAGATCGCGGTCGCCATCGCCGCCAAGCCGCGCGTGTTGCTGCTCGATGAGCCCGCCGCCGGTGTTCCCGAAAGCGAGCGCCACGATATCCTTGTAGCGGTGTCGGCGTTGCCGCGCGACGTCACCGTGCTCCTGATCGAGCACGACATGGATCTGGTGTTTTCGTTCGCCGACCGGATTTCGGTCCTGGTCAACGGCGCGCTGCTGGTCGAAGGCCCGCCGGACGAAGTGGCGCGCGATCCACGCGTCAAGGCGGTCTATCTCGGCGAGGCCGCCGATGCCTGATCTGTTGTGCATCGAAGGTCTGCGCGCCGGCTACGGCGAAGCCGTGGTATTGCCCGATCTGTCGTTGCGCCTTGCGGAGAGCCAGGTGCTGGCGCTCTTGGGCCGCAACGGCACCGGCAAGACCACGCTGATCAATTCGATCGTCGGGGTTAACAGACGGTTTAGCGGAACCATCACCCTTGGCGGGCTGGATATCACGCCAATGCGTCCGGACCAGCGGGCGCGGGCGGGCATCGGCTGGGTGCCGCAGGAGCGCAACATCTTCCGCTCGCTGACGGTGGAAGAAAACATGACCGCAGTGGCGCAGCCGGGGCCGTGGACAGTCGCCAAAGTTTACGAAATGTTTCCGCGGCTCAAGGAACGCCGCAATAATTTCGGCAATCAGCTCTCCGGCGGCGAGCAGCAGATGCTGGCAATCGGCCGCGCGCTCACGCTCAATCCGCAGGTGTTGCTGCTCGACGAGCCGACCGAGGGGCTGGCCCCGATCATGGTCGAGGAACTGCTAAAGGCGCTCGGCACCATCACCCGCGCCGGCGGCATCTGCTCTGTTATCGTCGAGCAGAATGCACAAAAGATTCTAGGGCTGGCCGACCGCGTTGTGATATTGGAGGTACTTGAACGCTTTCTCGGGGTGGCGGGAAAGTCGTGACATACCGTCGATGGTCGCCGTCATTGCGAGGAGCGAAGCGACGAAGCAATCCAGTTCTTTTTACCATGTTTTCTGGATTGCTTAGCGGCGCCTGTCATCGGGCGCGCATTCGGGCGACCCGTTGGCTCGCAATGACGATGGATGATGTTGTAACAAGAGCTGACCAATCGCCGTAGGAGTTGAGACGATGCAAAGAACAAAAGCCCCTTTTCGCGCCGACGAAGTCGGCAGCCTGTTGCGCCCGCCGAAGATCAAGGAGGCGCGCGCCAAACTGGAGAAGGGCCAGATATCGGCCGACAATCTACGCAAGGTCGAAGACATGGAGATCGAAAAGGTCGTGCACAAGCAGGCGTCGATCGGGCTGAAGCTTGCGACCGACGGCGAATTCCGCCGCTCGTGGTGGCATTTTGACTTTCTCGCAAAGCTTACGGGTTGCGAACTGTTTCACCCGGACATGGGAATCCAGTTCGCGGGCATCCAGACCCGGCATGACGCGGTACGTGTGATCGGCAAGCTCGATTTCCCGGATGACCATCCGATGCTCGCGCATTTCAAGTTCCTGAAGAAGCATTGCGAGATCGCGCATGTGATGCCGAAGATGACGATCCCATCGCCGGCGGTGCTGCATTTCCGCGGCGGCCGCAACTCGATCTCGAAGGAGGTGTATCCGGATCTCGACGTTTTCTTCGAGGACCTCGCGAAGACCTATCGCAAGGCCGTAAAGGCCTTCTACGACGCCGGCTGCCGTTATCTGCAGTTTGACGACACCGTGTGGGCCTATCTCTGTTCGCAGGATGAATTGAAGAAAGCCCGCGAGCGCGGCGACAATCCCGAGGGCCTGCAGGAAATCTACGCCCGCGTGATCAACTACGCGATCGCCGAGCGGCCGGCCGACATGACGATCACCACGCACGTCTGCCGCGGCAATTTCCGCTCCACCTGGATTTCGTCGGGGGGATATGAGCCGGTGGCGGAGACCATGCTGGCCGGCACCAATTACGACGGCTATTTCCTCGAATACGATTCCGAACGGGCCGGTGGCTTTGAGCCGCTGCGGTATTTGCCGAGGGGTAACAAGATCGTGGTGGTCGGCCTCATCACCTCCAAGACCGGCGAACTGGAAAAGAAGGACGACATCAAGCGCCGGCTGGAGGAAGCGTCCAAATTCGTAGCCCTGGAACAGCTCGCGGTATCGCCGCAATGCGGCTTCGCCTCGACCGAAGAGGGCAATATCCTCACCGAGGAGGAGCAGTGGGCGAAGCTGCGGCTCGCGGTCGACGTGGCGAAAGAGGTGTGGGGGAAGTAAGCTCTCGCGTCTGGATTGCTTCGCGGAGCCTGTCATCGGGCGACGCTTTGCGCCGACCCGGTGGATCGCAATAACGGATCGGCGAAGGCATGACAGCAAACCCCGACGCGATCATTGTAGGCGCCGGCCCGGCAGGGCTAGCGTGTGCCGTGACGATGCGCGCGGCGGGGCTCAACGTTACTGTACTCGAGAGGGCTGATAGCGTCGGTTCGGTGTGGCGACGCCATTACGACCGCCTTCATTTGCACACCGATCGCAAACATTCCGGCTTGCCCGGTATGGTCATGGCGAAAACCTATCCGTTGTATCCAGCGCGCGAGCAAGTGGTGGAGTATCTCGAAAACTACGCCGCACGCTTCGACATTCAACCTGTTTTCAATACGACGGTGTCGCGTATTCGGCCCGACGGAACGCAATGGCGCGCGGAGTTAGCTCAGGGCTCGATCTCTGCCCCCGTCGTGGTGGTTGCGACGGGCATGGCCGACGCGCCCTATCGCCCTTCGTGGCCGGGTTCGGAAGTCTATCGAGGACCGGTCGTCCACAGCTGCGAATATCGCAATCCGACGCGGTACGCGGGAAAGCGCGTGCTGGTCGTCGGGTTCGGCAATTCAGGCGGTGAGATCGCCCTGGATCTGGCGAACGCCGGCATCGATGTCACCTTGCGGTTCGAGGCCCCGTTCAGATTTTGCCCCGCGATCTCCTGGGCTTTCCGATCCTGGCATGGGCAATCTTGTATCGGCGGTTACCCCCGCGCGCCTGGTCGATTTGATCAACGCTCCGATATTGCGGTTGGCTATCGGTCGAATCGAAAAGCTGGGATTGCGCTGCGCGTCCAAAGGACCGCGTCAAATGGTCGAGGAGGATGGACGCGCGCCGCTGATCGACATCGGCACGCTGGATAAAATCAGGGACGGCTTCATCAAGATATGCGGCGGGATCGATCGCCTTGCGCGCGACGGCGTTGTTCTTGCCGATGGGGAATGCAAAAAATTCGACGCGATCATTCTAGCGACCGGCTTCCGTCCCGATCTGCGCCAATTGATACCCGATGTGGAAGGCGTGTTCGACCAGCATGGGATGCCGCTTGTGATGGGTCAGACGACCAAGGCGCCCGGATTTTATTTCTGTGGCCAGCTCACGTCGCCGACGGGACAGTTGCGGCAGATCGGCCTTGAAGCGCAGCGCATAGCCGATCTCGCCAAGCGTTGTATCTCCTCACCTCGTTAACCTAACCAAGAAGGAGCTTACGGAGATTGCTCCGCGATCAAACCGCTTTGAGCTTGCGGTATGCGAACCACACCATTTTCAAGAGCAGCCAACCGTCCCTAAATCGCGAAATTTGGGTCTCGCCGAAGGTGCGCGCCTTGTAATGGATCGGGGTCTCAATGATCTTCAGATTCTGTTTCGCTGCGCCGAAGATCAGATCGAAATCGCCGAATGGATCGAAATTACCGAAATAGGCGCGCTCCCTCGCTAGCACCTCGTAGTCCTTTCGCAGTAGCACCTTGGTACCGCAAAGCGTGTCGGTCAGGCGGGTATTAACTAGGTAGCTGAAGAGATACGCAAAGCATCTGTTGGCGATGAGATTGAGCGGACGCATCGCCTCATTCTCCATCGGATAGACCAGACGGGTGCCGTTCACAAACTCGGCCTTCCCGGTTTCGATCACCGCGTGATATTTCGGTAGCGCTTCGGGGGGCATCGTCAGGTCGGCATCCAGAATCATCAGTACGTCGCCCGTCGCTGCGGCAAAACCCTTCCGAACCGCATCGCCCTTGCCCTTGCCGTCCTGCTTTAAGACTTTGATGTCCCAGATATCCCGGTAGGCTTCGCGGACGCGTTCGCACTCCTGAAATGTGTCATCGCTGGAATTTCCTTCGACGAACAGGATTTCTTGGCTGGTAGCGAATTTCGGCATTCGCAAAATGGCGTTCTCGATATTGCCCTTTTCGTTGCGGCAGGGAATGACGATGCTCACCGAGAATTTCCGATCCGGGAATTTCCGGACCGGCCGTCCGACGATATAGGTCCTCAGGCAAAGCTGCCTGATCCCGGGCAACGGCGCAATGAATCGATTGACGAACGGACCAAGTCCGAACCAACGCTGTGGGATCAGTTGCCTTTGCTCCTGACTGATTACTTCGAAATCCGCGAGATCCATCAAGTTCAGGAAATCGGCCGTGGCGATGTAATTGATTTTCGGCTGCCTGCTTCGCAAGTGCAGCAGTTCAGCGAGTTTCAGGACCGGCTCCCACAAATGTGAGTAATAGGAGATGATGATCCGCGTGGACGGTGCGCACAAATGATGCACCAGTTTCAATGTGCCGTCGATGTCTTCGAACATGCCGATGGTATCGGCGATCACAATGTAGTCAAACGGCCCTTCAATCGAGGCTAGTGTAGCCGGATCTTCCACGTCGCCTAAAACAAAGTGCAGATTGGGGTGCAGCTCATTGGCCTTTGCGATAGTTTTCGCGCCGAAATCGACGCCAACGCCATAGGACGGCTGCAGCGCGGAGAGCAAATCTCCGCGACCGCACCCCAATTCCAGCACCCGCTTGCCGGGCGGAATCAGAAACCGCATGAACTTGCGGTCGTCGTCGTGATAGGCAGCGTTGAATTTGCGCCAACGATCCAGTTCATCGCCATTGGTCTCGAAGTGTTCGAGTAGATCTCGCGCGCGCTGACTGGAAGGCTGCAGTGAAGCCGTGGAGCCGGACTGGGTTTGATTCATCGAGGTCCCAAACAAACTGAAAACTCTTACCTCTGATCGGTCGATCAAACTACCAACCAGCGCCTTTCAAAAAACGCCGGCTTTGCATTCCGATCAGCGCGGCTTTCTAGACTGAACTGGCTCGCTCAAACAGCGACAATTCTATCATTGCTTCGATATTGTGCTTCCCACTCTTTCGAAGGAGGCCGACAAGTCCCTTGACAATCAGTGCCATTGCTTCGCCATTTGGTCCGCTCCGGATTTGCGAGGTTTCGCATCAGATCGACGAAGCGATCTAGGTGCGCAAAAAATTCCGAGTGTTTTGCCCGTTTCCGGAACGCGCGCCCGCCGTAGGTTGTTCGCTGCTCACTTCGAGGCGAGATAGACCTCTCTCCCGCGCAGTGACAAGTTCGACAGGCGGCCCGCTTGCGCTCGGGTATTGGCGACGACTTTGGCGCGCACGTGGTGTTGAAATCCTGCCAACGCGCGAAGCAACGCTCTTGCGAGGGGAGGGCGAATGCCGCCATTTCCCAATAGTGGGCAAATGATGTTAGGACAGGTGCGCCATCTGCCGCTGCCCACCGGCGTTTCCCAAATCTTTGCCCAATGAAAAACGACCAGATCCTGAGCCTGATCTCCGAATACTGCCGCCAGGCCGATGTGGCGGAGACCACCTTTGGCCGCCGCGCCGTCAACGATGGCAAGCTGGTGCACCGGCTGCGCGAGGGCAAGCGCATCACCATCGACACCCTCGACCGGATCCAGGCCTATATCGCCGCGTCGATGCCGGGCGGGGTACCGCTGCCCCGCGGGCTCGACGTCCCGCCCGAAAAGCGCGATCCCCGCGGCAATTTCCGGTTTTTCGAGAACAGGCAGAAATATCTGCTGTTCGTCCATACCTGCAGCGAAAAGCGGGTGATTGCCGAGCGGGTGGCGCTCGAACTCGGTAGTATCCATCCCCGGCCGCCAGCGTTGCGGGTATTCGACGCGGGGGTGGGGGACGGCACCGTGCTGGCGCGGGTGATGCGGTCGATGCACGGCCGCTTTCCCCATATGCCGCTCTACATCGCGGGCAAGGAGCTCAGCCTTGAAGATGTCCGGCTGACGCTGGACAAGGTGCCGGATCGGCTGTTCGAGCACCCGGCGACCGTCTTTGTGCTCACCAACATGTATTACGCCGAGGCGCCCTGGCTGACGCCGGCGTCGCCCACGGCCGCCGCAAGCATGATCTGGCACGAGGTGGCCCTGCGGGGGGCCTCCTCGGGCGAATTTGAGACCCAGATTGCCGAATTGGGGCCATTTCTGGAGCATAACTGGCGCGCCAATGTCAGCCCGCGCTCGGGCATGCCGGTCTATGAGCGGCCGGTCGCGATCGTATTGTACCGGGAAGACCACCGGTTTTTGCTCGATTCGATCATTCCGCGCGCCGGCCGTTCCGAGGCCAATTTCGACCTGATTATCGCTTCCCAGCCCTACCGGGCTAAATCCTCAGTTAATTTCCGGGCCAAACGCATTATTGCGCCGCTGGCGCGGGCGCTGCGGGCCGGGGGCCGTTTGATTGGAATTCACTCCCACGGGCAGGATCCCGGCATCGAGATTATCCAGGCGGTCTGGCCCGGAGAAAATCCTTTCGCCGTGAGCCGTCATGAGCTATTGCGCGCGGTGAAATATGAGCTGGGATCGGCCGGGCGCGACCTTAATTTTAATGCTTATGCCGATAACCGCTCGATCTTCCGCTATGATATGGAAGCGCTGCCGAATGAGGTTACCGGATCGATCGGTACCTCGACGGCCTTTGCAGCATGGAACGCGGCGGTGTATGTCGCCCAGATCGAGGACGATCGATTGACGGAAATGACAGAAAGCGGCCGTACGCTCGATGCCACGAGAGAGGTTCTGCGCAAGCATAACGGGCTCTGGTTCTACGACGAATCCTACGTCATCTCGCGCCGTCGGGACTGACATTTCAGGACATATTTGGGATAAGGACCGCCGAGGTCTGGCGGAAAAGGGGTTGGTTGATGCGCGCGTCATATCTGTTCACCTCAGAGTCGGTTTCCGAGGGTCATCCGGACAAGGTCTGCGACCGGATTTCGGATGAAATCGTTGATTTGTTTTTCCGCGAGGGCCCAAAAGCGGGGATTGATCCCTGGGCCATTCGTGCGGCCTGCGAAACGCTCGCCACCACCAACAAGGTGGTGATCGCCGGCGAAACCCGCGGTCCCAAATCGGTCACCAACGACCAGATCGAAAGCGTGGTGCGCGAAGCGATCAAGGACATCGGCTACGAGCAGGAAGGGTTTCACTGGAACACCTGCGACATCGAAATCCTGCTGCATCCGCAATCCGCCGACATCGCGCAGGGCGTCGATGCGCTGCAGCCCGGCACCAACAAGGAAGAGGGCGCCGGCGATCAGGGCATCATGTTCGGTTACGCCACCAACGAGACGGCGGACCTGATGCCGGCGCCGATCTTTTATGCCCACAAGATTCTGCGGTTGATCTCGGAAGCCCGCCACTCCGGCAAGGAGAAGGTGCTGGGCCCGGACTCGAAGAGCCAGGTCACCGTGCAATACGAGAACGGCAAGCCGGTCGGCGTGCGCGAGATCGTGGTCTCGCATCAGCATCTGGTCGAGGACATGACCTCCAACCAGGTCCGCGAACGCGTCGAGCCCTATGTGCGCGAGGCGCTGCCCAAGGGCTGGATCAACGGCAAGACGATCTGGCACATCAATCCCACCGGCAAATTCTATATCGGCGGTCCCGACGGCGACTCAGGATTGACCGGCCGCAAGATCATCGTCGATACCTATGGCGGCGCGGCCCCGCATGGCGGCGGTGCGTTTTCCGGCAAGGACCCGACCAAGGTGGATCGCTCAGCCGCCTATGCCGCACGCTATCTCGCCAAGAACATCGTGGCGGCCGGTCTTGCCGATCGCTGCACACTGCAGCTCGCTTACGCCATCGGCGTGGCGCGGCCGCTGTCGATCTATATCGATACCCACGGCACCGGGAACGTGCCCGAGGAAAAACTCGAGAAGGCCGTGGCGGAAGCAATGGACCTGACGCCGCGCGGCATCCGCAAGCATCTCGATCTCAACAAGCCGATCTACGCGCGGACCTCGTCCTACGGCCATTTCGGCCGCACGCCGGACAATGAGGGCGGCTTCTCGTGGGAGAAGACCGACCTCGCCGACGCGCTGAAGCGCGCGGTGTGATTTCTTCACCTCTCCAGAGGTCGCCGCGCTGTGCGCGGCGGGTGAGGGGCGAGGCACTGCACTTGCTGCGATCTCCGCACTCGCGGGTCGCAGCCCCTCACCCCAACCCTCTCCCCGCAAGGGCGGGGCGAGGGAGTAGATCGGCGCCACAAAGCGTTCAGTTTCGTTTCGTACCGATAAGTCCGAATTTCATCCGTTCAGGAACCCATCACATGACCGCCACCGCCAAGAAGCCCGCCTTCACCGATTACATCGTCAAGGACATTTCGCTCGCCGAATTCGGCCGCAAGGAGATCTCGCTGGCCGAGACCGAGATGCCCGGCCTGATGGCGACGCGCGAGGAATACGGCCCGACGCAGCCCCTCAAGGGCGCCCTTATCGCCGGCTCGCTGCATATGACGATCCAGACCGCGGTCTTGATCGAGACGCTGGCTGCCCTCGGTGCCGATATCCGCTGGGTCTCCTGCAACATCTATTCGACCCAGGATCACGCCGCAGCCGCGATCGCGGCGGCCGGCATTCCGGTGTTCGCGGTGAAGGGCGAAAGCCTCGCCGAATACTGGGACTACACCGCAAAGCTGTTCGACTGGCATGGCGGCGGCACGCCCAACATGATCCTGGACGACGGCGGCGACGCCACCATGTTCGTGCATCAGGGCCTGCGCGCCGAACGCGGCGATACTGTCTTCCTCGATCAGCACAACAGCGAAGAGGAAGAGGTTTTCTACGCGCTGATCAAGCGGATTTTGAAGGAGAAGCCGAAGGGCTGGTTCGCCGAGATCGCCAAGAACATCAAAGGCGTTTCGGAAGAGACCACCACCGGCGTGCACCGGCTCTATGACATGGAAAAGGCGGGCACGCTGTTGTTCCCGGCGATCAATGTCAACGACAGCGTCACCAAGTCGAAGTTCGACAACCTCTATGGCTGTCGGGAATCGCTGGTCGACGGTATCCGCCGCGGCACCGACGTGATGATGTCGGGCAAGGTGGCGATGGTCGCGGGCTTTGGCGACGTCGGCAAAGGCTCGGCGGCCTCGCTGCGCCAGGCCGGCTGCCGCGTCATGGTGTCCGAGGTCGACCCGATCTGCGCGCTGCAGGCGGCGATGGAGGGCTACGAAGTCGTCACCATGGAGGACGCCGCACCCCGCGCCGACATTTTCGTCACCGCGACCGGCAACAAGGACATCATCACCATCGAGCATATGCGCGCTATGAAGGACCGTGCCATCGTCTGCAACATCGGCCACTTCGACAACGAGATCCAGATCGCGCATCTGAAGAACCTGAAATGGACCAACATCAAGCCGCAGGTCGACGAGATCGAATTCCCGGACAAGCACCGCATCATCCTGCTGTCGGAAGGCCGCCTGGTGAACCTCGGGAATGCCATGGGACATCCGAGCTTCGTGATGTCGGCTTCCTTCACCAACCAGAC
>WNFL01445221.1_pt2 | contig 11950 bp, 14 predicted proteins | sample 5400361 | NCBI WGS metagenome assembly WNFL01 (sample SAMN13153351, study PRJNA577476) | soil metagenome | isolation source: 40 cm soil on Douglas fir-dominated hillslope | place: USA:California | collected 2013-09-17
GAGCTGCGCGAGTCGATGCCGCCGCGCGAATCGATGCCGCCCCGAGAGCCGATGCCGCCGCGCGAATCGTCGATGGCTGCCCGCGAGCCGATGCCTCCGATTGAACCGCGCTATGCCGATTCCGGCGACGAGGAGATGCGGCCGGCGGACGAGGATATGCGGCCGGAGCCGGAACCCGAACTCAAGGATTGGGGCGTTCCGCCCTTCGAGCCCCTCAATATTCATACGGCGGAGTTCGATCGCGTGCCGGCGCTGGATGGCCCGATGATGATCGACGCCGATCCCGCAACCGGGCGGGGTCCCGCGCCTGGGACCGTGTCCCGGCCCGTACCGGCGATATCGAGCGCGGCGCCGGCGGTGGAGCTGCAGAGGATCGTGACCATTCGCGTGTGCACCGTGGGTGAGGCGCGCTGGTCCGGGACCCGATTGATGGAGGCACTCGAATTGCACGGACTCGCGTTTGGGCGCTACCAGGTGTTTCACCGCAAGCATGTCGACGGCCGCAGCTTGTTTTGCGTCGCCAGTCTCGTCGAGCCCGGAACTTTCGACGTTGCCCAGATGCCGGATGAGGAATTTCGGGGCATAACTCTGTTCGCCGTATTGCCGGGTCCCATTCAGCCCCTCGAGACGATGGACGAGTTATTGGGTACGGCGCGCGGCTTGGCCGAGGAATTGTCCGGCATGGTGCAGGATGGACGGGGCATGCCTCTGTCGCCGCAGCGTGCGGCCGCCATGCGCGAGGACATCGCGCATTTTCAGGCTTCGCTACCCAGGCATTGACGAGAGATGTGCGCGCAGAAAGCAGCGGGTCCGGCGACGACGGCGGCAGCCCGCGCCGCGCAGCTCCGGGAAACGCTGGACCGCTATAACTACCGCTATCACGCGCTCGATGATCCGGAAGTTCCGGACGCCGAATACGACCGGCTCATGCTCGAACTTCGCGCGCTCGAGACGCAGCATCCTGAGTTACTGACCTCTGATTCCCCGACGCAGCGGGTGGGAGCCGCGCCGGTCGCGGCGTTCGGCGCGGTGAAGCACCGGCTCGCCATGCTGTCCTTGGATAATGCGTTCAGCGACGAGGAGGTACGCGACTTCGATCGCCGCATTCGGGAACGGCTCGGCCGTGACGCATCCATTCGCTATTCGGCCGAACCGAAATTGGACGGCTTGGCCGTGAACGCCCGGTACGAAAACGGCGTGTACGTGCAGGGCGCGACCCGCGGCGACGGCGAGACCGGCGAGGACATCACCCAGAACCTCAAGACCGTCAAGGCGCTGCCCATGAAACTGCGCGCCGCTCGGCCGCCGCCGGTGCTGGAGGTGCGCGGCGAGGTATTCATGCCCCTGGCGGGCTTCGAACGATTCAACCGGGAAGCGATTGCCCGCGGCGAGAAGAGTTTCGTCAACCCGCGCAATGCGGCGGCGGGAAGCCTGCGCCAACTCGATCCCCGAATGACGGCGGCGCGTCCGCTCGACCTGTTCATCTACGGCCTCGGAATCGTCGAGGGCGGCGAACTGCCCGCCCATCACAGCGCAATCTTGCAGGCATTGCGCCATTGGGGTTTCAAGATCTGCCCCCAATCCCGAGTCGTGGAGGGCGCCGACGGCTGTCTCGATTACTACCGTGAGATGGGCGCGCTGCGCTCCAAGCTGCCGTACCAGATCGACGGGGTGGTTTACAAAGTCGACGATCTCGATCTGCAGCGGCAGCTGGGATTCATTTCACGGGCGCCGCGTTGGGCGATTGCGCACAAATTCCCCGCCGAAGAGGCCCTGACGACGGTGCGCGGCATCGAATTTCAGGTGGGCCGCACGGGCGCGCTGACCCCGGTGGCGCGGCTCGAGCCGGTGTTCGTCGGCGGCGTCACCGTCAGCAATGCGACCTTGCACAACATGGATGAGTTGCCCCGCAAGGACGTGCGCGTGGGGGACACGGTGGTGATCCGCCGCGCCGGGGACGTGATTCCGGAAGTAGTGAAAGTGCTGCCGGAGCGCAGGGTCGCGGGCGCCAGGTTGGTGACGCTGCCCAGCCACTGCCCGGTGTGCGGATCGCCGGTCGTGCGCGAGGCCGATCAAGCGGTCGCGCGGTGCACCGGACGACTGATATGCCCAGCGCAGCGAAAGGAGGAAATCAAACACTTTGCCTCGCGCCGCGCCCTGGACATCCAGGGTCTGGGCGACAAGCTCATGGAACAGCTGGTGGACGGCGATTGGGTACGAACGCCGGCGGATCTGTTCGACCTGAAAACGGAGCAGCTCGCGGCGCTCGAACGCATGGGCGAGAAGTCCGCCCAGAAATTGCAGTCGGCGATTCTTGCGTCGAAGCGCACGACTTTGCCGCGCTTTCTATACGCTCTCGGCATGCGCGACGTGGGCGAGGCGACGGCTCTCGCTCTCGCGCAGCATTTTGGGGACATCGCGGCCTTGCGCCACGCCGGTGAGGATGAGATCCAGCGCGTTCCGGACGTGGGTCCGGTGGTGGCAAAGAACGTCGCCGCCTATTTCCGCGATCCCGGCAATGCGGCCGTCGTCGATCGGCTGCTCGCCAACGGCATCACCTGGCCCGCCCCGGCGCCGGTCAGTTCCGACGCGAGACTCGCCGGGAAGACCTTCGTGCTGACCGGCACACTGCAGGCGCTGACCCGCGAGGCGGCGGAAGAGGCCATCGTGCAGCTCGGCGGCAAGGTGGCCGGCAGCGTGTCGAAGAAAACGCATTACGTGGTGGCGGGGTCGGACGCGGGTTCCAAACTCAAAAAAGCCCAACAGTTGGGCATCACGGTGCTCGACGAGGCGGCGTTCATGGAATTGCTGAACAAGTAGCGAACACGGCGCCCGATCACGGAGGCAGGATGCCGAAGTAGACGCCCGAAGGGCGGGGACCAGGATGGTCCCCGTCAACGGCGCGGGCCCAGGATGGGCCCGCGTCACTTAGCGCGAAGCCTCAGAGCTTCTTTTCGATCTTGGCGGTCTTCTTCAGGCTTTCGATATAGTCCTGGAACTTCTTTTGCATGATGGCGTTGCTCAGCTGCACTTTCATCTGGTCGAACGGCGCGTCGCGCGTATCCTCGAGTTTGATGATGTGCCAGCCGTACTGGGTCTGCACGGGTTCGGCGGTGAATTCGCCTTTCTTCAGGAGCTTGACGGCATCGCCGAACGGTTTGACCATGCGCGCAGTCGTGAACCAACCGAGGTCGCCGCCGTTCGCTTTCGAATTATCGGTGGATTCGGCCTTTGCGACGTCCTCGAACTTTGCGCCGCCCTTGATCTTCTTGATGAGTTGCTCGGCCTTTTCCTTGGTCGGCACCAGGATGTGCGAGGCGTGATACTCCGTCTTGTCCGTGGCGGCGTCATACGCGGCATGGAGATCCGCGTCCGAGGGTTCATTGCTCTTCACGTACTTCTGGGCCGCGGCATCCGCCAAGATCTGCGTACGCAGCAGAGCGATGCGCGTGGCAACGTCGGGATCCTTCTCCAACCCGTCCTTGTCGGCCTGGGTCGCAATCAGCTGCATGTTGATCATCTGATCCAGGACCTGATTCTTCTCATCCGCGGTCACGTCGGTCACCGGCTTGCCGCGCAGCAGGCCTTTCAGGTAGTCATCGTACGCATCGCGCGAAATGGGCGTGCCGTCGACGATCGCGACCGGCGGCGTGGCCGGCTTGTCCGTGGCCGCGGGCGCCACCGCCGCCTGCTGTCCCTTACCGCAGGCCGCCAGCAGAATGGTAATCGCTGCCACGGTGGACACGCGGGTCCACTGTGTGCTGAAGAATTGGGTCATTTGGATCCTCTATACACGAAAAAAGGCGGCTATGGCCAACATGGCCGACGCGCCCGGGGGCCGCAGTTTAGCCTTTACCGCCCGATCTCTCCAATTTTCGTCAATTTGACGCAGGATTCTCGCCGGCGGCCGGCGGCGGCGACGCCTCGATCGCCAATGCGTGAATGTCGGTTTTCAGCAGGTCGTCGACGGCGGCATACACCAGGCGGTGACGCGCCAGCGCGGACACCCCGCGGAACGCCTCGGCCACGATGGTTATGCGGAAATGACTCTGCCCTCCCGCCGCCCCGGCATGGCCGGCGTGCTTGTGGCTCTCATCCTCGATGATCAGGAGCGTTGGGGCAAAACGCGACTCCAGGCGGCTGCGCAATCGCTGTTCACGGCCGGACGCTATCTCGCTCATACCTAGTTTCGGTCCTGCATGGCCTTGGATTTGGTGCTCAGCCACAAGACCTGCGGCACCATGAAAATCAGCATGGCCACGGTGATGCCAAACACCTTGAAATTGACCCAGACGCTCTCATCGAAGTTCCGAGCCACATAGATATTCGCCGCCGCCAGCAGGGCGAGCCAGCCCACCCACAGGGAATTGATCAGCAACCAGGTGCGCGGCGGGACGGGGAGCGGTTCGTTGAACACTGCCTCCAGCAGGCGCCGCGCCAGAGGCTGCTTACCTAGAACCATGCTGCCGAGAAAAGCGGCCGCTGCCAGACCCAGCAGCACGGTGGGCTTCCATTGAATGAATCGGCGATCGTGCAGCAGCAGCGTGGCGGAGCCGAGAACGAGCACTACCGCCACGGTAATGATGTGCATGGTCTTGAATTTGCCGGTGCGCAGCCGGTGCACCGTGAGTTGCAGGACGCAGGCCGCCATCAGCGCCGCCGTGGCCCAGTAGATGCCCAGCAGTTTGAAGCCGGCGAAAAAAACGATGAGAGGCAACCATTCGAGTAGCTGATTCATGCGCGTATCATAGCCGACGAAATGAGCATCTACCTGCAACTGCATCCGGTGTCCCCGCAGCGGCGTTTCGTGCGGCAAGCCGTCGAGGTTCTGCGCGGCGGAGGCGTGATCGTGTATCCCACCGATTCCTGCTACGCGCTCGGTTGCCACATCGGCGACAAGGCGGCGCTGGAACGCATCCGCGATATTCGGCAGACGGACCGGAATCATCATTTCACCCTGGTATGCCGCGACCTCGCCGAGGTCGGAAAGTATGCAATGGTCGATAACTGGCAGTACCGGTTGTTGCGCGCGCACACCCCCGGTCCGTATACCTTTCTGCTCAAGGCTTCGCGCGAGACGCCGCGGCGCCTGAAGCACGAACGCCGCGGCACCATCGGCTTGCGCGTTCCGGATCATCCGGTGACCGCCATGTTGCTGGGCGAATTGGGTGAGCCCGTCATGAGCTCGACCCTGCTGCTTCCCGGCGAGGAGCTGCCGCGCACCGATGCCAAGGAGATCTATGACAAGCTCGAGCACAGCATCGATCTGGTTCTGGACGGCGGAAATTGCGGGCTCATTCCCACCTCGGTGATCGATCTGTCCGGCGGCCGCGCCGTCGTGGCGCGCGTGGGCCGAGGCGACGTACGCCCCTTTGCGGAGCCGGCAACCGTATAATGCCGGCGCGATACGGGCAATAAAGCTCGTATTAAGCTTAAGTAATGAGTGTAAGCATTGGATTTATTTGCGTTTCTTTATAAGATCTCCATCTGGGCAATTCCGGTTCTATTCGCAATCACCCTGCACGAAGTGGCGCATGGCTGGATGGCCAGGTACTTCGGTGACCGGACGGCCGAGATGCTCGGACGGCTGAGCTTGAACCCGCTGCGCCATATCGATCCGATCGGTACCGTGCTGGTTCCCGGCCTGTTGCTTGCCGTCGGCGGTCCGTTGTTCGGATGGGCAAAGCCGGTGCCCGTGGCCACGAGTGTGCTGCGCAATCCGCGTCGCGCGATGATCCTCGTGGCGCTGGCCGGTCCTGCGGCGAATCTCTTGATGGCGGCGGTATGGTGCGCGGTGCTGGGAGGGATAGTTCGGGTCAACGGCAACGAGACCCTGGATCGTTGGATCGCAAGCATGGCGCAGGCGGGTATCTGGGTGAACGTGGTTCTTGCGGTATTCAATCTGTTGCCCATTCCTCCTCTCGACGGTGGGCGGGTGCTGACCGGGCTGCTGCCGCCGCGCTTGAGCGCGCGCTTGGAGAAGATCGAGCCGATCGGTCTTTTCATCGTGCTTGGATTGTCCGTCTTCGGTTTGTTGGGCTGGCTATTCGTTCCTGCGTACCGCTTCATGGGACATGTCATCGAAGCGTTGATGGGGTCCGCCGCATGAGCGGTCCGATACAGAATCGACGCGTGCTGTCCGGCATGCGCCCCACGGGCCAATTGCATTTGGGCAATTACCACGGCGCGCTCAAGAATTGGATCGAGCTGCAGTACCAGTACGAATGTTTTTTCTTCATCGCCGACTGGCATGCGCTCACCACGGGCTATGAGGACACGTCGAAGCTCGAGGAATATGTCTGGACGATGGCCATCGATTGGCTGGCAGCCGGCCTCAATCCCGGCGTCGCCACGTTGTTCATTCAATCGAAGGTTCCGGAGCACGCGGAACTGCATTTGTTGCTGTCGATGATCACGCCCTTGGGATGGCTGGAGCGCGTCCCTTCCTACAAGGACCAGCAGCTTCAAATGGCCGATCGAGACTTGAGCACCTATGGGTTTTTAGGGTATCCCCTGCTGCAATCCGCGGACATTTTGCTCTACCGTTCGCAATACGTACCGGTGGGCGAGGACCAGGTCGCGCATGTAGAAATCACCCGCGAGGTGGCCAGACGGTTCAACCACATCTACGGCCGCGAGCCGGAGTTCGAACAGAAGGCCGAGAAAGCCATCAAGAGCCTGGGCTCGCGCAATTCCGCCATGTACCGCACCTTGCGCAAGGAGTTTCAGGAGAAAGGCAACGCGGACGCGCTGGCCAAGGCGCGTGCGCTGGTCGAATCGAATGCCCGTCTGACCGTTGCCGACCGCGACCGGCTGTTCGGATTTCTCGAAGGGACCGGCATCGCCATTTTGCCCGAGCCGGAGGTGCTGCTCACCGCAACTCCCAAAGTGCCGGGGTTGGACGGACGCAAGATGTCGAAGTCCTACAACAATACGATTGGCCTGCGCGAGGACCCGGATTCGATCGTCAAGAAGCTCAAGGCCATGCAAACCGATCCGGCGCGGGTACGGCGCACCGATCCGGGCGACCCCGACAAATGTCCGGTATGGGACCTGCACAAGGTGTATTCAAACGCCGACACTCGAGCCTGGGTACAGACGGGTTGCCGCAGCGCGGGCATCGGCTGTTTGGAATGCAAGGCGCCGTTGATCGAGAAAATCGTCGAGGAGGTGTCGGCGATCTCGAAGCGCGCGCAAGAGTTCGAAGAGAATCCCGAACTGGTACGCGGTATCATCGCCGAGGGGTGCGAGCGGGCGCGGGGAGCGGCGCGAGATACGCTGGACGCGGTCCGTCAAGCCATGGCCATGGATTACCGATGAAACCTGAATTGACGCTTGTGCAGAACGCTGCGGCGACGCCACCGGTCTCCGTCCAGATGCCTGCGCAGAGTGAAATGCCGTTTGCGGTGGTGGAGGGTCAGCCCATTACCGAGATGCCGCGAGATCTGTACATCCCGCCGCAGGCACTCGAGGTGTTTCTCGAGGCCTTCGAAGGACCGCTCGACATGCTGCTGTACCTGATACGGCGGCAGAATCTGGACATCCTCGATATTCCGATCGCCGAAATCACGCGCCAGTACATGCGCTACATCGAATTGATGCAGGTGCTGCAGCTGGAATTGGCGGGCGAGTACCTGCTGATGGCGGCAACCCTCGCGGAAGTGAAATCGCGGATGCTCTTGCCGCGCGTAGGCAATGTGGAGTCGGCGGAGGAGAGCGATCCCCGCGCCGAACTGGTGCGCCGCCTACAGGAATACGAGCGATTCAAGCGCGCCGCCGAAGGCATCGATCGCATGCCGCGGCTGGAGCGCGACACCTGGGTCGCATCGGCCGATTTGGTGGACCGCAAGGTCGTGCGCATTCCCCCGCAGGTCACTTTGCAGGAAATGCTGCTGGCCTTTCAAGAAGTGCTGTCGCGCAGCGACATGTTCGCCCATCATCACGTGCAGCGCGAGCCGTTGTCGGTGCGGCAGCGCATGACCGACGTACTGGCATCGTTGACGGCGACTGCGTTCGTGGATTTCGTGCAGCTGTTTCGCGCCGACGAAGGCCGTCGCGGCGTGACGGTCACCTTCGTCGCCATCCTGGAACTCATGCGCGAAGGACTGATCGAGATAGCGCAAGCCGAGGCGTACGCGCCGCTGCACGTGCGCCTCGGCAATCCGGCACGGCACCTCAGACTGGTGGCGGACGATGCCGCCAACGAGAATCAAGTGAGTACCCAATGAACGATCAATACGTGAAGAATGTGATTGAGGCGGCGCTGCTCGCCGCCGGTCGCCCGCTGACGATGGACGAGCTGGTGAGCGTATTCGACGAGCGCGACGGGTCCAACGCCGAGGAAGTGCGCGGCGCGATTGCGGCGCTGACGTCGGACTACGAGACGCGCGGGTTGGAATTGCTCGAGGTGGCGAGCGGCTACCGAATTCAAATCAGGGCCGGCGTGGCGCAGCCGGTGTCGCGGCTATGGCAGGAGCGGCCCGCAAAATATTCGCGCGCGCTGTTGGAAACGTTGGCATTGGTAGCCTATCGCCAGCCGATCACGCGCGGCGAAATCGAACAAATCCGCGGCGTGGCCGTCAACCCCAACATCATCAAGACGCTGCTCGAGCGCAGCTGGATCCGCGTGGTCGGTCACCGCGACGTCCCGGGTAAGCCGGAACTGCTGGGCACGACCCGGGAGTTTCTCGACTATTTCAGCTTGAAAAAACTCGATGACCTGCCGACGCTGGCGCAGCTCAAGGAACTCGAGGACCTGCGCGTGCAGCTGACTTTGCCGGGCGCGGATCCGCAAGTCGCGGCCGAAACCGGCGCATCGAGCGAATCCGATCCGCTCGATGCCGGCGCGGACGATGATGAGGAACAGGCCGCGGCGAGCGCGCAGGATGCGGATGGCGAGCAGGCCTCGGACGGCGCGTCGCCGCGGCCGCATGGTTTGGTGGCAAGCGGTGCGCAAGACGACCCGAATTGATGCGACCCGGACCGCCGCGCAAGCAGTCACCGCCGCGTAGGCAATCACCGCCGCGAAAAGACCAGCCGCCGACGGAGCGTGTGCAAAAGTTGCTGTCCGCGGCGGGCGTCGGGTCGCGCCGCGAAGTGGAGCGCTGGATCCGCGAGGGACGCCTGCAAATCAACGGTGAAGTGCCGTCCTTGGGCGCCAAGTTGGCGCCGCGGGACCGCATCACGCTGGACGGTCGACCGGTCAGACTGCATACGCCGGCGGTCAAGGAATTGCACGTCCTGCTGTTCCATCGCTCGCCGGGCGAGACGCTCGATCTGAAGGCCGCTACCTCGCGCGCGGCGGAACATCTGAACCTGCCGCGCTCCTCGGGCCGGTGGCTGGCGATCCAGCCCATGCCGCCGGTCGACGGCGGTTTGGAAATTCTCACCGACGACGGATCCTGGGCGCACCGCGTGTCCCGCGGCGTGCATGCACTCACCGTCGACTACGTGCTGCGGATGCGCGGGCCGCTCAACAATGAACTGGTCGAGGAGTTTCGCGCCGCCACGGACTGCGAGGGCGAGACGATGAGCATTCTGCAAGCGGACGCGCAGTACGGCGAAGGATTCAACCATTGGCTCAACGTCACGGTACGCGCCACGCGCTCCGCCCAAGTGCGGCATTGGTGGGCGGCGCGCGGCATCATCGTGAGCCGCCTGATGCGCGTGCGATTCGGACCGGTGCATTTGTCGCGCGAGTTGCCTCGGGGACACTCGCGCGCGATGTTGCCGAGCGAACGCAATGCGCTGATCAACGAGATTGACGCGGCCAAGCCGACCGTCGTTCCCGGGCCGACTTAGTACTCGGCGCTGCGCGCCTCGCCCCTGGCGGGGCATTGCGCTACGCCGTCCCTGCTTCGCGCAAGCCCTGGGTGGCCATCCCTGGCCACCCGTGCGACGCATGCGTCGCACCCCCTTCGGGCGTTCAAGTCGGCCGGACGGCCGACTTAGTCGGCCGGGCGCTGCGAGACCTGGAGCAGCTGCGCCAAGTACTGCTGCCAAAGTGCGGCCCAGGTGTGCGTGCCGTGTCCATGGGTTTGATCGGAGGCCGGCAGAAGCACGAAGTGGCCGCTCTTCACGCGCTTGATTTCACGCTCGGCGATGCCCAGTTCCGGCGGGTTGATGAAATCATCGGCCGAGTTGATCTGCCACAGGGGAACCTTGATGTTTTCGAGTCCAGACGCGGGATCGTAATCACGCGATGCGCCCACTTGATAGAGCAGATCGTTGGCGTCCAACTCCTCGAGTTCGCGCTGCATGAATTTCTCCAGGAATTGGTCCGCGGCATCCCGGGTCGGGAGTGCGAGCTGCATTTGAATCGGGGCGCTCCCGGCGATCATCAGCAGGCCGGCCGCCGTACGCAGGGCACCCAAGGGTTCGCTCTTGTACTCGCCCTGCTGCCACTCGGGATCCGTGCGGATCGCTTGCAGGACGAGATTGCGCCACAAGCGGTTGCGGCCCGCTATCTGCACGGGCAGACACGCAAGCGGCATCAGGGCGTCCGCAAAATCCGGAAACGCTTCCCCCCACATGAAGGTGTGCATGCACCCCATCGAGGTTCCCATCACCAGCCGCAAGTGGTCCACTTGGAGGCCCTGCAGCACCAAGGCGTGCTGCGCAGCCACCATGTCCGCGTAGGAGTACTGGGGGAAGCGCGCGTGCAAGCCGTCGCTGGGCTTGCTGGATTTTCCGTGGCCTATCCCGTCCGGCAGAATGATGAAATATCGATTGGAGTCCAGCAGCTGCCCTTTGCCGAACAGAACACCGGCAAAATGCTCGTTGAGCAGACTGCGGCCGGAGCCGCCCGTGCCGTGCAGAATCAACACCGCATTGCTGATTCTGCCGTGCGAGTCGCGGCGCGGTTTGCCGAGGACGGTGTAGTGCAAGCGCAATTCGGGCAGCGATTCGCCCGATGCGAAGTGAAAGTCACGGATGACATGGTCGCCTTCGACGGCGGCCGCCGCGCCGGCGGCGGGGGTGTCGGCGCGGACCAGGGCGGCCGACAAACACAATGCGGCCGACAGCGCGCATGCCGATAGAATTTGCCATGAACGCATCCGATTCCCCTCTCGTCTCATTGCGCTTCGATGTATTGACCATCAATACCGCGACTGAGCGCGCTCAGCAAGTACAAAAAAGTTCCGCTCACGGAGACGGGCGTCGGCACCGTGTTCGGATCTTCGGCAGGATAGGCGGCGGCGCGCATCGCCGTGCGCATGCGGCCTGGATTCACGCTATTCACGCGAATGTTCGGTTCGCCGTCGAGCTCTTGGGACCACATGCTGCGCACCGACTCCAATCCGGACTTCGCGACGGCGTAGGCTCCCCAAAAGGGCCGCTGATTCTTCACGACGCCGCTGCTGACGAAAATCACCGAAGCGTCCGCGGACTTGCGCAAATTGGGCAGCAAGACCTGCGTCAAGATGAACGGTGCGGTCAGGTTCACATGCAGCACTTTGCACCAAGTCGGCACGTCGTATTGCTCGAGCGGCGTCCGGTCCCCCAATAGTCCGGCCGCGTGCACCACGCCGTCCAGTTTGCCGAATTCCCCGTCGATGGTCTTCGCCAAATTGTCGTAGTCGACGGCGGTCGCCGCGGCGAGATCCAGCATCGCGATCGCGGGCCGCGGAGCGCCCATGGTTTCTATTTCATCGTAGACGCGCTCGAGTTTGGCGCCGTTGCGGCCGGACAGGATCACCGTTGCGCCGGCGCGCGCGCCTTCGACGGCCAGCGCCTTCCCCAGACCGCTGCCGGCGCCGGTGATCAGGATGACGCGTCCGGCCAGCAGCCCGGCATCGGCAGTGAATGGTTTGGGAATCATATGGCGAACTCCGAATTCATCGATGGGCGCGCCGCGCCGTCGTCCAGGCGAGGAGCATGTCTTTCAACCGCCGCGGTTCCAGCGGCGGCGCGCGGCTGTTCACACGCGCGAGGCCGAGCGCCGCAAGCA
>WNFL01356969.1_pt5 | contig 11949 bp, 8 predicted proteins | sample 5400361 | NCBI WGS metagenome assembly WNFL01 (sample SAMN13153351, study PRJNA577476) | soil metagenome | isolation source: 40 cm soil on Douglas fir-dominated hillslope | place: USA:California | collected 2013-09-17
GGTGATCGACTCCCGGCAACATGATGGGACCGAACATCTTGCGGTTGGCGACCATGCCGCGGACCGCCATGCCGCCGAAACCGACGCCGTGATAGGCGCGCTCGCGGCCGATGAAACGCATGCGGCCCGCTTCGCCGCGGACGCGGTGATAGCCGTAGGCCACCTTCAGCGCCGTGTCGACCGCCTCTGAACCGGAATTGGTAAAGAAGACCCGCGTCATTCCCTCCGGCGCCATCCCGGCCACGCGGTCGGCGAGGCTGAGCGTCACCGGGTTGCAGAACTGGAATGCGGGCGAGTAGTCGAGGGTCTGCGCCTGCCGGGTAATCGCCTCGACGATTCGCGGGTGAGCGTGCCCGAGGGGGCAGCACCACAGGCCCGACAGGCAATCGAAGAGCCGTCGCCCGTCATCGGTCGTGTAGTAGGCGCCCTTGGCGCTCGCGAGGATCTTCGGATGCTGCTGGAAATAACGATTGGGCGTGAAGGGAAGCCAGTAGTGGTCCAGGCCTGTCAGTTGTTGGCGCGCGGTCATGAAAATTCCTCCTTCAGGGCATCGTAGCAGCAGGACTTCGGACTTTCACGCGGGCAGGTTTTCCAGGACCCGGGCGTTATCGTTTCGGCGCGCATTAGCCGGCGCCATCCGCTCGATCGCGGCGACCGCACGAGCGAGGCCATCGCCGTCGTGCAGCCGCGCGGACGCCGCCAGTCGCGGCCCCGCGGGCAGGGCGAGCGAGGCATCGATCGCCTGTCCGAGTCGCTCCGCCGTCAGTCGTTTGATGCGAATGCCCGGCGGCGCGATTCCGAGCGCCGCCAGCCGATGGGCATGATGGAACTGGTCCGCGATATGCGGAATGATCACCTGCGGAACGCCGGCGCGCAACGCGCTCGCCGTAGTGCCGGCGCCACCGTGATGCACGACCGCGGCGACCCGCGGAAAGAGCTTCGCGTGCGGCATCGGGCCGTTCACCACCATCACCGAGCCAGGAAGCCCCGCGCTTCCGATGCCCGCCCATCCCTTGCTCATGAGCACGCGGCGACCGTGCGCTCCCGCGCCCTCCAGGACCGTGCGCGTCAATGCCGCCGCATCGGTACTCACCATGCTGCCGAAGCCGACGTAGACCGGGGCGGGCCCCGAGTCGAGGAAAGCTTCCACTTCGGGATCGAGCGGCGCCGGATCGTCGTAGAACCACGGGCCGGTCGTGGTGACGTCGTAGCGCGACCAATCGGGCGGCCGCGGCGCGACCATCTCGTCGCATGCGAGCAAGTAGGGAACGCCTTCGAACAAATGCTCGGCGGTCGATCGGATCGGGGCGAGGCCGAGCTTCGCGCGCTCCGCGTTGAGCGGGGCCTTCATCAGTCCCAAGACGACGTCGGAGATTGACCACAGGACGGAGTTGGCCCAGCGGGGCAATCCCTGCAGCGACGCGAAGATGGGCGGGTGGTAAGCGGACCGAAGCAGCAGTGGCGAATACGCGACTCCGATGCAGGGGATGCCGTGAATCTCCGCAGCGCTCGGGGCCGCGAACTGGCTCGCGGAAACGATCAGGTCCGCGCCTTGCGCGCCGCGCACAGTCGCTTCGAACCATGGGGGAAACATGTCGCGCACGATCGACTTCATCGCGCGCGATCGGCTCAGGATGCTGGCGTGCACCTCGTCCCAGTGATCCTGGAGCCACTGCTGAACGCCCTGCCCCGAGGCCACGAAGGGCAGGCCGAGCTCGGCGACCCAATCCGCGAAGTCCGGACCCGCCCCGACGATCGCTTCATGTCCCCTGGCACGCAGAGCGCGGGCGAGCGCGAGGATCGGCTGAACGTCGCCGCGCGAGCCCATTGCCGCGAGGAAGATACGCATCGAGAGAGTCTCAGTATGCGCTGCCAACGAGCCGCCAGCGGTCGTGCAGCCGCACCGGCACCCGCGCGCCCCACAGATCGATCGCCGCATCCGTCCCGGCGTGCACGCGATTCGCGTGATCGCCGCGCACATAGCCCAGCGCGACGCACGATCCCGTGGTCCGGCTCCATCCCGCCGAGGTGATGTCGCCCACAGGCATTCCGTCGAGGAGGATCGTCTCCCCGCCCCAGGCGTAGGCGTCGCCTTCGAAGACGAGTGTCACGAGCTTCTTCGCGAGGACTTCGCCGCGAGCTGCCAGCAATGCATCGCGCCCGAGGAAACCTCCCGCCTTGTCGAGCGCGACGCTTGCCATGAGCCCCGCCTGCCACGGCGTCTCGTCGGGACCGAGCTCCGCGCCCCACGCGCGCCGCCCCTGTTCGATGCGCAGCGCATCGAGGGTGTAGTAGCCCCCATCGCGCAGCCCCAGGTCCCCTCCAGCGTCCACGAGAGCGAGGTAGACGTGGCGCGTCATCTCGACGGGAACGTACAGCTCGAAGCCGAGTCCCCCGACGTAGCTCATGCGCGCGGCGCGAACGCGGGCGAACCCCACGTCGATCTCGCGTGTCCATGAGAACCGCAGCGATTGCGCCGAGAGGTCGTCGGGGCTCACGCGCGCGAGGAGCTCGCGGGATCGCGGGCCCATCACCGAGAGGACGCAGGTCGCCGCGCTCACATCGGTGAGCGTCGCGTGCTCGCCGTCGCCGACATGGCGTCCGATCCAGTCGAGATCGCGCGTCGGCTGGGCCGATCCGGTGACGATGAGGAAGCGGTCGGCTGCGAGCCGTGTCACGGTGACGTCGCTCTCGACCCCGCCACGCGCGTTGAGCATCGGCGTGTACACGATGCGATCCACCGGCACGTCCATGTCGTTCGCGCAGAGGCGCTGCAATACGGCGAGCGCATCGCGGCCCTGCAGCAGCAGCTTTCCGAACGACGTCTGGTCGTAGATCGCCACGGCTTCCCGCGTCGCCTGCTGTTCGTCGACGATCCAGGGGAGCCATCCCGGCGTCCCCAGCGTCGGCTGCGGCCGCGAGGCGCCCGGCGGCCGGAAGTAGTTCGCGCGCTCCCAGCCGTTCTTGCTCCCGAACTCCGCGCCGCGCGCACCGAGGAGGTCGTACAGGGGCGAGGTGCGCAGCGGGCGCGCCGACTCGAGCTCCTGCCGCGGCCAGCGCATCGCGTAATGCAGCCCGAGCGTCTCGCCGGTGCGCGCGGCAAGCGCCCGCCGGTTCGCCGTGAAGCCGCCGAAGCGGCGGATATCCACGTCCCACAGGTCCGTGCTCGGCTCGCCGCCCACGATCCACTCGGCGACGAGGCGTCCCGCGCCGCCGCTATTGGCGATGCCCGACGAGTTGAAGCCCGCGCAGACGAAGTAACCGCGCACCTCCGGCGCCTCGCCGAGGATGAAGTTGCCGTCGGGCGTAAAGCTTTCCGGACCGTTCAACAGCATCTTCACCTGCGCCGTCTCGAGGCACGGTGTGCGGTGGATGGCGTTGCGCATGAGGATCTCGAACTGGTCCCAGTCCTCGTCGAGAAGCTGGAACTGGAAGGTCGCCGGGATCGGATCGACCTTCCACGGCTTCGCCTCGAGCTCGAAGCCGCCCATCACGAGCCCGCCGACCTCCTCCTTGTAATAGATGAGTCCGTCGGGGTCGCGCATCACCGGAACCATCGGGTGGATGCCCTCGATGCGCTCGGTGACGATGTAGAAATGTTCCGCGGGGAAGAGCGGCACGTTCACGCCCGAGAGCCGCCCGAACTGGCGCGCCCACTGCCCGGCGCAATTCACCACGACCTCGCACCGGACGTCGCCTTCGCGCGTCGTCACGCCGACCGCGCGGCCGCGCTCGACGAGGAGGCCGGTCACCTCGACCCCTTCGACGATCTTCACGCCACGGTTGCGCGCGCCCTTGGCGAGCGACATGCACAGGTCGGTCGGATTCACCTTGCCGTCGTGCGGGAGCCAGAGCGCGCTGCGGAGGTCCTCGGTGCGCAATCCCGGGAAGCGCTCACCCGCCTCTTTCGGCGCGATCTCGTGGCACTCGACGCCGAAGCTCTGCGCCATCGCGAGCTGCTTCGCGAACATCTGCACGCGCTCAGGGGTGCGCGCGACATTCACGCTCCCGCATTGCTTCCAGCCGGTCGCGAGGCCCGTCTCCGCCTCGAGCGTCGCGTAGAGCTCGATGCCGTACTTGCTCATGCGGGTCATGTTGCGGTTCGGGCGCATCTGGCCGACGAGCCCGGCCGCGTGCCAGGTCGTTCCGCAAGTGAGCCGCCCCTGCTCGAGGAGGAGGATCTCGGTGCGCCCGAGCTTGGCGAGGTGGTACGCGGTCGAGCAGCCGGCGATTCCGCCGCCGACAATGACGACCTGAGCGTGCGAAGGTAGCGGCACGGAGCTGCTTCTCCCTTGGTTTTCTCCCGAGGATGCGACGGGATCGCCCGCCCAGCAAGGGCCGGGTGAAACTATTTCAAGCGGCACGCACTAGCGTAAACGCCCGACCTTATGGGGTTGGCCGTTGATCCAACCAGATCATCTGCCTTGCGCCGGGACGACACGTCTTTGTGTCACACACGAGCCCTATGAAGCGCTACATGCCACGTGTTCTTGTCTTGTTGCTCGCGAGCCTGCTGGTTTCGTGCGGCGGTGGGGGCGGCGGCGGCAGCTCTTCCGGACAGGCAGCGCCGCCCCCGACGCCGCCGCCACCGCCGCCCACGCTCGCGACCGCCGGACGCGTCGAGGAATCCGGCGCCGGGGTTACCTTTAGCGGCGCATGGACGAATAGCGATTCCAGTTGGGGGTGGAGCGGAGGCTCTGCCGTGCAATCCAGCACGGCCGGAGCAACCGCCTCGTTCGCCTTCATCGGAACCTCCGTAAGGTGGATTGGCAGCCGCGGCCGGGGCATGGGAATCGCTCTGGTCAGGGTAGACGGCGGCCCAAGCAGGGAAGTGGACCTGTTTGCCCGTCCGACCGATGAAGTTCACACGCCGATCATTACGATCAGCACCCTGGGCGCCGGCCAACACACGCTGACCGTCGAGGTGACGGGCCGCAAGAACAGTGAAGCCCAATCGAACGTCGTGGTCGTGGACGCGTTCGATGTGGAACCGCAAGTCGTGTCGCATTGGCAGGACACGGACCCCGACGCAAAATTCAGCGCCGGCTGGACCAAGTCGAGCCCCAGTTTCAACTGGAGCGGCAGTGGCGTATCGAACCCGCCGGAGTTGCCGGTGACCGCGCAGGAAACCGAGCTGGCGGGTGCAAACGTCATGCTCCCGTTCCGCGGAACGGCGATCAGCTGGGTCGGCTATCGCGGCCCGGACGCCGGCATCGCCTCCGTACAGGTGGACGGCGGCGCGCCGAGCGAGGTCGACATGTATTCTCCAACCGCCAAGTTCCAGCCGGTGGTGTTCACGGCCACGGGGCTCGCCGATGCGAACCACACGTTGACGATCCAGGCGACGGGCCGAAAAAACGCCGCATCGACCGCTGCCCGGGTCGTTGTCGACGCGTTCGACGTGACGACGCCCGGAAGGCGCTACGAGGAATACGAGCCGTCGATCACCTATGTCGGCATGTGGACCCCCCACAATGACGCCAGGGTCTGGAGCGAAGGGGCGTCGGCCACATCCAACGTGGCGGGCGCGACCGCCACCTTCAACTTCACCGGGACTTCGGTGAGCTGGATCGGCTGCGAAAAGGCGAGCGCCGGCGGAGTTGCGAGGATTTTTCTCGACGGTGCTTTCGTGAAGGAAGTGAGGCTCGCCGAGACCTATCCGATCGAGGGTTACCAGAAGACCATCTTCAGGGCGGATGGGTTGACGAACGCTCCGCATGTCCTGCAGATCCAGATCACCTCGACCGATGGTTCCTACGTCGTGGTGGATGCTTTCGATGTCCACCCATGACGACCTGCCTGCTGTATCTAAAACCATCCTCGCCGCTTGAACCACAGGAGGGGCAGGAGCGTGCTGAGCACGATCAACCCGAGCGCCCACTGATATCCCCATGCCCAGGTGAGCTCCGGCATATTCCTGAAATTCATTCCGTAGATGCTCGCGACCAGAGTCGGTGGAATCCCCACGACGGAGACGACCGTCAGCACCTGAAAAATATCGTTCTGCTTGGTGCTGATGAGGCCGAGCACGGCGTCCAGCAGAAACTGCACGCGGTCGGACAGGTGCGTTTCGTAATCGGCGAGCGACAGCAGATCCGCCTGGGCCGTTCTCAGGCGATCCTGTATCTCGCGGGAAATCCAGTCGCGCTCCAATCCGGAGACGAATGGAACGATCAGTTGCAAACCCAACACGACGTCGCGGATGCGTGACGCACGCGCGCCTACGCTGCCGACATCGATCAGGACATCGCGCAGAGCCTCGTTGGATCGCATCCTGTGGCGTCGATCCTCGCGGACCCTTGGAAAGGCGGCTCGCGAAATGGCGTCGAGCGTCGCACCGATTTCCTCGAGCAGGTCCGCGCTCAAGTCCACCATCGCTTCGATGAGCGCGACGAATGTCTCGACGCTTGTGCTAGGCCGCTCGTCCGCCGAGAGTTTCGCGGCCACCGTATCGAACGAGCGCAACTGCGTGTAACGAAGGGTCACCAGCAGGTTCCTCGACAACACGAATCCGAGCGGCGAGGGCGGCTCGTCCAGCGCGCCTGCACGCGCGACAATCGGCATGCTCAGGAACAACACACCGTTTCTTTCGGAGACGCGGCTCGAGGACTCGACCTCGCTCAACTCCTGGCGCGAAGGAAGGTCGAGGCCGTACCTGCTTTCGACGCTCGCCCTCTCTTCACTTGTGGGATCCAGCAGGTCGATCCACGAGACCGCGCGCGCGGCGGGCGATCCCTCCGGGCGCGCGGGGGCGGGATAGGTAGTCAGCATTGTCGATCGTCTCCATTATCGCGGCTCGGAGCGAGCCGCCTGACGGCGATCCGGCCGATCATACGACAGCAACCCTCGCGACGCGGCGCTCGCAGTGTTCTGTGCAATACGGTCAAGCGTCCCGCGAGTCAACCGAATGCTTGGCGGTGAAGTTATGGGATGCATGTCCCTCGCCGTCGTCTACAGCCGCAAGGAGGCGCGCGATCGCGTGCGCGCCGCGCTCAGCACAGCGCGGTTCGAGTTTCCCGCCGGGCGTGTCACGGTGAACCTCGCGCCCGCCGATCTTCCCAAGGAAAGCGGCCGATTCGACTTGCCCATCGCCATCGGGATTCTCGCGGCGACCGGGCAGGTTCCCGCGAAGCAGCTCGCGAGTCTCGAGTTCGCGGGCGAGCTTGCGCTCTCCGGGGAACTTCGCCCGATCCGCGGCGCGCTCGCGATGACCTACCGCGCCTACCGCGATGGGCGCGCGTTCGTGCTGCCCGAATCGGTGGCCGCCGAAGCGGCGCTCGCACGTGGCGCGACGGTATTGCCGGCACGCACGCTTCTCGATGTCTGCGGTCACCTGATGGGCCAGCCCGCATTGCAACCTCATGTTCGCGACACGCCGGTGCGCTCTCCGAATTACCTCGACCTCGCCGATGTCCGCGGCCAGGCGCAAGCGCGGCGCGCGCTCGAGATCGCTGCCACCGGCGCGCATTCGCTTGTGAGTTTGTGTCCCTCTGAACTCCAGGTCCGTTTCTTCCTGTTTGTCAGTTGCCGGCTGCTATCGGGCGAACGCTACTCGATCCCGGCGTTCCGCATGAGCCCGACGAATCGCTCACGTGGCTCGGGATCAATGAAGGGAAGCATCCATTTCGCCAGCGGACCGAAGGGTTCGCCGTGGATAAGGCGCTTGAATTGCCCTCCCTCTTCAGCCGCATCGGCAGTGCGTCCCAATCCGGAGTAGGCCGCAGCCAGGATCAGTCGCGCTACAGGATTTTGGGGCGCTGCCGCCAACAGAGCCTCGACAAGCGGAAGGGCGTCGCCGTATCGGCCCAGAACGATCGAACCCATTCCGATGATCAAGGCCGGGTGTCGCGTCACCCCTGGCTTCTTGCCGACCACCTCCCGCGCGATGCCTATGGCGGAATCGACGCGGCCAGAAAACAGGTAGATGCGGGCGGCACCAGACATCACGATGTTCGCGTTTGGCGAAAGGGCCAGACCTCGACGCGCGGCTTCTTGTGCTTCCCCCCGTCTCCCATCGAACACCAGGTACTGTCCCTTCGCGATCCAGCCTTCAGCGAGCTTCGGATCCAGCCGCAACGCCTCCTCCGCAGCGAATCTCGATGCACCCAGCACCCTTTCCTGTTCGCTCTTCAGCCCATGCATGATCGCGCCCATGCCGAGAGATGCCACACCAGCACAGGCGCGAGCGTACGACGGGTCTAGCTCGACCGCACGTTCAAGATGCCTGAGGGCATCGAGAAATCCCGTCAGGGTCAGCGGCACCACGGCGGCGCGCGACTGGCGAAAGTGGTCAAGCGCGACTGGATTGGTCGTACCTCTCTGCCAGCTCAGGGCCTGCTCGCCCTCCAGGATCTGTATCTCGAGCTCGCTCACAATCGCGCGAGTCATCTCGTCCTGCACGTCGAAGAGGTCCTTCATTTCGCGATCGTAGCGTTGCGCCCACAAATGGTGGCCGGTTGCCGCGTCCACGAGCCGGGCGCTCAATCGCACGCGATCGCCCGACTTCCGCACGCTTCCCTCGAGAACGTAGCTCACGCCAAGCTCCCTTCCGACACGCGCCGCCTCCACGGCTCGCTCCCTTGAGGCGAGGACAGTGCTTGCCGCCACGACCGACATCCGACTGAAGCGTGAAATGTCCGTAGTGATGTCCTCCGTAAGGCCCTCAGCGAAGTAATCCTGCGCGGGATCTCCGTCAAGGTTGGCGAACGGCAACACGGCAAGCGACGGCCGCGCGTCGCGTTTGGCGGGCCGCATCGCGACGGTGCCACGTGCACCACCCCACATCACCCGCCACACGTCGATCGGTTGCGAGATGTTCTTCAATTCCCGCAATCCGACGGCTTCGAACGCGTACGGCAGCCTGTCGCCGACCTGTTCCTTCACAGCCCGCGTCACGTATATCTCACCTGGATCGGCAATACCTTCGAGTCTCGCGGCGATGTTGATCCCGTCGCCGTAGATCCGGGTCTCGTCGTAGATCACGTCCCCAAGGTTGACCCCGATGCGAAAACGCATCCGGCGCTTCTCCGGCACGCCCTCGTTGCGCTCCGTCATGAGCTTCTGGATTTCGACGGCGCATTCCAGCGCGCGAACAACGCTCGGAAACTCGGCAAGTATCCCGTCGCCCGCAGTGTCGATGATTCGCCCGTCTAGCCGGCTGACGAGCGGAAGAACAACCGCCTGGTGGTCCTTGAGGTCGCGAACTGTCGCGGCTTCATCCTCGCCCATCAGTCTGGAGTATCCGGCTACGTCCGCAGCAAGGATCGCGGCGAGCCGTCGGGGGATCGCAAGTTCTGTCATTCGGAATTCATCGTCGGCGCCATTTGAGTGTTGGAACTGTCGGCCGCGAAGCAGTTTACGAAGGCGTCCTCGGCGCCGCAGCCAGCGTCGGGCTCAACACGCGCTGGCAGCAAGCCGGGTTCAGAGGGGCATAGATTTCTGATGTTGTGACCCTCTGAACCCCTACGAATGACCGCTATCAGCGCGGGCACAGCAAGGAGAGGACATGACGAGGAAGCGTTCCTACCGATCGGTCCTGGCAAATACAACGTCACACACGCGACCTTCAACTCGATGGCCAGACCCACTTGACCCATCGAAGCGAGCGTCGATCGAGAAATGAAGGGGAGAGCCAGGAGGTATGCCTCCAAGTGCGAATTTGGAATCCCCAGTTAACCCTGTTACTACCAGCATCGCACTTCCGTCAGGTCGAATCGCACCCTGGAATAGCTGCGAATCCAGGGCACCTTCTGCGCCTCGCCTTCCCTTGAGATACCCGTCCTTCACCTGAGCCACCAAACCATACGAATAGCCTGCTGCATTCCCTTTAGCCTGGCAGGTAATGGTCGTTTTATACGTGCCATCGAAGCGTGAGCCGGTGGGCGGAAGCGGCTGACTTGTCGTGTCTTTTGAACTGGCTGTCAGTCGCCGGATTTGATTCTCTGCCAGCGCTCTGTAGCTGCCCTTTGGATAATTGCGGAGATACGCCTCAAAATCCGCCGGATCGGTGCTGCTTCCAATGCTGGTCCAGAAGGTTCTCTCGACCTCGGCGACGCCGGGATCGACGGTAACTCCGAAATAAAAAGTCTTCTGCAAAGTCTTTGGGCCGTTAACGTAGGGCGTCTGCTTTTGACCGCTAGCTCGCTCGACTTCGGCGCTTGCGACAGTCAGGACACCGTCGAGGCTTAGATCACTACCCTTGAAGGCCCTCAACAACCCCGCAGTGAACAACCCATTTCGCCCCCCGCCGTCAGCGGAGACGTTTCCCGGATCGGTTGAATATACGATAACCGTCCCCTTAGGCATGCTGTCAGGACTTGCGAGGCCGCGTACTTTGCCCGATCGGAACTTGCCGCTTATCGGATTGTTCCGGCAAGCATCGAGAATCACGATGTTAGCCTTGCTCTTTCCGCTATCCATCTCGTCAAGAATCTGATTCAAGTTGATGCCCTGATACGGCACTGCAGCTTCGCTCTCCACCTTGGCATTCACCGGCATCAAGTAGTTCTGATTCTTCACTTGGATGCCATGCCCAGCAAAGTAGAAAACTGCCGCATCGCGATCGCCAATTTTTCTGCCGAACTCCGCGATGGACTCACTCATAGCTTCGAGTGATTGGTTCTTACGTTCAATAACCTCAAAACCAAAATTTCGCAGTGCTTCGGCGACGTCCTCAGCGTCATGCGTCGGATTCGACAACCGCGGCAGGCTATCGGGGTATTGATAGTCGCCGTTGCCTATCACCAGCGCGATTCGACGCCCGAAAGTACCCGGTGGATTTTTGGCCACCGAAGCCGATGAGGAATCTGCGACTCTCAAACTGAGAAGTGGGTCGAACACACCGGCGCTATCGGCAGCATGAACGGGGAAATTGCACATCGCTAAAATGGGAATCGCCCAAGACAAGAAAGCACGAAGAGCCAGAGGAATACGCCCGGAAAATCCGACCGCGTCGTCGTGTTCTACGTTCTTGTGAACTCTCGTCATACCGCGCCTCGGGGAAAGCGGTCTAGAGGGCAGTCTACTCGCGTGAGGCTCGGCATCAGTCCCTTCGAATATGTGGGTGTTCCGAAATTCGATATCGGTACAACCCTGCTCAATTCTGGCGCGTCAGCGAGGGAGTCGCCTCACGGTGCGGGTCAACCAAAATCGCTGGCTGGCGGTTGAAGCGTCATGGCCCTCGCCGTCGTCTACAGCCGCGCGCTCGCCGGCCTCGATGCGCCGCTCGTGCGCGTCGAGGTTCACGCTGGGGGCGGACTGCCGTGCACGAATATCGTCGGGCTTCCTGAGAAGGAAGTGCGCGAGGCGCGCGATCGCGTTCGCGCCGCGCTCTGCAACGGCAACTTCGCGCTGCCCGCCGGCCGCGTCACCATAAACCTCGCGCCGGCCGATCTTCCGAAGGAGAGCGGCCGCTTCGATCTGCCGATCGCGATCGGCATTCTTGCCGCCACTGGACAGGTACCGGACAAGCCGCTCGCCAATCTCGAATTCGCAGGCGAGCTCGCGCTTTCCGGCGAGCTTCGCCCGATCCGCGGCGCGCTCGCGATGACCTATCGCGCATACCGCGATGGGCGCGCGTTCGTGCTGCCCGAATCGGTGGCTGCAGAAGCGGCGCTTGCGCGTGGCGCAACGGTGTTGCCGGCGCGAACGCTTCTCGATGTCTGCGGCCACTTGATGGGCCAACCCGCTCTTCAACCGTATGTTCGCGAGCCCCAAGTGCTTTCGCCGAAGTACCTCGACCTCGCGGACGTCCGTGGGCAAGCGCAAGCGCGGCGCGCGCTCGAGATCGCCGCCGCAGGCGCGCATTCGCTCGTCTTGTCCGGACCGCCCGGCACCGGAAAGACCATGCTGGCCACGCGCATGCCCGGGATCCTTCCGCCGATGACCGAGGAGGAAGCGCTCGAAGCGGCGGCCATGCAAAGCCTGGGCGGGGCCGGGTTCGACGCGGCG